>OBLU010001453.1_pt1 | contig 22122 bp, 18 predicted proteins | sample 1518681 | NCBI WGS metagenome assembly OBLU01 (sample SAMEA3539304, study PRJEB22396) | soil metagenome | biome: tundra; feature: field; material: soil | place: USA | collected 2010-05 | depth 0.15 m
CCAGATTCTTAGAGAGCTTTCTTGCCATTTTTCCTCGTCTCCCACCGCTCGAACCGGGCAGCGACTGTTGCGCGCTGAACCCATCCGGAATTGCTTGTCTTCAACTGCTGGCTGGATGAGCCGTTCGGCCGTGGTACGTGTGACTGGCCACCGCCTGGGGCGGAGGCACTCTTACGAGTATGCAGGAAAACGGATTTTTCGTCAATCATCTTGCTGGCTTGTGCGAGAATTCGGTGACTCAAAATGCGAATTCTGCCCGTTCTAGCTCTTGCCGCCACTCTCGCCTGTAATTCTGCCCTCGCCGATGATGGCGCAGCCTCTATTGCCGCCGGCGGGATCGTGATGAAACGGGAAAGCCGTATCACCATGGCGAAGGAAATCCTGTTCATCAGCGCCAGCAAGGTGCTGGTCGATTACGACTTCCACAACGATACGGATGGGGACATTACCACCGAAGTCGCCTTTCCTATCCCGGACTACGAGCCGGAAGATACCCCTGCATCTGTACAGGGCTTCAATGATTTCAAACTTTGGGTAGACGAGAAACTAGTTCGCTACTCAATTGAAATCAAGGCCTTAGTCAATGGCCGAGATTACAGCTTCCTCTTGCGGTCGATGGGCGTGGACGTCCAGAGCTTCGGACACAACAACGACGACAACACTTCACCACAGATTCGCCGGCTGAATCCAACCCAAAAAGAACGACTGCGCAAAGCGGGATTGATCGACAAACAGTACGATAAGCCGGCCTGGAAGGTTCGCAAGAAGTACTACTGGTCGCAGAGCTTTCCCGCACACGCGACGGTTCACATCCGCCATGAGTACACGCCGGTGCTCGGCAACAGCAACACCGTCGCCGGGACCATGGTCACAACGGGCAAAGCCGACCAGAATGACGAGGAACTGGCGAGCGTCTGCCCCTCGTCCGAGCTATTGGCCACGTTGCGACAAGATGACCGACGCCCCCACCACTTGGTTAGCATCGCATACGTTGACTTCATCCTAACGACCGCGAACACCTGGAAGCGACCGATCGAGGACTTCACCTTGAACGTCGAACGCCCGCCAGTTGACAAGGACCCTAGCCATCACGCAACTGGTGTCAACCTCGTGAGCTTCTGCTGGGACGGACCGGTTGATAAGGTCGATGCGAACCACTTCCGCGCACATTTGACCGATTTCGTTCCCACCAAGGAAGTGCGCATTGGCTTCCTGCAAGGCTATCTTTACGATTATTGAGCGTCAGTCCCAGATTCTCGCCATCACCAGTTCGAACCCGGCGATGGGGCCGGTGCCCTGGACGGAGGTGGGGTGGGCGAGGTGTTCGGGCTCGTCGCCGGGGCGGTAGATCGTGACGGACTTCTCGATGGGTTCGATGAGCCAGGCGAGGTCTGCACCGTTAGCGATCCACATCTGCATCTTTTTCTGCAGATACGCGAGCCGATCCGATTCCGACCGAATCTCTATTACGAACTCAGGGCAAGTCTTAGCGAAACGCTTCAGTTCCTCGGCATCCAGCGCATTCCACCGCTGCGAACTCATCCAGGCGGCATCCGCGGCACGAACCGAGCTATCTGGAAGCTTGAAACCTGTACTGGAACCAAACGCCTCGCCCCTGCCATCCGCGCGAGCCCAGTTTCCCAATTCCACAATGACGCGGGTCTCGATTCGCCCACTCCCCGTTCCGGTCGGCGACATCACAATAAGCTCTCCATTCGCGTCGCGCTCCAAGCGTAACGAATCATTCTCGGCCGAAAGGCGCAAGAGTTCGTCATCCGTTATTGGACGATCCAAGCTGATGCGAATCGGGAGTTCAACTTCGTTGAATGCGAAGTTCATGGGGACAGTCTACTCCCGCATCCAGCCATCTAATCCCAGATTCTGGACATCACCAGTTCGAAGCCAGTGATGGGGCCGGTGCCCTGGACGGAGGCGGAGTAGGAGGCGTTCGGATTTATTTCCCGCGCGGCACCGCGATTGGCTTGATATACAGTTCGCCGCTCGGTTCGCGTTCGATTTGCAGCTTCTGGTTCGCATTCCGGAGACGCAGAAGCAAGTCGTCGCTGACCGTCGCGTGCGGCACCAGCCACAAGGGCAAATCCTTCTCTTCAATAACCAGGTTCATGGGAATAAGTCTACTCCCAGGGGTTGCGGGACCAAGTGCGGCGAGATGCGGATTCCGATTTCGGTGGCGCGGCGACACTCGGCAGGGTACAGTTGCGTCTAATCCGGTGACAGTTGCTGGCCCCAGTGCAGAGAAAGGCGGCTCAGAATGATTCCGCAATCCGATTCGGCAGATCGTGCGACTCGCAAGACGCACCCTTTTGAGAAGTTCATGGCCCGGATTGCCAAGCCCCTCTTTGTGACGGTGCTGGCTGTCCTGATCTTTCTGCTGGGTCAGGCGATGGTGCATAACCGGTTCTTCCAAGGGGAGCGGTATCGCAACAACGGCACCGTCGGGCAATAACGGGTTCGTTCTCCCGCCCTGAAGGCCTTACCTCCCTCCAAACGAAAATTTTGCAGCCGTCGCAACCTGCGGATCGGCCTGGCCGACGGGCTGCGGGTTGGCATTTGGCGAGCATATTCATTAGAGTGACCCTGAGTTCACTTCGCGAGAAATCGGTTCGCGCACGGTGCGAATGACCCACCCGGATTCGTGGGGGACACAAGAAAAGCAACCCCGCCTTTTTGGCGTGAAGCCAAAAAGGATGGGCCACCCGGCTGGGGATGGAGGGGTTTGGGATGTGGCAAGTCGCGACGGTGAATGAGGCTTTCCTGAAGGTCAGTTGGCGCGGCGAAGCGGTCATCTGGCGCTGGCAGGATAAGGATGGCACCTGGAAGCCGATTGCCGCGGCCGGGATGTATGGGCGGGTGCGCGCGCTGGCCAAGGTCCTGGCGGCGTGGGGAGTCGGCAAGGGCGACCGCGTTGTGCTGCTGAGCGAGAATCGCTGGGAGTGGCCGGTGACGGACTTCGCCGTGCTGGCGCTGGGAGCCGTGGACGTTCCGCTGTATATGACGCTGACCGTGGAGCAGGTGGGCTACATGCTGCGCGATTCGGGCGCGAAGGTTGCGGTGGTCTCCTCAGGCGAGCAGTACCAGAAGCTGGTGGCGGCGGGAGACTTTCCCGCGCTGGAACACGTTGTGGTGATGGACGAGGGCGAGTATCCGGGTGCGGAGAGCTTCAGCAAGCTGATCGCGGAGCATGTGGAGATGCAGGATCGGGATGATGCGTTCGACGCACAGGCCGCGGAGGTAGGGCCGGACGACCTGGCCACCATCATCTACACCTCGGGGACGACCGGCGAGCCGAAAGGCGTGATGCTGACGCACGGCAACCTGGCAAGCAACTTTTCGCTCTCGACCAAGCCGTTCGGATTCAACACGGCAGACCGATGTATCTCGTTCCTGCCGCTCTCGCATGTGACGGCGCGTCACCTGGACTACGCGCTGATGTGCGATGAGGTGGTGCTGGCCTACTGCCCGAAGTTCGATCTGCTGAAGGACGCGATGCAGGCGGTGAGGCCCACGATCTTTGTGGCCGTGCCGCGGGTGTACGAGAAGATTCGCCACGGGGTGGAGGGCAAGTCGCACGGGGTGAAGAAAAGGATTCTGAACTGGGCGTTGCGGGTGGGCAGGATGCACCGGGCGGAGACGCTCGCCGGGGTCGAGCCGCGACCCAGGCCCTGGGTCAACTTGGCGACGTTTGGCGCACTTTTGGCGTTCGGAGCGATCCTGGCCTTCGTTCCCAAAGATATGGAGAGTGACCACGGGCTGCTGTTCGGAGGGCTGGACCTGGCATTTTCCCTCTTCTTCCTCGGGGTGCTGATGGTGATGCTCCGTCTGCTGCGCTGGGAGATTGCGAAGAAGCTGGTCTTCTCCAAGATTCGCGAGGCGTTCGGGGGACAGGTCCATACTTTCGTGTCGGGTGGCGCGCCGCTGGGGCTGGACACAGCGGGCTGGTTCGCCGACGTGGGCATTCGGGTTCTCGAAGGGTACGGACTGACGGAGACCTCGCCGGTGATCGGGCTGAATACGCGGGAGAAGTACCGCATCGGCACGGTGGGGCCGGTGCTGGAGAACGTCGAGGTGCGGTTCGCGTCGGACGGCGAGTTGGAGGTACGCGGGCCCTCGGTGTTCAAGGGCTACTGGAACAAGCCGCAGGAGACGGCAGAGTGCTTTACCAACGACGGCTGGCTGAAAACCGGGGACATCGGGAATCTCGATGGGGATGGATTCCTGTCCATCACGGACCGGAAGAAGGAGTTGCTGAAGACGAGCGGCGGAAAGCTGATCGCTCCGCAGCCGATTGAGAACAAGCTGAAGGCCCATATGCTGGTGGGGAATGCGGCGCTGGTGGGCGACAAGCACAAGTTCGCGTGCGTATTGATCTCGCCGAACTTCGCGGTGCTGGAGGGCTGGGCGAAAGTGCACGGGGTTACGGTCACGGGCCGCATGGCGCTGGTGCAGGATGCGCAGGTGCTGGCGCGGTACAAGCGCGTCGTCGACGAGGTGAATGCGACGCTGGCGCCATTCGAAACCATCAAGCGCTTGGCGGTAGTGCCGGACGAGTGGGCGGTCGAAACCGCCGAGCTGACCCCGAGCATGAAGCTGAAGCGGCGCGTGGTGGAGACGAAGTACGCCGCCGAGATTGCGGCTTTTTACGCGGATGAGGCGACGGCGACGGCCTGAGTTTCCATTACCTTTTCTGGCAGGCATTGCACCTGCGGCTGGTGCGGGGAATCGAATCCTATATATGAGTATGTTGCGGCGGGCGGAGAAGGTAGGGCGGAAGTTTCAGAATCCGGTCACGACGGCGGTGGGTGGCGGCGGAATGGCGTTCAAGGCGCTGCTGCAACTGGTTGCGAACCGGGAAGAACGCGTGCCGAAGCAGCCCTTGGGGCCGTTTCGGACCGATGCGGCGGTCTACGCGACAGCGCCCGAGAGCGGCCTGCGGATTACCTGGATGGGACACTCATCGACGCTGGTCGAGATCGACGGGGTGCGAGTGCTGGTGGACCCGGTGTGGGACGAGCGCGCGTCGCCGGTGCAGTGGTTCGGGCCGAAGCGATTCTTTGCGCCGACGCTGGCGCTGGAGGAGTTGCCCGGCATCGATATCGTGCTGATGTCGCATGACCACTACGACCACCTGGGCGAAGGGACGGTGCGGCAGTTGGCGAAGCTGCAGCCAGAGGCCAGGTGGGTGACGTCGCTTGGGGTGACCGCGATTCTGGTGGACTTTGGGGTGCGGGCGGACCGGATCACAGAACTCGACTGGACGGAGACAGTGTCGATCGCGGGTGTGAGCGGAGCGGAGTGCGCGATCACTTCCCTGCCCTCGCGGCACTTCTCCGGACGCGGCGCGCTGAACCGGTTCGAGACGCTGTGGGGGTCGTTCGTGCTGCGCGGGAGCAGGCACACCGTCTTCTACGGGGCGGATTCTGGTTGGTGGGAAGGCTTTGCCGAGATTGGCGCGGCGCATGGGCCCTTCGACGTCACCATGCTGGAGATTGGCGCGTACAACGACCTGTGGAAGCAGATCCACATGGGGCCGGACGGCGCGGCGCGGGCGTTCCGCGACATGGGCGCGGCCGGATTGCTGATGCCGATCCACTGGGCGCTGTTCAACCTCGCGCTGCACGGATGGCGGCAGCCGATTCAACGGCTGCTGGAGATCGCCGACACAGACAGGGTGAAGCTGTGGTCGCCAGAGCCGGGCGTGCCGACCGAGGTGGTGCGCGGGGTTGAGGTGCGGTCGGACTGGTGGCGGAATGACTTGTAGGAGCCGACGGAGAACCTGTCCTCCCGGCTCTGTCGATGACGGAGTATTCTCCGGAGGCGGCAAGCGCTTGGATGTTCTTCCCGTGAAGGAGAAAAAGCGCAGGAATTATGCAGGTTTTTGCGCCAAAAAGGACTAATTTTTCCCGAAAATATTGTTCCCGTTTCCCTTCTCTGCGCAGGTCGCGCAGGGGTATAGTGATGGCCGCTGAGCAACACAGGAGTCCTCGCAGGTTACGTGGGCCAGACGTCGATGGAGGGCTCTCAAATCCTAGGAGGGCACTCAAGTGAAGACAGGGCTAACAACTTTCGCGAAATGCTTTGTAACCGGTGCTATGTTGGTTGGAACACTCTCAGTTCTGGCCCAGCCTACCCTCATTCAGACGGCCACGGGCGGAATCGCCCCGAATGGCATGGGCGTTACAACCAGTGAACTGCTCTTCAGCCAGCCCTACTGCGATGGCGTGCAGCCGAGGGGCGTCTATCAGGCTAATCAACCCTTTGTGCCCGGCGGTACTGGCGTTGTGGACGCAACCATGACCAAGCTATTCGGCTTGCCGGCACAGACCGGTTGCAGTGCTAGTGCGGGTGGGGAGAATAACTTCGTCATCTCTTCGGGCCTGGGCGGCTTTCCGCTGAACACGGTGTATTCGACATCCCCGGGCAGCATTGCCGGTACGGCTGACGTTTATGCCAATGCAGCCATCTTCAAGAGCGGTGTTCCGGACAGCGTTGCCGGAAATTATGCGGGCATCACCCTTGACACCACAGGGAAGTTCAGCAACGCGCTGATCGTCACCACGGCGGACGCCGTGTTCGGATACAACTCGCTCGGCACCCAGGTATTTAAGTACCCGACGCCCGGCTCCGGTGTCCAGCTTCAGCAATCCTCGGTTGCACCGCTCAGCAATACGTGCTCTGGCTGCCTCTACATAGTCGGCTCAGCTTTCGACGGAACCTCCGGCGCTATCTATCTTGTGCATCCGGGCGCTCCAAACCTAACGGTCCCCACGCTTCTCACTGCTATTCCGGCAGGGTATGGCAGAGGACCAGAAGGACTCACGTTCGTAACCCCAACGGTGTGCACGTTAAACGGCACCAACTTCTCCTATTTTGTCGCGGGCTATGCCTCCGGCGGTCAGATGCAGAGTGGGACTGCGACCAATGGCGCCTTGCTTGCTTACACCCAGGCCCAGGTGACGCCGTTTGCCGGCATGGCTTTGATGCCGATTGAACTCGGACCGAATGATTCCGGAGGATCGATCCTGGCCTTCGACCCAGGGTCCTTGGCGTTCTCGACGTTCTCCACGCCGGTTGTCCCGGTTACAAGTGCCCCGTTCCAGCTCGAAGTGGGCACGCTGGTAGCTTGCGCTCCGCAGGCCGGCGGTTGCCCGGCGACGCAGGGCTACTGGAAGAAGCACGCGATGGCAACTCCAACCCTCACCATCGGCGGCATCACCTATACCGATGCGCAACTGGTCAACATCCTGGACACCGCTCCCAAGGGCGGAGATGCGACGCTGATCCTGCTCCATCAGCTGATCGCCGCTCTGGCCAACGAGGCGGCCGGCGCACGGCATGCCGGTGTTATTGAAGATGGCGTCAGCGTGGATACCGCGATCGCAGAGGCTCAGGCACTGTTGACGGCCAACGGCAACACCACGTTTGTAGCCGCGAGCAGCACTCTCGGCCAGGAATACACCACGCTGTCGACGATTCTCGACGACTACAACAGCGCAGTAGGCCTGAACTGCAACGAGGGTTCGGGACTCATCGGACCAAGCTAGAGTAGCGACGAGCCCGCGGACGCGGAACGAATGCCGGCGAGGCACCGTTCAGCACCGCGGGCTTCGTGCGTCTGTGCAGAGCGCTGCGTGCATGGGACGATTCCTGGCGATGGATTTCGCTTGCGCCGGGTGAGATTCGGCGCGATAATCGGCCACAATTGGTACGAGGGCTGCGGTGGGCCGCGGCGTGCAGGGAGGCTATATGTTTCCATTTGCAACTTCCAAGGGCTCGAGGTCAAACTGAGTGGTGCGTTTGCCGGCTACTTCGCAGTGGTGCTGCTGATTATTGCCAATCACACCGTCCTGATGCCGGCGGAATTTCAGATGTGGACCGTTACCGGGCAGGTGGTGGATGAGAACGGTCAACCCGTCGATCCTCTCGCGCCTATAAGAACATCTCGCTGGAGCCAAACCCCCTGACGCCAATTTCGCCCGGGATGTTCACGCTCACGTTCTACTCCTCCACTTCATCGAGCGGGACCAGCCCCACCCTGTCGATCAGCCAGGATGACTATCAAACCGTCTGCTATTCCCTGGATAAGTCCAAGCCGCAGGCCTCAGGGTGCTCATCGAATGTGACAGTCAGCGGAAACAACATCGATGTGGGAAAGGTGGTGCTGCAGAAATCTCCTCCTTACCCGGAAAATCTGCCGCCCTTGAACAGCGCAGCCAGCAGCGTTGCCAGCTCGCAAGCCGGTTCAGGAGGTCACTAATGGGACACACGAGATGGATGGCAGTCGCACTTCTTCCAGTGATCGTTGGCACGGGTCAGGCGGCGACGGTGCGAGGAAAGCTGCTGCGGGGAAAGGGCGTCGCCGCAGGGATCGAAGTGACCGTGCTGAGCCCGCAAAAGGTGAGGTCGATTCCAGCCTATTCGGGCTCGAATGGGATGTACTACATCCCCAACGTGAAGGCAGGCAGCTACACGCTGGAGGTGTGGGTGAAGCCGAACAAGCCGCTCACCTTTCCCATTCAGATGAAGGAGCCCGAGAGCAATATCAATCCGGTGCAAGTGCCGTAGCTCCGTTGGAACGGGCCAAATAGCAGCCCCTGATAACCGCGTGACGCAGGTCACAGACCGAGTGTGTCGATAGAGGCATACTTCATAGCAGTCATGAAAAGAATTCTCCAGTTCGTTGCTTTGGCGCTTGCGGTGTTTCTCACCGCAGAACCCGCCTTCGCGACCATGACATGCGCTCAGAAGATGTGCGCTGACGGTAGTTCCTCTCCGGATTGTTGCCTGCCCATGAGTGATGCACCGATGCATGGCATGTCGAATGACGCCGCCATGCCTTCCATGAGTGCATCCGGGCGGGCGCCGTCAACCTTCACACTGACAAACTGAGCATTTCAAGCCCAGCGAAAGATATCGAGTTCGCTTTATCAAAGACTTACGTCGTGTGACATAGCTCACCAGTACTAGACCCGGTTGCTAGTAGAATCTGGTTGATTGAATTTTTTCTAACTGAGAGGTTTTGAGATGCGGATTGGTATGTTGACAGGGGGCGGGGATTGCCCTGGCCTGAATGCCGTCATTCGTGCGGTGGTACACAAAGGCGTGCTCCATTACGGGGATGAGTTTATCGGGTTCATGGAGGGTTGGCGCGGCGTGCTGGACGACCGGACGATGCCGCTCAGCATGAAAACGATGAGCGGGATGCTGCATCGCGGCGGAACAATCCTGCGGTCTTCGCGGACCAATGTGAAGAAGATTCCGGGCGGCTTCGAGCAGTGCCTGAAGGTGATCCAGGACGAGAAGCTGGACGCGCTGATTGCGATGGGCGGCGACGACACGCAGTCGATCTCTGTGGAACTGGCCAAGCGTGGCGTGAACGTCGTAGGCGTGCCGAAGACGATCGACAACGACCTGAGCGGGACGGACGCGTGCTTCGGGTTCGACACGGCGGTGATGATCGCGACTGAGGCGGTCGACCGGCTGCACTCGACGACCGAGGCGCACAGCCGGGTGCAAGTGGTGGAGGTGATGGGGCGCGATGCGGGCTGGATCGCGGTGACCGCGGGAATCGCCGGCGGCGCGGACGTGATCCTGACGCCGGAGAAGCCAATCGACATGGACGACGTGGTGCGGCTGCTGCGGGCGCGCTGGGAGTGCGGCAAGAAGTTCGCGATTGTCGTCGTGGCGGAAGGCGCGAAGCTGCCGCACGTCGAGGGGCAGGTAACGGTGGGCGACAAGCTGGACTCGTTCGGGCACGCACGGTTGAGCGGCATCGGGCAGGTGCTGGCGGAGGAGATCGAGAAGCGGACCGGATTCGAGACGCGCTCCGTCAACCTCGGGCACACGCAGCGCGGCGGGACTCCTACGGCGTACGACCGAATGCTGGCCACGCGCTATGGCATCGCGGCGATCGACCTGGTGCACCAGGGCAAGTTCGGCCAGCTCGTGGTGCTGAAGGGCAACCAGATCAGCCACATCCCGATTGCGGATGCGATTGCGAAGACGCGCACTGTGGGCGAGGAGTACTTCGACGTGATCAAGGGCTTGCAGCCGAAGAAGTAGTTGTCGGTTGCAGGTTGCGAGTTGAAAGACGGCGGCGGTTTCCCATGGGAGCCGCCGCCGTTCTGTTTATGGGTTGGTTAGCCCTTGTTTATCAGTCGGTTAGTAGCGGGGGCGTGGATTCCCCGGAGGTGTCACAGAAACCAGTTGTCTCAGCACGGGATTGGGGATACAAAGGTGTTCCGGGTCTGTGTCGGCAATTCACCGGGTATCTTCGGGATTTCAGGGAGCGAGCTTCGATGGCCGGTGCGGTGCAGCAGATGATGCGCGAGGTGATGGATATCCGGCAGGCGGCGGACTATCTGGGCATAAGCGGCGACACGCTCTACCGCTACGCCTCCGAGGGATTCATTCCGGCGTTCAAACTGGGCAACCGCTGGCGGTTCAAGCGCAGCCTGCTGGATGCGTGGATGGTGAAGATGAGCAGCCCCAAGGCCGCGACGAATGTGGCCGTAATGCCGCGGCAGAAGAAGCCGGCAGGTCGAGCCCGTTGATGTCGTCGTGACGGATGCGAAGGGCAACACCTTCGCCGGCCCGACGAAGGACGACTTCAAAGTGACCTATGCGGGCGAGCCGCGTGGAGTGACCGACACCCTGCAGTAGCGAGGTTCGAGGAAATAAAGGGCCGAGGTCGGAATAGATTGCCGACGCTCGGCCCTCGTGGTTTCACAGTAGGAGCGACCTCCGGTCACAGATCGGTCAGATTGTTGTGATGCCACTGGTTGTCGTAGAAGAGCTCGTGCACGTGGTTGTCCGAGCCCAGGAAGTTGATGTGCTGCTGGTTATTGAACGTAGTCTGGTAGCCGTCGACCGGGCTGCCCGGCTGGGCTGCGGGCGCGTTCGCTAACTGGGTCAGGTCGTTGTGATGCCACGCGTTGTCGTAGTAAAGCTCGTGGACGTGGCCGTTTCTGTCCAGATAGTTGATGTGCTGCTGATTGTTGAACGTAGTCGCGTAGCCGTCCATCGCCGATCCGGCTGCCGCGGCTGGCGCATTGACGATGGCGGTCAGGTCGTTATGCTTCCAGGAGCCGCTGTAGTAGAGCTCGTGGACGTGACCGTTGGCGTCCATGAAGTTGACGTGCTGCTGGCTGTTGGAGCCGGTCTGATAGCCGTCGATTGCGCTGCCGCGCGCGGCTGCAGGTGCGCCGGCGAGAGCCGTCAGGTCGTTGTGGTGCCAACTGCCATCGTAGTAAAGCTCATGGACGTGGCCATTGCCATCCATGAAGTTGATGTGCTGCTGGTTGTTGAACGTCGTATCGTAACCGTCGATCGCGGAACCGGCTACCGCGGCGGGTGCTCCGGTCAGGGCGGTCAGGTCGTTGTGGTGCCATGCGCCATCGAAGTAGAGCTCGTGCACATGACCGCCGGGGTCGAGGTAGTTGACGTGCTGCTGCTGGTTTATGGCAGTCTCGTAGCCGTCGATGGCGGAACCGGGTGCGGCTGCAGGCGCGCCGGCGAGCGCGGTCAGGTCGTTATGCTTCCAGGCGCCGACGTAATAGAGCTCGTGGACGTGGTTGTCGGTGCCAATGAAGTTGACGTGCTGCTGGTTGTTGAACTCCGTCTGATAGCCGTCGATGTGAGCACCCGAACCAACCGGCGGCGCTGAGGCCAACAGCGTCAGGTCGTTGTGGTGCCACTGGTTGTCGTAGAACAGCTCGTGGACGTGGTTGTCCGTCCCGATGAAGTTCACGTGCTGCTGGTTATTGAAGGTGGTGGCATAGCCGTCGAGTCGGCTGCCGCGCGCCGCGAGCAGCGGTCCGATGGAGCACGAAGTCTGGCTGTTCGACCACTCAGTCTGCACCAGGTAGTTGCCGAGACGCACAGTCTGCCGGTTGCAGATGTCGCCGATCTCGTTGCCAGTGTTGGGGTCCCACCAGGTGCTGAGGGTGGGATCGGTGATGGCCTCGCAGAGCTCGTGCGAGCTGACCTCGGTGAGCGTGTCGAGGAAGTTCCCGGGGAAGACGCAGCCGTTGCAGTTCGCAAACGGGATGACCGCGTAGTAGATGCCCGAGCCGAAGCTGTCATGATAGCCGCAGAACTGCTGGCAGGAGGCTCCGGCGCCGCCAGGCCCGTCGCAGGCGCAGTTGGGCGGAAGGTAAACGAAGTAGAGCGTATTGGCGGTAACGGCGGGAACGGTCTTCGCGTTGATCCATCCCTGCACCGCGGTCTGGATCTGCGCGTCGGTCACCAGCCGGCCGGTGGAGGTCGTGGTGCCGGGCTCGTTGTTGGTGATGTGGACCGAAGCGATGCGACTGCCGTGGCCGATGTTCTTGCCGGGCAGGCTGTACTCGCCAAGAAGATCGATCACAGAGCTGGTGAGGATGAAGTCGAAGAAGCCGTCGATCTGGGCAGGGAGAGCGGCGGTCGTGCCGGTGGACCACTCTGCCCCCCAGTAGATGGGGACGACCTGCACATTGGTGAGCACCGGGCCGCCGTGATTCGTGAGAACAGGGGCTGGCGATCCGGGTATGGGCGAGACACCGTGCGCGACAAAGGCTTCCGTCGGCACGATTCTCTTCGGTGTAACGGCCTGATTTTGGGCCAGGGGGGCGATTTTCTGCGGCGAGGTAGCCATGGCAAGCTCCTTGGAGGTTGGGAATTAGCCCGAATAAACTAGGTTTTATTTGATCGGGCCGAGCCAAGGACCTGGGAGCCGCGAATTCTACGCCTCGCGCTGTTTTCGTGGCAATTGCCACGCACAAGGTGTTGAGATTGGGAGGCTTCTCAGGCGGATTGCAGGGTGAACAGGGTGATCTCCGGCGGGCAGTTGAGGCGGAAGGGGAGCCCAACGGTGCCGATACCGCAGTTCACGTAGAGTTGCAGCCGGTTGAAGCGGAAGAGGCCCTCGACATACTTCTGCCCGCCCAACGGGAGGTGGTAGGGGGGAAGAAACGGGATGCGAACCTGGCCCCCGTGGGAGTGGCCAGAAACCATGAAGTCGACCAGGTGGCCCTGTGGATGCGCGACGACGACGTCGGCGTAGTCGGGCGCGTGGCACATCAGCAGGACCGGGCCGTCGGGACGGTGGGGGATAGTGAGATCGAGACGGGGAACTTCCGTCATGTAGTCGCCGACCCCGCAGATCCATAACCGCTGACCGTCGCGCTCGATGGGTACGTGGTCGTTCATCAGCAACGGAATGTCGTAGCTGCGAAAAATGGGCTTGAGCATGGGCGCTCCCAGGATCGAATCATGGTTGCCCATGCAGGCAAAGCGCGGGCTGGCGATGCCGCGCAGGATTTCGAGGCAGCGGTACATGGCTCCCTCGGCAAAATCGCGCCCCAGCGGCCCCATGCTGACGAAGTCGCCGGTGAGCAGCACCAGGTCCGGCTTCAGCGAGTTGACCTCAGCAATGACGCGGCGCAGGAAGGAGGGCTCGGTGAACTCGTCCAAGTGAATGTCCGAGAGCTGCACGACGCGGAAGTCATGGAACGCCTCCGGAAGGTTCTCGATCGCGATGGGCAGGCTGGGAATGCTGATTTCGTGCCGGGCGATCTCTCCGGAATAGAACGCCATGCCGGCGGCCGTAAGGGCCGATCCGCGCAGGAAATTGCGGCGGGTGAGCATGGATGTTTGCTTGGTCAACGGCTGATCGGCGACATTTCCGGTCATAGTCTATGATACCGGGTTTCGCGGACATTTTCCGGCGTCGGCGGCCGCTGGGGACCGAACCGCGCGGCGGGTTGGGTAGAATTGTGCGGATGGGTCTGAATCTACGTAGGAAGAGCGCGGCAAGGGCGGCCAAGGCGGCAGGAGTCGAGGCGCTGCTGGTCACGTATCTCCCGGATGTACGGTGGCTGTGCGGATTCACCGGGTCGAACGCGACACTGCTGCTGGGTCGCGGGCGGACAGTGTTGTTCACCGACGGGCGCTACACCACGCAAGCCAAGGCGGAAGCCGTGGGCATCAAGGTCGTGATCGTGCCGAAGGCAGCTGCGGTGGCAGCCTGCGAGTGGATGGCGACGGCCGGCGTGCAGCGCTGCGGCTTCGATGAAGGAAACACGACCGTAGCCGCGCTCAACCAGATGCGGGCGGCGACTCCCGCCGGGCGCCGGCGAAAGATGTTCCAGCCGGTGGGACCGCTGGTGTCGCAACTCCGCTGGGTGAAGGACGCGGACGAGATCGCGAAGATGCGCGCAGCGGCCGCATTGGGATGCCGGCTGTTCGAGGGGATCCTGGGGACCATGCAGCCCGGGATTACAGAAACCGCGGTGGCGGCGGAGTTGGAGCACGCGGCGCGGCTGGCCGGCGCGGAAGCAATGTCGTTCCCGACGATTGTGGCGAGCGGCGAGCGCAGTGCGCTGCCCCACGGGACGGCTTCCAGCGCAAAGCTGCCGAAGCGCGGGTTCGTCACGCTGGATTTTGGCGTGGTGCTGGATGGATACTGCTCCGACATGACGCGGACCATCCACATGGGGCGGCCGCGCCCCGGCCAACGCGACGCGTATGATGCGTTGCTGGAGGCGCAGGAGGCAGGTGTTGGCGCTGTGCGATCCGGTGCGCTGGCCGGCGATGTCGATGAGGCGGCGCGCAGCGTGTTGCGCAAGGCGAGGCTCGCGGAGTGGTTTACGCACTCCACCGGACATGGGGTTGGGCTGGAGATTCACGAGGGACCAAGGCTGGCGGCGAAGCAGAATCAGAAGCTTGAAGCCGGAATGGTGGTTACAATTGAACCCGGCATCTATATGCCGGGTAAATTCGGCATCCGGATCGAGGACATGGTCCTGGTGACGGCAAAGGGCGGAGAGATTTTGACGCCCTGCACCAAGGCGTGGATTGAGTTGTAAGGGAAGTTGTTCGTTTTGAACCGATTTGGCTTTGGCGCCGGTCAGTGGCGCAGGAAGAGTGACGATGGACCAGGATAAGTTGGACGAGTTGCGGGAGCTAGTCGATTTCCTGAAGGCCAATGGAATCGCCGAATTCGACATGGAGCGCGCCGACCTGAAGGTGCGCATCAAGTTTGCCGGCGCCGCAGGTGCGAGTCCGGCGGGCATCGATCTCGCGTTGGCACAGCAGTTGCTGGCCAGCGGAGGGGGCGGAAATGGCCCGGCTGCGGCCGCGCCGGCTGCACCAGCCGCAGCGGCTCCAGCGGAGCCCGAGGAGAAGCTGCACGAGGTCAAGTCCCCGATTGTGGGAACGTTCTATGAGTCGCCGTCGCCCGGATCGCCCGCCTTCGTCAAGCCGGGAGACCAGGTCGAGGTTGGCCAGGTGCTCTGCATCGTCGAGGCGATGAAGCTGATGAACGAGATCGAAAGCGACGTCGCCGGCGAGATCGTGAAACGAATCGCAGGCACCGGCCAGCCAGTCGAGTATGGCCAGCCGCTGTTCGCAATCCGACCGCGGTGAGAGCAACCACGGATTACACGGATGAGCGCGGATTGAAAGCAGGCAAGGGATCGCGTGATATCGAGCATGGACAGTCTTTATAAGCAGCAGGATGATCCAGCGATGCGCGAGTGGGTGCGCGGCATGAGTACTCCCCCTCAAGGTTGGAGGCGGTATTTCCTAGTCGAGGTCCTACTTTGCTTATTGGTAAACGTGCTCCTACCTTGATGTGAGTGAGTATTTGAAAGGCGTCAATGTTTCGTAAGGTATTGATTGCAAATCGTGGGGAGATTGCGCTGCGCGTCATCTCGGCGTGCCGGGAGATGGGCATCCGCACGGTCGCGGTGTACAGCGAGGCCGACCGCAACTCCCTGCATGTGCGTTTTGCGGACGAAGCGATCTGCATTGGGCCGCCAAAATCCGCGGAGAGCTACCTGAATGTGCCGGCGGTGATCGCAGCCGCCGAGATCGCCGACGTCGACGCGATCCATCCCGGCTACGGCCTGCTGAGCGAGAACGCCAACTTCGCCGAGGTGTGCCGCGCCTCCAACATCAAGTTCATCGGACCGCCCCCCGAAGTAACCCGCGTGATGGGCGAGAAGTCCACCGCCCGCCAGACCATGAAGAAGGCCAAGGTGCCGATCCTCCCCGGCTCCGACGGCATCATCGAGAACGAAGCCAGCGCGCTGGACTGGGCCAGAAGCGTCGGCTACCCCGTGATTCTCAAGGCGGTCGCCGGCGGCGGCGGGCGTGGCATGCGCATCTGCCGCAGCGCCGCCGAGTTGCCGGGCATGTTCCAGCAGGCCTCCAGCGAAGCCGCGGGCGCCTTCGGCAACGGCGATCTGTACATGGAGAAGTTCATCGAGCGGCCCCGCCACATCGAGTTCCAGGTGCTGGCCGATGAGCACGGCAACGTGATGAGCCTGGGCGAGCGCGAGTGCTCCATCCAGCGCCGCCACCAGAAGCTGATTGAAGAGGCGCCCAGCCTGATGGTGTCGCCCAAGCTGCGCGCGGAACTGGGACACACCATCGAGAAGTGCCTGAAGGACGTCGGCTACTGGAACGCGGGCACCATCGAGTTCCTGATGGATGAGGATGGCAAGATCTACTTCATCGAGATGAACACGCGCATCCAGGTGGAGCATTGTGTCACCGAAATGGTGACAGGAATCGACCTGGTGAAGGCGCAGATCCGCATCGCCGCCGGCCACAAGCTCTCCGATATTGTGACCAAACCGGTGACAATCACCGGCCACGCCATCGAGTGCCGCATCAACGCGGAGCATCCGGAGAAGTTCACCCCCAGCGCCGGCAAGATCACCGCCTTCAACCTGCCCGGCGGCAACGGCGTGCGCGTCGACACCGCCCAGTACGCGGAAGGCGTCGTCCCGCCCTACTACGACTCGCTGATCGCCAAGCTCGTCTGCCACGGCAAGGACCGCGAAGAGGCGATGAACAAGACGCTGCGGGCGCTGAGCCAGTTCGTCGTGCAGGGCATCCACACAACGATCCCGCTGCACGAGAAGATCTTCGCCGATGCGGAGTTCCGGGCAGGCAAGATCGACACCAAGTTCATGGAGCGATTCTTCGAGCGCGAGGGACACAAGAAGGACGCCACCGGCGATGACCCCTTCGCGCCATGGGATCCGATCCGGCGGCCGCCGGGACTGCACTAATGATTCCCAGGCTGTACGCAATTGCCGACGCACAGGTGCTGACGGCCCGAGGAGTCGCGCTGGCAGACTTCGCCCGCGGATTGCGAGCCGCCGGCGTGGGATTGCTCCAGTACCGCGATAAGACAGGCTCGCCCCAGGAAATCCTGCGTGCCGCCGCCGTATTGCGAGAAACGATGGCCGGCAGCAGCTGCCAACTCATCCTGAATGACCGCGCCGATCTCGCTGTGCTGGCAGGATTCGACGGGGTTCATGTTGGCCACCTCGACCTTTCGCCCGGGGACGCGAAGCGAGTCGCCGGCGTCAGCCGTACCGTTGGGGTTTCCACGCACACCGACGAGCAGGTGCAGGCCGCGGAGCAAAGCTGCGCCGACTACGTGGCCATTGGACCTGCATTCGCAACCGGGACCAAGGCGGACACCGAGCCCATCGTTGGACTCGAAGGAGTGCGCCGGGCCCGGGGTCTGACCCGCAAGCCGCTGGTGGCCATCGGCGGAATTACGCGGGCCAACTCCCGCAGCGTCATCGACGCGGGCGCCGATTCGGTCGCCATTATTTCCGCTCTGTTCGCCGAGGGCGAGAGCGTCGAGACGGTCGCGCGGGACTTTCTCGAGCTTCTGCGGTAGAACTGAGGGAACGTGACTCCTTCCACCGTCGAACCGAACCAGGCATCCGCCGCGCCGCACTTTGTGCGCGGGATGGGGCTGTTCTCCGCCACCGCGATCGTGATGGGCTCGATGATCGGCTCGGGCATCTTCATCGTGTCGGCGGACATGAGCCGCACTGTAGGCTCGCCCGCGCTGCTCATCGCCGCCTGGCTGGTGACGGCGGCGATGACCATCACCGGCGCGCTCAGCTACGGCGAACTCGCAGCCATGATGCCCAGGGCCGGCGGCCAATACGTCTACCTGCGCGAGGCGCTCGGCCCCCTGTGGGGCTTCCTCTACGGATGGACGCTCTTCCTCGTCATCCAGACCGGAACCATCGCCGCTGTCGGCGTAGCCTTCGGAAAATTCCTGGGCGTCTTCTTCCCCAGCGTCAGCGCGAACAACTGGCTGTGGCACATCGGGCACGTGCCGGCGATTCCCATCGGCCCCATGGTGCTCGGCAATATGGACATCGGCCTGAACACCGCGAACCTGACAGCGATTGTCATCATCACGCTGCTCACTCTGCTCAACACCTTCGGCGTAAAGCTCGGCTCGTCGGTGCAGAACGTGTTCACCTCCGCAAAAGTGCTGGCGCTGATGGCCGTGGTGCTGGTGGGCATCGTGGCTCACAATGCAGCCGCAATCGCGGCGAACTTCGGCGCGGGCTGGGCCAACTTCTGGGCCGGCGCAGGTTGGCACACGTTGCACCCCGTGCAGGTGGGGATTGGCGGCCCAACCGAGTTCGTAGGTCTGCTGACCGTGGTGGCGGTGGTGCAGGTCGGCAGCCTGTTCTCCAGCGATGCGTGGAACAACGTGACGTTCACGGCCGGAGAGATTGAGAACCCACGCCGCAATCTGCCGCTCAGTCTCGCGCTCGGCGTCGGCATCGTGCAGTTGCTCTATCTCGCCTGCAACTTCGTCTACCTCAGCGTTCTGCCCATGGCTGGATCTGCAACCGCGGCGACCATTGCGGGCCGCGGCATCCAGTTTGCTTCGCAGGACCGCGTCGCAACCGCGGTGATGGAGGCGGCATTCGGCGCAGTCGGCGCCAAGCTCATGGCAGCAGCAATCCTCGTCTCGACCTTCGGCTGCGTCAACGGAATGCTGCTCGCGGGGGCACGCGTCTACTACGCCATGAGCCGCGACGGCCTGTTCTTCAAGTCTGTTAGCAAGTTGGGCAAGCGCAGCGGCGTGCCGGTGAATTCGCTGTGGGTGCAGTGCGTGTGGACCTGCCTGCTCTGCCTGTCGGGCAGCTACGGGCAGTTGCTGGACTACGTGATCTTCGCGGCGCTGGCCTTCTATTTCCTCACCGTGTTGGGCCTGTTCGTGCTGCGGCGGACGCAGCCGGATGCGCCACGTCCGTACCGGGCGATCGGATATCCGGTGCTGCCGGCCATCTATCTTGCGATGGCTGCATGGATTTGTGTTGTACTCTTGCGATACAAACCCCAGTACACATGGCCGGGACTCATCCTGGTGTTGATCGGAGTGCCGGTGTACCTGGTTTGGCACAAGTTGGGTACGGAAGCAGCGGACCAGGGAACAGAAAGCTAAGGGACTGACGGGAGATCAACGAACGAATGTCGAAGCTATTCTTGACGAAATCGCTGGATGCGATCCTGGCTGAGTCGGAGGAGACCGGCGAGCATACCCTCAAGCGCTCGCTGGGCGCGCTGAACCTGGTCACGCTGGGCATCGGCGCCATCATCGGCACAGGAATCTTCGTATTAACGGGCGTCGTGGCGTCGGGTTATTCCGGGCCGGGCGTGGTGTTCACGTTCATCATCGCGGCCATCTGCTGCGTGTTTGCCGGTCTGTGCTACGCCGAGTTCGCGGCGATGATTCCAGTGGCTGGATCCGCATACACCTACGGCTATGCGACGCTGGGCGAGATCTTTGCGTGGATCATCGGCTGGGATCTGGTGCTCGAGTATGCGTTCGGTGCGGCCACAGTCTGCTCCGGCTGGAGCGGCTACGTCCTCTCGCTCGGCCAGGACTTCGGGCTGCGCCTGCCGCCCGCGCTGGCGGGAGTTCCAGGATCGACGTTTGTGCAATGGCACGGGCACTGGGAACTGCTGAATAATGCGCTGAAGGAGAAGCTGGCGCTGGCCAATATCGACCCCACGACATTGCCGCAGCAACATGGCGTCTTCAACCTGGTCGCGTTCATCGGCATCATGTTTGCCACCGCGGTGCTGATCATCGGCATCAAGGAGTCGGCCAACTTCAACAGCTTCATCGTGGTGGTGAAGGTGGCTGTACTGCTGGTGTTCATCGGTGTGGGAGGCTACACCCTCATCACGCGGCCCGAACTCTTGAAAGCCAACTGGCACCCCTTTATTCCGCCCAACCTGGGAAGCTTCGGCCAGTTCGGATGGTCCGGCGTGTGCCGCGGTGCAGCCGTGATTTTCTTCGCCTACATCGGCTTCGACGCCGTGTCGACCGCAGCACAGGAATCGAAGAACCCGAAGAAGGACATGCCGATGGGCATTCTCGGCTCGCTTGCAATCTGCACGGTGCTGTACATCCTGGTGGGGCTGGTGCTGACCGGGCTGGTGAACTACAAGAACCTCGGCGTACCGGACTCGCTGGCCGTGGGGATGGATGCAACCGGGTTCAAGTGGGGCTCGCTGCTGGTGAAGATCGGCGCGCTCGGCGGACTCACCAGCACTATGATCGTGATGTTGCTGGGACAGAGCCGGGTCTTCTTCTCCATGTCGAAGGATGGCCTGCTGCCGAAGATGTTCTCGGCCGTGCATCCGAAGTTCCGCACCCCGTGGATTTCGTCCCTGACGGTAGGACTGGTGGTCGCAACGTTCGCGTCGCTGATTCCGTTGGCGAGCCTGGGCGAGATGACCAGCATCGGCACGCTGCTGGCGTTCATCATCGTGAGCGCCGGGGTGTGGGTGCTGCGCAAGCGCAGTCCGGAATTGGCGCGGCCCTTCCGCGCGCCATGGATGCCGCTGACGCCGATTCTGGGCATCGGGTTTGCCCTGTTGATGATGGCTTCGCTGCCCCTGATCACGTGGATTCGGCTGGTCGTGTGGCTGCTGATCGGGCTGCTGATCTATTTCTTCTACGGACGGTTCAACAGCAACGTGCAGAAGGCTGTGCCGCTCGCCGTCTCGAAGTAGTCGTGTCAGATCAATCGACGAACGCCCTGCAACGCGTCAGGCCGTCTCTGACGCGTCAATTGTGCTCTTGTTCTTGCCTCCGAGAAAGGTCCGGACTTGATAGGCCCGGACTTGATAGACCCGGACTTTAGTCCGGGCATTCCCGGGTCCCCGCAAATCCGGGCTTCAGCCGATGTCACACGAATCGATTGTGCTCTTGTTCTTGCCTCTGAGATAGGCCCGGACTTTAGTCCGGGCTTTCCCCGCTCCCCACAAATCCGGGCTTTAGCCCCCGGGATAGGACAGCGCCGAGAAACCGCGAAAATGGTCGCGGAACGATGTCAGGCGCAACTTAAAGCGGGCCTGCGGGCAGGGTGACTGTGTCGACCGCGGTAGGGTCGTCGCGCAGGCGCAGGTAATAGACCGCGCCCGTCGGCGGCGGCACCGCCAGCGACGTGCCAACAAACCCTTCGGGAACGCGCGTGGGATTGGCGAAAGACTCGTCCGTGGAGACTGCGTCGACAAAGTAGAGGCCCGAGCCGGTAAGGCTGCAGGATGTGGCGGCCGGAGCTACCGTCTCCGGAGCCGCTGGACCCGGATCATTCGACGTTGCAGCCGCGGGCGTCGCAGCAACCGGCACGGCAGCAGCAGACTCGGCGACCGTGCAACGCAGGCCGATGAGCGTAGGCAACCGTACCAGCGTAACCAACGGCAGCCAATCCCCGGCAGCGCCGTCTGGCGTAACCGCACGCATACGGATGGGGCCGAACGCAGACGGCCCAAAAGCCTTGAGAGGCTGCAGCGTCGCCAGCAGTGTGTCGGGGCTCTCGAGAATCAGCGCCGGGTTGGAGTCCGCCAGGTTGAGCGTCGTGTGCAGCGAGCCGTCGGGGCTGGCGATCTCAATCATCCCATTGCGCGGAAACGGCTGCGCCGACTTGAGCGAAAAGGTGAGGACGTCGCCCACCGGCAGATCCTGCTCGCTGGCAAGCCGGATGTTGAGCTGTCCCTTGGGCGTCGTGCCCTGCGGCAGAATATCCGCCTTCCCGATCACCGTGACCACGGGACGCGCCGCTTCCACCCGCAGCGGCAGTCGGATCGTACGGCCGTCCTGCAGCGCGACCTGCGCGGCGAGGTGGCTGCCGGCCGGAAGCGTGGGCGGCTTGGCGTCCGCGGGAAGCACCAGTTGCAGTTCCGACTTCCCGTTCGGCTGCGCAGCACTTCCCCGCTCCGCCGGCTTGAAGGTGAGACCGCCGAACTCGACCTGGCGAACCTGCTCGAGACCCG
>OBLU010001454.1_pt1 | contig 22117 bp, 9 predicted proteins | sample 1518681 | NCBI WGS metagenome assembly OBLU01 (sample SAMEA3539304, study PRJEB22396) | soil metagenome | biome: tundra; feature: field; material: soil | place: USA | collected 2010-05 | depth 0.15 m
AGCGCTCTAGCCAGGTCAATCACATGTCGCCCTTGTCTGTCTGAGACAAAATTGGAGCCATGGCGCATGGCTGGTTCGCCGCAGCGAACTATGGCGCAACGGCATGCCGCCAAGCACCCGGGCCAACTCGGTGCCCACTCCGCCATGACCACGGCCTACCATGAGGTCTATCGATCTTGGCAGCGTCTGCGGAGGTTGCCGCGGTTACGAACGTGAAACGCGCACGCGAGAATCAGTCCAATCAGTACCATCGCATAGGTGGCTGGTTCCGGGACCTCTTCATCCGGTAGTACTATGAAGGTCTGCACGATCCTGAGCGGCGTCGCGACCAGAATATAAAACGATTTCGGATCTACTGTTCCGTAGTTCGCCTCCGCGAGTGCAACCCACGGCGCGCCCTCCGCGAAATAGCTCCCGAACAGGTTATAGATTCCGCCGTGAATGCCGGCCCAATCGGTGCTTAAGGCGAATTGCTGGTTCAGCCACGCCGCTTCCAGATACGTCTTCTGCTCGATCGCCGGAATGTCGCTAATTGTCAACAGGTCCGCCTGCCACGTGGCGGTGACCGGGAGGTCCCGGTTGATGCAAGTGCCAAGGACATGCACGTCGTCGATGAACAGGTTGTCCGGCCCATACGGACCTAATGGGCCGACGTAGATAATGCTCGAAGCGGAGCAGGACAGCGCCGCCAGGAAAAAGAGTGTGACAACCCTTAGATTCATACTTACTCCTCGTATTCGTCGTTAACCCAAGTTCTTGCTGCGAAGGGCTGCTTCAGGGCGGCGTGCCCGCGCGGCATCGCCTCTGGAATGGAAGAAACCCTCTTGCTTTCGCAGCCCAGTCCTGTCCAGCCGTCATGTGTATTCCGAAGGAACTCAGATCAAAGCCGGCCTGGACGCATACCAGCAGCGCACTTTCTTTAGCAATGGTCTGTCTGTTGGTTTTTTCCACCAACCGCTCCGCTGCCAAGAGAGAGGGGTGCCTGTCTCGCACGTCCATGAATCCGGCGGCGGTAGCTGGCGCTGTAGAGTGCGCCCAGGTGGACAACTGGTCGGGCGAAACCCCGAGCCGATAAGGCCAGTCCAGCAGGCCGCAAAGCCGGTGCGGGATGAATCGTGCGCGAATCATTGCCGTATTACCTCAATAGCGTTCGAACGTCCCTCCACCGAGCCGTTTACGGTATCAGTAGCGCTAATCGTTTGAGCGCCCGGCGTCTTCAGGGCGACGGTGACGGCGCCGACGCCTCCAGAAAATCTAGTGCCGGACAACAGGATCATGCCTTCGTCGCTGCTCGCGATGCGCACCGTTGCCGCATAATTGAATACGGGTATGTTGTCTGCGTCGAGCGCAGTGACCACAACCGAGAACGGTACCCCAGGCTGGGTCGAAGGCGGCGCGGAAACCGCGAAGTGAGTAGCCCGAGAAGACGCGAGGCGCCCGCAGACATCCGTATCGCCCCTGCCTAGACAGCCTTCGCCCGCTCTGAGATCCGCCGCGTTCCCGCGGAACGACGTATTTCCCGACCAGGTGCCTGCGGCCTCCGAGCCGGCCCCGCACAACTCGGTCGTACAAAGGAATAAGGCGCCGCCTTTCGTCGGGCCGTCGGCAGAGCCCGCCGCGCCCAGACCGCCAGTAGTTGAATTGCCCAGAAACGAGGTGTCGGCCAACTGCAAGAAACCCGACCTGACGAAGACGGCACCCCCCAAAGCGGCGCCGCCCACGCCGCCGAAGCTGGCGGCGGAGGTTCCATCCGTATCCAGAAATCCGGCCGCACCGCCAGCTCCACCTCCGAAACCGTTACCACCCCCGGGACCGGCGGTTCGGCCGCTACCATCGATGCTGAGCCCGCCGCCGCCCCCCCCCCCCCCGAAGCCAGCTTCGCCGCCGCCAACGCCCGCAGCCGCCGAGTCGCCGCCCGCGCCTCCCGAACCAGCAGGCCTCGCGCCCTTGCCGCGCAAGTCCCCCGTTGCTCCCGCTCCTTTAGGGCCGCTCGCGCCGTTCCCGCCGAAGCCGCCTCCGCTTCCGCCCTCGCCCGGTCCAAAGGTGGAGCCGCCATTCGCGCCACTGCCGCCGGCAGCCCGGTTGCCGCTGAGCACCACGCCGCTCAACATCAGCGAACCACTGTTCAGAAAAATAGCTCCGCCCATTCCCGCGGCGCCGCCTCCCCCACCGGCTCCACCCGTGCCGGGAGCGCCGTCGCCGCCCTTTCCCAAACCGTCGGCCAAGGTGAGGCCGTCAATCCGGACGGTGGAGCCTTCAATGAAGAAGATCCGGGTTGCATTGCCGCCGCTGACGGTGAGCAGATTCGATCCGGGGCCCTGGATCGCGATGTCGCGGTCGATCCTGATGTGATTGCTTCGCAAACTCGCATCCAGCAGGATTGTCCGCCCGCTTAACGCGGGATCGAAGGTGATCGATCCTCCGGCAGGCGCGCGGAGAACCGCAAAACGCAGCATACCCGGAAGCGGAGCGGCCGCACTGTCGTCGAGCCGGTTGACGCACAGCGGCGGGGAGCACGTTGCCGCAGCCGCACCAGCCTGCGGCGCTCCACATAGTATTGAAAAACATAAAATAAGCTGCAGCAGGCGGCTGACAACTTTAACGTCGATATGTTCGAGAAGCTTGGCTACAACACCACTCCGCCTGGTTACGCGCATCTTGACCATGACAAGCCGCAGGAACGTTTTCACCGTGTTTGGGGTAATGTTCATGCGTTGAGCCAACTCTTTGTTAGTAAGTCCGATCGCGATGCCTCGTAGCACTTCGTGCTCGCGCTCCGTTAAACGGTAGCGGGTACCCACCTCAGCCAGAGGGTCACGCGCGGAAACGTCTCGACTCAGATGGAGGACGATCAGCGATTGGCGGGCTCCTTGCGGCTCCACCAGGTAGGTGCGGCCGGTATAGGCAAGCTTTCCGACAAGGAAACTCACTTTCATGGAATCGGGACCGGTGGGCTCGGCGCGCTGCATCAGATCCCGCACGTCCGCCGCAACCGCCAAGGACGGATCTGCATCGACGGTGTCCTGGCAGCGCCGGTCGCGTGACCGAGCGGCAAGTATGGAGGTTGCACCGTGGTCGATCGCGAACGGCTGGAAGGACAGGTCCAAGAGGATCATGCCGGCTTCCGCGGGGGCTCCCCCCGCCACGGCTTCACGCGCTGCGCCGCTCTTGCGTGCTGCGTTCATCACTCTCCCCCGAAAAATCTCCTTATTATTCAGTTAAGGAGACCTATCGAACCTCTCTCTCTTGGCCACCTGGAAATGAAGCTCTCGCTTCTAGACAGGAACAGCCAAGCCCGGCCGGAAGGCGCCTCAAACCAACTAACCGCAGTTAGCGCCTTTCTCAGTACACTCGGTACGCTCGGTACCTACAGGACCAAGCAGCCGACGAATTCTCTTGCTAGCCTCGCGCAACGACACATCTAATTCACCGAGCGCTTTGCCTAAGGTACTCAAATCGCTATGAAGAGTCAAGCGCGGTGCGCGCAACGTTTCTACCCTGTCAAACATGGCGGCGCGCGCGAACTCAGAGAGACTACGCGCGCCCGAACACATGCAGGACCTTGCCAAGACTTCATACTCCGCCGAAGACACGCGGAAAGTCACAATTCGCGAATTGTTCCTCATAAGCGGCATTCTGTACTATTATGTAATTATGTACTTACTTTAACCAAACACCGTCGGAGCGAAACCACTCCTATAACTTTATGCCTCATCGTGGGGGCCCACCGCGGCCCTCCGCCACGAACCACATCGCAGCAGCACAATGACGAATCCAGCAATTACGTTGAACAAAGTACCGCTAAACGGGACCGAATGTCAATCAAATCCTTATCGGCATTGCAGTTAGGTTCTTTGTCTACTCCTTTTACCTAACTCCTTTAAACGATTGCGGGTGTTCTGCGGTAGTGCTACCTTCTTCAACGGAGGATCCAAACAATGCATTTTCGGAACGTACTCCTCGTGGCCCTTGCGCTTGCAGCGGTCGCGTTTGCTCAAAACCCAATCACCGCTGACTCACCTTTCCAGGTGCGGTACGCGGCTAACCCGGCAGCCGGTGAGTCATATATCGATATCGTGAACACCGGCGCCAACGGCGCTCCCCTGCTCGGCCCCGGCTTCGGCGGCGCGGCAGGGAACATCTGCGCGAACGTATATGCGTTCTCGCCGGATGAGCAGCTCATCTCCTGCTGCTCTTGCCTCATCACGCCGAATGGAGTTGTCGAATTGGGGGTCAACCGTGACCTCACGATCAAGACTCTGACCGGCGTTGTCCCGTCTTCCGTCGTCGTGAAAGTGCTCTCCACTCTCGCGGGCACCGGCGGGGCTGGCACCAGCTGCACCAACAGCGCGGCAACGGTGACGACCGCGACCATCGTTCCTGGCATGGCTGTTTGGGGCACGACCCTGCATGCACAGGGCGCCGGTTTCGCTACCACTGAGACCGCGTTCACTCCGGCAACGCTGAGCGCTGGGGAACTGGCGAGCATCGGTGGCCGGTGCTCCGCCATCCTGGGCAACGGCAGCGGCTTCGGCGTTTGTCTCACGTGCCGCGCCGGCGCGCTGGGCGGCGTCAAGAAGTAATCCTTCTTTAGTCGTTCACACTCATTCTTGGGTAACCGGGGCTTGCGGCCCGGTTACCCGGTTTTTGAAAACCAAGTCGACTCGAACTCGGGCCGGCTTCCAACCACTCTTGTGCTGAGAGGAGAATATCGTGCAAAACCCTATCCCTGTACTGGGCGTTATCGCTTCAGTATTGTTGTTACCAAGTTTCGTCTCGGGCGCCGACGTGCGTCCGGGCAGTGACCCTCCCGTGGTGGAGGTCAACGGAGTAACCCTTACCTTATCGGATCTAGAGCGCAAATCCCCTGCGGCGCTCTTCCAAGCCCGCACTGCCTACTACGAAGCAGAACGGCGGACGTTGGAGGAGTTTTTAAACGACTACCTGCTCGCCCAGCAGGCGCTTAAGGAAAAGGTGAGCGTCGCCCAACTGCTCGAGCGGCACGTCAACAGCTCCATCGCGCCGAACCCATCCGATGAAGCGCTTCGCGTGTATTACGAAGGAGTCGAAACGACTGCGCCGTACGAGGAGGTTCGCGACAAAATCATCGACGTAGTGCGCGCCAAGCGCATAGCCAAAGCAAAGGCGGCATACATTCAATCCCTCCGCAGTCAGGCCATGGTTACCTACCGTCTGGCGCCGCCGCGCGCGCCTATTTCGCTGAACGATGCGCCGGCGCGCGGGCCAGCCAATGCACCCGTCACGTTGCTGGAATACGCAGACTACGAATGCCCGTACTGCCAACAGGTTCAGCCGGTGCTCGAGAAGCTGGCCGAGGAGTACAAAGGCAAGTTGGCATTCGCGTACAAGGACTTTCCTCTGCCCATGCACCCGAACGCCCAGAAGGCGGCGGAGGCCTCCCGATGCGCGCAACTACAGGGCAAGTATTGGGAGTACCATGACCTGCTGGTAACCACCAAGCAACTCGACCTTGCCGCGCTCAAGAGCCATGCCCGGACGTTGAAGCTGGATGCGAACGCATTCGATAAGTGTCTAGACACGGGCGATACGGCGGAGACTGTGAAGAGGCACGCGTCGGAGGCACAGGCTCTGGGCGTTTCAGGAACACCCACCTTCTTCGTGAATGGCCGTTCGGTGAGCGGGGATGCTACCTATGAAAAGCTTCGTGGAATAATCGCCGAGGAATTGAGCGCGGCCGACGCCAGCGGCGCAGTTCCGGCGGCCGTTGGGACGACACAGAAAAAGGGGTCTGGCGCGATAGTACGCGCACGACCTTAACCGGAGGAGTACTAAAGTGTCTAATCCTCGTATAGCCATCTCATTGCTGTTGAGCGCCTTCCTTATGGTTGGTTACTGCCACGCCGGCACTATCCTATTCCAAGTTGCCGATTTGGGGCCGGGTGCGCCACCTCCTCTTGAGAGGTACACCTACACCTATGATATGAGCGGCATCACGCTCCTGGCGAATCAGGAGCTGGATATCGTCTTTTCCGCCGCGTTGTACACCACACTCTCCAACGGTGTGGTCAGCTCGGGCTTCGACCTAATGCTGTTGCAGCCGAACAATCCGCCCGGCGCGCCCGGCCACTTCAGCGCCTTGGCTCTGTCCAACATCGGAGTGGTCCCGGGACCGTGGAGCGTTGATTTCTTATTCAACGGCCCAGGGACACCGGGTTCGCAACCGTTTTTCATCAATCAATACGACGCGAGTGGCCGGTTCATCACAACACTGGAATCCGGTACTACTCAGAATTCGGCGCAGGTACCGGAACCCGGCACTTTCATGCTCTTGGGCTTGGTCGTGATAGGATGTGGCGTTGGGTGGGCCGTCCGGCGTCGCAATGCCGGAACGGCCCGCCGGCGTTCAAGGACTTCGTGAGTTTCGACGTGGCTATGGAGTAGATTCAGGTAGCCCCGTGGCGGGGCGGTCTCCCCGGACTTCGAAGACTCCTTGGCCGGCCTAAAGGACAGGCCGGCCAGGGAAATGGGTAGAGACGAGGCCGCTTACGGTGTACGACTACACCAACGGCGTTAGCTGAATCCGGTTGGTCCGCGAACTTGACATTTTCTTTCGATATTGTGAGGTCACCATGCGATATGTTTTTTCGGCGACGGCGACGGCGGCGGTAATCGCGTTTAAATTATTGGCTCCCTCTATTGCCTTCGGGCAAGCCGGGTTGTCGGATTTATCCATAACAAACTACCAGTTCGTGGACGAGCAGCGTGTCACGCGAACCCAATTCTACGAAACCTATCGCGCGGACTTGGTCAATAGGGGTGTCGCGCCGCTGGCCGCCACGGCCACCGTCACCAGCCTGGCGGCGACCGTGGTAGTGGTTGCGGGCCAAGGCACGCTCCACTTCCCGGTGGCGCAGCCGAACGGTCAGGTGACCAGTCTGGACACCTTTACATTGCTGGTGGACCGCTCCGTTCCATTCGACTTCGCGAGCCTCAAGTGGTCGTTTCTGAATCCGGTGGCCAATGCCGGCCCGAATCAGACGGCGCAGGTCGGGAAGACGGTCACCTTGAATGGCAGCGGTTCGTCGAACCCGAGCGGCGTGGGCACGCTGAGCTATAGCTGGGCCTTCAAATCCCGCCCGGCCGCATCGAACGCCACGTTGTCGGGCTCTTCCGGAGTGCTGGCATCTTTCGTGGTGGACGTTGCAGGTGCCTATGCCGTCACGCTCACTGTGAGCAACGGGACCGCGACGGACAGCGCCACAGTCACCATCAGCACTGTGAACTCGCCTCCCGTGGCCAATGCCGGCCCGAATCAGACGGTTGCGGTTGGCGCCGCGGTAACCCTGAACGGCAGCGCGTCCTCCGATGTCGACGGCGATCCGCTTACCTATCTCTGGAGTTTAATCACGAAGCCGGCGGGCAGCTCCGCCGGACTGTCCAGTGCAAGATCTCCCTCCCCGACGTTCGTAGCGGACAAAGCGGGGACGTACGTTGCCCAACTGGTGGTCAACGACGGTATCGTCGACAGCGCCCCGGCGACAGTTACCATAACCACGGCGAACACGGCTCCGGTGGCCAACGCCGGTCCGAACCAGACCGTGACAGTGGGGACCCTGGTGCAACTGACCGGCGCGGGTTCGACCGACGTCGACGGCAATCCGCTCACGTTCAAGTGGAGTTTTAACTCGGTTCCCAGTGGAAGCACGGCGTCCCTGAGCAGTGTCACCGCGGTGAACCCGACGTTCACGGCAGACCGCGCGGGCACTTACGTGGTGCAGCTCATCGTAAACGACGGACAGGTGGACAGCCAGCCAGCCACCGTCACCGTGACGACAAATGCCCAACAGGCGCCGGTCGCGAATCCGGGTCCCAACCAGACGGTAGTCCACGGTGCGATCGTAACCCTCAGCGGCTTCGGGACGGATCCACAGGGCCTGCCCCTGACCCTCACGTGGTCCCTGATCACGCGCCCCCCCAACAGCGTGGCGACGCTGTCGAGCACCAGTGCCGCACACCCCACGTTCCTCGCGGACCAACCGGGAACTTATGTCGCGCAGCTCATAGTGAGCAATGGATTTCTCAGCAGTCAGCCGGCAACCGTGACCATCACGACCACGAACACGCCGCCAGTCGCCGTAGCCGGAGTCAACCAGAGCGTGGCGTCGGGCGTGACGGTGTTCCTGGATGGGAGCGCTTCGTGGGATGCGGATAACGACCCGTTAACTTACTCATGGTCCCTTACGAACCGTCCCGCTTCCAGCACGACCACTCTGCAAGGAGCGGTCACAAAGACGCCAAGCTTTTTCGCCGACATGCCCGGCACCTATGTGGCTCAGTTAATCGTCAACGACGGATTTACCAACAGCAGCCCCTCGACAGTTACGATTACGGCGGGCCTGCTGAAGGTCACGCTCAGCCCGAACCCCTTGAACTTGCAGAATTTGGCCAAGACGCTGACCATCACGCTCAGCACGGCGGCGGGCGCCGGTGGCGTCCCGGTCAGTTTAAGCGGCTTCGACCCGAGCGTGATCTCGCTGCCAGCAACGGTGACGGTGCCGCAAAACGGGACTGTGGCAACCGTGACCGTGACGCCGCTATTCACCGGCAGCACGAACATTCTGGCAACGGCGCCGGGATACCAGCCTGGAACCACTGCCGTGACGGTGGCGACGCCTACGATTACGGTTACACTGACCTCCGCGGGGGTTGGATTGACCCATAGCATCAATGGCACAATCACGCTCAACGCACCAGCCGACGTGGGCGGCGTCACGATCGGTCTTTCTTCCAACCCGGTGGGAAGGGTCACTTTCGATACGCCGAACGTTGTGATTCCCGCCGGAGGCACAACCGGAACGTTTAAGGTGATCGGCGGGACTCTGGGCACAGCGACGATCACGGCCGCGGCGGGGGGGTACGTCAGTGGTACGGCATCCATCCTGGTTGTGAACCTAGGGGGGGTTTTCCTGCCGTCCGGTCTGGCGGTGGCGCCCGGGCAATCGGCCGCGTTGAGCGTGACGCTGACCACACCGGCGCCGGTAGACGGAGTCACGGTCACGCTGGCCAGTAGCGACACAGGCATATTGGGAGTTACGCCGAGCGTTTTCATTGCGCCAGGCGCGACGACACCCTCGACCGCCGCCCAGGTAACGGGGGTCGCATACGGATCGGTAACCGTCACTGCCAGCGCGGGTGGCTACACCGGCGACAGCCAGACGGTTAAGGTATCGGCAACACTCAGTTTCTCGACTCAGGTCGTTTCGGTGGGCGCAGCCGGGGATCAAAGTATTAACGTTCTCCTCTCAGCACCTGCGCCCGCCGGCGGCCTGCCTATCACCCTTCAATCTAGCAACACGGCCATAGCCACGGTACCGCCAAGCGTGGTAATCGCCGCTGGCAGCACCACCAGCCCGAGCTTCCTGGTGCATGGCGTAGCGGCCGGTTCGGCGACTATCACGGCGAGCGCGACGGCGCCGAACGTGGCCTCCGCCACTCTGCCGGTCACCGTGTCGGTGTTCGGATCCATCGGTCTGCCTTCAGGTGTGACGGTTGGACAGAGCCAGTCCGTGCCATTCCCGATCACTTTGTCCGCTGCGGCGCCCGCGGGCGGCGTGACGGTCACGCTGTCCACGAGCAACAGCAGCATAGTCGACATCTCACCGAAGCTGGTGACGATCACGGCGGGGCAGACGCAGCCTGGTACTCAACCGCAAGTGACCGGCAATGGCCTGGGACAAGCAACCATCACGGCCACGGCGCCGGGCTATGGTTCAGCCAGTCAGCCCGTAACCGGGAACACCACGTTGAGCTTCGTCCCGGCGAGTCTCTCGATTACCGGCTTGGAGACGAAAGACTTCACGCTGACGCTGCCGGTTGCCGCCCCGGCCGGCGGCATCACGGTGAATCTTACCGCCAGTCCCACTGGGGTGGTGACCGTGCCGGCATCTGTACAGATCGCGCAAAACACCACCACGGCGACCGTGCATGTCACGGGAGTTGCGCCAGGCACGGCCACAGTAACCGCCGCGGCCACTTCGCCAAACATTGGGAACGCCACAGGCAGTGTCACCGTGCTGAGTGCGGGAGCCATCGGCCTGCCATCGAATGTATCGCTTGCACTGGGAGAGTCAAAGGCATTCGCGGTTACCCTGCCCGTGGCCGCGCCCCAGGGCGGCGTAATCGTGACGCTAACCAGCGATTCGCCGAAGGTCGGCATTTCGCCAGGAACGGTTACCATTGGCGCCGGCCAAACGCAGCCGGCCGCGCAGCCGCAAGTGACGGGGAATAGCCCGGGAACGGCGAACATCACGGCCAGCGCACCAGCGTACACCTCCACCACCAAGGCGGTCCAGGTGACGGCGACAATCAGTTTTACGCCGCCGAGCCTGTCGCTTTCGGGTACAAATACCCAAAACCTCACATTGACTCTTTCGGGTCCGGCACCATCGGGCGGTCTCGTGTTCAATGTGAGTTCGACCAACACGAGCGTGGCCACCGTGGGTTCGCCAACGGCGACGATACAGGGCGGCGCGACCACGACGACAATCGCGGTTACGGCCGTGGCGGCGGGTTCCGCCGTAATTCACGCCAGCGCTGCGAACCTGACGGATGCCACCGCCAACGTGACGGTCACCGCCGGGGCGGATATTATCGTACCGGCAAGCCTGTCGGTCGCGCCGGGCGAATCCGTGATCTTACCGATCACTCTGGCGAATCCCGCTCAGTCTCTTATGTTCTTCGATCTGACCAGCAGCGACCCGACTAAGGCTACGCTGTCAACCCCAAGCATTACGATACCCGCGGGGCAAACTGTGTCGAGCAACGTGGTGAGAATCATCGGCGTCGCCACCGGGGCCACCACCATCAAGGTCAAGGCGACTAACGGCACCCTGGCCGAAGCGACAACGGCAGTGACGGTGGGCTACAGTCTTACGCTCACCCCGGCGACTCTGACGATCCTGGGGAACGGGAACCTTGCAACCTTGACCTTGACGCTGTCGGGGCCCGCCCCCGCCGGCGGCATTGACTTCACCTTGACGTCAAGCAACCCAGCCGTGGCAACGGTCCCGCCCAGCGTGACCATGAGCGCCACTTCAAGCAGCATCGGGGCGCGCGTGATCAGCGTCGGTGTCGGTACTACCGTGATCCACGTCAACGCACCCAACATCCCCGAAGCCACCGCAACGGTGACCGTCGCGCCGCCAGGATCAATCAGCCTATCCGCTCCAGCCACCATCGGGTTGAGCCAGACGGGTACTCTGACCGTCGCTCTGTCTTCACCCGCGACCGGAAACGGAGTCAGCGTCGACCTGACGAGCAGCGACCCCAACAAGGTGAGCGTGTCGCCGACCACCGTCAACATACCATCCGGATCAACGACGCCCGTCACCCAGCCGCAGTTGGCCGCCGTGAATGTGGGGAACGTTACGATCAGTGCGTCGGCGCAGGGTTTCACATCGTCCGCGCCGGTCCCCGTGGCGGTCAATGCCACTATTACGTGGATCAGCCAGAATACAACCATTGTCGGGATTGGCAACCAAGTTCTACTGCAACTGAGGCTTAACGCCATGGCGCCGCTGGCGGGTTTGACCGTGAACATGACGTCCAGCAATCCGGCAGTGGCCACCGTACAAGGGATCTCCAATTTCATTTGGGACGGCAGCACGTCGCCCGGGATTTTAATTCCGGTGACGTCCGTCGGATTTGGCACGACCATCATCCATGCCAGCGGCATCAACATTCCTGACGTGACCACGACGGTGACGGTGTCCGGCCCGCTGGGCATCACCACAACCTCGCCGCTGCCCAACGGGATCTTAGGCGCGGCCTACAGTGCGGCGATGGTAGCCACAGGGGGTAGTACACCATACACCTGGACGGCCACGGGTCTGCCGGCAGGCTTGGCCATCAATCCCTCCTCGGGAGTCATCACTGGCACGCCGACTGCGGCGGGCCCGGCTACGGCGAACGTGACCGTAACGGATGCCTCCAGCCCGACACCAGCGAGCGTAACCAAACAGTTTTCGATCACCATTGTCTCGGTGCTGACAATCACGACGTCAACGCTGCCCAACGGCGTAACCGGCTCGCTCTACAGCGGGCCGTTGGCGGCTGTTGGCGGTGTCACGCCATACGCCTGGACCGCCACGGGTCTGCCGGGCGGATTGGGGATTGATCCTGGCACCGGCGCCATCACGGGAACGCCCACCGCGGCGGGCGCTGCCACCATCGTTGTGACAGTGACCGACGCTACCAGTCCAACCCACTTGAGCGCCACCAAGTCGTTCCCCGTAATCATTGTTGCCCCGCTTACGATCACCACCACCGCGCTGCCCAACGGCGTTGTCGGCGCCGCCTACTCCGGGCCAAATACGGCCACGGGCGGCATCACGCCGTACGCCTGGACCGCCACGGGTCTACCGGCGGGATTGGGGATTGATCCTGGCACCGGCGCCATCACCGGCACCCCGACGGCGACGGCCGCTGCCACCATCGTTGTGACAGTGACCGACTCGTTCAGCCCAACCCACTTGAGCGCCACCAAGTCGTTCCCCGTGAGCATTGTTACCGGGATTGCGATCACCACCCCGTCCCTGCCCAACGGCGTAGTCGGCTCCGTCTACAACGGGCCACTAACAGCCACGGGCGGAACCACGCCATACGCCTGGACCGCCACGGGCCTGCCGGGCGGATTGGGGATTGATCCTGGCACCGGCGCCATCACGGGAACGCCCACCGCGGCGGGCGCTGCCACCATCGTTGTGACAGTGACCGACGCTACCAGTCCAACCCACTTGAGCGCCACCAAGTCGTTCCCCGTAATCATTGTTGCCCCGCTTACGATCACCACCACCGCGCTGCCCAACGGCGTTGTCGGCGCCGCCTACTCCGGGCCAAATACGGCCACGGGCGGCATCACGCCGTACGCCTGGACCGCCACGGGTCTACCGGCGGGATTGGGGATTGATCCTGGCACCGGCGCCATCACCGGCACCCCGACGGCGACGGCCGCTGCCACCATCGTTGTGACAGTGACCGACTCGTTCAGCCCAACCCACTTGAGCGCCACCAAGTCGTTCCCCGTGAGCATTGTTACCGGGATTGCGATCACCACCCCGTCCCTGCCCAACGGCGTAGTCGGCTCCGTCTACAACGGGCCACTAACAGCCACGGGCGGAACCACGCCATACGCCTGGACCGCCACGGGCCTGCCGGGCGGATTGGGGATTGATCCTGGCACCGGCGCCATCACGGGAACGCCCACCGCGGCGGGCGCTGCCACCATCGTTGTGACAGTGACCGACGCTACCAGTCCAACCCACTTGAGCGCCACCAAGTCGTTCCCCGTAATCATTGTTGCCCCGCTTACGATCACCACCACCTCGCTGCCCAACGGCGTTGCCGGCGCCGCCTACAGCAGCGGGCCGCTTACGGCCACGGGCGGTACTACGCCCTACGCGTGGACCGCCACGGGTCTGCCAGCGGGATTGGGAATTGATCCTGGCACCGGTGCCATCACCGGTACCCCGGCCGCCTCAGGCGCTGCCACCATTATTGTGACGGTGACCGACTCGTTCAGTCCAACCCACTTGAGCGCCAACAAGTCGTTCCCCGTGACGTTTGGTCCCGCACTGGGGATCACCACCCCGTCCCTGCCCAACGGCGCAGTCGGCTCCGTATATAACAGCGGGCCACTAACAGCCACGGGCGGAACCACGCCATACGCCTGGACCGCCACGGGTCTGCCGGCGGGATTGGGGATTGATCCCGGCACCGGCACCATCACCGGTACCCCGACCGCGGCGGGCGCTGCCACCATCAGCGTCACCGTGACCGACGCAACCAGTCCAACCCACTTGAGCGCCACCAAGCAGTTCCCTGTAACCATCGTTGCCGTGATCACGATTACCACTCCGTCCCTGCCCAACGGCGCTGTCGGCGCCGCCTACAGCAGCGGGCCACTTACAGCCACGGGCGGTGCTACGCCATACGCCTGGACCGCCACGGGTCTGCCGGCGGGATTGGGGATTGATCCTGGCACCGGCGCCATCACCGGTACCCCGACCGCCTCGGTCGCCGCCACCATCATTGTGACGGTGACCGACGCAACCAACCCAACCCACTTGAGCGCCACCAAGCAGTTCCCCGTGACAATTAGTGCCGGACTGGCGATCGCCACCCCGTCCCTGCCCAACGGCGTAGTCGGCTCCGTCTATAGCGGGCCCTTGACGGCCACCGGCGGTAACACGCCATATGCGTGGACCGCCACGGGTCTGCCGGGCGGACTGTCGATTAATCCCAACAGCGGTGCCATCACCGGAACGCCCACCGTGGCGGGCGATGCCACCATCAGCGTCACCGTAACCGACGCAACCAACCCAACCCATCTGAGCGCCACCAAGCAGTTCCCGGTGACGATTGTTGCCGCGCTCACCATCTCCACCACCGCGCTGCCCAACGGCGTGGCAACGGCGCCCTACAGCTTCACCGTAATCGCCTCCGGCGGCAACCCCACCTACACGTGGGGGGCAACGGGTTTGCCCACGGGCCTGACCATCGATCCGGCTACCGGCGCGATCACCGGCACGACTACCGTGAGCGGCACGTCCACGGTGAACATCACGGTGACGGATACCACCAGCCCGACGAATCTAAACGTGTCCCATCAGTTCCCGCTGATTATTATGCCGGCTCTGCAAAACACCACGCTGTCGCTGGCGGACGGGTTAGCAGGCTCGGTGTACAACCAGCACCTAAGCGCTTTTGGCGGCACCCCGCCCTATGTCTGGACAGCCACGGGTCTGCCCGCCGGATTGTCGATTGACTCGGCCAACAGTGCGATTATTGGCACGCCAACCGCGGCCGGTACGGTCACCGTGAGTCTCACTGTCACGGACGCCACCAGCCCGGCGAAGCTGAGTGCGTTGAAGAATCTCTCGTTGACCATCCAGCCGGCGCTGGCGTTCAACACGACATCGCCCCTGCCCGGCGGCCTGGTAGGTTCGGCGTACAATTTCACGCTGACTGCCACCGGCGGCACGGTGCCTTACGTATGGACGCAGACGGGTCTTCCGGCGGGACTGAATCTGGATTCCGCCAGCGGAATCATCACCGGCACTCCGACGACCGCGGGCACAGTCTCGGCGAACATCACGGTTACGGACGCGACCACGCCAACGCATCAGAGCGTTTCGAGGGCGTTCTCGATCACGATTGCGGCGGCTTTGACGATCACCACAACATCTCTGCCCAACGGCAAGCAGGGTACTGCCTACGCTGGGTCGATGGCGGCCACAGGCGGCACGCTGCCATACACTTGGTCGGCGACGGGCCTGCCGGCGGGTCTGAGCATAGATCCGTCGAGCGGAGCTGTGACCGGCACGCCTAGCGTGCAAGGCGGCCCATTCAATATCGCGGTGCAGGTGGTCGACTCGACCACCCCGACGCATCAATCCGCCAGCAAACAGGTTTCGATTACTATCGATCCCGGGACGCTGGTCATCACTACCCCGTCGCTCCCCGGCGGGCAGGTTGGGGCGGCTTACAACCAGACGCTCGCAACCACCGGCGGCACCACTCCGTTCCACTGGTCGGCCACGGGACTGCCCACCGGCCTGTCGATCAACGCTAGTACCGGTCAGATCACCGGGAGTCCGACGGTCGGCGGGACGAGCAGCGTCAACCTTACGGTGACCGATTCGGGTAACCCAGTTCAGACGGCGACGAAAACCCTCTCGATCGTTGTCCAGAACATGATCATCACAACCGCCGCGTTGCCGCAAGCGACCGCGGGTTTGAGTTATGTGTTCCAGTTGACTGCCAGCGGCGGGGCTGGGCAGTTAACCTGGTCCGTGAATGTCTTACCTCGAAATTTGGTGCTTGACCCGCTGACGGGTATCATCTCGGGCATTCCGAATAACCCCAGCTCGAGCCCCATCACCTTCACTGTTACGGATTCGAGCATCCCTCCACAGACGGCAAGCAAGGATCTGTTACTGACGGTTGTGCCAGTGCCGGTGGTGATCGCTACGGCGACCTTGCCGGTCGGTGTGCTCAACGCGGCATATTCTACACCCTTGGCCGCTACCGGAGGCACGCTGCCGTACACCTGGTCCACTACCACTATTCTGCCGCTCGGGCTGGTGTTTAGTTCAGGCGGCGTGCTCTCCGGCACGCCAACCGTGCCAGGCACCACGAGCGTAACGATCACGGTCACGGATGGCGCCACCATTCCTCAGGTGGTTTCCAAGACGTTCCAGTTGAACATCGGCATTCAAAACGGAGTGATTACCGTGAGCAATGCCACCGTGGGCGCGAACCTGCAGTTGCCCATCACCATAACCTTTGCACCCCCGCTTCCCATTGACTCGATGCTTACCGTCAGTTCGGGTAATTCGAGTCTGGTGACGCTGGGCAGCGGCGCCGTGGTGGGTGACCCCTCGATCCAGTCGGTGATCGCCGCGGGCACCCCTAGCGTCAATACGTTTGTCAAAGCGTTTGGGTCCTCTGGCCAAGTCACCATTACGGCCTCCGTGCCGGGCTACAGCATTGGCACGGGAACGGTGACCCTGGCCAACTCCGGATTTGTAGTCGCCGGCCCGAGCCCGAACGGCATCGGCGGCGCCTACACCACTTTCCAGGGGGTTAGTTCTACTCTAACGGTGTTTGCGGCGCGGCTGGACGGTTCGGGTCTCTTCGTTGAAAGCGAACAGCTACGCGGCGGGATCACGGTCAATGTACCCATCATCAGTACGGTGACCAACATCGGTGACGTCTCATCGCCCACGGTGCCTTTCAGCGGTGGCTCGGACAACGCGACCACGCAGTTTGTAGCCAAGACGATCACCACGGGTGTCACCAACGTGATCGTGGGACCGGTGTCCACGGTGTTCCCGGTTGCCCCGTTTACGCAGCCGTCGGTTGGGGCCTCGCTGACCGTGACCGTGAACGGTGGCGGGCTCGTACCATTCACTGGCGCGACCATCGGCAGGAATCTGCAGAAAACCGTCAGTGTTGGCCGGCTCGGATCGACGTTGAACAACGCGGCGGTGACGGTCCACAGCCAAGACGCCACCAAGCTGCTATTCTCGAAGACGCCGACTGGTGCCACATCCGCCGACGTCATTCTGACCATTCCTACCGGGCAAAGCACCACACCGGATTTCTATGCGCACGCGCTTAGCAGTACGGGCCCGGTCGCCTATACCGTCTCCTCCCCTGCGTACGGCAGTGTGGATTCCACGCTGAGCTTGGCGCCTTCCGGTTTCTTCGTCACGGCCCCAAGCCCGATGACTGTCAGCCCACCGAACGCCACTGTGTCCGTCTCTACGGTGTGGCTGGACGGCACGGGCAGCCCTCAGGAGATTCAGGCGGTGGCGAGTGGCGTGTCCATTAGCGTCGCGGTTGCGTCCAGCAACTCTTTGGTCGGGAACGTAACCGTGTCGCCGATCACAATCGGCGCCGGCTCTAGCAACGCATCGACGGAATTCCAAGCCGTCGGCTTGGGTACGGCCCAAATTACGGCGAGCGCGGCCGGCTATGGCTCGGGATCTGTCGGTGTCAGCGTCCAGGGTGCCGGTAGTTTGATCGTTTCGAACGGCTTGACCATCGGCCAATTCCTCCAAGACACCGGGACCGTGATCCTCCCGGTGGTAGCGCCGGTGGGAGGTCTGCACGTCACTCTGCACAGCAACTCGCCTTTGCTCATGCTCTCGAAGACAGCAACGGGGGCCGGAGCGGCGACGATCGCCATTGACTTTGTGCAAGGACAGGGCAACGCGCCGTACTTCGTTCAGTCGCTCGGCTCGTCCAGCACGGCGACGTACACCGCAACAGCGCCGGGTTATGGTCCAGGGACCGACACCGTGACCATGGTGCCGTCGGGCATCGTGATCTTGGGACCCGGTAGTGTGAGCTTGGCAGGGGGCCCCCAGTCACTCACTGTGTTCACGGCTCAACTGAGCGCGTCGAACGTGCCGGTAGTTCCGCAGGCGCTCGCCGGCGGGGCATCACTGACGGTGTCGCTCACCAACAGCCCCGGCGTCGCCGGATCGGTCCCTGCCTCGGTGACCGTTGCAGCCGGAGCCTCCAGCACTACCGCCCTGTTTACGCCGTTGGTGGCCGGAATTAGTACTACCGTCTCGGTGGTCCAGCCGAGCGGTTGGACGGTACCTACCACTTTGACCTCGTTGGGGATCTCGGTGTTTTGATGCGGCGGAATGGATTGGTTTTTGAGATTCACTTCGACTGCGAATGAACGAGGTGACAAAATGAGATACTTCCTCGGGGTGGCGGCAATGGTCGTTTTGGCGGTTGCGCGACCGGCGTCGGGCGCCCCAGGCATGGCAGCGCCCAACCTGACGGTAGGCCGAAATCTCCAAGCGTACGGAAACGTACGCTTGGCGGAGGCGGCACCCCAAGCCGAGGTGCGGATTGTCCTGACCAGCGACGATCCGAAGCGCTTGCTGTTATCAGACTCGCTGGACAAGGCGGGTTCCGCCAGCGTTACGCTGACCGTGAGGCCTCGGGCCTTCGAGACCCCCGCGTTCTGCGTGCAGGGACTGGCCGACCACGGCACCGTTACTTACACTGCGACTGCGGTGGGTATCGGCGCCGTCACAGGCACGGTCACCCTGACGCCGTCGGCCATCGTCATCTTCGGACCGTTCAAGGCCCCCAGCTTTCCAACCACGCCCAGGTCGGATCCATTTAAGATTACGATCGTCGCAGTAGCGCTCGATTCGGAGAGGAAGATCCTGGAGGAGCAACAGATCGCCGGTGGCTCACCCGTGGAAGTGAGCATCGGCAACTCCGCCAGCGAGGTCGGCACGGTAGGCGAATCGAAGCTGAATCTCGCAGGCGGCACCACCTCAGCGACGACATACTTCAAGCCTGCGGCGGTGGGTACTGCCACGCTCACTCCGCATCCGCCTCCAGGCTTCAGCACACCGGCCGAGCTCGCCACGGTCACCGCGACGGTCCAACAACCCGGCATGGCTGTGGGCGACGACTTCATCCTAGGCAAGGACTTGCAGATGCCCTCGGCGGTTTGCTTAGGCGAAACCCCTGGGCCCGAGGGCCTAAGAGTTACTCTTACCAGCAGCGATGCCAGCAAGCTTCTCTTGTCCACCAGGGGAGACCGGTTGGGAAGTGCTTCGATCACGCTTGACATACCGGCAGGCCAACTTAACGCACCGTACTATCTGCAGTCGCTCAGCGATACGGGCACTGTGACCTGGACGGCGACGGCGCCGCAGTTCCGAAGCCGCACCGGCCGAGTGGAACTCACTCGATCCGGCGTAATCGTCGCCTATTCGCGTTACGGCGCCCCGGACGAGGCTGCGGTTCTCCAGGGAACGGGAGCCTCGGAAGATCGCCGGTTTTATGCCTCCTTGGCCGACGCAAAAGAGCACCCTGTTCACGTGGTGGTCTATTCGGTTTACCTCCATCCGGCTAACGGACTGGCCGCCGATATGACCGTACAAGAACTGCGTGCTGGTGCCTCGGTAACTGTCGATTTGAAGAGTAGCCATCCAGAGGTCGGAACCGTGGAATCGCCCGTAACGATCCCGTCCGGTGGCGTGATTATGCCGAGCCGATTTACCCCGGTGAGCCTCGGTGAGACGGTGATCTCGGTGAGCACGCCGGCGGGTTTCTCAACGCCGAAAAATGCGACGAAGGTACCAGCCGTTGTGATGAAATAGCGCAGTTCTATCCAAAACGCGTAGAAGTACCAGCGTTCTTGGTATGCCGGCGCGCCGCGAAGGTTCAGGCTTCGCGGGGTGGTTCAAAGGCCCCGCCTGCCCGAGCGATAGTCCTCGGAGTTGTGCCCTGCCGGATCGGTCAACGGTCATCCGGCGAGCCACCCCGACCCCCTCTAGGCGACCTCTAGCCGGGCACTGGTGCCTCTGGCTTCACCCGCGAAACGCCCATCGAATGCTACCTCGGATCGACCATGCGAAGCCCTTGTATGACGTAAATCACCGTTCCGTATTCGGAAAAGATTGCAAAAGTTGCACGATCGGTACTATTACCCGGTGGTATTTTTGGCGCGCTTGGCGCCTTGACATTAAAACCTGAAACAACCTAAACTACAGCCTGACCGCCAATGTTGGCAACCGCACCTTGGGCATTCAATAGTTCCGTAAGCTCTACTGAGGACGGTACTTAAGTAGGACCTCGTGAGGTGATATGACGTTTGTAAGATTTCAGGCGCCGAGAACGCTAATCGTAGCGGGACGGCGCATCTTTCTATCATTCTGCTGCGTGTTGGCGCTGACTGGCGCTTTGGCTCGCGAGGCTCATGCGGGCCTCATCGGAGCATTCCAGAATTTCAGCCTCACGAACAGTACATTCGCGAATGGGCACGCGGAAACTTTCGACGGCGGCCTGTCGCTCCTCTTCACGGGACCAAACGACGGCAGTGGAGCACCCGGAACGACAGATCTCACAATGGTCGTCCAGAGCAGCGGAATGTTCCGTTTCGACTACCTCTATTCCTCCCTGGACTTGCCTGGTTATGACTTCGCCGGCTACCTGCTGAGCGGAAACTTCTTCTGGTTAGCGGACTCGGACGGTCAATCCGGCACCGTCAGCCTGCCGGTGTTTGGGGGCGAAATCGTCGGCTTCCGAATCGGCAGCCAGGACAATACGGGTGAGCCAGGAGTCATGACGATTACCAATTTCAGCTCGCCGGCTTCGGCGGCTCCAGAGCCCCGGGTTTTCTCTTTGGTGCTCCTCGCGATCGCGCTGGGGATCGTAGTCCGGAGGCCATGGCGACCGGTACACATCGTCCGAATCAGGGGCGGCATTTGGATCGTTGCGGCTGCCGCATTTTGTGCGGCGCTACCGCTGACGGCACAAGTGCCGGTCGAGTATACCGGGACCAACGTCACGGGAAGCCTCGCGTTCGCCCGCGTGGTAAACCTCAGTCAGCAGGCGCTGCTAACCCTGCAGAAAGCTGGAGTGAGACAGGGCCCCGTACGCGTGGAACCGCGGCCGAAGGTTCCACCACCGCAGCTGCGCCCTCCCGTCTCGCACGGTGTCCTCGGCGCCTCTCCGCTCGCCGGCACCTCTCCGCTCGCCTCGGTACCGATGCGAAGCTTGACCCTTGCCGCGGTCTCCGGAGTCTTAGGGTTCAACGCGCTTTCTCACGCGGACCAGCGGAATGCCAACAACGGGAACCAGTTCAGCATCGAACCGCCGAATCCAAGCATTGCCGCGTCGAACGATTATGTACTCCAAGGTGTAAACGATGCGGTCCAGGTTTATCTTCCGTCCGGCGTACCCGTTCTGCCGGCTCCCGTGTCGTCAAACCAGGTATATGGACTGGCGCCGGCTATAGACCGAAACACCGGAGTGAACGGCGTCTACCTGACCGATATGCGTGTCTACTTCGACCAGGGTATGAGCCGCTGGTTCATCGTTCAGCGATCGCAGGACAATGATGTGGCCGGTAATCCGCTGATCACGTCCCATCTATATGTCGCCGTCAGCAAAACCGCCGATCCTACCGGGGACTACAACATTTATGTCATGGAGACCACGAATCAGGGACATATCGGGTGTCCGTGTATTGCCGACTATCCGCAGCCAGGGTCAGATCAGTACGGATTCCACATCGCCTTCAATGAATTCAATTCGAACACTGTCGCGTATGTTGACGCCGCCATCTTGACCCTTTCGAAAGCGGCTCTCGTCAACGGCGCCCCTGCACCCACGGCATACCGGTTCCTACTACCGTACAACACGGGATACGAGTTCGCCATACAGCCGGCTGCGACGCCACCTGGCGCCGCCAATTTCGTGGCTAGCGGCGGGCTCGAGTTCTTTGCCAGTACCTTGTCCCGATCCGCCTTCAACGGCGGTGTGGCGCTCTGGGCGATGCGCAATACAAGTTCGATGGCCACTTCGAGTCCCAATCCAATTCTGAGCCAGATTGTGATTTCGACCCTTTCTTACACCTTTCCAGACGTGGCAAATCAACGCCCTGGCCCCCTGCCGTACGGCTGGAGTCTTATTCCGACGGGCCAACTTGCGTTTCTTGATGGCGGCGATTGTCGCGTGCAATCGCTTTCTTATGCCTCCGGGCGGCTCTATCTGACGTTTCCGACGGCCATCACGGATGAAACCGGAC
>OBLU010001457.1_pt1 | contig 22089 bp, 8 predicted proteins | sample 1518681 | NCBI WGS metagenome assembly OBLU01 (sample SAMEA3539304, study PRJEB22396) | soil metagenome | biome: tundra; feature: field; material: soil | place: USA | collected 2010-05 | depth 0.15 m
CGACCTCGGTAGTTTCCGGGCCGTGGTCGAGCGCTCTGTCCAAGGACCAAAACCGACTTGATCTCAATCGCGCCTGCACCGAGTCGCCAGCACGCCGATTAGCAGGCCCAAGCCGAACGCGACTCCAAGGGCCGGGTACGGATGCTCGCGGACAGCCTTGTCGGTGGCCTTCACGGCGGCGACGGTCTGTTCTTGCAAGCGTTTACAAACCTCCTTGGCCTTCTCGGTCGCAGCTTCCAGTTTGGCTCGAAGTTCGCGCTTCTCGGTGTCTCCATGTTCTGTTGTTTCCATAGGTTTTTCTCTTTCTTCATTCAACCTCGCACCATTGTCGGGTCTTCGCAACACCAGCCTCTGCGGTGTGGGCGGCCCTGGGTCTTGCAGCAACAATTCGCAGCCGTCTGCAGCGCAACAAACTGCCACACGAAACACCGGTCAGCGGCTCGGATAATCGCGTCACTTCGGCCTTCGCAGCGCAATACCCCAACTTGCGCGCCGGCTGCGATTTCTCCATACGTTCCAGTTCGCGCCGTTCTTTGAAGGTCAGTTTCCGGGGACGGACGGGTTTGGGCACGGATGTTTGAAGTACGGAGTGAGAAGAGGCGCATCCGAACACTGCCACCGCCCTTCGCTGTCGGGACCCGGCCGGAGCGCGGCTGTCCCCCAGCCGCAGCAGCACCGGTTACGCAAGGCTGCCCGATGTTCCGAGACGCAACCCCCTGTGGACGTGCTGCGGCTGGGGACAGCCGCGCTCCGGGGGCAGTGTCGAGATGCCCCCGTGAGAAGATATACTGTTAACAGGCTCTTGACATGCTCCCAAAGAGTGGTATGTTGATAGACGGTCTGGCCTGCTTCCCTGGGCGGCTTCCAAGGTGTCCCTCTCTAGTCCGGCTGAATTCAAAGTCTAAACCATGAACCGCTGCCTAATCGCAGCCGATACAGGCATGAATATATTACTGCAAAACATTAAGACATTGACCTACGTAACGGACCTTTCCACGCGGACGATGCAACGCGAAAAGGCGCACCGGTTTGAAACAGGGATCGAGGCCCTCTTTTTCTGCTTCAACCGCCAGCTTAAGAACATGCAGATTCTGGGCGAATTTGTTAATCCGCGAATGAATTTCACGATCCCAGTGACGGACCTCAGGGACGGCTGATTTCCAGGCAAATGACAAACGACTGGCTGGCACAACTCGGTCAGCCGGCCCGACGCAGAAAAATGAAGCAAAGGTTGAAGTCATTATGTCGCGCCGCCTAAAACCTTTCACCGAGTTGCCTTTGAAGTTGCTCGCCATCGACACTATCGCCAACAGCAACGTTTTGTTGCAAGTCTCGGCTGTGATCCCGCAAGCGACATTCCCTGGCGCGGCGGTTCCTTTTGAGCACCTCATGGAGCGTCCCCGCGGTCCTATTGCGGGAGCTGGAGGATGGCACCACGGAGGGATCAACGAATGACCACTTCGGCCTTCGCAGCGCAACACCCCACCTTGCTCGCAGGCTGCGCGGCAATTCTGATAAGGACGCGTTCGACCGCGTCCCACTTTTAGCCGGCATCCTTTCGAGGGACGCGGTCTCGAAAGCCTGCCCGGGAAGGGCAAGCGTCCCCGCGAGCCCTGTTTTCTAAAGATGTTTGGGCTCGCGGGGACGCTCGCCCTCCCGAATAAGCAGATTGTGCAGGGCGGTCTCCAGTTCCTGGACGCGGGTTGGGGACGCTTAGTCGCTGAGGAACCCCTCACCCCTTCCCTCACCCCTTCGGAAGGGGAGAGGATGACTTTACTTGGGTGGGGCGTGACCCAGGATAGGACCGCCCTCGCGCCCCCGCGATCCGACCCTGGGCTACTTTCTTTCATCCCTTCAGGATTTCAGGGTGACCGGCGCGCCTTCCCATAGAAACCAATTTATTCTGGCATCAGGTAAACCCGATAGAAGCCTTGGCTGCCGGTGATGGGCACCATGGCGTTCATCTCAGAGTTCCAGGCCGGGATGTCGCCCAGGCCGGAATCCAGCCATAGCGGCGAGGTCAGGTCGCTCTTGTATTGGATGTGGTAAGTGCGGCCCGGAACGGCGGACCACATCAGGCTCGCGCCATTGCCCATCAGGCCAACCGAATCAATCTGCGGCTGCAAGGCCATATCCAGCGGGACCAGCAGGTAATCGGTGGTGCCGAGGCCTCCGGCAGGATCGGTAAAGGCGACGATGATGATTTCATACATGGCCCCAAGGGGCGGCGGCGGCAGCGGAAGGAGCATCGCCGCCCCAGGCAGGCACGGAGTGGGCGGGTACTGCAACTGGGCCGAACCGAGCGGGGTTCCACGCTGGCCATTGGCGGTCATTTGGTCCAAGGCCACCGGTCCCGAATACCACTCGATCTTGCCGCTGGTCAACTGCAGCGGAGCCAGGGCAAGGTTGTTGACCAGGACCAAAATCGTCCCGTTGTTGAGCCAGTGGAAGTTGCCCTGCTTGACGGGCGGCTGGAGGAGGACGTTGCCGATCATCCAGTTCATCGACAGGATTTGAGGATTGACGCTGGCGGCCATTTCGAAACCAACGTGGGTGGTGCCGCCGGGCGGAAGCGCCAGGCCGGACCATTGCAGGACCGTGTTGCCGCTCACATAGCTGACCTGGAAAATGGGCCAAGGTGGCGTGCCGTCGTAGTGCCACGTGATAAGGTGAACCCCGGCCACGACGATTTGGATGCCGGTGGCAGTGGAGGTTGTGTTGTTGGCCAGGTCTTTGTTGATGCCATGAACCGGGAAGTTCCAAAGCGCGTGGGCCAGGTCCAGGCTCTTGTTCGTCCGCGGGTCAATCAGGTCCACCCAGTCGCCCAGCGGGAAGTTGCTCCCGTTCAGGTGCCCGAAGACCGCATCATCCAGCAGATGCGTCGTGGCGGTCTTGGCCCCGAAGAGGTACTGGTTGCCGGTCCCCACCGTTGGCAGGCAATCGATCGTGACCCAGTAAGTCACGCCCGGCCCGAACGGCGAGCCTCGCTGCACCCAGCAGCCCGGCTGGAACGGGTAAAAGTCATAGCGCCAAATCTGCGTGTCGTGGCCGATGAAACCATTGGTCCCAGGCAGGTCGGGTTTGTAGAAGGTCTCCTGGAGGTTGGCCGCCGCGAGGCTGTAGTTGTAACGCTGCACCGACGTGCCGACCGCTTGCGGTGGAGAAAACGCGGTCTCGCACAGCAACGACCCTGGGTGGCTGAAGGAGGTGGTCGAGCCCGGCTGCGCCGGCACATCGGTCCAGAGCCGCAGGACGAAGGTGGCGTTCGTATCCACCTGGTCATTGAGCCACGAGCCCCAAATCGTTATGCCGCTGATCGGCCCGGGGGTGCGGCACAAGAAATCATCGCCGACGACCTCCGGGGCCGTGGCCAGAATATCCAGCCCATTGGTCGAGGTGTCCGGCAGCTCCTTCCATTTCGGACGCACGGCCGGGTCGCAATCCGGATTAGGCGGGCCATTTTTCAGCAGGAAGGCCATTTCCAGGCTGATCTGCGCCGGGGAAAATAGCTCCTTCCAGTTCCCCGCGTTGCCAGAGCTATCCACCGTCCCAAACACGGCGTCGTCGCGGAAATGGTTGGTCGTGGTCTTCCAGCCATACTGGGCGTTCGCGCCCGCTATGCTCGGCTGCGCATAGACCGACAGCCAATAAACCACCGGGCTGTTGGACGAGCCCTGCTGGCAAAACGGGACCTGCGGGGTGAAACTGTAGAGATAAACGGTGGTTTCCGTCGAGAGCTGGCCGGTCGCCGGCACATAGAAGGATTCCTGCCCGCTGGCGTAGTTCGAGTAGGTGTAGCTGCCGGCCTTAAACGTCTCCGTCCACAACAGGTTAGCCGGGCGGCTGTAGCCCCCCGCAATGCTCGGCAATGCGTCGCTCCAGATGCCGAGGACAAACGTGAGGTTGGTATCCTGCTGGTTCTCGAAGAACGACGACCAGATCTGGATATTGGTGATAGTGGAAACGTTGGTGCACAGGAAGTCGTCAGCTACCACATACGGCAGCGTGGCATCCACGTCATACCCTCCGATGAGCTTGGGATATTGGACCCATTTGACCGGCGGTGGCGAGGGCGGAGGCGGGTTGGTGATGATCTCCGGCGTCGTCAGCACAAAGGAAAAATCCAGGCTCCGCGGAACCGGCGTCCCCAGGGATTTCGGGTCCACTAACTCCCGCCAGTCGCCCACAGCGGTTCCGACGGCGTTCAGGTGCCCGAAGACCGCATCATCCCCCCAGTGATTGGTGGCCGTCGTCTTCCACCCGAACAACGGTTCGGACGTGCCCGTTTGGCCCACCGTGCCCGCCGTCATCGACAGCCAATACACCGTGCCTACCTGCTGCACGAAAGGATTGGTGGGGTAAAAATTATACTGCCAGATGATGTTCTCCGACCCCAGGATGATCCCTTGCGGTGGCGGGTCCGGATTCCAGAACGTTTCACCGCCAGGCACCGAGGCCACTGGCCGCACCATGTATTGCCCGGAGCTAAATGTTTGGCTCCACCAGAGGTTGGTCCCCGGGTGGCTCGGCGTCACGCCGGCGGCATTTGTTACCGCCGGGACGTCGTTCCAGATCCCCAGTGTGATCGGGATAGGAGGGACATTGGTGGGGCCGTTCAGCCCCAGCCACGAGGCCCAAATATGAATGTCCGTTATTGGCCCGCTTCGCGTGCACTGAAAATCGTCCGCCAGGATGATCGCCTGGCCCCCGACCGGCCCGGGCGGCGGCTCGCCCGCCAGGATGTCGAAGCCATTGGTCGAACGGTCCGGAAACTGATACCATTTGGCCACATTGGGATTGTTCTCCGGCCAATCCGCCAGGGTGTTGGTCCCGGAAAGGACCAGCAGCCAGGCGCCGATGGCGGCCGGCGACAACAGAATTCTGCCGATCGTTTTGGTGTGGATCTTTGCTGCGCTCATAATTCGTCTTTGTTGAAGCTTGTTTTCTCTCTGCCGGATTCGCGCTGATTGTGCGATATAGCACCAATCCTTCTCCGCGCTCCCTTGGGGTCGTTACTCGGCCACCGTCCTGTTTCCCATGCAGTGTCCATACGTGAACTAGCCTGATACATATAAGTACACAAGCTTATAGCCACAGGATTGCCTCCACAAGTGGGGTGTTCACCCCATATGGATCTGCGGCAGAGACGCACCCGACTGGCGCTGCCGAAGAAGGCGGACTCGGAAGAATTGATCCCGGCTTTGAGATTGTCCATAAACACGCGCCCAGAGCTTATGGCGAGCGAAGGCGCTCTCCAATCATCGGACAAGTTCACCAGTTTGTAACGAGCCTGTAACCGGGATGTCACCGGCATAGGGTTAACTCTCCCCACGACCGATGAAACTTTAGGCTTGCCAATACAAGACGGCATTGATAAGGTCAGCCAATCATATTAGACAATGAACAATAGAATTAATTCTAGCGTAAAGACCCTTGGAAGCTTTGCGCGTGTCACACTACTGGCCGTCTCAGCCCTGCTCGCGGCGGCACCAATGGGCGCCCGCGCTGCGTTCACTGCCGGCAATCTGGCCGTCTTCTCCGCGGACGTGGCCAGTGCCAATAATACGACATTCACGATTCTGGAATTAAGCCCGTCCACGGCCAACCAATCCAGCCCGGTTAATTCCATCGCCATCAATGGCACGACGGGCGCGAATGCTTTGCGCACCAGCGGTTCGGCCTCGAGCACCGGCTACCTTGCCGACAGCGACGATGGGACGTTGCTGGCGTTCGATGCGGTCAACACCACCACCACATCGGGGAATGTCAATGCGATTGCCACGCGTGCGGTGGGAACCTTGATTAATTCAGGCACATTTGCCCTCCAAACGGCATATACGGCAGGAGTATCCGGGGGAACTCAGGCTCGCGGCGCAACCAGCATCAATAACTCGCTTTGGTACATCACTGATCAGGATGGTGTTTATACCAATGGCAGCGCGCGTCTCAACTCGGCAAATGGCCGCAGCGTCAAGAGCTTCGGCGGCACCCTTTATGTCCTCCAGGCTTCATCAACAGCGACCGTCATCGTGGTTTCCACATTATCTGCCGACGGAAAGACCGTCACTGGTCTCACTGGCCTGGCAAATGACTCCACCGCCCAGGATTTCTATTTGATTTCATCCGGTAGTAGCGGTTCAACCTATGATGTTTTATACGTTCTTACCACCGCCGGGATTAAAAAGTATTCTCTGGTGAGCGGAACTTGGACCGCAAATTCAAGTTATGCCACAGTTACCGGATTTGGCCTTTGCGCCGCCCAGAGCGGCAGCGGTGCTGTGCTTTATGTCACGACGGGAACCGGCGCCACAGCGGCGAACAAGGCCATGCAGGTGACTGACACAGCCGGATACAATTCCACGATTAGTATCACAACTGGGAATAACGTCACCCTCTACATCGCTGCTGCCGGCACAACAATGAAAGGCATTGCTTTCGCGCCGGTCGCCGCCGCCACCGCCCCGACCGTCGCATCATCGGCCGCTACAAGCATCGGAACCACAACGGCGACACTGAATGGCAACGTCACCTCCGACGGCGGTGCTACGGTTACCGACCGCGGCTTCGTTTACAAAACCAGCAGCGGCGTCACCATCAGCGACAACAAGACCACCGTTTCCGGCACCACCGGCTCTTATACGCTCAATCTTTCATCGCTCGGCGTGAACGCGCAGTATTTCTTCAAGGCCTACGCCATCAACTCGGTGGCCACGACATTGTCTTCCCCGGAACTCAGCTTCTGGACGCTCGCTTCGACACCCAACGCGCCGATCGTTGGAAATAATCCCACGGCCACGACTCTGGATGTGTCGATCGGGTCGGACAGCAATCCAGCCAATACGACCTATGCCATTCAGGAAACCGGCAGCGGCAGCTTTGTGCAGGCCAACGGCTCGCTTGCCGCGTCGGCTGTCTTCCAAACCGCAGCGGCGTGGGGCACCGTAACTGTAACGGGCTTGAGTCCCAGCACGCCCTACACTTTTCAAGTGGAGGCACAGAACGGTGGCGGCGTTACAACCGGCTTTGGTTCTATCGCCAGCGGTACCACAAGCGCCGCGGCTTCGCCCACGATCTCAGTCATTCCGACATTCTTGAGCTTCTCCCCGACAGTCGTCAACGGCACCTCGACCAATCTGACCTATGCGGTGTCGGGCCTGAACCTGACTGCCAACATTGTCATCACCGCGCCGGGCAACTTTGAAATCTCCACGTCGAGCGGCTCCGGGTTCGGTAGCTCGCTGACGCTGACACAATCCGGCGGCACGGTCCCAAGCAGGACCATTTACGTCCACTTCAAGCCCACGGCACAGACCAGCTATTCCGACAGCATTACCCACGTCAGCAGCGGCGCGAACAATCCCAGCGTCGCGGTGAGCGGGACAGGCGCGCTAGCTCCGTCGGTCAGCACCCAGGCGGCCACGGCCCAGACCTCGACGGGCGCGACGCTCAACGGCACGGTTACCGCCGCCAATGGCGCGTCCATTGCCGACCGCGGTTTCTATTGGAAAACGTCTCCCGGCGTCAGCACATCCGACACGCAAGCTTCGGAAGGCGGCACCACGGTCTCGGCCTATTCCAAGGTGCTGACAGGATTGGGCGCGAACACGATTTACTATTACCGCGCTTATGCCGTGAACGTGATCGGGACCACGCTGGACGGTGCCGATACCAGCTTCTACACCCTCGCCAACACACCGACCGCGCCGACGGTGAACGGCGCCACGACCAGCAGCCTAAACGTCGCCATTGGTTCGGGTGACGGCAATCCTGCCAGCACCACTTACGCCATCCAGGAAACCACCGGAGGCAAGTATGTGCAGGCTGATGGGTCTTTAGACACAACAGCGGTCTATCAAACAACCGCGAGCTGGGGCACGAAGGCGGTGACCGGCTTGAGTCTGGGAACGGTGTATGGCTTCAAGGTCAAAGCGGCCAACGGAGCCAGCGTGGATACCTCGTTTGGTGCGACCACGAGCGCCATCACGGCGAATAATCCGTTCACTCCCGGCAACCTGGCGGTGTATCGCCTAGGTGATGGCAGCGGAGCGCTAAGTTCGGTTGCTGCGGCTGTATTTGTGGACGAACTAACTACGAGCGGAGGGGCGGTGCAGAGTGTTCCCTTGCCCAGCACTGAAGGCAGCGCGTTTGTGAACAGCGGCAGCGCCAGTTCAGAGGGGGCGTTGATGCTTTCGCCCGACGGCCAGGTGCTTTGCTTCGCTGGCTATAATGCGGCAGCGGGCACGGCTGGGGTGGCGGCAACTTCCGCCGCGCGCGCGGTAGGCACGCTCAGCCGCGCGGCAACTTTCACAGTGGTGACAACCAGCACTTTGCAATATGCCGCCAACAATTTCCGCGGCGCCGCCACAGACGGGGCTAACAACTTCTGGGGTGCGGGAGCGAACAGCGGCACTTACTATTTCGGTTTGGCGTCTGCCGCCGCCGCGGTTCAAACGACGGCTGCCAATACGCGGGTGATCAATATCTTCAATGGCAATCTCTATTTCTCGGCATCATCCGGAGGTTTCAAGGGAGTGAGTGTCATCACCGGCCTGCCGACAGCGAGCAGTTCGACGACGCTGATCATCAGCGATACGAACAGCGCATATGGTTTTGCGGTCAATCCGGCTGGGACGCTTGCCTATGTGGCCGACGACACCACCAGTGCCAGCGGTGGCATCCTGCGGTATGATTATTCCGGTGGCGCATGGTCGCTCACTTACATGCTCGGCACGGGCGCGGCCAATATCGGTGCGCGCGGATTGGCGGTGGATTGGAGCGGGTCAAACCCGCTCATTTATGCGACCACCGCTGAGGGTTCTGCCAACCGGCTGGTCAAAATCACTGACACCGGAAGCGCCTCGACAGCCATCACGCTCGCCACCGCCTCGCCGAACACCATTTTCCGTGGCGTGGCGTTCGCACCCAAGAACAGCCAAACCATTACGTTCGCCTCGGGCACCTCGGTAACGAAAGCCTACGGCGACGCCGCGTTTTCCGATGGGGCGACAGCAAGTTCCGGCTTAACCGTCACCTATTCCAGTGATAATGCATCGGTGGCAACCGTGGATGGAGGCGGGACGGTGACCATCATGGGTGCTGGCACAGCGCATATCCAGGCCAATCAGGCGGGCAACGATTTGTACGGGGCCGCGCCGCAAGTATCGCAAACGCTGACCGTGAGCCAAGCCAGCACGTCCGTAGCGGTGAGTTCTTCGAGCCAAACGAGCGGTTACAAGGACAGCGTGAACTTCACGGCCACTCTCCCGGCGGATGCGGCTGGCAGCGTAACCTTCAAGACGAACGGCTTCGCGTTGAGCGTCAATTCCTTGAGCAGCGGCATTGCCACCAGCGATGCAACCACCCTGTTGCCGCGCGGCCCAAACACCATCACGGCCGAGTATGCCGGCTTTGGCAACTATCTGGGCAGCACCAACACGCTGAACCAGGTCGTCACCAACCATCCGCCGGTGGCAGTGGATGCTACCTATTACCGCATCCAGGACACATCGCTCCAGATCACCATCAGCGTTCTGCTCACCAACGTGACAGATGTGGATGGCGACACCATCGCGTTGCAAAGCGTCGGGGCGGGCGCCAACGGCGCGGCGATCGCAACCGACGGCACTTACATTCACTACGTGCCAGGCAGCGGGCCCAACGGCAACAGCAACGACAGCTTCACCTACACCGTCAGCGACGGCTTTGGCGGCAATGCCACGGCGAATGTTCTGGTGGACGTTTACAGTGCCGCCGGTCCCGCGCAGTTGACCATGCCCAGCAACGGCGTGGTAAACATCAAGTTCTTCGGCATTCCGACCCACTCCTATGTGGTGCAGACCACAACCAACCTGTCCACGCTATGGTCGCCGATCAGCACTAACACCGCCGGCACGACCGGATTCTGGCTGTTCACCGACCCGAACGCCACCAATGCGCAGCAATACTATCGCGCGGCGCAACCCTGAATAGTTGGGGGGCGGAGGGTGAAGGCTGAAGCTTTTCTGGCAAGGACGCGTTCCGCCGCGTCCCACGGCTAAATGTTGCGCGAAATGAAATACAGCGACGTGCTCAAGACCTGCTTCATCCTGGCGCTTGTGCTAGTCCTGGGGATGGCTGGTTGGGTGTGTCAGGCCGCACCGAAACCCAAAGCCGCCGTCAATCAAGAGCAAAAGAGCGAAGGCTTTCGTCAGCTTTTTGCGGCGGTTTTCTCCCGCTGGGATCGCAACCAGGACGGCAAACTTGATCTGAAGGAAATCAACACGGTCATCGAAGACCCGCAGGTGCACGGAAATGAATCGGCGGTCGCGGCGGTTCTCCGCCGGCGCTTGCAGCCGGATGAGGTGGATGGCACGAAGAGCCTGACGTTGGCGCAGGTGCTGGCCCTGGCGGGCGACCCGCAACTGCAGGGCATCGTGACGCGCCATGCCCGCCATATCCAGACGATCAATCACTCGCTGTTTCTCTCCAGCGATCCAAACCTGGCCACTTTCCATCAGGGAGGCATGGGTGACTGCTATTTGTTAGCCGTCATTGGGGCATTTGTCTGCCACCACCCTCAAGCCGTGCGAGCGATGATCCGGTCTCAGATGGGCGGCGGATTTGAAGTTCAGTTTGGCAATGGCCGGCAGGTTTCGGTGAAGCCGATGACGGATGCGGAATTGCTGATGGGCGCCACCGAAAGCTCCGATCACGGCATCTGGCTTTCGGTCTTGGAAAAGTCCTATGCCCAGGTCAACAAGCAGGCGAGAGAAGCAAAAGCCGGCCACGAGATTGAGGCGGATGAGGCGGTCGTCACGGATCTCATCGGCCATGGCGGTTATTACGGCCCCGTGATTGCACTCTTGACCGGTCATCAAGCCACCGGCGCTCCGATGGGCCGCTGGCTTAAGGATGACCCGGGCGCCGGTGTTCAAAAGACGCACGAATTGCTCGCTCGGCTCACCAGCGAACACCGGCTCATGGCCGCCATAACCAGGAAGGATAAGACTCTGCCCAAAGGCATCCCACATGGCCATGTTTTCGCAGTTTTGGATTACAACGCGTCGCGCCGGATGGTGCGGATGTTCAATCCCTGGGGAAATCATGTGAAACCTGCCGGCCTTCCGGGATTGGTCAATGGCTATCCAACCGAGCATGGGATGTTTGAGGTTCCCATCGGCGACTTCCCACAGATATTTGCCGGCCTCACCTACGAAACCGACAAGCCGGTCAAACATTGAGCCACTTAGGCGCTGAAGACTGACCATCTCTCTCCTTTGAAAGGAACGAGGGCGTCTGCACTTGGGCGAGTACGCAGCCTATCTCACGGGCTTTTTAGCTGGAAGAAGCGGTTTTCGGGCGCGCACGGCAAAGTCACACTAACGCTGCCGCCTGCGCTGGTAACTGAGTTGGTGACGACCGACCAAGCCACCGGCGGGCTGAGGTTGGTAGCCGCGTAGAGGTGGCAATTGGTCGCGTAAGCCGGCCAGCTCAACGCAAGGTTGCCTGCCGAAGGACCGGTCCATGCGAGGACGGGCGTGGGCATAACCGTCACCGTCACGCTATTGGAGGCAGCGGCGACGCCGTCCCAAACGACCAGAGAGGCGGTGTAGGTGCCGGGGCTGGTGTAAGTGTGCTGCGGATTCCGGGATGTGGAGGTTGAGGTATCTCCAAATGACCAGAAGTAGGTGTAGGCCGGGTTGCCGATGAGCTCGATCTCCGACAATTGGACCGAATTCGCCTGGCTGACATTGGCGACGCTGTCGATCTGGAGGCGATAGAGGTTGTAAGCGGCTGGGCTGGGGAGATTGAACACCGTCCGGTAGAACCGGTTGGCGGAGAGACCGTTGGTCTGAATGTCCAAAGCAGCCCAGGTCGTTCCGCCGTCGTTCGAACCCAAAAGGCGCCAATCCAGCGGGTCGCGGTCGGGGTGGTCATTGGCTGTCGTGAGGGCGTACTGCGAAACCAGGCACTGGAGCCCGTTGGCATACTGATACTGAATCCAACTGGAGCGGGTGGTCGGAAAGGCATTCGCAAAATCGAGCCATTTGGTTGCGGTGCTGTTGTCGAAGGCATTGGCGCAGACTTCGCCCGGGGGATTGTTTCCCTGCGCGGTGATAATACCCCGCTGGTCATCGGTGGTGTCATACGGAGTGCGGGTGCCATTGCCTCCCGCGGCCACGCCGGTGAACTGAACGGTCAAGGGCGTTACGCCGCCCGCAGGCACAGTGCCGGGCGTCGCCGTGAGCGGGGCTCCAATGGTAATCACGGCAGTATTGGTGCCGGTGTAGATGCCGCAGCTCACGCCCAGAATCACGAGATAATCACCGGCGCTGGTGTACGTATGCTGCGGATTCTGGCCGGTGCCGGTTGTCCCGTCCCCAAACGACCACCAGTAGGAAAACACGGGGGGGCCGATCAATTGGATTTCATCCAACTGCACGGAGTTGGCGGCTGGCGGATTGGAAACGCTGTCGATTTGGAGCCGATACACGTTATACAGACCGGGGCTGGCGACGCTCCAGGCCAGCGTTTGCTGCGAGGCGGTGAAGACCTGGTTGGTTCGAATGTCGAGCGTCGTCCAGTTTGTGCCATTGTTGTTTGAACCGAGCAGATGCCAATTGGCCGGGTTGCGAGCCGGGTAGCTGGCGGCATCGTTGCCGGAGGTGATGGTGTAGTTAGTCACCAGGTACTGGAGGCCGTTCGCATACTGGTACTGGATCCAACTTTGGCGGGTGCTCGGATAGTTCGTGGCGAAGTCCAGCCACTTGGAGGCGAGATTGTTGTCAAAGGCGTTGGTGGCGGCTTCGTTCGGGGGATTGCTCCCTTGCGCTGTAATGGTTCCCTGATGGTCGTCGGTCGTGTCCAACGGAGTTTGGACGCCGCCGCTGGCCTGGGCGCCGAACTGGACCGTCAACGGAGCCGAGGCGCTATTGGTCGGCGAGGCCGTCAGCACCACCGTAAGCGGAGGCAGGACGGTCACGGTTACGGCGGCCTGGCTGGTTCCTCCTGCGTTATCCGTTACGGTCAAGAGGAGCAGATTGGTCCCGATGGGCAGAGTTACTGTGGGTTTGATTCCACTGGCCACCGAGGCGCCGTTTTGCGACCAGACGTATGACACAATGCTTCCGTCGGGATCAGCCGAACCGCTGCCGTCGAGTGTGAGGGTAACGGGTGCGCTTGCGGAGGGCGCGTTGACAGTCTGGTTTGGCCCCGCATTGGCCCAGGGGAGGAGGTTCTGGCCGAGCGTGCCTCCTGCGACCGTGGTTTCAGGCGTCGTATTGGTGGTCAGGGTCATGGCAAACAGCCGGAGGTTCGGGGCGTTGGGCAGGACCAGGGATGTCGCGTTGGGCGGCAAGTCAATTCGGTATTTGAACAAATAGCAGAAGTTGTAGGCATTGTTGGCGCCACCGCTGTCATGGCGATGGGTGCAGACCCAGGCGACCTCCTGGTTGGTGACCACGTACGGCGGATTCCATTGCCCGATGAAGCCAGTGAAATACGGCACGCTCACCGTGGTTGCGTGGCCGTTCACCGTGAACGTCCCCGTGATGATGTTGGAAGCCGAGGCGGCGAGGAAGTACAGATGATCATAGCCACTGCCGCTAAAGGAAATGGTTTGGCCCTGGCAGGAAAGGGCGTTCAAGGCGTTGTCGTTGGTGGGCCCGAGCTGGAATGAGATTCCGTCCCGGACAATCGTGGCGGGCATCAATTCCGCGGGAAAGGTGTAACCGCCGTCGAAGTTGCCGTTGATCCGGTTGCCGTCGGTCGAGATGGCATCCAGGTTAAAGGGCAGTGATACGGCGGTGCTGGCTGGTTTGGCGACGGTGGAGGCTGGCGCCGCCAGCGTGAGGGCGAGCGTCATGGGGGCATACCCGCCCAGCGAAACAGTGAGGGTGCCGCCGGCAGGGGAGAGAGTGGTAAGAGGAGTTTCCGCGCCGGTGACCTGACGGGCGGCGGTGATCGCCGTGGCGCAACTCAATTGAGCGGATTGGGCTTGGCCGGTGAGTTCCTGGAGGCGGACGATGATCTCATTGCTGTTTTCGGCCCGCTTGACGGCCTTAACCATGACATTGGAGTTGTTACAGGAGAGGAAGCTAAACGCTTTTCCCAACCCGCCGGCATGAGGCAGCGTTTGAAAGGCCTGGAGTGGCTGATTGAGCCGGGCCGCGACCCAGGAGGAATTGCCGCTGCGCCAATCGTTGGTATGACCCATGACGGCGAGCGTCAGGCGATGGGTGCCGAAGCTGTTCGTGGCCTGGTAGGTGTAGGAAGAGCCGACCGCGGGCGAATGAAAGATGGTTTGGCGCAAGGTATTGTTGGAAGGTTTGTCCCACCCGTACCGGCAGTCATTCATGATCGTCACACCGTAGTTCCCATTTGAGCTGGTCAAGTCGGCCCACTGTTGGGCTGGGACTTCATACAGATTGGCGGTCTCATTCGGACGCTGGATGGTGCCCATGCCGAGGTCGAAGGTGGCATTCGCATTGCTAACGGCGAGCGGGAACTCCATCTTGCACAACGTCTGCAAGGAGGCCCAGTTGGCGGACACGTCCCATTCGACGCGGTCGCCGCCCGCGCCGGCGGCTAGGCGGATTCGCTCGGTGAAGGTGGAATCGGCGTTGGCCCGCGTGACCACGAGACTGACGCGAGCGGGCCCATTCTCCAGCACCTGCACAGAGGCCGGGCCGCCAAGATAGGAGGTCGGAGCGGCGATCTCGTTATTGTATTGAACCTCCCACGCCGGCCAACTCGTGCTCTGGTCGTAGAGGAAATCCCAGCGGATAGGAGCGCTTAACAGTTGCTGGTTGTTAACCTTGTCCAGGATGGAGGACACGTCGCCATTGGCATTGAGCTGGACGCGGTAGCGGGCGTTTTCGAGCTGCGTGCTCGAAACCGATAAACCGGTGCTCAGCGACGATGGAGAGGCGGCAGGGCGGACATCATAGACGGCGGCTCCGACCGCCGGGACATCCGCGAGGAAAGTCACCGGAACACTGGTGCCGGAGGGAGTACCCATTTGGGAGGGCACTTCGTTGCCCGCCCCGTCGAATACTCGGACGGCTGACGGCGCACCGTTGGTGAAGTTGACCATGGCCTCGACGATGTCTTCGCGGGCGAGCGATAGCGGGTTATACACCACCAGAGGGACTCCGGCGGCAGTGGTATCAAGCGCCTTGGCCAGAACCCCAACCCCATGGGTTTCTTCCGACCCAAACTCGTTGAGGGACAGCAACTCATCGTTCCATGAGAAGGTGTAGGCGGCGGGGATGCTGGTGCCGGTGAGGAGGTCATGGAATTGATTCCAAAGGAAGCGCGTCCAAGCTTTGTTAAGCTTTTCCTGGGGATAGGTGCCACCGCCTTGCAACCAATCGGCGATGACCGAGATGCGTTCCGCTGCATCGCCGAGCTGTTCGTTCTGGCGGTTATACTTTTTCATCTCGGCGTGGGAGGTGTAAGTGCCGGTGCCATGGGTCTGCATCACCAACTCGCCCTGGTAGGCCGGCAACATCGCCACCTGCGTCGGGGTCAGATCGCGGTACATTTGGTCGGAGCCAGCGCTGAGCACGGTGGTTGGCCCGGTGCTGGTCTGGACGCTTTGCTCAACCCAATTCACCGAGGCTGGAGTAGGCCCGCCACCCTGGTCGCCGGTGCCGTAATAGCGATAATCGAGGTACAGGCCTGTCTGGGCGAAGTTGTTGGTCATGCGGGTCAGTTCGGCGGAATCAGTTGCCAGGTTGACCGAGACAGTCGAATTATACCCGCCCGGCTGCAGCACCCCTATGAGCGAGGAGCCATCCACGCCGATCCATCGCCCGATGTTCACGAAGGGAATGTTAGTCCAGCAACCCCACGAGAGCTTTTGCGACGAGAATCCCTTCAAGCCGCAGTGGGCTCCTACGGAGGGCAGCGCGTAGCCGAATCCGAAGCAGTCCGGCAGGAAAATATCGAGGCTGGTCTTGCTGAAGGTCTGAGCGTAGTAGTTTTCCGCGAGGAGAACGTGGCGGATCAAGGCTTCGGGCGAGGGGCTGTTTACGTCGCCGGCCACCACTCCCGCGCCAGATACACGCCAGCGCCCCTGAGCGATGTAGTTCGTGAGCGTCACATAGTCAGCCGGGTAATATTCCTGGACCAGTTGGTAGCGCCAGGATTCTTCCCAATTGAAGACGTAATCGGGATATTGCCCGCTCTGGAAGAACGCGAAATTCGTGTGAAGCGTGGCGGGAATGTAAGTGTTGATGGTGTCCTGGATAGTCCAATTCCATTGGTCGTCCAGATGGGCGGTGGCGACCATGTAGAGGACCGGGGTCGTGGCCGGGTTCGGCCCCGCTTGGACGGCAGAACCTCCAGCAAGCCACAGGGCCAGCAGAGCCGGCATGAGCAGAAGCGAGGCGAAAGGACGTTTCGCGCGCTCGCCCGGAGCTAGGGCCTCGGCCAATTTGTCGAAGCTGTTTGATTGGTCGCCAAGCGCTTCTCGTTGAAAACCACGCCGGGGGGATGGGAGGTTGCTGCTCAATCGGGAACGATTCATGGTTGTGCTGGCGGTTGGTGAGCCGCCTGGTCCGCTCATACATGAGCAGTCGCTTTTGTTACTGCCGATACTATCTGCACGATAACCCTGCGAAGCTGCGTTGGCTTACCTTCCTTTGCCAAAAGACGGGCATATATTGGCTCAACCTGGCTTCACGAGGTTCATGGCAATGGGGCGTCACGGAAAACGACGCGGTATGGGTGGTCCAGCCGGCACTGGCCGGGATTTGGCACCAGGACAAAATCGTCAGTGATGACCGGCGCCAATTCCGCGCCTTCCAACACCTGGGCTGGACGGATGCGATGCGGCAGGTACGCGATGATGGGCCGGCCGCCGCGCTGGGAACCGTTCCGGTTTATGGGCTCAAAGGTTTGAGCGCCGTGCCTGGGCTTGATTTCGAACGTCCATACTCCATCCTTCTCGCTAAGCGCTTGGTCCCAGGCGAGGTCAGTTTTGGCCATTCGTGCCTGCCAGGCCGGGTCGCCGTAAAACGCCATCGCATCCCGGTCATAGAGGAGGCCCCGACCATCCTCGGCGGTCAAACCGGTCGCTTTGGCTTTGGGGCCAACGATGATGCTTGTGCTGGTGCGGCCATTCTCGTCGATGTCGGCCTCCAGCAATTCGGGGAAGTAGGTTGCGAGCCGATGAATGAGCGCATGCTGGTTGGCGAAGAAGGCCTCGGTGAAAGTGTAGCGGCCCGGTTGCTCGACGAAATAATCCAGGCAGCCCCACCCCGCGTAACCGAACCAGGTGGTCACCGTATAACCCAACATCTGCGCTACCCCGGCGCTATTCATGAATGCCAACGCCATCGCGTCCCGACCATCGATGTGGCCCATCAGGCAGTTGCCCACGGGCATATAAACCTTCGGGTTGGGGGCCTCGATAGGATAACGCCGGCCCGCCAAATCTCGGCCGTAGAGCACGCCTTTCTCGCAGCCGAACGAACCGTTCCGGTAGCGATAGCCAATCTGCCAGTCGTGTTCGGTGGCGTGTCCTGAGGTAACGAATAAATCCGCATGATACTCGTTCAACAGGTCCACCAGGGCTTTGGTCGTGTCATCCGGCCCTTTCAACTCCGCCGCTGCATGGCCGGGCTCTTTGCGCACCATCCGATTCTTTTGAAGCTCACAATACCAGGTGCCCTGCTCGCAGAGGGCGAGGGCGATGTCGGTGCCGGCTGCGGCTTTTCTGATGGTCAGCGGCTGGTTGAGCCGAGCCAGGCGCAGCGCGGCGGTGCCATCATAACCAGTCAGAATGCCCCAGAAACAATCGGTGTACGGGTCGTCATCGAGGTGCCGAGTGAGCCGGTGGACCTGGGCAACGAACTCGCGGCTCACCTCGTTCGGTTTCGCCACAAAACAGACGTAACGCGGAAAACATCGCTGCATTTCAGGCAGGGCTTCCTTTATGGCAGAATCGTAGGTAATCACTGTGGCGTGGTGCTTTGCCACCAACGCCGCGACCACCTCTTTCCACGCGGGGTCGGCTTGAGTTGCCCTTGCGACCACCACGGCATAGCCGGGCGGCTGATCGGCCGCCGAAGCCAGAGGCGTCGAACCGGCCAGCAGCCACAGCAATGCGGTCCGGGTGCGCGACTTCTGCATGACGGTCCGGAAGCGCAGGCGCGCTGCCAGGAGTCGGGAAAGAAGCCCAACTCTCATACACCCAACGTCTGGCGCAGCAGCGCGATGCTCTTGGGGACGGCAATATCCGGGTTCTCCTTTCCTTCGTATTCCGAACTAATGTAACCGGTGTAACCCACATCGGAGAGGATCTTCGCGATGCGTGTATAGTTTAAATCGAGAGTGTACCATTCCCCGCCGCCGTAGTAAGTCTTGGCCTGCACATAGACAGTCTTGGGTGCGATCATTCTTAACTTGTCGTAGGGGTCTTCCAGGAAGTTGCCCGTATCCATAAGCGCGCCCAACCAGGGGGACTGGATGCTGTTGAGGATTCGGAGTTGGCCTTCGGGCAGGCGCGCGAGGCCCCAATGGTTCTCGAGGGCAAGCATCACGCCGCATTCTTCGGCTTTGGGCAAGCAACGTTGGATGCCGTCGATCACCCATTTGAATCCTTCCTCTTCGGTATAACCCGGCAGCACCGGCTCGATGCCCCGTTTCTTCATCAATTCGTCGAAATCCTCGATGGTTCCCCAGCGACCGGTGTTGATGCGCATGGAAGGAACCCCCAGCTCATAGCAAATCTCGATGCACTTCTTGGTGTGCTCAACGTTGTCGGTGACTTTCGCGGCGTCAGGACTGAGAAAGCTTTGGTGGCTGGACAAACACACGAAGCCAACACCATTGCGAAAAGCGTGGCGTTTGAGATTCTGCAAGTAGGCGCGATGAGCGGTGGTGAGGGGTGCCTTTTCCGGTAGCTCCATCTGCCGGTGCAGGATGTCGAGACCCTCGACCCCTAGATCGGCAGCTTTCTCGATGACGGTCTCAATGGACACTTTTGGATCACGAAAATGCCAATAGCAATAGGTGCAGATTCCGAGCTTGATGCGCTTCTTAGCGGAAGTGGCCGGCGTGATGTCCGGTCTGTCAGCGCCCAGGGCCACCGTGGCACTCAGGCCGGCAGCAGCGGTAAAGAAATTACGTCGATTCATTGTAGTCCTCTCTCGGTTGTAGCAGATTTGGTTGATCGAACTTCATTAGCTTTCCAGCAGCCACGGCCTTGCCATCGCTGGCACAGAGTTCATACACCTGCGCCTTGAGCGTGGTCAAGTTTCTGTGATTGGGAAGGCACGGGCATCCTGGGTTCGGCATTTGATTCAAAGCGCTATTGCCCGAGAATGCGATAGAACGCAGCCGTATTGGTGGGGGAAACCAGCAGATTAGTCGTGCTGGTCGCAGTCCCGACGGGCTGCCAATCCGGCGCAGCAAGATTGGTCGCCGTCTGGACCTGGTAGCAGGGCGCGATACCTCCGCTCCAGCTCAGGAGGAGGCTGGAGCCCTGGAAAACGATGGCGGAGGTGAGCGGTGGCGCCGGGGACACCGTAATGTTCAGAGTCGCGCTGGCCGACAAGCCGCCTGGGTCGGTGGCGCTCAACACAAAGGTGCTCGACCCGGCGTCACTGGAGACCGGTGTGCCGGAGAGGGTGCCGTCACTCGCTACGTTCAGCCACCCTGGACCGCTCACTTTGGCGAACGTGAGGGGATCCCCATTCCGATCAATGGCGTTAGTAGTAACGGTGCCGGAGTAAAGCTGGCCTGCGTTGACGCCTGGCTCGGTAAAAGGATTGTTGATGAAGGACGGCGCGCCGTTCACATAGAGGTACATCGTTGCGCCGCCGGATAAGCCGCCGGGATCGGTTGTCTGCAGGACAAAGCTGTTGGTGCCGGAATCGGAGTTGGCTGGCGTCCCAGATAGCGTGCCGTTGGAGGCGACGCTCAGCCAGGCTGGGCCGCTGATCTTGGCGAACGTGAGGGGATCGCCGTTCGGGTCGATAGCGTTAGCGGCAATGGTGCTGGCATAGAGCTGCCCGGCGTTGACGCTCGATTCTGTAAATGGATTGTTGATGAACGACGGTGCGCCGTTCACATAGAGGTACATCGTCGCACTGCCGGAGAAGCCGCCGGGATCGGTTGCCTGCACGACAAAGCTGTTGGTGCCGGAATCGGAGTTGGCCGGCGTCCCGGATAGCGTGCCGTTGGTGACAACGCTCAGCCAGGCTAGGCCGCTGACCTTGGCGAACGTGAGGGAATCTCCATTCGGATCGGTAGCGTTAGTGGCAACAGTGCCGGAATAGAGCTGCCCGGCATTGACGTCTGGCTCGGCGAACGGATTCTTGACGAACACCGGTGCTCGATTGCCGACCGCGCCGTAGTGGGCTTGCACCTGGCTCGAACTCAACGCGTAGTTGTAGATCGCCACTTCTTCCATCAAGCCGACGAACTGAAGGTCGTAGGAAGCGGCGGCGGATTGGCGTGAGCCGATGCTCACCGAACTGGCGGAACTGAGGATGCCGCTGCCCGGGATGATGGAAGTCTGGGCCGCGTTGGCGCCATCGACATAGAGAACCACGTTGCTGTGGACCTGGTCGCAAACGCCGACCAGGGGGTGCCATTTGTTGTTGTTGGCCACGGTGCTGGTGGCCAGGTGAGCGCTGCCAGTAATGTCGCGCACAAAGAAACGAAAGGCGTGGCCGGAGCCGCCGCAGTCGAGGTTGAATTGCTCGCCGCCGCCGCCTGTGCCTTTGGTCACCAGACCATTGTCGGCGCTCTGAGTCCCGCCGTTGACCCAGGCTTCGATGGAGAACGTCGCGCTGCCGGAAGTGGCGAAGTCGATCACCATGTTGGTCACCAGGCTGTTGGCGGAAGCCAAGGAGCCGAACCGCGAGGCCTTGTGGGTGTCCAGGAGAGGGTTGCCGGTTTGGCCGAGGAGGACTTTGTTGTAGATGCCGTTGTTACCGGCGAAGCAGTCGTACGCCACGGTTCCGGCGGTTTCATCCAAACGCCAATAAGAGACGGGGTAGGCGGCCAGGACTAATTGCGCATAAGGATAGGTAGGCGCCGGCAACACGGTCAAGGCGACGAGGCTGCTGGTAATCGAGCCATAAGCGTTGCTGACCACGGCGCTGTAGGTGGCGGAGTTGGGGACCTGGAGGCTGGTGAAAGTGAGGGCGGCACTCGTCGCGCCGGGGAGGAAACTTCCATTGGTACGCCAGAAATAATAGACCGGCAGGGCGGCGTTGGCGGCCACGGAAAACGTATTGCTCGTGCCAGCCAGGAGCACCAGGTTGGTGGGGGCCGGCTGGCGGGCAATGACCGGCGCTCGATAAATGGTAAGGGCCGCGACCGAGCTGGTGGCGGCACTCGCGCCATTGGTCACGACGGCAAAAAAGAAACCAGCGTTGGTGGTTTGCAACACCGGACTTAACACCAGGCTGGTGTTGGTTTGGTCGGCCAGTGCCGCAAAGGTGCCGGCGCTGCCGTTGGTGCTGTAGTACCATTGATAGCTCAGGGGCGGGGTTCCCATCGCAACGACGCTGAACGTGGCGCTTTGAGCCGGCACCACGTTGGTGGTGGATTGCGGCTGTTGGGTGATGTTGACCGCTGACGGCATGACAACGCCACTCACCACGAAAATGCCCGAGCTGCCGCTGCTGCCGGGTTTGGTGAAGGTGATCGAGGCGATAGGCAGATTCGAGCCGAGAGCGGCCAGGTTCAGCGTGGTTTGGTAGAAGTTCGGATTGTTCCAGCCCGGATTCTCGGTGGAGAGCGTGCTCTGGCCAAGGTTGAGGCGGCCAAAGCCTTGAAGAGCGACATTGGTGGTGGTGGTGTACCAATCCTGGGCGTTGAGAGCATAGGTCGGGCTCCTGGCGCCATTGGTGAAGTTCAGAACGAAAGTGCCGTTGCCGCCGCCGTTGGCGGAAGTTGCCAGGATAGCCAGCGAATTATATGCCTGCGGCGTTGTGAACGTGAGGGTGCCGGAACTGGGATAGGTAGAGCCCATCAGGAGCGCGTTATTACCGCCGTAGGGGCCGAGCTGGAAGGTCGTGCCATCCACCTGGCTTATTCTAGTTCGCGTGCAAGTTGAGACTAACAATCCAGGGCCATGCACAGATGCTC
>OBLU010001459.1_pt1 | contig 22072 bp, 21 predicted proteins | sample 1518681 | NCBI WGS metagenome assembly OBLU01 (sample SAMEA3539304, study PRJEB22396) | soil metagenome | biome: tundra; feature: field; material: soil | place: USA | collected 2010-05 | depth 0.15 m
AGTAGATGGCGATCACGGCGATGTCGAGCAGGCTTAAGTGCGCCAGCGAGGGGGCACTCAGCGCAAGCAATGCCGGCATTTCAGGGTAGTTCAAGTAGCTCAGGATCACGGTCTCGGACCTCGAACGCCGCTGTTCGGCGACTCTTTCATTGCGAGTTGACTGAGGCAGCCAGTCCACTTGCGTGGCAGGCGCAAACGTCTATTTCTGTCCATAGGTTGCATCCGCACCATGCTTTCGGAAGTAATGCCGATCCAGTAGCGCCTGTGAAACACCGGTGCCGTTTGGGCGCAGAAGCGTTGTGTAAAAGGCCATCCGCGCCACTGTCTCCAAAATGACGGCGTTGTGCGCGGCATCCGCCGGGGACTTGCCCCAGCAGAACGGCGCATGCCCGGCGACCAGCACGGCCGGCACGGCGGAGGGGTCGAGATCGTGAAAGCGGCGCACGATCGCTTTGCCCGTATTCAGCACGTATTCGCCTTCGATATCTTCGACGGTCAGTTCTTCGGTAACAGGTACAGGTCCGTAGAAGTAGTCGGCATGGGTCGTGCCGAAGGCGGGAATGCTGAAACCGGCCTGTGCCCATCCAGTGGCAAATTCGGAGTGAGTGTGGACCACACCTCCGATTGCGGGAAATGCGCGGTAAAGGTCCAGATGAGTATCGAGATCAGATGAAGGCTTCAGCCGGCCTTCAATGATTTTGCCGCCAAGGTCACAGATGACCATATCCGCGAGAGTCATCTTTTCATAGGGAATGCCGCTGGGTTTGATCGCCACCAGCCCGTTTTCGCGGTCGATGCCACTGGCGTTGCCAAAGGTATACAGCTCCAGCCCGTGTCGGATGATTTCGAGATTGGCTTCAAGAACCTCGGTTTGCAAACGCAACAATTGCATGAAGCTCCTCCGGGATGCGTTGTGCCCGGTCGCCACCTGGCTCAGACAAGCGAGTTAGGTCATCGAAGCTGTCGGCTCCGGTAAACCTTTTCCCAAATATATGACGTTAGATTCTGAATCCATGGAATGTCAAGTTCGCATTATATGGGGTATTCTGTAAACGCATTCTTCACTTCACCTATGACTGAGCACACCCCTAAGATCAAACGCAGTTCCAAACGAGATCCTGCGCGCATTGATATTCATACCGTGGCGCAACTCGCCAACGTTTCAATCGCTACGGTCTCGCGCACCATCAACCACATCCCGACCGTGAATCCCAAGATGGCCAAACGGGTTTGGGAAGTGATCAGGGAACTTAACTATTTGCCCAACACCCAAGCCCGCGCACTCGTCTCTGGACGCAGCCGGCTTCTCGGACTCATCGTCTCCGAGATTACCAACCCGTTCTTCCCCGAATTGATTCAAGGATTCGAGGACGTCGCCGTCGAGCACGGATATGAAATTCTTATCGGCTCGACCAACTACGACCCCGAGCGGATGAAGGGTTGCATTCGCCGCATGGTTGAACGCAAGGCCGAAGGCGTGGCCGTGATGACCTTCGGCATTGAAGAGCCGCTGCTGGACCAGTTGGCGGACCGTCAGGTGCCGCTGGTGTTTGTGGATGTGGGGCCGGAGCGGCCCGGCATCAGCCTGTTGCGAGTGGACTACTATCGCGGAATCCGACAGGGCGTGCAGCACCTGGCTGCGCTGGGGCACCGGGATATCGCATTCGTGACCGGGCCGCTCCGGTTGCATTCGGCGCATTCGCGTCTGGCAGCGTTTCAGCGCGCGGTACAGGAATGTGGCATCGTGGTCGATACAAGGTGGATCGTTGAAGGTGACCACACTATGGAAGGCGGCATAGTTGCGGCAGAGAAACTGTTGGCCGGAGCCAGGTCGCCGACAGCAGTGATGTGCTCGAACGACATGACAGCAATCGGAGTGCTGCACAAAGCATACCGAGCCGGGCTGCGAGTACCTGATGACCTCTCAATCATTGGATTTGACAATATTCATATAACGCAGATGACGATTCCGCCACTAACCACCATCCAAATGTCATGCTTCGATTTGGCTCGGGAAGCGGTTATGGCGCTGAGGGCCCACGTGGAACAGACACCGGCGCCGAAGCGTGACTATCTAATTGAGACCCAGCTGGTAGTTCGCGAAACCACAGGATATCCCAGAGGAACCATGCTTCATCTCCCCAAAAAGGGCAGGAGCGCTAAATCCGATCAGCGTGGCAAATCGTCAACTGTTTGAAGAGCATCCGAAATGACCGAAGGGGAGTTTACCGATCATGACAGATTTCAGGCGGTTTTGGTTCGAATTTGGAGAGGCGACAATTTCCGCCACAGGGTCGAGAGTTGAGGCACTTAGCCTCAATCAGGCAGGAGGCGGCAGGCACGGCGGCGGGATCATTCACGTTTGTCAGCCGGGCATCCGCATCGATCAACCATAAATTCGAATTGTTCTGGGCCCCGGGCCGATGCAAAGAGATTCCGAATGTCAGGTTGGCCGGATTGCCTCCGATCACAACTTCAGGGAGGCATTGGGATTGGCTGGGAACCTTCATCTTGTGGTCACGCGTCCCTCATTGCTTCCAAGCAGCTTCAGAATCCGCGGGCGGATCTCCGGAAGACAAATGAGAATCAACCAGCCCGGCTCAAGTTCGGTCTTCGTAAGATCCTGCGCTTTGGTATCAATGGCTCCGAATATGTCCTGCACCTCGGGGCGGAGTGGCCGAGCAGCTCAACCCAGACGATCCGCAAGCACTTTTTATGCAGTGGCCGCGTCAAGCTGGACCTCGGCCAGTTGTCTTCGGTGGAAGAAAAGCTGCGGGCTTATCTCGAGTTTCAGCCCAACGACCCGAGCGCTCTTGTCCTGCTCGACATCTTGCCGCAGATTGATTGCAATTGGCTGGGCAACGGTATAGCATCCTTTCCGAGAAATCGTTTACTCGACACTTGAAATCGGTCTGGCATCGGTGTTCCGCCGGACAAGGAGAGTTTCCCTTTGAGTACTGCCAGTCTGCTATCCGCTGCATTGGGTCTTGCCCTGATGCCAGCCCTCTATTCCCAGGAACCTCAGGCGCTGGTCCTGAGTGGCGACTATGCCATCACACATGATCCCTCCATTGCCCGCGAAGGAAATACCTACTACGTATTCGCTACCACTTCGAACGCGAACGAGGGTCAGTTTCCTGTTCGCTGCTCGAATGATCTGGTCGCCTGGAAGCTGTGCGGTTTCATCTTCGACAAGATTCCAACATGGATTCACGACGTGAGTCCCACCACCAGAGACCTTTGGGCCCCCGACATCTCCTTCTTTCAGGGCAAGTACCACCTCTATTATGCTTATTCGTCGTTTGGCTCAAATACCTCCGGCATTGCTTTAGCAACCAATGAGACGCTTGACCCGAAGAGCCCGAAATACCGTTGGCAGGATGAGGGCCTGGTTCTCAAGTCAACACACGACGATAACTTCAATGCCATTGATCCGAACATCGTGTTCGATGAAAAGGGTCAGCCGTGGCTTAGCTTCGGCAGCTTCTGGACCGGCATCAAAATACGCCGGATCGACGAAGTTACCGGCAAGCCGACTTCTTCCGACCCCACGATCTACTCGCTGGCCACTCGGGCCGCGTCTCAAGTCCCGGAGCCGCCCAAACCTGGTTTACCCGCCGACTGGCAGGCTGTCGAAGCACCATTCATCGTGCGACATGGCGGCTATTTCTATCTGTTTGTTTCTTTCGATCTCTGCTGCCGCGGCACCCACAGCAACTATCGGATCATGGTCGGGCGTTCACAACATGTCACAGGTCCCTATGTGGATGAGGCTGGAAAGCCCTTGCTCGATGGAGGTGGTTCGCAGCTCCTCTGGCCAAACAGTCGCTGGATCGGTCCCGGAGGTGAGTCGGTTCTGCTTCGGCCGGACGGCGACATCATCGTCTTTCACGCCTACGACGCGGTGACCGGCAAGCCCGCATTGCAGATTTCAACACTAACCTGGGTGATTGGCTAGCCCCATGCAACGGTGGGGACTTCTGGGCAATCCAGATGATCAGGCTGTCGCATCGCGACTGTCCAGAAATAAGGGGTTATCGCCAACTGGCCACAGAACTTGTCCCAAGCGCCACCTCGCACGGTTCCAGAGATGCCACACGAATTGGAGAACCGTATTGAGAGCCTTGGCCCGACCTCTGAACTACTTGGCTGCTACGGCAACCGGCAATTCGAGTGAACCTGCGGTGGCGGCTGTAGGGTCGTAAACTACGATGCGCAAAGCTATCTGACCCTTGGGAAGATCGAGAGCCATGCGATAGGGAATGGGCGTATTCGTGGCCATAATCCGCGCATATTGCTCGTGCGTCAGATTCAGCTGGATTTCGCGGTCGAGATAGTTTGCCCGTTTCCCATCGGAGTCGTAAGCCACCACCGTAAACTCGATCTGCGCTCGGCGACCGCCATCCGGCGCGTCCTCGAATAAAAGACTGTGGGGGTCCACCGTCAGGTCAACGGTGGTGAGCTGCACCGGTCTTTTCAGTGTAGACGCCATGTCGCCTGCCGGTCCCTCAGCCATCTTTGTGCCCTTGAGCAGAGGGTCAGATGCGGGAAGAACCCTGGCCTGAAACAGGATCTGCGTAGACGGCGGCGAGCCCAATTGGCTTGCCGCCAAAAGCAGGCTGGTGTTTCCAGGATTATGAACGGAAGATTTGTCATCCAAGTCCGCGAAATAGCCGCGCCGATAGGCGAGACTATAGCGAGCGTTATCAAGGCGAAGCTTGATCTTGCGGAACCGCCCATCCGCCTTCTTGACGGGCACATAACCCACAGTGTAGTAGCTGCTGCCGTTCTGGACGATGCTTGCTACGGCTTCTTTCAGTCCGTTCGAATTCACGTACGCCTGGCCTCCGGTGGCTTCGGCGATCTGCCGCATAGACTCCTGGTTGGACCCGGTGTGCGCCTCGATTCCTAAATTGCTGTTCACAGCTTGCGTGGCTGTGGAGTTTGTGACACTGAAGTCTTCGCTCATGGTTTCAGGTAGTGGGGCGGCCATCAGTCCACTGGCATCCACGGGATAAACGGCCACCCGCGCGGCTGAAAGCAACTCGCAGGTCTGCCTGACACTGTCCCATCGGTTTGGCGAGGAATTCGGCCCATCCACCTTGGTTGGATAGAGCGCGATGGGGAAGGAGCCGGAAAGCCAGATCAGGTTCTTCCGGCCGGGCACGGCGCTCAGATAGCGTGCAAGCTGCTGCAAGGCGTCAAGCGTCATCTGCGCCCGCAGGCCGGCGTGGGCGGCGGTCGCTTCTTCCTGGAACTGGTGCATTCCGGAAACAATCCCTCCGGGAACGGAAAAGCCCGACGCTGTCACATCCTTTGCTGCATCTCCGACCTGCTGTTGCCCCGCCTTGTCCATCTCCGAGTTGACCGCCGCATTGGGTTGCTGCTTTTGCACTGCCTTGGCCAACTCGGCAACGTCGGAGGTGAAGCCATTCACCATCCGCAGTCTCGAAGACAGAGTAAAGACCGCGAGCGGGATACCCGGTGGAATCTTGGCGAGGTATTCAAGCATCCTGCGACGATCATTTGTCTGGTCTGCCGCGGGCGTGTTCAATGCGTCCAGCAGCAGCACGTTGACCGCGCTCGACTGTGGATATACGGGGAGATTGCTATACATGTTGGGAGGCAGCGCGGCGAGGCTGGGGGCAACCGCAGGCGCCGCGGCGGGCTTGTGCTCATCGAATGCGCTGATGGTCTGCTCCTGCTCATCCTCAAAGACGTGGAATCGGTTCCGGTCCAGGTGTGTGCGCCAGTGCAAAACTAGGCCACAGTGCGCTGCGGCCTAGTTTTGCACTGGCGCACACAGATGCTTGTGGATCGTGGCCGGATCGCTATAATCACCGTCTTGCGGATCGCGACTCAAGAACCTGCCCGTGACCGGATTCATTAAGCGTGCCCATTGGTAATACAGGCCTAAATCCGCGTCGAACTGTTCGCCGCGATTGAGGTACACGTTAGGAGTTGTGCCCGCGTGGTTGACCTCGTTGCCAAACGAGTCTTCGGTCGAGCAAGTCGTTGCGGTGCTGAAAGGCCCGAGGTTGGAAGCCGGGAGTCGTGGTGATGGGGAGGACCGGTCACTGGGAAGCGCACTTGCTGTAAACAGGCGAAAAAGCCGTTCGTGTAGAATTGTTCCTGCGAATGGAGATTATCCTCAACGTTGTCTGGATGTTGCTGGCGATCGTGATTGTGCGGCTGTGGCTGCTCTATGCTCCCGGCGGGGGCGCAAGCCGGCGGACACAGGTCGCCGCACTGGCAATGCTCATCGTGATCCTTTTCCCCGTGATCTCGGTGACGGACGATCTGCAGACCATCCAAAACCCGGCTGAACTTGACTGCTGCGCGCGCCGCAACCACGCGACTTCCAGCGCTCACTCGATCTTTCCCGCCGTCGCGACACTGCCTCCGCCGGTTTTCGCCACACCGTCGTTAGGCTATCTGCGATCTGTCACGCCCTCCAGTTCTCCCTTCCCAACAGTGGACAATGCTGCCCTGGCTCCCATCCAGAACCGCCCTCCGCCCACTGCCTGATCTTTCGCAGCCAATTCATTCCACATCTTGAGCCCTTTTCCTTCCTGTGATCGCCGTGCAAACCACGGCGCAAGGATTGCGTATGAAGCGAATTCTACCCTCCCTGTCTGCTTCGGCAGCTGCGGCGTTATTTGTTCTGCTCCCAACCCTGTTGGCCGCGCAGCAAAGCCTTACCTGGAAACAGGTTAAGGACAAATTTGAAGCCGCCAATCCCGCTCTCAAGGCTGACGCCCTTGGCGTCGACGAGATGAAGGCTGCCGAGACCACCGCATTTCTTCGCCCCAATCCCGGCATTGGCCTATCGAGCGATGGATTGCAAATCGCTCCTCACACTGTTCCCGGTTTAGGCACCCATTGGCTACCGCTAACCGGCAATCAGCTTGTACCCAGCATCAACTACCTGCACGAACGCGAGCACAAGCGCGAGCTTCGATTACAGAGCGCCAAAGAGGGCACACAAATTGCCGGAACGGATCATGAAGATCTGGAGCGCAATCTGCTCTTCGATCTTCGCTCGCAATTCGTGGAGACACTTCAGGCAAAAGCTGTCCTTGAACTGGCCAAAGCCGACCTGGCCTATTACGACCAGCTCATCGAGATCAGCCGTAGCCGGTATAAAGCTGGAGACATCGCCCAGATCGACCTGGATCGCATCGAGTTGTTGCGCGTGCAATACGAAGCTGAGATTCAAACAGCCATTGTGAACCTGCGCACCGCGAAAATTCAGCTTCTGCAACTGCTCGACGATCGCACCCCAGTAGAGCAATTCGATGTGGCTGGCCCGTTCGATTTTGCAGAAGCGCTCAAGCCGCTCGAAGAGTTCCGCCAGATTGCCCTCGACACACGTCCCGATTTGCGAGCTGCGCTTGAGTCCGTGCAGCAAGCCCAAACCAACCACAAGCTGGCAGTTGCAAATGGTTCGGCCGATCCGACGTTCAGCACCTGGTACTCCTACAACCCCGCTTTCAACAACCCATTTGGCCGCTACACGCTAGGCGCCAGCGTCAATGTTCCTCTGCGAATCTTCGACCGCAACCAGGGCGAAAAGCAGCGCACGCTGATCCACATCGACCGCAATCGCAAGTTGACCGAGGCCGCGCGCGCCCAGGTCTTCAGCGACGTGGATTCGGCCTACGCACAGGTGGAAAGCAGCGTGACCCTGCTCAAGCCTTACAAGGCTCAATACAGGGACCAAGCTACTCGCGTTCGCGACACCGTAACCTATGCTTACGACCACGGTGGTGCTTCGCTGTTGGAGTTCCTGAATGCGCAGAGCGACTATCGCGCCGTCCAACTGGCCTATCTGCAACTGATCGGCTCCTATCTGACCGCTGCTGGACAACTGAACCTGGCTGTAGGACGCGAGGAAATCCAATGAAACTGTCTTCCTGCCTTGAGAAACACACGAGAACGTCGCTGACATTTGCTATGGCAACTTGCTTGAGCATCTTCGTTCTCACTGGCTGCAAATCCAAAGAGGAAGGCAGCGGTGCGCCGCCTCAGGCGCAGGTCATTCAGGTGGCCGACATGAACCTCCTCACCATCAACGCCAAGGATGTAGACAAGTTTCCGCTGACGACAGCCACTCAGGTCGAATCCGCTGCCGAGTTGACGGCCACCGGCTCGGTCATCCCCGACATTTCCCGCGAAGTGCCGGTGATCTCGCTGGCCAATGGCCGCGTGGTCGACATCAAGACTCGCCTCGATGACAACGTGAAAAAGGGCCAACTGCTGATTAAGGTGCAAAGCCCGGACATCACTAACGCATTCAATGCTTATCTCAAGGCAGCCAACGACGGGCAGCTTGCCCACAAGGCTTATCTGCGTGCCGACGATCTTTTGAAGCATGGGGCTATCTCCCAGGCCCAGCTTGAGCAGGCCGAGGACACAGACAAGAATGCCCAGGCCGACCTGACCGCCGCAGAAGAGCAATTGCAGACACTGGGAGTCGACAAGGATCACCCGAGCAGCGTGGTGAATGTTTACGCGCCCATCTCCGGCGTCATCGTAGCCCAGAACGTGACGAATGCGGCTGCCGCCGGCGTCGGCCTCTCCGGCTCGGCCACGGCCTTTACCATCGCCGATCTCTCCAGGGTATGGATTGTCTGCGATGTTTTCGAGAACGACATTTCCAGGCTTCAGCTCGGGCAGGAAGCCAGGATCAAGTTCAATGCCTTCCCCGCACGAGCACTTACGGGCCGTATCAGCGACATCGGCCCCATCCTCGATCCTTCACTTCGCACGGCAAAGGTTCGGATTGAGGTTGCCAACCCAGGCTTCCTCAAGCTGGGGATGTTTGCCACAGCCACCTTCACCAGCCAGAGCAAGGAGGCCCACGCGGCGGTTCCCGCGGAGGCCGTTCTTCATCTGCACGATCGCGACTGGGTCTTCTTGCCCGCAGGTGGAAATCAATTCAAGCGCACTGAGGTCCACGCCGGCCCCATGATCGACGGGAACCGCCAGGAGATTCTCTCCGGCATTCAGCCCGCTCAGCAGGTCGTCGGCAATGCACTGTTACTTGAAACGGCGGGGAACCAGTAAATGATTCGTGCATTCGTCGACTTCGCGCTCAAGAACCGCTGGATGGTCATCGGAGGGCTTGTTGTCCTCACCGCCTGGGGCATTGTCTCGTTCCGCAACCTGCCGATTGAGGCCTACCCGGATGTGGCCAACAACTATGTTCAGATCATTACCCAGTGGCCGGGCCGCAGCGCTGAAGAGATCGAACGTCAGGTAACCGTGCCGGTCGAGATCCAGATGGCCGGCATTCCGCATCTTACGCATCTTCGATCGACGACGCTGGCAGGACTGTCGAGCCTGATGCTCATTTTCGACGATGACTCGACCAGCGACATCAATCGTGAGCACGTTCTCGAACGGCTCAACATGGTCAGCCTTCCGGCTAATCTGGTTCCTCAAATGGGTACCGACTGGAGCCCTGTTGGCCAAATCTACTGGTACACACTGGAAAGCACCAACCCCGCGTACGACGTGATGGAAAAGAAATCGCTCGAAGACTGGACGCTTGAGAAGTCCTTCAAGAGTGTTCAAGGAGTTGTTGATGTATCCAGCTTCGGCGGACCCACCAAGGAGTACCAGATCCGGCTCGACCCGGAGAAGCTGGTCTCGTACGGACTGAGTATTTCCCAGGTTGAGCAGCAGATCGCTGCTAACAATACCAACGGGGGCGGCAGTTTTATCGAGCAAGGCGCGCAGCAGGTCAACGTGCAGTCCGCCGGCCTGTTCACCAGCGTTCAGGACATTGAGAACACCGTCGTCAAGACCGCGAATGGCACGGCCATCAAGATCAAGGATATTGCAACCGTTGCGCAAGGCCCCAAGATTCGCCTCGGCCAGATCGGTCGCGCCACACATCGCGAAGACGGCACGATCATCGATAACCCCGACACGGTTGAAGGCATCGTCTTGTTGCAGAAGGGCGACGACTCCGATCCGGTGCTCAGCGGCATTCATGCCAAGGTCAAAGAACTGAACGAACACGTCCTGCCGAAGGACGTGCAGATCAAGCCGTTCCTCGACCGTTCCAATCTCGTCTCTTATACAGTCGAGACCGTCGAGCACAACCTGACCATGGGAATGATCCTGGTTGTGATTGTTCTGTTTCTCTTCCTCGGCAACGCGCGCGGCGCCATCATCGTCGCGCTCACAATTCCTGTCGCTCTCTTGTTCGCATCCATTTGTCTGGACCTGAGCCACATTCCTGCCAACCTGCTCTCTTTAGGCGCCTTGGATTTTGGCATGGTCGTTGACGGTTCTGTGGTGATGATCGAGAACATCGTTCGTCACTTCGGAGACAAGGAAGATCTGCGCACGCCGATCATCAGAATCCGCGACGCCGCCCACGAGGTGCTGCGCCCGGTCTTCTTCGCTCGCGGCATTATCATCACGTCTTACCTGCCCATTTTCACCTTGCAGGCGGTTGAGGGCCGCCTCTTCAAGCCCATGGCCTGGACCGTCACCTTTGCCTTGTTGGGCGCATTGCTTTTTGCCATCCTTGTTGCGCCGGTGTTGGCCGCACTCTTCTTCCGCAAAGGCGCCAAAGAGTGGGAAAACCCGGTTCTGCTCTGGCTCACACAGCACTACCGCACCGCTGTTCGTGCAGCCATTGAGCATCGCCGTACCACTCTCGGCATCGCCACCGCGCTCTTCATTTTGGCTATCTATCTCACCGTTGGCGGCCCCATCGGCTCGGAGTTCCTACCCCACCTCGATGAAGGCTCCATTTGGGTGCGCGGGACGCTGCCCCCTAGTGAAGGCCCGACCGCCAGCATCGACTTCACCAACAAGGCGCGGCTGGTGATGGCCTCGTTCCCAGAGGTAACCCAGGTTGTGAGCCAGACTGGCCGCCCCGATGACGGCACAGACACCGCCGGCTTTTTCAACACGGAATACTTTGTCGATCTCAAACGCAAGGAGGACTGGCGACCCGTCTTTCATCAGAACAAGGAGGCGCTCATCGCAGCAATTGACACCGAGCTCTCGAAGTTCCCCGGTGTGATCTGGAATTATTCCCAGCCCATCTCCGACAACATGGAAGAGGCAGTCTCCGGCGTCAAGGGCGAGTTGGCCGTGAAGCTCTATGGCGATGACCTGCGCACCCTGGAACATGAGGCCGAGAAGATTCAGGTGCAGATGGCCTCGGTGCCTGGAGTGGGCGACCTGGGCATCTTTCGCATCGTTGGCCAACCCAATCTGAATCTGCAGGTGGATCGCAGCGCCGCAGCTCGCTGGGGTATCAACGTCGCCGACATTCAGGACGCAGTCCAGACCGCGGTCGGCGCCAATGCCATCACACAGGTTCAGCGGGGCGAGGCGCGCTTTGATGTGACTTTGCGCTATCAGAAGCAATTCCGGGATACGCGCGAGGCAATCCAGAACGTGCGCCTTCTCGCAACCTCCGGGGAACGCGTCTCGCTCGAGCAACTGACCAAAGTCTCCACAGACGACGGCGCCGAGCAAATCAACCGCGAGGGCGGCGAGCGCTATATCGCCATCAAATACTCTGTGCGCGGACGGGACCTGGGATCTACGGTTGAAGAAGCCATTTCCAAGGTCAATCGCAACGTGAGCCTACCCACGGGATACCACCTGGAATGGGCTGGCGAGTACGAGAGCCAGAAGCGGGCCGACAAGCGCATGGCCATTGTGGTGCCCATCACGGTGCTGGCCATCTTCATCATCCTTTACACCATGTTCCGTTCGTATAAGTGGGCATTGCTCATCATGGTCAGCGTCGTCATGGCCTCAGTCGGCGGTCCGCTCGCCCTGTTCCTCACTCATACCAATTTCTCGGTATCGTCGGCAGTCGGATTCCTGGCGCTCTTCGGCGTCTCGGTGCAGACCGGCGTCATCATGATCGAGTTCATAAATCAGCTGCGGGCCCGCCGCAAGAGTGTTGCAGGCTCCTCCGAAGAGCACGTGATTGATTCTGCCGTCGAGGGTGCGGTGATGCGCCTGCGGCCCATCATGATGACGATGCTTGTGGCCACGCTCGGTCTGCTGCCCGCTGCCTTTTCTCATGCTATCGGCTCAGACTCACAGCGGCCCTTTGCCATCGTCATCGTCGGCGGCCTGATTGCCAACCTGATCATTGGGATCTTCCTGCTGCCCACTCTCTACGTATGGGTTGCGGGTGACAACGACGTCTTGCCAGCTGTCGAATCCGCAGACGATTACTAATCGGGGTGTCGGGTAGGCGCGCTGCAGCGCTGCTGCCGAGATTCCCTGTCGCAACCACCTTGGTCACTGCGCAAACTGGAGCGAGTAAGCTGTCAACGGGTCGAGCGGGCCATCGAGGATGTCCAACGACTTGAGCTGTTCGTAGCCTGCAGTCCAACGGGCTGCTGTCATGCGGCCGGCCTGTGCGCCGCTAATGTCGCCGCCGTTAATGAACCCAACGTCGCGGAGAGCCTCTGCTGTGTATGCGACCTGTGCGGGGTTGAGGGCAGGGTTGAGGGTTAGCAGCAGGGCGTTGGTGGGGGCAGGGTCGCGCAGGTACTGCTGCCAGCCACGGATGCTGGCGCGGACAAATTTGGCAAAAATGTCGGGGTGCTGGGCGGAAAAGGCGCGTGTGGTGAACTGCACGCGATAGGGGTCGTAGCCGGAGGAGCTGGTGAGCAGTGTGCGCACGTCAGCGCCCGCCTGCCGGGCGAAGAAGGGCTCTTCGGTGATGAAGATCTGCTGCACGTAGCCGGGGTCTGCCAGAAAGTTGGCGATGGAAAGCGTGGAGGGAATCTGGCGGACGTTGTGCAAGTGGTAGCGGCTGATGACGTACTTGAGCCAGACGGCTCCGGTTTGGGCGGCGACCGTGTGGCCTTCGAGGTCATTGAAGGCGCGAATGGGCGAGTCGTTGTGGACCATGACGGCCTGAGGATCGTGTTGCATTGTGGCAGCCACGGCGAGCAAAGGCAGGCCATTTGAATCCCACTCAAGAATCTGGTCCCTGGAGCCGAGGCCAATCTCGGCGGTGCCGGTGGAGACCAGTTGGGCGACGCTGCCGTACTGCGGCAGGGACAGGATGGTCACGTCGAGGCCCTCGTCTTTATAGTAGCCAAGGCCTTGCGCGGCATAGAAACCACCGTGCTCTGGCTGGGGGTACCAGTCGAGCTGCCGGCGCACAGGGGTCAGGCCGCTTGCCGGAGGGGGCTGGCGGCTGCGGCAACCATTGAGGACAAGGGCCAGCGCGACCACGAGCGCAGCATAGGGAATGGATTTGCCTGATCTCAATATCGACCTCACATTGCGGGGTTTGCACTGGAGTTTTTTGCACCATCGTTTTCGTCAGCGGGGATTTGCCATGCTGTCGAAAGCGGATGGAAAACTACCATGAATTCCACTCATACGGGATCGAAGAAAAACCGGGAAGCATCCTTCACTATGAAAGTTATCATGCCCCGGATGGCGGAGCGGACGCTTTTCGTCGAGCTCCAAGCTGGGCCGCAAGCTGGAGCAACGGCTCGTCACTGCCGCGAGGGGCGCCCAGCTGCATGCCGCCGGTGGCGCAGGGGATAGCCACCACCGGGACTCCAGCCAGGCTGAATGGCGTGGTGTAGCGCAGAAGGCGGCCGCGAGTTTTGCTATGATCTGCGCCGGCAGCGAGTCGCGCAACCGGAACGCAGGGGAGCACGAGCAGTTGGTTTGCGGCGAGGACCTCATCCATGCGCGCCCGGAAATCGGCATGACGCCGACGCAATACCGAGATTTCATTTGGTGTAATGCGTGCGCCCATTTCTAGCCGCTCGCGGATGGCAGGCTCGATGCGATCGAAGTGGCCGGCGTGCAGGCGGGCTGCCTCCCAAGCCTGAATGTGCGCGAAGACTTCAGTGGATTCGGCCCACCAGCCAGCGTCGATGGTGCGGAGTTCGAGGCCGAGAGCCTCTAGCTCGCGAATGGTGGCGTGGAAACAGGTGGCGATCTCCGGCTCGCAATCGTGGAGAAAGGCTTCTGCAACGACGGCGAATCGGGTGAATCCGGGTTGTGGGGCGGGATGAGGAGGCGCGAAGAGGCTGGCAAGGAGCGGCCCGTCTTCGAGGTCCCGGAAGAGCCAACCCATGGTGTCAAAGGATTCTGCCAGGTGCGCTCCGCCGCGCCAGTCGCCGAGGCCGAGTGTGGCTCGGTAACCGGCCAGGCCGCAGAGGGCAGCGGGCGCGCGAATGGAGCCGCCGGTATCTGTGCCGATGGCTGCTACTGCGGAACCCTCAAGCACACTGGCCGCAGCCCCGCTCGAGGAGCCGCCAGTGAGGGAGGGAGGATTGCCGGGTCGCAGGCAGTCGCCGAATTCAGGATTCTCGCCGGTGATGCCATAGGCGAGCGGATGGAGGTGAGTTTTGCCGGTAATGACGGCGCCGGAAGCACGGAGTTGCTCCACAAGCCAGGAATCTCGCAGGGCTGTTCCGTGCAGGTCGCGATAGAAATGAACGCCGCAACTGGTCGGAGCACCGGCAAGATCAAAACAATCCTTTACAGAGATGGGCAGGCCCCAGAGCGCAGTGCCTCCTTCTTCGAACGGGCTGCCGCTGTCGCGGGGCATGGCCTCAACGCGCACGGCTTCAGAGCGGGTCCATGCCGCATCCTGCCAAAGGAAGGTGTTGTGACTTGGGTTCCGATTGGAATTGGCAAGGGCCTCGGCTGCCAAGGCGGTGGGCCGGAGAGCTTCGGTTGCGAGTTGGTGGCGGAGGCCGTGGATGGTCCACGGGGAGGTGGTCATAAAGAGATTGTAAGGGGGCACGAAGACGGCCGGTAAGGGAGAAGTTTTGTGGAGCGCAGAGCTGCGCCTCATGCTAATTTCGAGTATGGGAGTTGCTTCCAACGCCAGTCTCACTTTATCCGGGAAGCCGAAGAAGCCTCGCGAATCGGCTTCGGAGCTCGATCTGGCGCAGATGGCCGCGCTTGCTGCATTCACGGCGAGATCCCTTCGCACGAGATGGCCGTGAAGCTTCCTTGGCCGCGCACCGCCGAGACGCGCGAATCGATGGCGTTTGAAGAGACGGTGACGCAGGCATCGCGGCTACTCCGAGGAGTGCATCAGGCATGAAGAGACGGGGCATGGCGGCGATCAACAGCGTGGTGGTGCTTGCGTGCCTGTTGTGTTTGTGGCAGGCGGTAATTTGGATCAACCGCTTGCCAGCCTACATTCTGCCTGGACGGGCGACTGTGGCGATGACCTTGCACGATCGCTATCCTTCGCTGCTGGCCTCGCTATGGATTACGGCGGAGGAGGAGGCGGGGGGCTTGCTGGCAAGCATCGTTGTGGGGATTGGCGTGGCCATGATCTTTGCGCAATGGCGCTGGCTGCGGCAAGCGCTTTACCCCTAAACGATTCTGTTGCAGACGGTGCCGATCGTGCCTATTGCACCGCTGATTATCAACTCGGCTGGCGCCGGAATCTTTCCGGTGATGATTCTGACGTTCATCATCTGCCTGGCACCGATCATCGCCAACACAACACAGGGGCTCATCAGCGTGGATGAAAACCTGATTCACCTTTTCCTGATGTACAAGGCCACGCGGGCGCAGATTCTGCTAAAGCTGCGATTGCCGAACGCACTGCCCAGCATCTTTACCGGCATTCGCATTTCGGCGGCCATCAGTGTCATTGGAGGCATCACGGGCGAGTTGTTCGCCGGCTCTACGCGCGTGGGCGAGGGCGGCCTGGGCTATGCGATCATTTACGCCAGCAACCAGATGGAGACGAGCTACCTGTTTGCCCTGGTATTTGCCGCGACGGTGCTTGGGTTCGCATTCTTTTTTAGCGTGATGTTTCTGGAGTGGCTGGCTCTGCACAACTAGCACGAGTCGAGCCGGCCGCAAACGGCCGAATAGGGGAAAGATCGATGTTACGTGTGGAATCGGCAACCGGTTGGTGGTTGATTACGCATCCAGACCACGCGCGCCTGGCCGGAGAGTTCGCGACCGCATGGGGAAACGCGGAGTTTCGCAAGCCGGAACCGCGAGCGCGAGTGCTCAAGGGCATTGCCTGCCACGATGATGGCTGGGCGACGCGCGATGCGCATCCATCCATTACACGCGAAGGCAAGCCTTCAGCATTTTCAACGAAGCTTGTGGGCAAGTATTCGGCGTTTGAAGAGATCGAACTTGAGGAGTATCTTGCCGTGCGCGAACGCGCCGTTCGCATCATTGCAGCGGAGGATCCTTACGCGGGGCTCCTGATATCCATGCATACCTATAATCTGTTGACCGCGCACGCCGACCGCTCGACGATGGGGGCGGAGGGACTGAAGCTGCTGGACTCGTTTCTGGATCGTCAACGAAATTTTCAAGACGAGTTAAAGGCGGCAATCGCTGCGGACAATGGGCTGGCTCCTGTTGAAAGGACCGAGCGCACGATTCTGGAGTACTTCAGGCTGTTGCAGGTATGCGACAACCTATCGCTGCTGACCCGTGTGGCGTTCGCGGAGCCGGCGCACCTGTTGCACCCGCTCCCGCTGAATGGTGGGGGGACAGCCGAGGTGAATGTGACGCCGCTTGGAGAGCGTCATTTCAGGCTTACGCCGTGGCCTTTTGCGGAGGGCGAGCTGCGATTCACATTCCCGGCGCGCCACGTTGCTGGCAAGACCTTTGCCTCATCGTCAGAGTTAGAGGCAGCATTTCTAGCTGCGAATGAAGAGAAGCTGACGGTGACGCTCACCGAATAGGCTTGCGGTCGAGCGAGACCGCGAAGTGATTAAAGCGGCGGCAACAGAGAGACGTGGGCGGAGACGATTCGCCAGCCCTCGGGAAGCCTTACCCACACCTGACTCTGACGGCCTCGGACGATTCCCGAGGCGGCATTCCGTTCAAACTCCAGCGTAATGCTGGCAGAATCTCGGCCGAAACTCACGATGTCAAGCCTTTTGACGGTCCGGGCGAGTTTGACCGCGGGACGCCCTTTGCGGAAGACGGAGAGCTCGTCGGGGCCGTAAAGATTCTCTGTTACGCCGAATCGCATGACCTGCGGACCGGCCCAGAACATTGCCATGAGAGTGTCAACATCGTTCGTGACCAGGGCATTTTCATAGCGCGGATAGAGCGCTTGCAACTCTGCCACAACCTCGGGGTCGTTGATAGTCATTGGGCTGGAAACAGTCTCCGATCGGGAAGAATCTGCTTGCTGAGCGCGGCGCTGACTGTGTGCACAGGCTCGTTGACCACCTGACTCAGGCGCAGCTTGAGCGCCACGCTGCACAGAATATAAGCGTGAACCTCGCTGAATCCCCAGCGACTCACCAGCAGATCAACCATGCGGCTGGTAGCGGCGCGGGCTGTTTCAGCCAGATCGGTTCCTGTCTCCACCACGACCCAAGCGTTGGCGGTGGAATCGGGTGCGACGGATTCGGAGGCATCGACGAGCGGGCCGGCGAGCGGCTGGTGCTTGTGAAGCTGGAAACTCAAGGTGACATCCAGGGGGCACTCGATGCCGTTGATGCAGACCTCGCCATCGCCTTGCGCGGCATGGCCATCGCCACAACTAAAGAGCGCGCCGGGATTGAAAACCGGCAGGTAGAGCGTGGACCCGGCACACAGTTCGCGCACATCCAGATTGCCGCCGAATGGACCAGGGGGACGGGTCCGGAAGGCGCCACCCTGCGCGCGAGCCACGCCCATGACGCCGAGAAATGGCCGCAGCGGCACGACTGCTGGAGCCAATGAACTGGTGGTCTCACCTTCAAGTTGCCAGTGAAAAAGGTACGGCTCACGAAATCGTTCCTTGAGAAAGCCCAGCCCCTCGATGACGCTGGACCAACCCCAGCCGCTGTGACGAGTCGCCAGCACTTCAATCTCCAGCACATCGCCGAGGTCCGCGCTGTCGATCCAGATGGGACCGGAAAGCGCGTGGATACGGGTGCGGTCGATTGTTAGAAACTCCGCGGCTGTCATGCCTGGCTGCACCTGGCTGCCGCTGGCGTCAACGCATTCGATCTGCACTTCGTCGCCAGAGTCGATGCGCAGACGGGGTTCCAATGAGCGGTCCCAGACCGAGTGGGTTGGTTCGGCAGCAAGCGTGTGTTCCATCAAGATCCCTTTACCCTCACGGTCACTTGAATCTCAACCAATGCATTGCGCGGCAACGCGCTAACGCCAACGGCCGCGCGGACATGCCGGCCCGCCTCGCCAAACACCTCGACCAGCAAATCGGATGCGCCGTTGATGACTGCGGGTGAGTCACCGAAGCCCGGCGCGGCATTCACATAGCCGTTCACTGTGAGCACCTCGGCCACTTGTCCTAGGGAGCCGAGTTCACGCTTGAGCACGGCAAGCTGTGTGAGAGCGCAGGCTCGCGCTGCAGCGTAGCCCTGTTCCAGAGTGCTGCCTGCGCCGGCAGTCCCGGTGAGGACACCTTCCGGCCCCGCTGAGATGACCCCTGAGAGATAGACCACCTCGCCCACCCGCTTGGCGGAGACGTAGTTGCCGCCCGGCATAGGCAGCTGAGGGAGGGTGAGGCCGAGTGCGGCGAGCTTTTGCTCTGGCGTCGAGTTCTGCGTCATTTGCATTCGACTTTAGCACGGACAGACCGGCTTTTTCATCAGCTTTCAGACGTGGCCTAGGCCATTTAGCGTGCTCCTAAACTTGAACCGACGAACGGCTCGCAGGACGGGCTCGGAGGTAAGTGCCACTACGCTTGCGGTTGGGCTCGGCTTTAGGAGCAGATGGATGACAATCCCCTGACAGATAGATGACACATCATCTCAGGTGGGCGTCTACCTTAGATGGAGGTGTACCATGGTTTCTCATGCGCCCCCGCGAGGAGCTCCGCCAAGTGCCGGGAGCAGATTTCCTGCTACCTGAGCCGGGCGATGCCACCCGGGAAGGACTTATGACACATGCTTACTTGAATCGTATTGGAACGGCGGTTCCGGAATACGATATTCATCGGGACTTCTTCCAATTTGCGGAGCGGTCATTGTCTGATCCGCGGGCGCAGGCTATTTTCAGGCGCTTAGCCACGAAGTCTACAATCGAACACCGCTACTCCTGCCTGCAACCGGGAAAGCCGCTCCAGGAAGGGGCAACGGACGTGTATGAGTTCTATCAGCGCGGCATGTTCCCTTCAACGGGGCAGCGAATGCAACTTTTCGAGCGCTATGCGCCGAAGCTTGCGCGCCGGGCCCTCGACAGCCTCTCCGTGTCTCCGGAAGAACGAAGTGTGATTCGCCACGTCCTGGTCACTTGCTGCACAGGCCTTTACGCACCGGGACTCGACTTTGAGGTCGCCGATTATCTTGGCCTCGGCGACGCGGTAGAAAGAGCCATGATCGGTTTTATGGGATGCTATGCTGCGATTAATGCGCTCAGAGTGGCGCGCCACATTGTCCGTTCAGCGCCGGATGAGAGCGTTCTGATCTTGAATCTTGAGCTCTGTACATTGCATCTCCACGAGACTCGGGAGTTGAAAGAACTACTACCTTTCCTGCTCTTTGCAGACGGAGCCGCGGCAAGTCTTGTCAGTAGCAAGCCTGTGGGCCTGGAGATTGAAAGCTTTCAGACCATGCAGATGAAAGACACACGCGATCTGATCACTTGGCGCGTGGGTGATCTTGGCTTTGACATGCTGCTGTCAGACCGCGTTCCAGGCTCAATTGCAACCGCGATGAGAGAAAACAGAACTGTCTTGACTTGCAATGAAGCCATCGATCGTTGGGCGGTTCACCCCGGGGGCCGGTCGATTCTGGATTCTGTGGAAGAAGGGCTTGCGCTGAAACCTGAAGCACTGCAGGCTTCGCGGAAGATTCTCTCGAGCTTCGGCAACATGTCGTCGGCCACAGTGATGTTCGTCTTGGAGGAATTGATGAAAGAGAATTGTAGCGGTCAGAAGGGCCTCGCCATGTCGTTTGGCCCGGGCTTAACCGCAGAGATGATGTCCTTCCATGGTGTCTGAGCCGCTAGACTTCTCACGGCGCGCGGAGCTTTCGGAATGGATGGATGAACCTTGCAACTATTCCGAGTTTCGTGACTGTCTGCGCGATCTCGGTCAACTGAATCGAGTTGTTCTTTCCTACCGCCCAACCCTGAATTGGCTGGAGCAGTTCGTCGGCAAATCCAACCGACCGGTTTATATTATCGACGTTGGCTGCGGAGGCGGAGATATGCTTCGCCGGATTGAATCCTGGGCGCGCAGCCGCAGGGTTGCTGTCAGACTTACGGGAATCGATCTCAATCCATTCGCGGCACAGGCGGCACGGGAGTTTGCAGGGCCAAATTGTCAGATTGAATGGATTACAGGCAACGCATTCGGATACCAGCGGGATGGGCCGATCGACCTGGTGATAAGCTCCCTCTTCACCCATCATCTGTCTGATCCAGAGATCGTCCGATTTTTGCAATGGATGGAGACGGTCGCAGAACGAGGCTGGTTCATTAACGATTTGAGCCGCGGGCGAGTTTCCTATGGCGGGTTCAACGCGCTTGCCTGGCTAATGCGGTGGCACCCCTTTGTGCAGCATGACGGACCGGTGTCGATTCGGCGCAGCTTTGTACCCGATGACTGGCGCGCTTATATTAGAGCGGCTGGCGTCAACTCAAATGCGGCGAAGATCCTTAACGTATGGCCGGGACGGCTCTGCGTAGCACGGGTGAAATGATGCACCAGGGCTCATCCAGTTTGGCAGCAGAGGCTTTGATCGTCGGCGGCGGTCCTGCTGGCGCTGCATTGGCAATCCTGCTGACACAGCGAGGCCGAACCATAGAGATTATTGAAAAGACTTCAGCCTCGCACGACAAAGTCTGCGGCGAATTCCTCAGCAGTGAAGCTATGGCGTATCTCGCAAATCTTGGCGTCGATCTCGATGCGCTGGGGGCAGTTCCAATCCATGGGGTAAGGCTTGCGGTACGCAAACATGTTGTCGCGTGCGAGCTTCCATTTCCGGCAATGTCTCTTACACGCCGCAAGCTGGACGAGGCTCTGCTCTCTCTTGCAGTGAAGATCGGAGCAACTGTGCTGCGCGGTCACCGGGTTGAATCGCTGCTCGCTGTCGAATCCGGTTGGGTCGCGCGGCTCAGCGATGGCGAGACACGACAGGCGCGAAGCGCCTTCCTGGCTACAGGCAAACATGATTTGACCGGACATCAAAGACCGGGCGGGAAGCAGAACAATCTTGTTGCGTTCAAGATGTACTTTGAGCTTGTCACGGCGCAGCGACGCGCGCTGGATGGCTGGGTTGAACTGATTGTCTTCCCGGGAGGATATGCTGGGCTGCAGATCATGGAGGACGGGACCGCGAATCTTTGCCTGCTCGTGACGCGGGAGACGTTGCGGGCTTGCCGGAATGACTGGACCACGCTGTTGGAGCGGATGCGAGATTCGTCAGACCATTTTGGCCAGCGGCTCGACGGAGCATTGGCCCTGCTTACAAAGCCACTTGCGCTCTCCTCCATTCCTTACGGATTGCTGCCCAGGCATTCCGAATCGGGCTTGTGGCGGCTAGGCGATCAGGCTGTGGTCACCCCATCCTTTTCGGGAGATGGTATGTCGATCGCGTTGCACACCGCACACGTGGCTGCTGACCTCTACCTTGGAGGAGGCACGTCGGCAATGTTTGCAGAGCGCATTCACAGAGAAATTCGGCGCCCAGTGATTCTGGCATCGATGCTGTCGAGACTTGTCATCGCAGCCCCAGGGATGGCAGATATCGCGTGTAGGTGGCCGTCTTTGCTGCGCCACATTGCTGATCATACGCGAGTACCTTCAAGCGCCTTACTCACTTAACCTCATCAAAGGCCTTTGACCGCACGAACCGGATGACGACTTGTGGAGCTGTCTCAAACTGTAGGCACCGTTTCGGCTCGTAGATGCGGGTTTACGCCAAGCGCCACTAAGAAGCTTATTGATCGATTGCAATTTCTGGTCGCGCGACAGCGCGTCCTTCGGACCGCAGAGGATGATCGTAGTTGCAGTCGTGGAATTTGATTGTGCGCCCTATGCAGGAAGCCTACAATGCTAAAGTTCCCCAATCCAAAGTATTTACGGCTCTTTAGCACTATTTGTGGGTGAAGAGGTCGGTGGAAGAAGCCGCTCCGTGGAAAAGTC
>OBLU010001460.1_pt1 | contig 22070 bp, 17 predicted proteins | sample 1518681 | NCBI WGS metagenome assembly OBLU01 (sample SAMEA3539304, study PRJEB22396) | soil metagenome | biome: tundra; feature: field; material: soil | place: USA | collected 2010-05 | depth 0.15 m
CCCAACGTGGGTAATACAACTGCCACAGAATAACCACCGAACAATCATCGACTTATATGTCCTACTTTCGGATTCGCAGTAAACTCCCGCTAGGAACTCCCCCCTTTCGTTTGGAAAAATGAAGGCTTCGGGAGAACAATCTGCAGCGATGGCCTGCCATGCAAGCAGATCTGCAGCAAGCAGTTCGGCAAGGTGGATTTTGCAGAGACTCTGCTTGGTTTTCCCCCAATTGCGAATGATTCCCTTGTACACCGTCTCCTGTAGAATTAGGGAAGCATCGGCGGGAATGAAGCACTTCCAGCGCAGCGCGAACAACTCGCTGGGCCGCAGGGCCTGACTCATGTCGAGCTCGAGCAGAATCCGGTCCTTGGCATGCACCATTTCCAACGCCATTCGCAACTGCTCCCAAGTCAGCGTCGTCGTGTCCGTCTCCCGTAGCTGAGGTGGAACCTTGACGCGAGCTGAGGGATCCTTCACCAGAAAATCCTGGTCGACTGCTTCGGCGAAGACGTCACGCAGATAAGCTCGCATCTGGAGCACCGTGTCCTTCGAGCAGGTTTTAGCGAGTTTATTCACGTGAAGCTGCAGATCAAACCGTTCGAAGTTGATCAGTGGGATTTCACCAAGATCGTCGATGAGATTGGTTTGGATCAAAGACTTCTTGATCTTTGCTGGTCCAGGCTGATCGGCGAACACTCTAGTGCCGCAAGTATGAGCGCGATCAACGCGAGTGTTCTAGCGATTCGTATTCTTGCTCTCCTTACTTGCGTGAAGTGCGTCTCTGGTATTACCGCCTTTCTTCTACTATCCCCACGTGCGGATTCCGATCACGCCAAAATAGGCCAGATAGGCAGTCGCGATCAGTAACACCGTGGTGACTGCTATTGAATACCATCGGACGCTGCGTCGTATCTCTTGGTTTCTCGCCCGCCACAATGCGACGACGCTCGCCAGGGAGGCTGTGGCAAAGAACAATGAAGTGACGGTGAGGCCGAAGGACCAGAAGGTCAGGTTTCCCAGGCGGGCGATTTCGTCACTGACTGAGAGAATGAAGAGACCAATAAACGCCAGCAGACTCAGTGCTGCAAACAATGGCCACAAACGAATAGCGCGTTCCACAGGACGGCGCCGCCGCTTGATCAGTCCTCCGCAGATCCAGAAAGGCGCATAGAGGAAGATCGAGATGCAAGCGAGAAGGAACCAGAGGGTCAATGCGATGCGGCTCAACGCCAGCCATGCAGGAATGTTGGCGCCAACGCATCTTGAACGTTCTTCAGCGTGAGAGTTACCCTAGAACTGCACACCTCGCACCGAGAACCCGATGCACGCTGTCTTCTTTACCTGGCCAATGAAGTGCTTCCAAGCCCTCGGCTTCGCCTTTGTTGCCTATATTGCGCTTATGTACGCGCTCCACGCCAAGGACTACATCGTCACGCCCGTCTACCCGGCCATGCTGGCCGCCGGGTCCGTCGCCGCCGAGCGCTGGTTCGTCAACATATGGAGTCGCCGCTTCGTTGTCGCCTACGTCACCGTAGCCTGCGCCCTGTCCGCCCTCATGTTGCCGGCCGTGTTCCAATCCTCTCGATCGATTCCTTCGCGCGCTACCAGGATTTCACCCCGCACCGAATCGAGGTCGAACACAACCTGCACTCCGCCGTCCCCGACTACTACAGCGATTGTTTCGGATGGCAGGAGCGCGTCGAAGCCGTATCGCGCTACTACAACGCTCTTCCCGCGGAAGAACGACAGAAGACCGCGATATTTGGCAGTTTCTACGGTCAAGCTGGCGCAATCGATCGCTTCGGTCCCGAACTGGGATTGCCAAGGGCGATCGGCAGTCACCACTCTTACTGGTACTGGGGGAGCCGAGGCTACACCGGCGAAAGCGTTATCGTCATGGACGGCAACTTGGAATACCTGCGGCAGCACTGCGCCTCGGTCACGCTTGTTGCCGATCCCAAGGTCCAGTTCGCGCGCCCTGATTGGCAACGGCCCATCTACCGCTCGCAACCTTGACCGCAACCTCAGCGCGAACTGGGACGCCTACCGCCACTTCGACTAGGGCGGTCGCAGAGATTCAGCGCGTCATGTTGAGGATTGGCTTGGGTGCAGTAGAGATTCACAATTGGCTCGCGTCGAACCCGCGTTTCAAGCATCTGGATTTGTGAAACGGAATTCCGGTCTGACGACCGCCATTCCGTCAATAACGACTCAGTCAACATCCGAGCCATCTCTGCAAGTATGATGCTGCCTCGCCGGCCAGCCCTCCGGTGGCGGCGGGATTCCGCTTTACCGGAAGGCGGCATACAGTGTAGAGCCTGGCGGCGTAACGATTATCGAGTGTCGAGATTGAGTGTATCAGCATCGATGCTTCCACTCCGGACGACCACAACATATTGGAAGAGCTAAAATAATCGGAAAACTTAAACATAACCACGCGGTGCCCGGAAACATCCGACAATTGAGCTTTAGGCTCCATCGGCTTGGTATCAAGTGGTCGCATGCCACAGTCAGCGCGCCCGCAAAGGGTGGGACACTTTCAGTCCCTTCTTCGAAAGATGGATACCGCGCCCGAACATCCTACGCCCTGATCCTCAAGATCGCTTCAGCGCCATCCATACTTCATAAGAGCCGTATGCGTAGACACCCTCGTACGTAACTGCGGACGGAACGCGATGAGCGATGGTCGTCCCTACTGCAACCCTAACACCTAATAAAAGGCATAGATCCCGCCGCCCTGCGAGGCTCGCGGAAGATGTCAGCGTTTTGCCAACAGTTTAGAAGACCTTCAGGCTGACCGACAAATTGCGTACCAGATCGCCCCGGCGACAACGGCAGCAAATGCCGAAAAAGACAATCACATCTTCGATGGATCGGGGGACATCACTAGTCGGGACGCTTCTTCCGCCAGATTGCGTACGAAACGGAATGCCGTTTCGATTCACTAAAACGGTGGTGCTGCCAAGTGTTGTTCGACCCCAGCGGCGCACAAAAGGAGCCCCCGATCATGTCTCTTACATCTGCGTCTCTGACAAACAGCGGAATAACCACCAATTTTCATGTGCAATACGAAAATACGTTGGCTGACCAGGCGAACGTGATTGCCAACGCCAATTCTCTACTGGGCGTTGTTGAAAATGAATTCAATGTAACTACCGGCTGGTTCAACGTTGCGAGCACCAAGTTCGGAACGGGGAATAGGCAGGTCGTCAATCTCAACCTAGCCGATTCGGCGACGTCTTTCCCAGGCGCAAACAATAGCGGATATGGCAGCGCAATCAATGTCGATGCGCAGAACCTGACAAACAATGCCACGGTGGCAGCCGGCCGGGTCGAGAACGTGTTCATGGCCGAATGGTCCGAGATTCTGATGTCCGTCGTCGGAAACTGGGATGCGGGAGACTCGAGCGGTGAAGGTCTTTCGCAATGGTGCAGCATCCAGAGGTTCCCAACAGGACATTACAACTACTACGGCTCGTGGGTTGATAGCTGGCTGAATGGCGTACCGAGCGGCCCCAACGCCGCGCGCACGGATTGGGTTAACAATACCTTCAAAGGTTCAGGAAGTGTGCATGGTGACGGGGATTCCGTCAGCTTCGGCTGCGCCCTTGCGTTCATTTTCTATCTGAACGTGCAGCTGGGCTTCTCGATCAACGAAATCATCTCGGCCTACTCCAACAACATGGCCACGGCATACAAGAACCTCACCGGAGACCAGAGCGATCCGTTCCCGTTCTTTCTGAACCTGATTTCGAATGTCTTTCCGGCGTCGTCTACGGCAAGCATTCCCGGCCCGATCATCGACAACCCATTCCCGATGGCGATCGTGACATTTGCCGACAGCAAGAACACCTTCGGCGTCGACGAGGCAAAGGACATCATCAACAAGCACGGAGGGTTTGTGAACGGCGCCTTCTGGGTAATGGTGGATGGTTTCAGCAAGCAGTCTTTCAACGCGCTGAACATTCAAGCCGCGAATAACTTCTCAGGAGCGTTCTTCAATTTGCCTGGAGTAACGATTCAACCGAATCCGATTGGTCCGCAATTTCAAAACGGCGTGAACGATACGACTCCGCAGAGGATTGGCATTCCCTTTGACATTCTCCTGGCAAATCCATTTCCGACCCAGGCACCGGGCACCTATGATCTTTCGGTCACGCTGACCTCGAATGGAACTCCGGTGAGCGGTGGCACGAGCTCGACACAGTTCGAACTGCTTGCGGGTGCAGATCCATACTTCACAAACATCAATCCTAATGTGGACAACCAGTCGTACCTGAGCCAGGATCTGCGGGTGTTCACCGGCGTCCCAGCGCTGAATTCCGTGCCGATTGCTGGCGGCCCAACATTGACGGACAGCGTTTCGGGCGCGTTCACATACATCCAAAACTTGTTGACTTATCTCAATTCCAATGCGAGCTTCACGAATCCAAATGGCACCGACCCGTTCACCACGGTCTTTCCGGATCAAACGAACGCGAACCAGGGCGACTCATCTGTGACGCCATTCACGCTGGATTTCAGCAGTGGCATCCGGCTCGATAACAACTACAACTTTGCAGTGGCAAGAGCGCGCCTGCAAGGCTCATCCGGAGTGTCAGGGGAGGCGGCCAATGTGCGTGTGTTCTTCCGCCTGTTCTCGACTCAAAGCAACGATACTGACTACGACGTGAACGCCACGTACAAGTCCACTCCCGATGCGAGCGGAAAACCCGGCTCGCCGCTGGTTGGCGCAGGCAACACGACGATTCCGTTCTTCGCCACGGGCAATCTGTCGAGTAATACCGACTACAGTTCCGGCGGTCCCAACATTCACACAATCGAGATTCCGAACAACCAGGACTCAGTCTATCGGTACTATGGCTGCTTCCTCAATCTCTACGACTCCAATAACACGATCAACGGCGCGCAGGTACAGACTCTTCTGAACGGCACACATCATTGCCTGGTGGCGCAGATAGCCTTCGATGATGCTCCGATTCCGCAAGGCGCATCGCCGTTATCGTGGGATCAGCTTGCGCAGCGCAACCTGCAGGTCACACAGTCGGATAATCCTGGACCGCCGGCGTCACACCGCATTCCTCAGACGTTCGATTGCAGGCCGAGCGCAGCGGTAGTGCCTCCGGGTGGATCGCAACCTGTTGTTTTCCCCGATGAATTGATGATCGACTGGGGCGCAATTCCGCACGGCTCCGTTGCTACCGTCTATTGGCCGCAGGTAAATTCGGCAGACGTACTAAAACTTGCGGGCCAGTTCTACAGCTCGAATCCAATATCTGCTGTGGACAGCCATACGATACGGCTCACAGTCACAGGTGGACTGAGCTACGTTCCTATTCCTGCCGGGGCTGGACAGAACTTCGCGGGGCTTTTCACGGTGGATCTGCCGCCGAGCCGAGTCTCGTCGGGACAGCAATTCGACATTCTGGTTCGGCGTCTTTCCAGTAAGACCTATGTTCCGCCGCCGCCCATCCAGTCGCCACCGGTGACGCACACCCTGCCTGTGAGCCTGGAGGCGCACAAAGAGGTAAAAGGAAAGGCAACACCGCCGGGTAAGAAAATGGTGCCCAGTCCAAATCTACCGCCGGCACAAACTCCGGGAGGTGCATACAGCTGGCGCTACGTGGTGGGTTCCTTCCAGGTGCAGATTCCGGTTACTACCGGTGACAAGATTCTGCCCTCGGAAGAGAACACGCTGGCGATCATGAAATGGCGGCTGCAGCAGATGTTGCCGTCGAACCGCTGGTATCCCGTACTGGAGCGGTATATCGAGTACATCTCGGCGCGTGTTGACGGGCTGGGAGGGAGCTCGAGCGGCATTCAGCCTTCGCCCACCGGTGTTCCTCCTGCGCAGCTGGTGCCTCCAACCGAGGCCGGGAAGCAGTACACGGGTAAGGTCTGCGAAGTCCTGTTCGACTGCTTTGGCGACTTCGAAGGGTTCGTTCTCAGCACGTGCGAAGGCAGCCACGCTTTCAAGACCTGTGAGCCCGGCATCGAGGCGGTGGTGATGCGAGCCTGCAGGGAAAGACTGAAGGTGACAGTGATAACGGACCGCAGCGGAAAGCGGATCAAGAACCTGCTGATTCGCTGGTGCTGTTGAAGAGTCCAACAAAGTTGATTTGCAGCATCGCCCGAGCGTGGTTTGCTCGGGCGAACCTGCGTTTGCTTGCGCTCTGGTGACGGACCACATCTCTCGGAATTCGAGCGCTCGTCTTTATGAAGGTCTTTGCCAAAACTACAACCCTGTTCGACCCGAATCGATTCTAGATAGTGTAGTATCGGATTCCGATAGCAGCAGTATATCTGGTTCTTGGGTGCGAGGCAGAAGTGCCGATAGATCGTCGTCAGAGTTGGTCAATACAGATATTCGTTCTACTTGCCATGCTGGCCTACTCACGCCTGTGGGCACAAGGGCCTCCGTATCAAACCGACGATCCGGTACCGGTGGAACTGCGTCATTACGAGTTCTATATCTTCGGCGCCGTCGATGGCACACTGGCGGAGATCGATTCAACGGGACCGGCATTTGAGTTCAACTGGGGGGCGATTCCCGGAGTACAACTGCACGCCATCCTGCCTTGGGGAGGGGTTTTTCCGTCAAACAATCCCGTTTACCTGCCCGGTGGAACGGGTCCGAGCGCGTTCGGCCTTACCGACACGGAACTGGGAGTGAAACTCGCCATCATCAAAGAAACGAAGCACATGCCACAGATCGGCACTTTCACCATGTTTGAAATGCCGACCGGAAGCTCTGACAAGGGCCTGGGCGTCGGGAAGGTCTGGTACAAGCTACCCGTTTGGCTGCAAAAGAATCACGGTAAGTGGCTCTTCGATGGCGGTGCGGGATATCAAGTCGTCCCGCAAGCCAACTATCGAGACTTTCCGTATACAGGATGGCTGGTGAAGCGAGAGCTCAACCAGAGGCTTGAACTTGGAGTGGAGCTGTTTGCGCACGGGCGCGAAGGATTTGCAGCGGCCCAGACTGGGCGGTCGGCGATGATCGACGTTGGCGGATATTACCATTTCAAGCGCAACCCCGATGAACAGTTCTTGTTCTGCTACGGTCATTCGATCGCCGGTCAGACGGAGAATTATGCTTACGCAGGTATGTATTGGACGTGGGCCGGCAAAGACGACAAAGTGAAAGAAGACGATAAGAAGGACGCAGCAACAAGCAACGGGCTAGAAGGGCCGAGGCGGGGTAATAAATTTCGATGACCTGCAGGGCGACGGGGGGGAGATTCCCGCAGCGGGCAACAAAATGGAAATTAAGGACGGGCATCACCATCGTGCCCTCTTGCCGCAACGGCTCTGAAGAAACTAAACACAGCGTCATAAGTAATTGCGCATGTTGACGTATGATGCCCGCATAAATGGCGGCTGCTCGTCGATTCCATCCGTATTTTTATAAGGCATCGTGTTTAGATTGGTCAGCTAACAGGCCCACACATTCACTGAGCCGAAAGCTACCTCGCATCCGCAGTTACTCGACGATCAATGCAAAAAAGCCCTTGATAGAGTGAAAGGCGGCTGTTCAGGTGCATCTAAGAGTAAGTATCAATCTAGATCCGAGAACGGATCTTATCTCTGATCTGGATGCACTACGTGCACAAGAAGTGTATGCGTCCGCGAATTCTCAATATCGCATTGTTCGTTTGTCCCCTGGCGCTCTCCGCCCAATCTCCAGGACCTCCTCCATATGAGATTTATGTTGGGTACTCGCTCCTCTCCAATTCTTTTAACGGCGTGCCGGAATCGCACCAGACTTTGAACGGTGAGGACGCCAGCGTGGCTCTTCCCTCATGGCACGGCTTACGACTCAAGATTGACGTCTCACGTTATTCCGGTACTAATCTCGGCGCAAAGCAGCAGGCGGTCTCCATCTTGGGCGGTGGCCAATACGAGCGGACATTCCGACGGGAGCGGTGGTTCGTTGAAGCTCTCTTCGGCGACGTGGGCATGAATCGGTATTGGGGACCCGGTGCAAGTCCCGGGATGACGGCGTCGTTCTCGACCCTGCTGGGCGGTGGTCTTGATACCCCTCTAAACCATCACTTCGCTATCCGCATTCAAGGAGACTTCCGCTACTCCAACCTTGCGCTGATTCAAAGTACCAGCTTCACCCTTCCCTATCGTGTGCCCGGGCTGCCACAGAACTTTGGGAGTATATCAGCGGGATTGGTCTGGATGCCGCGCGCTGGCACGTCAAGAGTAACTCAGACAAGCGAGCCGAAAGGAGGTTCAGTCGAAAGCGAGTTGAACTTTGAGGACCTGAACTCGTTCGGCCACTACCACGTGTTTGCCAACAGTTGGTGGAGTTATCTTCACGTGGCGGGAGTTGAGTATGACCGCCACTCATGGGATCGATTCATCGGGGCACGCAGGGACTACGTGGCGGAAATTCTGCCCGTTGTTGTTCTGCAGCAACCTAGTAAGACCGACGTATGGGGAAATCCCAAGGGCGTAAGCCATGAAACGCTCTATGGGCTTGGCATCTCCCCCGTGGGCATGCGCCTCCTATGGAGAGATGGCAAAGCATGGAAGCCTTACTACTCCATCAAGGGCGGCTTGATTGGCTTCAATCAGAAATCCCTTTCGCAGGACGCCTCTTACGTGAACTTCACACTTCAACAAGCTGTGGGAATTCAATTTCGCCTGAACGATCGATGGGACCTACGCACCGGCTTTACCGATTTTCATTTCTCCGATGCTTTCATGGTGCCAAGCAATCCGGGAATCGATGAGATGGCCTACAGCGGCGCTCTCACTTTCCACATGGGCAAACGAACAAGCAGCCTTTGAGTTGAGCCGAGGCTCGGTTGTGCGCCACAGCATGTTGGTCATTTTTTGGCCGCTCCGATTAAGGCACCCGCTATACGTCCATCAATTCAACGCAAGCCCATCGTTCGTCTAAGGATTCGCTGCATGGAAATAGCGACAAAACTGGTCAATTTAATCGTCGCATAATATATTGACAGCTTGACATAACTCGCAAGAGAGAAACACCGACAACATGCAGTCATTGCTAAGGTACCATCTCTCTGGTCCCCGCTAGAAAGGATTTGAGAGGATGATGTCAGCCGCCTCAGCTGCCTTCAAATCATGCGCAACGGGCCTGAAGGCGGAACGCGACGAATCCAAAGTTTGGGAAATGTTCTTCAAGAGCAGCATGCTTCCACCGAGATGGAAGTGGAGCTTAGTCGTTGTCCATTGCCCGGTGGAAACCTTCTCGCGCGCGAACGAAAGGGTGGTGTCATCACTGAGCACTCCAAGGATGCCAAAGCCGAAGTTTACCTTATGTTCGAGATGCGCATGGAGCTCGCACAGTCGCATGTCTGGCTGATGAATGATAAGTTCACCTCCCATTGAGTGTACGATGCGGTCCTCATAGTTTTCCTCATGAAATGATGGATTAGGCTGAAACGAAACATGGGCAAAGTCACCTTGGAAGTGGAGGTTATTGAATATAAATATTTTTGGTATCTTTCTCAGAAGTTCCGGCATTCGTGCTTCATCTTCTTTACGCCGACGATTTTTCCGTCGAAATTCTCCAGGATGACTAATCAGATCGGTGATCCGCCGATCTTCAACAATCCTTCGGTCGCTGGGCAATGGCTTGCGATCTTCGGACACCAGACGCTGCATCGATCCATCCGGAGTCTCGATGACCAGTTCGCCCCAAAGTCGACCTCCCGTCCGATTGGATCTTTCTTCATTCCAGTACAAGAAAGGTTGTCGATCTCTCCAGACAGCCTCTTCCGCCCCTAGCATCTGATCGACTATCTGTGTCGCAGAGGCGGGCTGACCAACCTGTGAGAGAAGACGCGCACATATGATGATTTGTTGAAGGGCGAAGGTGAATACAAAACAAGTTGTGGGTTTCAAACTCGCGCCTCAAAAGGAGATCTGCGATCTATGAAACGACAAACTTACATCGGACGCCAGGTCATCTCCACTCGAACTGGAATTTCGTTCTTGATTGGCACGGTAAGAAACGATGGGCGATCTATCTTGAAGTCGGAACAAGTGGCCGGGACGGTTCCTGATATCTGTACATGGCTGCCTTGAGCAACCCGTTGGAATTGGACGTGCTTATACTCGGCGGTCTGGCCGGCAAACTGAACCTCCAAGTCGGCATAAACAGTCGAAGACGTAGACTCAGCTTGGGGAAACCGCGTGCGAACAATGACCATGGGAAACTGCGCACCACGTGTTGCCTCCACCATGTGAAGATCTCGATTGCTGTCCCCTGAATCGAAGGAGTTGACCGGTGCCGCGATAAGGAAATCGCACTGCCCATCATGACAAACTCCCTTACCTTTCGCTGCATGACTCACGCCGCTAACCTCATGCATCGGATGAGACATGTGGTAGGTAAGGGCCGATTGGTCCAAAACCCATTGCGCATCTGTTTGTGCGGACATGGGGAGTGCGACAAGCCAGAAAGCAATCAGGATTTTTCTATTCATTGTTTCTCCCAGAACTTCCAATGAATCGGCCAAGACACAGCGACAATCGAGGCGCCGTAAGCTGCGGCCGTCACGTACGCTGCAGTGCCATGGTAGGCCGCGATGCCGTGAACCTTTTCTCCGGCATTCTCCTGTTTGTAAGCCATGATCCCAAATAGCGGCGTCACGATCATGCCTGGCCCATGAACCCACTCCAGAGCTCTATGCAGGCGAATCGCGCCTTTAGGTTTCACCCCCGGAATTTTGGGCGCGAAGATTGAATAATAAGCAGTCGTAAAATACAGGCCGGTGGTCACGCCGCCTAGAGCCACGTGAAAATCCAGATTGGCCGTGGTTGGCTCCGTTATCGTTTGGCCGTTCCGCCCCTTGGCCTTTGCTTGTGGGCCGGTAATCAGGGTTGCAACCATTGGAATGGCTGTGATTAAGCCGAGCGTTTGATGAACTTTTAGCATGTGCGTTCGTTTGCTGAGCAATGCCTGCATCTTCACATCCGCCTGGGTCTGTTGCGGAGTGAATCCCAAATCTTCTAACGAGGGCGCAGCGCCCGGCTTTGTTTGGTCCGGCGGGCTCGACTGCTGCCCCGTCCCTGTAGCCTGACCGGTTTCCGGAGTCTGGGCCGTCGGATCACTTGGTTGTGGCGCAGCGGGAAGAAGATCACTATTGGACGAAGGAACGACCTTAGTTGGCGGAGCATCAGGCACGGTTAGTAAAACACTCTGCACCTGTGCAGCGGAAGAAAGTGGGATCGACATAACGAGGCAACATAGAGCAATGGGTCGAATTGTTCGAATAAGCATCCTCATCAACACCCCACTTCGTCCCACAGTACGCTTCCGAGAGTTCAAATTTCATGACTATTTGTTCATCTTATGCATCACGACTACATCGTTAAGTGTCGTCAAAATCAATTGGATCTTGAACACTTTTCTGGCTGGATGAAGAACCCACGGTGTGTCGTAGTTTCACTCAGCCCTTTGTCATCATTGTCTTCACCTTGCGATTCGGTAAACTTACACCCTATATCGAGGAGTGATAGGTTTGTCGGCCCTTCCTAACGGCAGGCCGCGAATACGCTAAACCGATCGAGTGAGACAGTGCAGCCCCAAAATCGCCAGTTGTTACACTCACCTAACCAAGTCGACTCCCGCGATTTGACGAATCGCACGAAACAGATAACTCCACCGACGCTCGCCTCAGAACGTAGCGGGCAATTTCAGATTCAAAACAGCACGTCAAAGTCGAGCAGAAAGTGCCGGCCGTAATTCCCAAAAAACGAACCGAAGTGGGGATCTGCGACGTTGCTATGCACTTGGAGTGGATTGAGATGGTTAGTAAGATCGATTCCACTTACGGACAAGCGGACTGCATGCTTCGGACCGACACTAAAGTCCTTGGACGTTCTTGCATCCACGGTGAAGTATCGCGGAAAACGAGGCTGCTGCGTATACGCGGCAAGGTCGACATAGTCCTGGAGTGAGTTCGTGGGCTGATAGGGAAATCCATCCCGCAGTTCTACACGAGGAGATATACGCATCCTCCACGGAAGCGCCGAGGTCCCCCAAACCAGCAGGCGGTTCGGTATCTCGCCGGCATTGCTAGCCAGGATAGGCGAATGCACGACCGGGAAGGGGAAGTCTCCCAAATAGGAGGCGGCGTCCGTCTGATCTCCGTTTGCGACCTGCCTCACATACGAGAGAAAAAAAATTCGAGACTGGCTTGATCCGATCCCCGCCGTTAAGTCGAACTGGCGAAGTTGACCTTGACCCGAACCCCCGAGGACGAGTGCACTCCAATCCGCGGTGATTTCCGGTAGAAGGGTGATCTGGTTTCGCAAATCGCTGTGCAGGTAACGCACCCGCACGGTGAACAGCGAGCCTATTGCGCGCTCTCCTTCGACGTTCCATGCAATGCCATAGGGCGCAAAGTTCCCGCTGATCGGCTTTTGCGAGATGAATGGGAATTGCGATTCAGCTTCGGTACTGGTGAGATTCAGGTAGCTTCTTGGGCCGTCTGTAATTCGACCGTATCCATCGTAGGTTGTAATTACCTGGTTCGGATAGCTGGCGAATGCATAGGTATCAAGAGGCACTTCGTTGTAGAACACTCCGATACCCCCACGTATCACGGTCTTGCCCGCGGCCTCAGGGGTCCAAGTAAGTCCCCCACGAGGGGCAAGCCGCTTGGTAGACGTTAAGGTTTGTGCCTCGGCGCGTATTCCCAAATCGAGCGCAAGCCGAGTTCCAACAAGCCAGTGGTCCTGCATATATACGGCAGGCTCCAGGTCGGCGAGTTCGAACGGTCTGGCAGCGGTAAAATCTACTTTTCGGAGAAGTCTCCCTGTTGCATCCTGAATCAGGGTTGTTGTTCCTGAAAATGCTCCCTCATCCTCGGCATGAGCGATGACAGAACCCGCACCGATAAAGTGTTTTCCGTGCCAATTCATCTGGCCGGAACTCCAGGTCTCCAGCCACTGGTAGCGTGTAGCTTGACGACTTCCGCTTCCGAAGTAGCTGCCGGAATTCCCTACCGGCGTGAGCACCATGTCGTCCGGTGTTTGCGGTTCAATGTTGGTGGCGTCGCGGGTCACGGAAAACGTACTCGTCAGGAGTGCACTTCCGATCGCCCACCGATGAAGGACTGTGCCCGTGTCTTCCTGATAGTCCGCATTCGGCGTCACCGGCTCCGGATCGAAGTAATTAAGATTCACGTACTGCAGATTGTGCGGCGCGAAATGAAGGGTCGCCGTTAGGGTTTGCTTCGGCGCCAGGATGCCATCAAACTGCGTGAATGAGTTGAAAGCATCGGTCCTGATTTGATTCATTGGATAAGGTAATGTCCGCACTTCGGCCTTGTTAACGAGATACTCTGTGCCTTCCAGCAGGTAAACTCGATGGACTACCAGTGGGCCTCCAAAGTCTATTCGTGGGGTAGCGCTTCGGAGGCCCTCAAGGTGTCCGCTCCGGATTCGAAATTCGGGCAGAGGGTCGTTGAGATTGAAGTCCCATTTGTCGCCTCCTCTGCGCGTTTCGGCACTGACCACTCCGGCAGTAAAACTGCCGTATTGAGCCAGGTAGGGTGACAATGAGACCTTGACAATATCAACGCTATCAACTGGAATGCTCAAGCCGAAGTTGCCTGTCGCTGGATCGGTCACGTTGACAGAATTGATGAGCAGAGTACTGTGAGCCTCATCTGTACCTTCGATCGTGATCCGTCCATCCGGGGTTCGGGCGACACCGGGCACCAAAGGCAGCGTATCGACCAAGGTTGCTGGCCGCAGCGGACTCATCTTGGCCTCTCCAATGTTTAGTTCTGACTGACTGCTTTCCGGCTCCGCGAGAGGCGAGAGGTTGTCGGCATGGACCGTAACCGCTTGCGTATCCTGCACAGTCCTGGTCAACGTGAATTGGAGGACCGGACCTGCAGTAATGTCCTTAGGAGTAAGCGATGCAGTTACAGGCATAAAGCCCGCCTTAGTTAGTCTGATATCGCATCTCCCGCTGCCATGGAAGAGTAACGTGGCACGCCCATCCGCTCCCGTAATACCTGTCTCGGTGGGAAAACCCTCTTCGGTGCTCCTGACTTCAACTCCGGCTAACGGCGCTCCATTATCATTCATGACTACGATACGAGGGCTTATGCCGGGCGAACTCTGCGGATACAGATTTGCGCCCAAGAGTAGCCAGCAGGACAACAAGAGGTACGATCCCGCGAGCCCCGTGTAAAGAAATCTCGATCTGCGATTCCAGGGCCTAGCCATACTTGCACGCTTCAGGTTGTGAAGGTAACGCACCGCGCTGCAAACACTCAGCAACGAGTACTGCTACAACAGACGAAAGCCCACGCTTACGGTTATCTTACGATTGCCAGAATGAATTACAGCGATTGCTTTGATTACAAAATCGTCATGCTGGGAAGCCCTTGGAGTCTGGATGGACATAGATAAACAGCCGATTGAGCGACCTCGCGGTTGGTATGCGGTGTCTGGGAGAAACGTTCGCGAGAATCACAAACCCCAGACTCTCGCGAGGAGGTTCGCACTTTCCAGGGCGCATTTGCGCGAGAGACGCTGCGATCCATGGATGCGGCCATCTTGACCCACACCGCCAGGCGCTGGCTGCCTTAGCTCGGCTCCGTTACCAACCTTTGAAGTTGTGGGATGAAAGAAATGAAGTTTCAGTCATTTTCGCCAAGCCAATCTATCGTTGCACTCCATATGTAGTCAGAATAGACATGGATGCTTGGAATCAACCGACGCAAGGTGCAGCTATCAGCCAACTCTTCCAGGCTCGGAAGTGGATAAGCCGGCATGTCAGGAAGCTTGCGATCCGCGCGATTCCAATTTTTGGCGTGGCTCTTATCGCTGCCGGCTCCGGGGGGCAGGAAGAAGGCACTCAGGCACTTGATCCTACAAATTATTCTGAATCGACCTATACGCTCAGCACTTATAGCCCTTCTCTGATGATCAACCGGAGCCACGGAATATTGGCTGCCAGCCTTACGCTCCCTCTCAAAGCGTCTAGCGTTGGCATACGAGAAGCTTACTCAACTGTGGGTGATCTCCCCGATGCCCCAAATCCTCAGAGTTCGTCCGAAGTAAGGCCACCGCAGACCAAACGCATCCTCGGGATCATTCCTAATTTCCGCGCAGTCAGTACAGACGAGATCCTTCCGCCGCAATCAATTAAGGAGAAGTTTCTAACGACGACCCAGGACTCGTTTGACTACTCATCGGTGATCATTCCCGTCGCCCTTGCAGGCTATTCCGTGGCGCGCAATTCTACACCCGAGTTTGGCCAGGGCGCTGCAGCGTACGGTCGCTATTTCTGGCATGCAGCCGTAGATCAGACATCTGAAAACTACTTGGTGGAGTTCGTTCTTCCGGTGTTGACGCATGAGGACTCGCGCTACTACACACTTGGCAAAGGGGGACTTCTAAAGCGCACTGGGTACGCACTAAGCCGCGCTGTCGTGACGCGGTCAGATTCAGCAAAAAACGTCCTCAATATCTCTGAAATAGCGGGAGCAGCCGCGTCTGCTGCACTTTCGAATCTGTATTATCCGGCACAGGAGCGGACTGCTAATAATACTTCAACAGAGTGGGGCCTAGACATCGGAATTGATGCCATCACATTTGTGCTGAAAGAATTTTGGCCAGATATCAACCACAGTCTCTTCCATTTAGGTGATCCCTGAGGGCGATGTCGGAGAATCGGTCATCTGCATCCCTTTGCAATTGTATTTGTCGTTTGCACTTTGGGGATGTACCGGGGCTAACATCATGAGCTTTCTACAATGAACTGAAACTGAACGTCGCAATATCATGCAATCGAGCTTATGCCAGTTCGTGATTCGTCAGGCTGATTTGGTCCGAACCAGGGAAGCCGAAGCAGGTTATCCGGGAGATGGACCCACCGCCGCTCAGATCGATGCACTTGTTGAGAGTTTTCTTGAGATCGATGAATCATCTCATTCCATCCCTATCTCTGTGTTGTCGGCAGCATTCCACTCATCGTTGGAAATAGAGATGAGCTGGCTATTCCCTGAGCGGGATCCAATTGGTAGAGCTTTGCTTCCAGTCTTACGGCAGGTTCAGAATCTGACCGCTGCCGCTATCGATGAGAAGCTCCCCGGAGAAAAGGAACGACTGGATGAACTCGTCAACATGGAAGTCATAGCCAATGCGGAACGCCGCATATCTGCAATCCGACGTAATCGTCCAAATCTTCGATTGAAACTAGCCCTATTCATGGATTCATTTCGCAGGTGATCAGGGTGGACGACATCAGACTATCGATGTGATCTAGCTCACAAACAACTGTCGGAACGTATTCTGAATATCACTTGCGAAATCGCGCGAATCCACAACCCACCCACGAAACTGGAATCCGTAATTTCACAGAGCGGTACTTGAGTCGAGGGGCAGAAGAGTGTTTCGGGCCATACCAGGGAGCGCAAACAGTGATGGGAGTTATCGCCCGACTCGGCTTGGAATTTGCCTCGAAATACCGAAATGTTCAGGGCATGCATTGCCGCAAAGGAGATCTTCTCGAGCTAGTCCGGCAAGCCCTGATAATGCTTAACGTGATGGACTTGAGAGTGATCTTCGAGTGATTCAAGATGCGTGGTGATTTCAGAAGGGTTCTCCAAGTCCAGCATCAGACGCTCCTCCACGACCGTCGCCAACCTATGAGCTTCACCGAGTGCCATCGTAAATGGAAACAAGAGGTGTACTTCGATGATCAAGCGGTAGCCTGTGGTACGAAAGCGCACGCCGTGGTATTGCAGGCCAAGGTCCCCGCAGACCGCGTCGAGGCGCGAACGAATAAGATGCCCGACCTTGGGGTCGGAATAGTCCAATAGGCCCTGAATCGATTGCCAGAGGAGCCGTCCACCCGACCAGAGGATGTTCACGGCAACTGCGATGGCGACAATCGGGTCAAACTGCTTCCAGCCTGTCAGCATAACTAAGATCAGACCCGCCACCACGCCAAAGCTTGTCCAGCTGTCCGTGAACACATGCTTTCCATCCGCTTCAAGAATCAGCGAATGGTTCCGTTTTCCGACGCGCAGTAAATACAGCCCTAAGGCGCAGTTCAGTACACCTGCCGCGACGATAAGCAAAGCGCCTCGACCAAGATGTTCCAGGGCGAAGCCATGTCGCCACTTCTGGATGGTCGTGACAAGGATGCTGACGGCGGCAAACACAATCATTGCGCCTTCAACCCCTGCAGAGAAGAACGTAATCCTCTCGAATCCATAATGAAATGACGGGATCGCGGGACGGGTGCTAAGCCAGAGGCTAAACACAGCGAACGCCACGGCCACGACGTGCACAACCGATTCTGCCGCGTCGGAGAACACTGCAGCCGAGCCGGTGTTGAGATAGGCAGTCATCTTTCCGGCGAGCATCAGTACGCCAATCACTAGTGAAAGGCGCATGGCGAAGCGAGCATCGCGCTGCCTTCTATCTCCATCGGTGGAAGAGACTTGCTCCGGCACAATTGTCATGGCCGTTCGCTCCATTGCAAATGGCGGTCGGGATCTGAAATTCAGTTTACGGCCCGAAAACCGCCGCGGTCTCTCTGAACAATACGCTTCAAACGCCCTAACCGATCGCAACGGTCTCGATTCGTCAATCGATATGCGAGCATGTCCAGGCCTCTCATGGGCAGGCACGCCGATGTACACGGGCCATCGGGGGAATTGATTTTTGTTGGGAACAACCTTCAGTTTTGAATTGGGCCTATTTACGTGGAGACGATATCTTTTCAAATTGGATTACATAAATTTCGAAAGTTCGGCATAATAGAGGTGCCATTTCAATGAAACTCGAGTCGAATTGACATGTAAGTAACCGCGTTTCAGTGGAAATGCTGTCGCTTGCGTTCAGGGCCAATCAACATCCCTTTTGCCAAAGTATCGGCAAAGCAGGGGCCGGTTTTGGACAGGTCTCGCGCGTTCGCGTAAGAACTCCTTCCTGTGGGCTCATGGGAGCTCAACCTCGAAAGCGCTGCCCTCAAACACTTCGCCTTCTCATTCATGCCAAGTCTTTCAGCGTAGTCATAACTGAGCTTTAATAAGAGGCCTGAAGTTTATGTGTGGGATTCTCGGTTTCACCCAGTGCTACAGAGGCTTGCCCACAGGAGTTCTGACCCGTGGTCTTTCCGCTCTATCGCATCGTGGGCCTGACCAGAAGGGGCGATTCACATCTGCGCACGTCTCGTTAGGAGCGACCCGCCTGCGCGTTATCGATCTAGAGGGCGGAGATCAACCGCTGCACAGCGTAGATGGCGATATAACCATCGTGTTCAATGGAGAAATTTACAATCACTGCGAAATACGTGATGAACTCGAGGCTATTGGTGCGACCTTCAAGACTAGGTGCGATACCGAAGTCATTCTGAATGCATTTGTGGTTTGGGGAACTGCGTGTTTCGCAAGGTTGCGCGGCATGTTTGCCGTGGCAATCTGGGCCCAATCAGAGCAACGATTGATTCTGGCCCGAGATCGGATGGGAATAAAGCCCCTCTACTACCGATATCACGATCGCGATATCTCTTTCGGTTCTGAATTGAAATGTATCTTCGCAAACCCAGAAGTTCCGCGGAGGATAAACCTCCACGGGCTCAATTGCTATCTCAACCTCAACTACGTGCCTGGGCCTTTCACTCTAATTGATGGCATTTTCAAAGTGATGCCCGGCCATTTTCTGGATTGGCAGAAGGGACAGCTCACAACGCATTCCTTCCTGCCGCCTCGTTCTGGCGAACCGTTTCCTAAGTCCATCGATGAAGCAAGCACTGAGCTGGATATGCTGTTGACTCAGTCAGTCAGTGAGCAACTCGCATCTGACGTGCCTGTCGGGCTCTGGCTTAGCGGTGGACTGGACTCATCGACCATCGCGCACTATGCAACGCACTTAAGCTCTACGCCGCTTAAAACATTCTCAATCACGTTTAGAGGCAAGTCTTTCGACGAGAGTAGATACATCAAGGAAGTCAGCAAGCTGTATGGGACCGACCACACCGAATTCGATCTAAACGGCGACGGAGACCTCGCAGATGTTATCGAGGAACTGAGTTACTACTCCGATGAGCCGAGCGCAGACGCGGGTGCTGTACCGGTATGGTTTTTGGCCAAGATGAGCCGCAAGGATGTTACGGTTGTTCTCAGCGGCGAGGGCTCCGATGAGTTATTCGGTGGCTACTTGACCTATAAAGCCGACAACTACAATCGGCTCTTCAGCCGTGTACCCCGACTTCTTCGCCACGCGGCATTCGCGTGCGCACAGCGTATTCCGGTTTCGGATGAGAAGATCGGATTTGATTACAAGGTAAAGCGATTCCTGCAAGGCTCTCTTCTCTCGCCTGAGGCCGCACACGTATTTTGGAACGGTGCTTTCAGCGAAGAAGAAAAGCGCAGCATCTTCCTCTATGCGGACGATGCGCCCATGGCGGAATTGCTGGGCCAAATGAGACCCGGCCACGGACTCGAGCGCTATCTTGAGTTTGATCGCCGCTATTCGCTGCCTGATGGAATTCTCTACAAGGTAGACAGGATGAGCATGGCGCACTCGCTCGAGGTCCGTCCACCTTTTCTTAATGATCGCATCGTTGATTTCGCAGCGCGATTGCCAAGGCGATTCAAGATGACGCTGTTTCAGTCCAAGCGGATTCTGCGCCACCTCATGAAAGAAGCCCTGCCGCCAGCCGTTTTGCGGCGGCCCAAAGTTGGCTTCGACATTCCGATTCATGAGTGGTTTCGAGGAATCTTGCGTCCGCTGCTTCTTGACACCCTCACTCAAAATTCTATTGAGGAGAGTGGGGTATTGCACTGGCCCGCCGTAAATCGTCTCATCCATGAACATATCGAACGGAAGGCTAACTGGGGGTACCAGCTGTGGGGTCTATTGACACTCGTCCTTTGGATGAAGCGGTGGAACGTGGAAGCACCGGCTCAACGATCAGAGACCGTCGTGGCCGAAAACTTAGATTTGGAGGAGGAGTCCTCGTTGTTGTGGCAGCCTGCCTCGTTTTCTGCGCCAACATCCCAAGCCCGCCTCACCTGATGGACGACGTCGATGCGGTCCAGGCACAAATCGCACGGAACATGCTTGATAGCGGAGATTGGGTCACGGCACGGCTCGACGGTGTGGCTTATCTTGAGAAGTCGCCTCTGGTTTATTGGATGATGGCTGCCTCCTATCGCGTCTTTGGAATACATGATTGGGCGGCCCGACTTCCCCTCGCTCTGGCGGTCGTTTTACTTTGCTGGTTAACTTACCGGTTTGCGCAATGGGCATTTGGCTCTCAAGCAGGAGTGTACGCCGGTATCTGCTTGGCAACTTCGGCGGGCCTTTTTCTCTTTACGCGGATACTTATTCCAGACGCAACTTTGGCCCTGACGATCACAGCCTCCCTATGGGCGTGGATGCGCTTGCTGGACTCGGAGGAGACACTTTCCTCGACCCAATCGCGGTTATGGGCGGTGGTTCTTGGTTCTTCCCTCGGCTGCGGATTGCTGCTCAAGGGCCTCATCGCGGATGTATTTCCGGCGCTGACCATGATGGTCTATCTGGTCCTCACAAAACAATTGTTTGTTCGCACTATTTGGCGGCGATTTTCGCCCGGTCTCGTTATCACGACTGCACTCCTGGTTGCCGCTCCCTGGCACGTCTTGGCCATGCTGCGCAATCCCCCGCTTTTCTCCTTTTCACTGCACAGCGGACCCGGCGAATACCGAGGGTTCTTCTGGTTCTACTTCTTCAACGAGCACCTTCTCCGATTTCTGAATCTTCGCTATCCGCACGACTATAACACCGTGCCCCGCGGGCTTTTCTGGCTACTAAACCTGGTTTGGCTTTTTCCCTGGTCCGCCTATCTCGTCGGAGCGATCAAGCTTAACTACTCCTCCGACTCCCGCGCAGGACGGGTGCGTCTCATGGCGCTTTGCTGGATTGGGGTCGTAATGGTTTTCTTCACCTTCTCGACCACACAGGAGTATTACTCGATGCCTATTTATCCTGCGCTGGCGATGCTCATCGGCTCGACCATTGCCGAAGGCAAGCTTGTGCGCATCGGTTCGCGCATCCTGGTTGGGGCTTCCACATTGCTGTTTATCATACTTTCGGTGCTGTTGGTGTTGGTGCGCCTCTATCCCGCTCCTGGAGACATCTCACAGGCTCTGGTGCAGCATCCTGAAATGTACACGCTCTCGCTGGGACACATGGGCGACCTGACCTTGCCGGCTTTCGCTTATCTAAAACTGCCATTGGCTCTGGCAGCACTAGCCTTCGGTTTCTGCGCAACAGGGCTATGGCTTTACCGATGCAACACCGTAAAAACCGTGGCAACGCTCACGATCGCTATGATCGTCTTTTTCCAGGCAGCCCAAATTGCGCTTTTCCGTTTTGACTCGTATCTCAGCTCTTATCCCTTGGCTGAGCGCCTCCTGAACGCGCCTCCGGGTAAGTTGATCGAGGCTGATGCTTACTACGCATTCTCATCGGTCTTTTTTTACACCGACCTTCCCGCATTGCTACTCAATGGACGCAAGGACAATCTTGAATATGGGTCTTACGCACCAGGCGCGCCCGACGCTTTCATTAACGATGATGACTTCGCCAACCGCTGGCGAAGCAGCGAGCGTTATTACCTATTAGCTTACGGTTCTGACATGCCACATTTGGAGAGTGTTGTGGGACGAAAGAATCTGTACGTAGCAGCCCAATGCAGCGGGAACTTTCTGTTCACCAACCAAAGTCTTTCAGTCAAGACATCAAAACCGATGGACCCTCTCGTTGTTCATTGACGACCTCCGGATGACGATTCACCACATGCTCATTACTACGAGTGTTGAAGATCTCGTCCCCGCGCATAGGATCAGGCTAGAAACGACGCGCTGCAATCGCGACTTCATGTCTTTCCAACCTGCTATTGACTCCAGGCGATTAAAGCGCCGCTCGGCTTTGCGATAGGGAGCGGAAAGTACCAAATCACATTGGCCAATATCTTTCTATATTGGAAGTTCAGAGATACCATCGCAACAGATCGGAAGAGCACACGTCTGAACTCCAGTCACGCCAATATCTCGTATGCC
>OBLU010001461.1_pt1 | contig 22067 bp, 20 predicted proteins | sample 1518681 | NCBI WGS metagenome assembly OBLU01 (sample SAMEA3539304, study PRJEB22396) | soil metagenome | biome: tundra; feature: field; material: soil | place: USA | collected 2010-05 | depth 0.15 m
TGATTGCCTTGCGCACGGGATGTGGAAGCCGCGACACGACGACCCGGACGCCATTGCTCACGGCCCACAGCAATCTGTACCAGGGCGGACGATTGTCGAACGCATAATATAGATAAATCAGGAACGGCGCGCCTGGTTTGAGCTTTTCGGCGATCGCACAAATGGCTTTCTGCGTGTCGGGAACGTGATGCAGCACGCCAAGCGAAAACGCGAAGTCGAGCGAATGCGCGGGTAGTGGGATTTCCGCGACGCTATTGGCGTGAAAGCTGACGTTTTGCGCTCCCTTGAGGTTTTCCCGCGCAACCGCCAGGGCCTCGGGGCTGACATCGAGAAGATGAAGATGTGCGACACGCGGCGCCACCATCATCGACCACCGGCCGGTACCGCACCCGACATCAATGCCGACGCCTCCGCCGGGCGGCAGTAGGTCCCAAGGGAAGATGCGGAAATAATCCACGAAGATCGTCTCGCGCTGTTCACGCGAGAGGTTTTCCTCGCCCTGGCGGAAGGTCGACCATTCCCTGCCAAAGCCTCGGGCAACATTGGCGTCGACATTCCGATTGGAACTAACTTGCATGATCGCTCTTTTGGTCGCGATTGCCCGTGACCGGGCGCGCCAGGTTTACATAGGCCAAATGAATGCCTTCCGGCAAAAGAAGGCCTGCGAAAACGCGCTCAAGAGGGGGCACCGTTGGCAGGGCGGATCAGCCATTGACAGCGCAACAGCCTATCTCCGCGCCAATCAGAGTTAATTCATAAGACTATGTTTTTGCATAACTATTCTAAATTAACGACAGCAAAAAACATGTGTTCATCGGTTGAACAATCTGCTTGACGTTCACGTGATGAACAACGTATTAAAGCGCGAGCCACGGGTAGTAGGACTCATGCGCCGAACCGGCGAAGAGAGTGCGGAGAGCTCCCGGATAATGCTGGGACTACTCGATGCCGTGGAGCAGGACCACGCGCAATCCCAGCGGCTGCTGGCCTCCGAGCTCGGGATCGCACTCGGTCTCGTCAACGCCTACCTCAAGCGCTGCGTTAAGAAGGGTCTGGTCAAGGTTCGCCAGGCGCCCGCCCGCCGCTACGCCTATTATCTCACGCCGCATGGTTTCGCCGAAAAATCGCGGCTGACCATCGAATATTTATCGTACTCCTTCGGCTTCTTCCGCCAGGCCAAGACCGACTGCTCGGAACTTTTCCGGATCGCCAAGGCTCGGGGCGTGAGCAATGTCGTGTTTGTCGGACAATCCGACCTTGCGGAAATCGCGGTGCTTTGCGCGATGGAGCAGGCTATCGGCATTGTCGGGTTGGTGCAGGGAGGCGCGGCGCGGAGGCAATTCATCGGGCTTCCAGTCTTCGAGGACTTTGACGCGGTCACGGCGCCTTTCGATTCCGTTCTGATCACTGACGTGAGCAACGCTCGCGAGACATGCGATGCAGCGGTCGCCCGTTTCGGCATCGAGCGTGTGCTCGTTCCCGAACTGCTGCGCGTGCGCATTCGGCAACAAGGCGGAGCCGCGGAATGACCTCCAGCGAACATCGGTGGTACGTGGTGCAATCGCAGCCGAACGCTGAGCTCAAGGCGGTCGCACACCTCAATCGCCAGGGTTTCGTGACCTATCTGCCGCGCTACCTCAAGCGCCGTCGCCATGCGCGCCGCGTCGACATCGTCGCGGCGCCTCTGTTTCCGTGCTATCTCTTCGTCGCCATTGATATGACGGCAACGCGCTGGCGTTCGATCTACTCGACCGTGGGCGTATCGCGCATGGTGTGCAGCGGGGATTTACCCACGCCGATCCCCAATCAGATCGTCACTACTCTAAAGGCGCGGGAAGATGCCAGCGGCCTCGTCCACCTCGAGCATCAGCCGAGCTTTCGCGCCGGCGACAAGATCCGCGTGCTAGACGGCGTGTTCGCCGACTGTTTTGCCCTCTACGAGGGCATGAAGGACAGCGACCGCGTCGCCATCCTTCTTGATCTGCTCGGCCGCAAGGTCCGGGTGATGGTGAACGTCGAGTCCGTGGCTGCGGCCTAGCTCGCGTTCCACTGCAATCCGCTTTTCGGTCTGGGCCAAGTCACCCGGACTGCGGTAGCGCGCCTGGAAAAGACACAACGATGACAGCGCTGATAACACTGGTCGCCGGGGCGCGGCCAAATTTCATGAAGATCGCGCCCATTGTGCGGGCGCTCGATCAGGCGCACGAGCTATTTTCGTATCAGATCGTTCACACCGGTCAGCATTACGACGAGGAAATGAACGGCGTTTTTCTGAGGGAGCTTGGCATTCCTGAGCCCTCCGTGTTCCTGCGAGGCGGTGGAGGCACTCACGCCGAACAGACGGCGCGCATCATGATCGGCTTTGAGGAATATTGCACGGCGGTGCGGCCGGACCTTGTCTTGGTGGTTGGTGACGTCAACTCGACGCTTGCTTGCTCGATCGTTGCCAAGAAGCTGAACCTTTCGGTGGCGCATGTCGAAGCGGGCCTTCGCAGCGGCGATAAGACCATGCCGGAGGAGATCAACCGCTTGGTTACCGACGCCATTTCTGACTGGTTTTTTGTCACCGAGCCTGAGGGTGTCTCCAACCTTCTGCGCGAAGGCCATGCCCCGGAACGCATTTGTCACGTCGGTCATGTGATGATCGATAACTTGTTATATCAAAAGGCGAAACTCGAAACGGGGGAGGCGGCGGCGAGCGCAACTGGCGCGCTGAAGGCCAAACTCCGCCGCTACGGTGTAGTGACTCTGCATCGGCCTTCGAACGTCGACGACCGCGAAACATTCGCCCGCATCCTGTCCGCGTTAAAGACTGTGGAGAACGAACTACCTCTCGTTTTTCCGCTACATCCGCGCACGCGGAAGCAGATGGAAGCATTCGACCTCGATACGGGCCCGAATATTCATATTCTGCCACCCTTGTCCTACATGGAGTTTCTGAATCTCTGGAAGGACGCTGTCATGGTCCTGACCGACAGCGGTGGTCTTCAAGAGGAGACAACGGCCCTTGGTGTGCCCTGCATAACGCTCAGGGAAAATACCGAACGCCCGATCACCGTCTCCGAAGGCACCAACGTTCTGGTCGGAACCGACCCGTCCCGGATTTACGCCGAAGCGCGAAGCATTCTCAATGGAGAGCGCCGCGGCGGGCGCTGTCCCGATTTGTGGGATGGTCATGCCGCGAAACGGATCGTTGCGGTCCTTCGCGATGTAGTTACCAGAGACGTTTAATGTTTCGTTGTCCTGCGTGTCATGCTGTTTTGGACGAGGCCAAGCTCAACGGTGCCTCGTCGTGCCCACAGTGCCAGCTAACGATCGAGAGCGTCGACGGCATTCCGTTGCTTGTAAGCGATCGTCACTTGCTTGAGCAAACAATCGCCGACGCAAAACGGCGAGGGCTTGATGCCTGGTACACACAACCACAACTCGGGCAATGGGAGGGCCCGTATCGCCATCACATCGAAAAGCGCAGGCAATGGCTGGAAGGAGTGCTGACTAATCGTATCGGGAATTTCATTTCTCAACCGGTCGTCGCTCTCGACCTTGGTTGCGGTGACGGTTCAAACCTCCACTGGCTGCACACGCATTTCTCCCGTTTGTACGGCAGCGACTACAACGTGCTCCGGTTGTTGCGTGCCGCGAAATTGGGTTTTAATGTGCGGCTGTTTATGGCCGATATTTGTAATTATCCGACCGAGGATGACGCGTTCGACGTTATATTTTTCAATCATGTCTTGGAGCATATCCCGGACGATGCAGCGGCGCTTCGTGAAGTGCGGCGTATTTTGAAGCCGGGCGGGCTGCTCATTCTCGGCGTGCCGAATGAGGGCGCCGCCTTGTGGCAGCTAGCATATCGTCTGCAACCGAAGGTCCTGGCGACCAGCGACCATAAACATTTCTACACCGCAGAAACCATCGCTTCGAAATGTGAGGCTGCGGGGCTGTCCGTCCAGAAAGTTCATTATATTGGCTGGGGTGTCCCGCATTGGACGCTCGATGCGGTCATCCGACGGTTCAAGTGGGTGGATGACGGACTGGAAAAATTGGGTCGTCGTTTCTTTCCCGACCAGGCTTCGAGCTTGTACCTTCTCCTGTCCAAATGAGTTCCATGTTTCATTTGAGGGCGCGCAAAGAGCTCGGCCGCAACGCCTGGGATGCATTTGCGGACGCATCTGACGAAGCGTGGCTCTGGCACCGTTACGATCTTCAGGAGGCGCTTGAAACTTGGCCGGGCAGTGTGGATGAGAGTTTTGCGTTGATGGAACCGGCGGGAGAGCGGACTTTGGCGCTTGTCCCGTTGCGTCGCGTTACAAAGCGTGTCGCCGGGTTTTTACCGATTCATATCCTTGAGTCGTTTGGCGGCGTTGTCATAGGCAACGGACTCGGCGAGAAGCGGCGTCGTTCTATTCTGGCGGCGGTAGGAGACCAACTTATCGCGCGCATGCGTAACGGCATCTGCCTTGAAGGCCGAATCTCTTTGCCCGCCATGGCGCCGGCAATACGAGGCATTGATGGTCCGCGTGTGAATCCGCTACTGGAAATGGGTTGTGAGAATACGCTCACGCAGACCTGGGTCGTCGACCTGCGCGCCGGGCAGGAAGCGGTGTGGAACCAAATGGAAGGACGCGCGCGCACGGCTGTGCGTAAGGCTGAGAAAGCCGGCGTGACGGTGCGAGCAGCCGGTCCGAACGATCGGCCCATCTACTACCGTCTGCATCGGGAGACCTATCGCCGTACCGGTGTGCCGCCGCATTCCGAGGATTATTTCGGCGCGATCTGGGATCGCTTTATCGCCAAGGGACTAGCTCGTGTTTGGGTGGCCGAACTGGATGGCGAGCCCGTGGCAGCGGAGAATTTCGGAATCTATAAGGGGGCGGCGGTTTACTGGACCGGCGCTGCGAATGCAAAAGGCTTAGAGGTCGAGGCAAATTCCTTGCTGCAATGGACCGCGATGCAATGGATGCTGGATAACGGCATTGAGTGGTACGAAACCGGCGAGGCATTCCCGCAGTTTCACGCCGGCAAGAACAAGGGTGTCAGCGATTTCAAAAAAAGCTTCGGCGGGAGCTTGTACCCTTACTACAAAGGACGATTGTCCGCGGGGACCGTCTGGGAACGGCTCTATCGTTGCGTTCAGGGCCATCGTCGATGACGAAATCCGCACCCTCGACACAGGAGAAGTATCCCGAATTCCTGGACGATCAGCGCCAGTTTTTCGATGAGCTGATTACCCGCGAATGGGACACCTATCAGAGCCCCGATTGGGACAGGCGGCGCCGGTTCGAAATTGACAGCCTGTTCCGCTTGGTGTTGCCGCGAAAAATACTGGATGTCGGTTGCGGCTGCGGGTTTCACGACGTGCTGATGGCGGAAAAGCCCGGCGTCGAAGAGGTCGTAGGGATCGACTATTCCGAAAAAAGCATCGAAACCGCCAACCGTATGTACCCGCACCGCAACGTACAGCGCCGCGTCGAAGACATTAGTCATGCGGAGGCGCGCGGACAGTATGACCTGGTGGTGAGCTTTCAGGTCATCGAGCATCTCACCGACGCCGCGGCGTTTCTAAAGAACTGCCGGCGCCAGACCGCGCCCGGCGGCTACGTGGCGGTGGTCACGCCGAACCGCTTGCGCCTGTCAAACCGTTTACGCATCCGGGCGGGCGGGCTGGCGCAGCTTGGCGACCCGCAGCACTATCGCGAATACGTCGCGGCGGAACTGGTCGCGCTCGGGAATGATCTCGGTCTCGAGTATTCCGGAAGTTTCGCCTACGGCATTTCGCTTCGTATTCCGAAGACCGACTTGAACTTGCTGCCTTTGCCGGCCAGCTTGCGGCTTGGCCATATGTTTTCGTTTATGGCGGATTGTTTCGGCGTCGTGTTCAGAAACGGCCAATGAATTCCAATCTAAACAGGTCGATCTACAACGAACGATATGTTCCGGCACAACTCGAATTCGCACCCAAGACACGCTATGACGCCGGCGTGCTGGAGCTGCGCCGGGGGCTCTTGAGCGAATACTGCGCCGGCAAGGATGTGCTGGACCTTTGCTGCGGCAGCGGCAGTTACCTGATCGATCTGCTCGGTCACGCCAGGTCGATTGTCGGCCTGGATTTCAGCCGGAAGCTGATCGAAGCGGCCGCGGTGAGGGTAAAGTCCGCCGCCGCTTCCGGAGCGGCCGGTTTTGTCGAAGGGGACGCCAGAAGCCTGCCTTTCGCCGATGCGAGTTTCGATACTGTGTTTTCGTTCGCTTCGCTCTATTACGTGCCCGATGTGCAGCAGGCCATCTCGGAAACCGCGCGCGTGCTGCGCCCCAGCGGGGTGGCCATTCTCGATCTAGGCAACTCAAGGAGCCTGGCAACCTTGACCGGCGCCATGAGTCATCGCCTGTACGGCTGGGCGAAGACCTATTCGATCCCCTACGAGGAAATGCTTGATGCCATATCCACGGCGGGACTTGCGATTGAGCGTCATCATGCCTTTCAGATTCTTCCATTATTCGGACCGCGTCTTGTGCAACTGTTACTGCCGTTCTCGACGTCATTGTTCAAGTACCCGCTCGGTTTGACGGTCGGCGGCCGCATGCTCGATTGCATTATCAGCGGTGCTCCGCTTCTGCGGCGCGTTGCCTTTCGCCATCTGTTCGTCTTGAGGAAGGCGCAACATGGATGACATGATGCGCGCCTTGCGCCGGTTGAGCGGGCGCTACGTGCCATATCTTCAGCCATATTGGGATGAGAGCGATTTCTCCGCGGTCGGCACATGGCTGAAGTCCGGTGCGTTGGAGGACGTGCGCGATAAGCTGACGGGCGACCTGAAGTCGCGTTTCCCGCAAAGCGTGGACATCGTTCTCACTGACACGGGCAAAACCGCGTTATGCGTGGTGCTGAAGATGTTGGGCATCGAGGCCGGAGACGAAGTCATCGTCCCCTCGTACTGCTGTGCCAGCATCATCGCTTCTGTCTTGCGGGCCGGGTGCACGCCGGTCTTTGCGGATTGCGATGAACATTTCAATATCTCCGAGCAAAGCACAGTCGCAGCACTTTCGTCTCGCACCAAAGCCATCCTCGTTCCCCATCTATTTGGCCTGAGGGCGGCATCGCTGGAGGCGATTGTCGCACTCTGGCGCCAGCGCGGTATCGCGGTCATTGAGGATGTCGCGCAGGCTTATGGGGTGCAGCTGGCGGGTGGCGCCCTGGCCGGCAGCCTCGGGGACGCCGCCATCTTCAGCGCCGGTCTCGGCAAGCCGATCATGGGGCCGGGCGGCGGCTGGGCGATATTGAACCGGCCCTGCGGCGCCAGGCCCGACCTTGGTGCGGAGCCAATTGCAGAAAGCCGGGCGCGTGTGGCGAATTTTCTCTCCCGATTTACCGGGCCGCACTGGCGGCGGGGTGGCGCCGAAATCGCATATGCACTGCCGGCGCGATTCTCGGCGCGTCTGCGGCGTCAGCCGGGTTTCGACCGTCGTTCGTGGGCCGAGACGGAATGCCGAATGCGCGGCATCAGCGTGATCGATGCTTGGCTGGCCGCAAGACAGATCGAACGCATCGACGAAAACATCGGTCTGCGCCGCGAGAATGCTCGGCGCTGGAAAGCCATTCTTACCGCGGCGAATATCCCCTGCATCACGCCGCCGGACGAGGCGAATGTCCACTCGGTCTCACCCTTGTTGTTTGAAGGGGAGGATGCGATCCGCAGATCTGAGACATTCCGCCAAGCTTTGGAGCGAGGCGGCGTGGCGACCGAGCCTTGTTACACGCCACTTCACTTGCGGATAGAGGGTAAAGATTTGAAGCGGACTAACATGGACATGTGCGAGTCCGTTTGGCGGCGCGTGTTTGCCGTTCCGATTCGGCCGAATCTGTCGCCTGACGATTGGGAGCGGATCGAAACGGTGGTCGCAAAATCCGCTTCAATCTTGGCGGCGGCGTAGTGTCTTTCTTCCATAAGAACGCGATGGTCGGGCTGGCGGAAGTTTTTTGCCGGCTTCCGCTAATTTTTACGGTGGGATATCTCGCCCGCAGCATTGGCGCGGAGAATTTCGGAAACTGGGTTCTGATCTTGACGTTTCAGGTATTCATCGGCGGTTTCGCAGGCCTTGGCTTGTCATCGTCGCTGTCCCGCTTCGTTCCCGCCAGCAGATTGGAAGACGCATCGGCCTATCTGCGCTATGCCTTTGCGCTTTGCGTGGCTCCCCTTTTAGCGATGGGTGTGCTGAGCTATTTTCTGAGCGCACCGCTTGGACGACTGCTCGGCGTCAAGGCCGAATTGGACTGGCTTTTGCCGATGGCGGTGTTGATGGCCACAGGTTCCGTCGCTGACGGTTATCTCGACGCCTATTTCAAGGGCAGCATGGCTGTGGGCCGACAGATCGTTTTCGTCGCCACGCGGACGCTCATCGAGTTGACTGCCGTCGTCCTGATTTTTGTCGTGACGCTGCCGAACCTCGACGACGTGCCCCGGCGTCTGGCGGGTTACATCTGCGTCGTCGTGACTTGCAAGCTAGTGCTTTATCCCATGCTGTTGTACGGCTTGGCAAAAAGCGGTCAATTACCGTCACTGGATCGGCGGCGGCAGTTTCTTAAATACGGGCTGCCGATGGTGCCCACGGTATTGGCACTTTGGCTGGTCAGCCAGAGCGATCGCCTGGTGCTGAGCCATTTCGTTCCCAAAGCCGATCTGGGTGTTTACGCATTCGGCGCTTCGCTCGCAACTTACGTGGTGTTTCTTGGATACGCCGTCTATCCCTTGCTGCTGCCTGGTGCGAGCCGGCTGCACGACGAAGGCAACGCCGCCGCTGTGCAAGCCCTGTTTCGGGGCGCACAGAGGCTCTTCGTGCTGCTCTGGGCGGGCGGCATGGCGTGTCTTGCATTATGGTCGGCCAACATTATTGCCTGGACAGGCGGTAGCGCCTTCGCCGGCGCCGCGCCGGTGTTGCTGATCCTTTCCTTTGCGGCCGGGCTCGAGCAGCTCATGGGTATTTATCAATATGCATTTCATTTGGTGAAGCGCACTGATCTTGTTTTTTGGCTCAATCTCGGTTACGCGGCAATCATGATATTGAGCTTGGTGATTGCCGGTTATTTTCACGGTATCGCATTGGCGCCTTGGGCGGCTTTGGCCGCAACTCTGATTTTTAATGTTCTGCGCTATCGGATTGCGCAGCGCTACGTGTCCATTCCGCTGCCGGACATGCTTGTTGTACAGGTTGCGGCGCTGGCGGTTTTTACCGCTCTGCTGGGCCGGTATGCGGCCGATTTGAATGTGGGTCTGCGCGTGGTCATTACGGCGGTCGTTTTGCTTCCGCTTGCGGGCCTCACCCTGTGGTACAGGGCGGACGAGAGCCTCGGGAGTTTGACGTGACCATGCTGCACAATCGAGAGAGGCACAGGTGCTGAGCCCAAGGTCGTTGCCCGTGCGGGTTCTCAGAAAGCTCAACCATCATCGGACGACGGAGCTCTATTTTGTCGGCTATCCGAAGACGGGTAATACCTGGACTCGATATATGTTGGGGCGGTATGTCCAGTTGGTTTGCGGCCTGCCTTATCTTCCTCTGTTCGATGCGACGGATCGCATGGGGTGCTGCGAGCGCTTCTGCGTCGGGCCGGCCATGCACTTTACCCATCGGCCCCTGCTATGGCACGACCAGAAAGCAAGCGATCTCAATTTTGAAAATGTAATTAGGCCTTATATAGAGAAGCGCGTTTCACTGCTCATTCGTCATCCGCTCGACACGCTCGTCTCGTTATGGATGCAGCGGCTGCACCGGGTTCATGACGGCTACACCGGCACCCTAACGCAAATGATCGAGGACCCTGTCTGGGGGATCGAAAAGCTATTCCGCTTTTACGAGTTGTGGTTCGAGCATCATGGACGTGTGAAAGATTTTCTATTGGTGCGCTATGAAGATATGCGGGCGGACCCGGAAACAGTCTTTAGGGGAATTTTAGATTATTTGGAAATTTCACCGCAAGACGATGGGCTTCGGCAGGCGGTAGCAGACGCTGACTTCGAAAGCATGAAAAAAGTGGAATTATCGGGGGAGGCGCCAAAGTACCCATCGTCCGGCTACAGCATGTTCGCGAATGGCGATTTGAATAACGCAGATGCCTTGCACGTGCGACGAGGCGCGGTAGGCGGATTTTACGACTACCTCCAAAGAGACGAAGCTGGCCGGCTACTGGACCTCATCAATCGCCGCTTGTCCGTGTTTTATGGTTATTCGAACGGTTCGTAGCTCACTGGATCTTTGGCAAAATGAAATTTAGATTTTATCGCTGACATGTGCGGCATCGCCGGTTACATGTCCGAAATCGTCTCAGCGGTGCCCGAAAAGGCAAAGCAGACGCTGCGCGATGCTATCCTTTACCGTGGGCGAGACACCAAGGCGGAATGGACGGACGGCGAACGCGTCCACCTTTTTCATGCTCGCTTGTCGATCATCGATCTGAAAACCGGGGCGCAGCCGATGCACGACGCATCGGACCGTTTTGTCATCGTATTTAACGGCGAGATCTATAATTATCGCGAGTTGCGCGAGGTTTATCGCAAGGCAGGAGCAAATTTCCGAACCGAGAGCGATACCGAAGTCATCCTGGAAGGGTATCGCCTAAAAGGTGCGCGCGTTTGTGAAGACTTGAATGGCATGTTTGCTTTTGCCATCTGGGACACGCTTGAAAGGCGGCTTTTTCTGGCGCGTGATCGGCTGGGAAAGAAGCCCCTGTTTTATACTAGCCTCGGAGGCCTGTTTTGTTTCGCCTCCACGCTGGACGCCTTCCGTGACATGCCCGGTTGGCGGTCGATCATGAGTCAAAGCGCCATTCTGTCGACTGGAATTATCGGAGCCTTCGCCAATAGCCGCACAATATACAAGCAGGCCTACGCGCTGCCCCCGGCCAGCTATGCCTTCGTGGGGTTAGCCGGCAATCTTCAGCCGAAAATCGAGACCTATTGGCGGCCGGCTTTTGGGCAGAAGAGCAAGCTTAAATTGCCGGATCTTTTGGAAGAATACGAAGCGATACTGTCGGACGCGATTAATATCCGGCTGCGCAGCGATGTGCCTCTTGCTCTGACTTTTTCTGGCGGCGTCGACTCTGGGACTATCGCGGCCATCGCCACGCACAAACTCGATAGGAAGCTTGCTTGCTATACCGTCGACTATCACACCGATGACGATCCGAGCGAGGAAACCGTTATTGCCAGGGCCGTGGCGGAGCAACTCGGGCTTTCGTGGCACTATGTTCATTTCAACTATCATCGGCAATTGTTGGCCGGTCTCCCCGCCGATTACCGATATTATGATCAGCCTTGCCAGCAAATCGCGCTTACTTATTCCGGCCGTCTTTACGAATCGATCAAGCCTGTGGCGACCGTGGTCCTGAGCGGGAATGGCGCCGATGAGTTGTTTACCGGCTACGTCGGCGACGAAACAATCAGGCTTAAAGGCTTTGCCATCGAAGCGACGAAATGGTTGCGCCCGCTGCTGCGAAATTCGCGGGTGTCTCCGTATTTGCGCATGGGTCTCCCGGAGGCTTATGCCGAAAGCATGGTTCGAATCGCCAAGTCCGCTGGCGCCGACGAAGATGTGTTGGCCGAGTTTTCGTCGGATGTGCGCGCCATAGCTCAGGAGGCTCTGGAGTGCGGCGCCGAAAGCGCCCTCGATCTCAAGATGTTCGTATCGCTGCGTTACAGCGGTGCGGACAGCAACTTTCGCATTCCTGACATTTCGGGAATGGCGGCTCAAGTGGAAGTGAGAAGCCCTTTCCTCGACTATCGCATGGTTGAGTATGCGTCTCGCCTGCCTCACCGATACAAGGTCGGAAACGTTTTTTCGGCCGGCCGGAACAAATATTTGCCGAAACGCTACTACGAGCGGCAAGTTCCAGCCGATATTGCCTGGAGCCGCAAGAAGGGCATGGGTTGGAATCTTCGTTGGGATCTCAGCATCGCCAACGATCCGGATTTTACCCATGGGTTCGATCGGGCCTGGAAGGCTATCGACCGCATTGGCATGGACACGGGCCAATTTGACGCAGCGAAGACCAGTTACATCGATGATGTTCATCGAGGCATAGAATTTTCAGGCCATGCCAGGCTCATGATGAGCGGGCTGATGCTTGGCTCTTGGTTGTCCCTGCATCCCGAAGCCCAACTGGCCTCATGAAGAGCAAAACTAGTTCAAACCACTTTGCGGAAATTCATTGAAATGCCGACGTCGATCGATCACGACCTGAGCCTCACGCAAGATGAGCTTTCGCTTATTGATGGCTATTTGCGCGAGCAGTATCGGGGCGTCTTCGATGAACAGATGATTCAGGCGCATCTCAATGAGTATGTCGAGTCGACCTTCGCCGGCAATTTGGCGGCTATCATCGCCAGCGAGGCCCGGCCGGGCGTGAGGCTTCTGGACATCGGCGCGGGATATGGTGCCTTTGTCTTGTCGTGCCGCCAGCAAGGTCTTGACGCTGCCGGATATGAGCTCGCTGGCTTTGAGGTCGACATTTCGCGGCGGCGGCTTGCGCGTAGCGAACCTGCGGCCAATCCGGCATCCGTCTTCCTCAAAGGAGACGCCGGTCTGCTCCCGTTTGCCGACAATACTTACGAAATCGTCACGCTCCTCAACGTGCTGGAGCATGTGCCGGATTATCGGGCGGTTCTTGCCGAGGCCGTGAGGGTCCTGCGTCCCGGCGGAAGGCTGATCTTCATCTGCCCGAACTATGCCGCCCTGCGTAAAGAGGCTCACTATCATGTGCCGTGGCTGCCATTGTTTCCTCGCCGTCTTGCTTCGGCCTATCTCCGCTTTCTGGGCAGAAACCCCGAATTTTTCCAGCGGCATATTTACTATTGTACCAACTGGGGCGTTCTGAGCGCCTTGAGTGGTCTTGGCCTACGTCCCACCAATCTTGACGTTCTTCGTCTTGAACATCCCGAACTCATCAGCAGCAGTCATGCCAGGCGGCTTGTCGAATCATTGCGCGCGTCGCGTCTGCTGCCGCTGCTGAAGTTCGCCTTCCGCATGAGCCTCTATAATCCGTTCAAGTCGGCGGTGACCGTTGTCGCGTGCAAATAAGTGCTGAAATGAATAGTTTAATGATCATCGTGCCTGACAAGATTTCTGATTTTGTCAGCAAAGGCGAAATTATCGAGCGTTACTACAATCCGGGAAACTTGTTCGGTGAAGTGCACTTGGTTATGACCAATGACGACGCACCCGATCGCGTCGCGTTGCAGAAAATGGTGGGCGATGCGCGCCTCTTCCTGCACAACCTGCCGGACAGCCGCAAAGAGTTTGTGCGCACGCTTGGCTGGCGGCCATGGCTACTGGGGCCGTGGGTGGGTAAGGCTGTGGAATTGGCGCAGTCGGTCCGTCCAGCGTTGATACGCTGCCATGGCGCGCTTTTGAATGCGTTCGCGGCCGCCACAATCAAACAGAAACTCGGCATCCCCTATGTCGTGAGCATGCATATCAATCCCGACGAGGACGTGCGGGGGCGCGCAAATGGCTGGGTCAAACGATTTGTGACTTGGGCCCAGCAGGACATTGAGCGCATCGGCCTGCTCAACGCCGATCTGGTCATGCCGGTATACCGGCCGATCGTCCCGTACTTGCAGCGTGTCGGCGTGAGCCGTTACGAGGTCTGCTACAATAGCCTGAATCCGACCCACTTGCTGCGAAAAGACGATTACCGGCTGCACGATCCGGTGCGTGTTATATCGGTGGGTCGGCAATTCGCGGAGAAGAATCCCGATAATCTCATCAAGGCCGTAGCTGCGTTGCCGAACGTGCGCTTGACCCTTGTCGGGGACGGCACGCACCATGCGCATATCAAGAAGGTGGCCGAGGAGTGCCATATCCTCGATCGGGTCGAGTTTTTTGCCTCGATGCCGAACGACGAATTATGCCGCAAATTGCCGGAATTCGATATATTCGCCACGCACAGCGAATATTGGGAGATATCGAAGTCGGTGCTTGAGCCTTTGTTGACCGGTTTACCCGTGGTGATCAACCGGCGAAAGGGCGCGCCCGTTCCTGAACTCACCGACGATATCTGTTTTCTGGTGGCTAATACCGTTGAGAGCTACCGCGAAGCGCTGGAACGGCTGACAGCGGACGGCGACTATCGCGAGCGGCTGGGCAGAGCTGCCTACGCGCATGCACAATCAAACTGGTCGCCTGCCGCGACGGAGGCTAAGTTTGTAGCCATATACCGCAGGCTTGTCGGTGCAGGCGGATCAGAATCCATTGGTGTGAAGGCATGCTAAAAAAAATCGGCAAGCTTCTCACGGATCCTTATCGGTTTCTGTACTCCTTCCGCGCCCAGGCGGGCAGGGGCGGCTTGGATCGAAGATATCGGCGCTTGGCCGAACAGGAAGGTTTTCGCGATCTCTATCTGGTGCTCTCTTTCGATTGCGACACTAAAGAAGACGCGGAAAATGTGTTGAAGGTGCATGACCGCCTGCGCGATATAGGCGTGTCCCCTGTGTATGCGGTGCCCGGCGAGATCCTGAACAAGGATGCGCGCATCTACCGAAAAATAGCCGAGAGCGGGGGCGAGTTCATCAACCACGGTTTCAAGGATCACACCTATTTTGATGCCGCGCGCGGCCGTTATGCCAGCTGTTTTTTCTATGACCAGCAGCCGCTCGAAACTGTGCGGGAAGACATCGTCGAAGGCGACCGTAATATTCGGTCGACCTTGGGCATACAGGCCAAAGGCTTTCGTGCGCCGCATTTCGGAACGTTCCAAAAACCGGCGCAACTACGTTTCCAGCATGGAGTTCTCAAAGACTTGGGTTACACATTCTCCACGTCCACCTTGCCGCTTTATACCTATCGATTTGGTCCGGCGTTCCGCAAATTCGGCTTATTGGAATTGCCGGTTTCGGGCATGGGTTCGATGCCGCTGCGCATCCTCGACAGCTGGAGCTGTTTCGCGGCTCCAGGGCGACGCTTCGGTCCGGATGATTTCGTGCGCGAAGGGCGGCTGGCCGGTGAAAAATTCCGATCGCTCGGCATCGGATTGCTAAACTTCTATGCGGATCCTTCGCACATTCACGACCGCCCCGAATTCTTCGAGGCGGTTGCTCATTGGGCGCAGATTGCCAAGCCTGTAACCTACAGCCAGCTTCTTGCCGAATTATCATGACGCGTCGAATCGTTGCGCTGTTTCATTCTCCTTGGCCGGCGGCAGGCCTGGCGCGGCCGACTCGCAATAAGCCGCTGCAACAATATCGCTATGCGGTCTGGTACAAGGCCAACCCGCGCACCGCCATTTACATGCGCGCCCTTCAACAGGAGTGCTTTTCGGATGCCGAATGGGTGGACACCAGAGAACATTCCGACTGGATCGACCGTCTCTCCCGCGCCGACAAGATCGTGCTGCTTTATCCCGATTCCATCGGCCTTGGTTTCGGTCCAGTTGAGCGTTCCGTGTTGGCGCACAAGCTCGACTGGGCCACTGTGGAAGTCCTCAATGGTCGGCGCCGCCAGTTCCGTTTGAATGATGCCACACGTTTTGGATTGCGCCTGCGCCGTCTGTTGGAATGGAACATGCTACTTGAGCTGCTGTTCCTTCCGGTATTCATCGTCGTGACACCCCTGCTATGGGCGATCGATGCGGTTCGGGGACGCCAATGAGCGATAGCCAGGAAGTTCAGAACTGGTGGCGCGTCAACCCGATGACGTATGCGACCGAACACGGACGCACCGACTACCGGGATGGCCAGTTTGAAATGGGCACACCGGAATTCTTCGAGCGGCTCGACCGGGAGTTCTACGGTTGGAACAAACCGCTGCACGGCAGCCGCCCATTCGACCGGCTGTTTCCGTACGGCGACTATGGGAGCGGCAGCAAAGTGTTGGAGATTGGTTGCGGCCTCGGCACCCTGGCGATGAACTGGGCGCGCAATGGAGTCGACATCACCGCGGTGGATCTGAATCCGACCAGCATCGAGCAAACCCGCAAACGTTTTGATCTGATGAAGCTCAACGGGCGGATCGAGCCGATGGATGGACGGCATCTTACGCTGCCGGACGCGTCTTTCGATTACTCATATAGTTGGGGCGTGCTGCATCATTCGCCCGATCTCGACCAGTCGTTGAAAGAAATGATGCGTGTGCTGAAACCCGGCGGTGGCTTCGGCCTGATGGTCTATAACCGCCGCTCCTTTCTGTATTGGTACAAGACGCTGTTAACCGAGGGTCTATTGCATTACGAAAACCGCTTTCTCGGACCATTGGAGCTGGCCAGCCGCTACGGTGACGGCGCTCGCGCCGAGGGCAATCCGCATACCTGGCCGGTGACGAAAAATGAATTGCGCATGATGCTCGGCCCATACAGCAAGGACTTGCGCGTGAGGGTATTGGGCACCGACCTCGACACGGTCTTTCATGCCTTGCTGCCGGGTCTCGGACTGGTGCTGCCCACCTGGGCCAAGAAGCCTTGGGCCCGCCGTTTCGGCTGGAGCCTCTGGGCCTACGGGCACAAGGATTAATCATGTGCGGCATCGTTGGGCTGGCTGGCCAATTCTCCCAGTCGGAAGCAGCCCAATTGGCTTCCCGTATGAGCGGGACCATCGTACACCGCGGCCCTGACGATGAGGGGCTTTGGGCAACAGATGGTTTCGCGTTTGCGATGCGCCGGCTATCCATCATCGATCTGGCTGGCGGCCACCAGCCGATCTGGTCGGATGATGGCGTCGGCATCATCTTCAACGGCGAAATCTACAATTACCGGGCGCTCCGCGCGGAATTGGAAGCCTCCGGCTATGTCTTTGCCAGTCATTCGGATACGGAGGTCATACTCCATCTCTACCGTAGAGACGGACTGGACATGCTGCAGCGCCTCGAGGGCATGTTCGCAATCTGTCTTTACGATCGACGCCAGGGATTGCTGTATCTGATTCGCGATCGCTTCGGCGTGAAGCCGCTCTATTACGCCGAGCTTGACGGCACGTTCTACTTCGCGAGTGAGATCAAGGCCATCCTGCAGGTTCTGCCACGCCGCCCGGAGCTCAATCGACAGGCGCTACATGACTACCTGACGCTGCGTTACGTCCCAGCACCCGACACCATCTGGCGCGGCATCCGGAAACTGCCTCCGGCACACCGGCTGACCTACAGCTTTGGTTCCGGCTTGCAACACCCCGAACGGTATTGGCGGCTGGATTTTGCCGCGTCGGAATTAAATTCGGCGCGCGACTATTCGGCGGAATTCAGCAGCTTATTTCTCTCGGCGGTGGAAAAACGCCTGGTCGCCGCGGACGTTCCAGTAGGCGTTCTGCTCTCGGGCGGTCTTGACTCCAGCGCGGTTAGCGCAGCCGCCGTCGAAATGGGTCACAAGGATTTCCATACCTTTTCCGTCGCGTTCGCTGAGGGCGGCCCATACGACGAAACGCCATACGCCCGCACCGTCGCTGCACATATCGGTTCGCAGCATCACGAGATCCGGATCGATCGCGAGACATTCATCTCCTTCCTGCCGCAGCTAGTCCATCATAGCGACGAGCCACTCGCCGACTTGGCCAGCGTGCCCTTGCATTTCGTATCCCGACTAGCCCGGCGGGAGGTCAAGGTTGTGTTGTCCGGTGAAGGCAGCGACGAAATGCTGGCTGGCTACAACTTCGATAGGCTGGGCCGGTTGTTGAATCGGCTGCGGGCGATCGAGCAATGGACGCCTGCGTGCGCGCGCCAGATGTTGGGCAGGCTGCCGATAGGCGGGGAAGCGGGAGCCTGGCTTCGGCTATGGGCGCAGCACGGCTGGAAGGACATGCTTGCGGCCAAGCCCTACCACATGACCTCGCATTGGGACGAGGCGGAGAAACGACTTCTGTGGCGGGAGCCAGGAAATTTCGACTCGACCTTCGAAAGGTTACGCGATTGCTATCGTGCATCGGCTGACGTGCATCCGATCGACCAGGTGCAGCAGATTTATAGTGCTGACTGGCTGACTGAGGATCTGCTCATGAAGGCCGATAAAATGAGCATGGCCACCTCGCTGGAAGTCCGCGAGCCGTTCCTCGATCATGCGCTGGCAGAATGGGCTTCCAAACTGCCTTTGGTGTGGCGCATAGGCGATGCAGCGACAGGCTATCAATCGAAGCGCATTCTGCGCGACTTCTGCCGCCGGCGCCTACCGCCAAGCATCCTCGATCGGCCCAAGCAGGGTTTCCCGGTGCCGGCCTACGCGTGGCTTGCCGGAGATCTGAAGGGGTGGGCGGACGATTTATTGTTCGGGAGCGACAGCAAACTTTCCGAGCATTTCAGGATGGAATATGCCCGGCCATTTTTGCAAAGTGCTGCCGCAGGCAATGTCGCGGCCGCCCATAAGATTTGGGTGCTGATCGTGCTGGAGCATTGGCTGAGAGCTTGGACATGAAGGTGGTCTTCTTGTCCTACGCTTTCCCGCCGCAGGCTGCACCGCGGGCAGTGCAGGTCGCGCGCCTGGCCAAATACAGCTTGCTGCAAATTCGCGTGCTGTGCGCCGGCACGCCGGGCACCGGACCGGCCCTGCGGGCGGGCGTGGAAGTGATGAGTTTCCCGGACGCTTCCCCGCGCTGGTGGCGGCGGGCCAAGCGCCTGCTTTATCTGCCGGATTCCGAGCGGCCCTGGGCAGATCGCTTGGCAAGAACGGTCTTCGCGCAGGATCTGATCGCCCGCGACAATGTGCTGGTCACTTTTGGCCAGCCAATGTCCGATCACTTGGCCGGCCTCAGGATCAAGCGCCGCCTGGGCGTGCCGTGGATCGCTCATTTCAGCGATCCCTGGAGCGACAATCCCTACTTGTCGCCGAATCCGGTCTCACGGCTTGGGTTGCGCAGCATGGAGCGCCAGGTTTTGGCGGCGGCCGATCACGTGCTGTTCACCTCCCATGAGACCATGGAACTGGTGATGCGAAAATATCCGGCGGGTTGGCGCGAGAAGGCGAGCGTGCTGCCGCACGCCTACGATCCTCAGTTCCCAGCGCCGACCGCGCCGCCGCAGGCGTGCGACGGCGCGCTGGTTCTGCGCCACCTCGGCAACTTTTACGGCCAGCGCAATCCGCTCATGCTGGTCCAGGCCCTCGTCCTGCTGCTGCGGACGCAGCCCAGCGTGTTGGACAACGTGCGGATTGAATTGGTGGGCCGATGGGTCGGGCATGAAGGTCGGTCGCTCGCGGATTCGGGATTACCCGAGGTGCTACTTACGTTTCGCAAGTCGATTGAATACGAGGAATCGCTGCGTCAAATGCGCAGCGCCGATGCCTTGCTGATCATCGATGCGCCCTTCGAGAAAAATGTCTTTTTCCCAAGCAAGCTGGTGGACTATCTCTGGGCTCGCCGTCCAATCCTGGCGCTGACTCCGCCGGGAACCTCCGCCGATATCGTGGCAGCGGCCGGCGGGCTGGTCGCCTCGCCGGAATCGCCCGAGACAATCGCGGCGGGATTGGTGGACATGATTCAGCGTTTGCGGAGCGGCTCCATCGGCGCGCCAACCGAGGATGTCGTGGCGCGTTACGACGCGCGGCGGATCGCGGAAGCCTTCGATCGGGTCGTGAACGGGCTGCCGCACGCGGGTACGCGTGTCCGCGGCGTGGATGACATGGGTTCTTAAGCGGGAAGCATTGATACCGTCATGTGCGGCATCGCTGGTTTAATCGATTTCTCAGCGGCTCCTGATCGCTCCGGCATCAGACGCAGCGCGCAAGCGATGGCCGATGCCCTTGCGCATCGCGGACCGGATGGCGCCGACGTGTGGAGCGACCCGGAAGCGGCCGTTACCCTTGCGCACCGGCGGCTGGCTATCGTTGATCTCACTCCGACCGGCGCGCAGCCCATGGTCTCGTCCGACGGCCGCTGGGTGATCTCTTATAATGGCGAGGTCTACAATGCCGAAGCGATCGCCGCCGGGCCGCAGATGGCCGGGCTTATTCGGCGCGGCACGTCGGACACTGAAGTCATTGTCGAGTCGGTCGCGCGGCGCGGACTCGACCGCACGCTTGCAGATCTCAACGGCATGTTCGCCATCGCGCTCTGGGACCGCGCTACGCGCACGCTGCATCTCGTGCGTGATCGGCTCGGCATCAAGCCGCTCTTCTATGGACAAACGCGAGGGGGCTTCTGCTTCGCTTCCGAGCTCAAGAGCTTCGCAGCCGCGGGGTTCGCATTTGAGATCGATCCTGCGTCAGTAGCGAGCTTTCTGCGCTTTGGTTATGTACCTGCTCCATTTTCAATCTACCGCGATGTCGCCAAGGTGCGGCCCGGAGAGGTCGTGTCGGTTGATGTCGGCGGTGAGCTAAAACGGCGGAACTATTGGAGTATCGATGCGGTTGCGCAGGACGGGCTGAGTCATCAATTCACCGGTTCCGATGCGCAGGCCGAGGAATTGCTGCACGATCTCTTGGCGGACGCCGTTTCCGCCAACATGATTTCCGATGTGCCGCTCGGTGCCTTCCTTTCCGGCGGCATTGATTCATCGACGGTGGCTGCGCTGATGGTAGCCGCCAAGCGCGGGCCGGTGCGGACCTTTTCCATCGGCTTCTCCGAAATTGGCTATGACGAGTCGAAACACGCGCGTGCGGTCGCCGAACATCTCAAGACCGAGCACAGCGAATTGACGGTGACCAACACTGACGCGCTGAATGTCGTGCCACATCTTGCAGACATGTATGACGAGCCCTTTGCTGACTCCTCGCAGATTCCGACTCACCTCATCTCCAAATTGACGCGCGCCTATGTCACGGTCGCGCTTTCCGGAGACGGTGGCGACGAGCTGTTCGCCGGCTATAATCGCTATAACTTGGGCCACGGTGTCCTGGGAATGGCGTGCCGCGCCCCAGTGGGCTTACGTCGCGTCTGCGCGTCGATGCTGAATTCCATCCCGGACGATGTGGTCGAAGGGCTTGCGCGACTGGCCCCGTCTGGCCTGCTGCCGCCGCAACCGGCTGACAAATTGAAGAAGCTGGCTTCCGTGCTCCCGCTAGATCGCGAAGCTATTTATATGCGGCTGGTGAGCCAGAATCCGGACCCCGCGGCGCTCACCTTCGGTGTCGAAGGGCACCCATTAGGGATGACTTGCCAATGGGAGGCGGGACACGATCGGTTTGTCGAGCAGATGCAGCTGTTCGATACCGCGACTTATCTGCCCGACGACATCTTGCAAAAGGTCGACCGCGCCTCGATGGCAGTTTCGTTGGAGGTGCGCCCGCCGCTGCTCGATCATCGCGTCGTTGCCTTCGCCTGGCGCCTGCCGCGCCGAATGCGAATCCGTGGCGGCGAAACGAAATGGCTGCTCCGCCGGGTGCTTGATCGCTACGTTCCGCGTGAACTCGTGTCGCGGCCAAAAATGGGCTTCGCCATTCCGCTTGCGAGCTGGCTACGCGGGCCGTTGCGGCCATGGGCCGAAGATCTGCTCGATCCGTCTCGTCTGGGTGGCGGCCTGCTTGACGTTGCCGGCGTCCGTAAGCTGTGGGCGGAGCATGTCGGCGGCCGGCGCAACTGGGCTTACGCGCTCTGGGCTATTCTGATGTACGAGGCGTGGCGGCGACGCTGGGCCCTCGGTGTTGCTCTCTGATGGAAAGGAATTTCCACGTGCAACAGATGCTGATTGACACGGTGCGAGCCGGGCCATTAGCCATTCGCGCAAGGTCGCCGTCATCGGCCTTGGCTATGTCGGGCTGCCGGTCGCAGTCGCATTTGCCCGTTCCGGCGGGCCGGTGATCGGATTCGATATCAATCGCAAGCGGATCGGCGACCTGCGCGCCGGCGTCGATATAGCCCGGGAAGTCGAGCCGGCGGAACTCGCGCAAGCTATGCTGGTTTATGAGAGCGATCCCGCCGCGCTGACGGCGGCCGATTTCTACATCGTTACAGTGCTGACCCTCGATCGACGAGGCCAGGATGCCCGATCTCAGTGCTATCCTCAGTACTCCGGAGATCGTCGGCGCGGTGCAGAAACAAGGTGATATTCTTGTGTACGAAGCCACCGTCTATCCGGGTGCGGTCGAGGAGGACTGTGTGCCGGTTTTGGAGAAGACATCGGGCCTTAGTTTAGAGGCTAATTTTTCCATATAGCTTGCAAAATTGAAATATCAG
>OBLU010001462.1_pt1 | contig 22062 bp, 17 predicted proteins | sample 1518681 | NCBI WGS metagenome assembly OBLU01 (sample SAMEA3539304, study PRJEB22396) | soil metagenome | biome: tundra; feature: field; material: soil | place: USA | collected 2010-05 | depth 0.15 m
ACAATCGTCTCCGGCTGCTCATAAAAATCCGAGATCACCAGCACAATCCCGCGCCGGTTCAGGAACTGCTGGAAGTGCTGCATCGGCTTACCAAAGTTCGTGCGCGCCGCCGGCTCCGCCTGCTCCAGCCCTGCCAGCACCCGGTGCAACTGTCCCTGCCGCGTCGATGGCCGAATGTAGTTCCGCACCTCGTCATCAAACACAATCAGCCCCGCCGGGTCATGCTGATTGTGGATCGCCAGGTAACACAGCGACGCCGCCATATACCGCGCATAGTCCATCTTCGACACCGCGTGGCTCGAGTACTTCATCGAATTGCTCGCATCCAGCAGCAGCGTCAACTGGCTATTCGTCTCGCCGCGGTACCGCTTCAGATAGCACCGCTCCGTCCGCGCAAACAAATTCCAGTCCACATGCCGCAAATCGTCCCCCGGCGTATACGCGCGATACTCCGCAAACTCCAGGCTGAACCCGAAGTCCGGCGAGCGATGCAGCCCCGCCACGAAGCCGTCCACCACCGTCTTCGCCACGAGATCCAAACTCGAAATCCCGTGCAACACCGCCGGATCCAGAAACCGCTGCAGCATTGAAGCACCCGTCTTTGTTCTTCAACCAGCAACTAACAACCTGCAACCTTCAACTGTCTTTCGGCGGCGGCAAATGGGCAATCAACCGCGTCAACACCTCATCCGAATCAATCCGCTCCGACTCCGCATGAAAATTCAGCAGAATCCTATGCCGCAGCACCGGAATCGCCAGCGCCGTAATGTCCTCATACGTCACGTGGTACCGCTTCCGGCTCAGCGCCCGAGCCTTTGCCGCCAGCACAATAAACTGCGCCGCGCGAATACTCCCGCCATAGTTCACATACTTCTTCACAAAGTCCGGAGCGTTCTCGCTCTTATGCCGGGTCGCCCGCACCAGGTTCACCACATACTTCGCCAGCGACTCGCCGATCGGCACCATCCTTACCAACTGTTGAAACTCCAGCAACTCTTCCGCATTCGTCACCGCCACCACCTGCGGATCCTTCGTCGCGGTCGTCAGATCCACCACCTTCAACTCATCACCCGCGCTCAAATAATCCAGCACCGCGTTGAACAGAAAACGGTCCAACTGCGCCTCGGGCAGCGGATACGTGCCCTCCAACTCAATCGGGTTCTGCGTCGCCAGCACAAAGAACGGCGCCGGCAACTTGTAGATATGCCCGCGCACCGTGCAGCTCCGCTCCTGCATCGCCTCCAGCATCGCCGCCTGCGTCTTTGGCGGAGTCCGGTTGATTTCATCGGCCAGCACCACATTCCCGAACAGCGGCCCCTCCACGAACGTCCACTTGCGATGCCCCGTCGTGATGTCCTCTTCGATAATGTCCGTGCCCGTAATATCCGACGGCATCAAGTCCGGCGTGAACTGAATCCGCTTGAACGACAGTCCCAGCGTTTGCGCAATCGTCCGCACCATCAGCGTCTTCGCGGTCCCCGGCATGCCAGTGATCAGGCAGTGCCCGCCAACGAACAGCGCAATCAGGATCTGATCGAGCACCTCATCCTGCCCGACGATCACCTGCCGCACCTGCGCCAATATTCCGTCACGCACCGCCTGGAAGCGCTCAATGCGTTGCTGCAACTCCGCCGCGTCCTGGTTCACTCCAGCAATTACGCTCATGCCCGCTCCCTCTCTCATTGATGCGTCTATGCGTCGTCATTCTGACCACAGGTCAGAATCTCTGTATTTGCCTTTGCTTCTCCTCGAACCTCGAACCTTGTACCTCGAACCTGTTCTACTTCCCCTCAATCTCCAGCAACAACTTCTGCGCCGGCTTATACCCCGGAGCCACCTCCAGTGAACCCAGCACATTCTCCTCCGCCTTCGCCTTATCGCCCGCCGCGAGATACGCCTTCGCTAGGTCATACTTCGCTGACGCCATGTCCAGCGGTTTCAGGGCCAACACTGCCTGGTATTCTCGCACCGCTCCCGCATTGTCATGCTCCGCCAGCAGCAGGTCCCCCAGCTTGCTGTGCAGCGCCTGATCTTCCGGATAGATAAAGTTCAGCCGCTCTAACGTCTCCGCCGCGGCCTTCTTGTCGCCAGCCTCTTCCTGCAACGACGCTAACTGCTTCAACGCATCGGGATTCTCGCCGCCCATCGACACGTACGTATTCAACGTCTCCGCCGCGCCTTTATCGTCCTTCTTCGCCAGCTGCGCCTTGGCCAAGAACTCATACGCATTCGCATCCCCCACGTACTCGGGATACATCTGAATCATCGCCACCAGCGCCTTCGCAAGCACCGTGCCGTTGGAGTCCGCCGCCTTCGACAACTCCACAAACGCCTTCAACTGCTTGCGCCACTCATCGAAATTCTTCACCGTCGAGCCAATCCTTTTATCCAACCACGCTGCATAATCCTTATCGAACTGTTCCGGCGACTCATGCAGATTCAACTCAATCGCCTCCGCCGTCGTCTTCAACTCCGCAAACGAGTGCACCATCCCCAGCAGCGCATCGTTCCCCCACCGCTCCGCGATGTAATCGCAAATCGTCCCCGCCTGCCAGTAACTCACCAGCACTTGCTCCGGATACTTCGGAAACACAAATCCCTGGTCCATCTCGGTAACCGCCAGCAGTTTCCTATCTCGAACCGCTACCACCACTTCTGGCGTCAGCCGGTTTGCCCACCTGGGATCGACCTGGCCTTCCTCATGCACAGCCAGCCCCTCGGTAAACCACCGCGGCACGCGGAAGTTAGTCGCCGACAAGATAAACACGTGGCTCATCTCATGCCACATCGTCGCGCCCCAGTTGAAGTCCCCCGGCTTCCTCCCCGACGGCGAATCCATGGCCACCACATTGCCAAACGTCACGCCCAGCGCGCCCAAACCCGGCATCCCCATCGTCCGCACCGCGAAGTCCTCGTGGTTCGGATACACCTCCAACTGCACCGGCCCACTCAACTTCATCTTGTACTTCGCCGAGTAAGTCGCAATCGCCTTATGTAACTGCTCCGAAAAATAAGGCTCCAATAAATCCGACTCACTCTTCCACATCCGCAAAATGGTGGTGTCGTCCTTCGTCGTCACAAAGTTCTTGTAACTATCCAGTAACTTCAAACTATTCGCAGTAGCCGCATCCGTCTGCCCGTTGGTATAACTCAGCTCTAGCTGCTGCCGCGGCTCATCTTCCTCGCCCAGCCGCATTAAGTTAATTCCCAGTTCCGACCGCGCCGACCACAACCGCGGGTCCGCCTCCACCGCCTTGCGATAGTAAGCCACTCCCTCCGGATACCGATAATTCAGCACCAGGTGCCGCGCCACAATCGCGTACCCCTCGCCATACCCCGGGTTCACCGCCTTGATCTTCGCCAGCCACGCATCCGCGTCCGCATTCTTATCCACCAGCAAATCCGCAGCCGCCAGCACCGCCATCGCATCCAGCGCATCCGGACTCAGCGCCACCGCAGCATTCGCCTCCTTCACTGCCTCATCCGACTTCTTATCCTCCAACAGCAAATTCGCCGAAAGCTCATGCGCCTCCACCAGCTTTGGGTCCAACTCAATCGCCTTCGCGACATACTCCGTCGCCTTCTCATCGAACCCGTCCGCGCTCAACGTCGCCAGCCCCAGATAAGCCTGCGCATTCGTCGGATCCTGCGCCAGCGCCTCGTTGAATAAATCCGCCGCATCCTTGTTGTTGAAGCGCGCATGAAACAACATCCCATACCGCACGCGCCACTCGGCAGGAGCCTTCGGCTGCGCAATCGCAACCTCAAACTCCTTCTTCGCCTGCTCGTAATCCTCCAGGCCCCAGTATCCCTCCGCCATCTCGTACGCATTCCCACTTCGCGCCAGCGCCTCAAAGCAGGCGGTAGCCTCCGCCTTCTTCCCATGCAACCGCAGCGCCCTGCACCCCTCCGGAGTAGCCGTACCCGCCGCCGCAGGCGCAGCCCACCCAACGCCCGCCGCCGCAAGCACAACCGCCAACACCATTCCGAGTTTGTACGAAACTCCCATACTCGCCGTCATTCTGATCGCAGATCAGAATCTCCGTATTCGTTTTTCCCTCGAACCTCGAACCCCGAACCTCGAACCTTGTTACTTATCCAAAGCCTCCTGCACCTTCGCCAACTCCACCAGCGCCGCCGTCAACTCCTTCTTGTACTCGCCCGGCTCCATCGCCGCCTTCTGATACTTCAGCCCATCAATCTTCTGCTCCAGATCTTCCTTCTTCATCATCAGGTCCCGCTTTGCCGGATCGTTCATCGCCGCCTGCGCCGCGCCGATCCGCACCACCGTCAACGTCGCCATCAGGGCGCCCTCGCGGCTCTCCGCCGTCGTCGCCTTCACCGCCTCGCCCTTCCCCGTATCCTCAAACTCCGCATGCTCCGTCGCCAACCGCTTCTGCGAAGTATAGAAATCCGCCGTCTTCCGCTCCGCATACGCAAACGCTTCCATCGCGGAGATCGAGTCGCTCTTATCCGTATCCGCCGTCGGGTCCTGCAACGCCTCCACCCAGTACCGCGCAAACACCGTAGCATTCTTCTCCGTGCCGCTCTTCGTCGCCACGATCACCGCGCGGCCCGGCCGTTCCAGCGCCGCCACCGCTCCACCGCTCGCACTCGACGTATCCACAATCAACTGCCGCTTCGCCGGAACCTTGTCGCACAACGCCGCCAGTTCCGCCGCCGTCACATCCGGTCCCACCAGGTTGAACTTGTACTCCACGCCATCAAAACTCCCATGCCCAATCAGCGTCACCACCAGGTCATCCTCGGCCTTCGCCTCGCGCGCCACCTGCGCCATCACCTCGGTCAGCTTCGCCTTGGTCGACTGCTTTCCCGTCAACGTAAAAACATGCGCCCCCATCGAGCTCTTGAATATCTTGTCCAAATCCATCGCATTCGCCGTAAAACGCTGCTCATAATCCGGCTCCCCACCCAACCCCGCCACCGTCACATAAAACGTCGCACCCCACGCCTGCACTCCCGCCAGCAGCATACAACCAATAACTAAAGCGGCGCGCCCCAGCCTCTTGTTTCTGATATTCGGGCTCTTGCTTCTGAGGTAGGTCCGGGCTTTAGCCCGGACATTCGCCTCCGCGATGATTTGGGGCTTTAGCCCCTGGGGTAAAGTCCTCATACAATCCCCCACTTCCGCCGCAGCAGCCAGTCCGCCGACATCAGCCCCAGCAGCACCAGAAACACGATGGGCATATCCCACAACTCCTTCGTATCCCTCACCGAGATCCCCGCCTCCGAATACGAAATCTCCTTTGGCAGCCGATCCAATTCACTCTGCTCCCAGTACCGTCCGCCCGTCTCATCCGAAAGCTTCTCGAGCAACTCGCGATTCTGCTGCGTATGGAAGTGCTCTGCCACCCCATCCTCCCGCCGGAACGACAGCACATCCTTGCCCAACTCCAGCCCACCCTTCCCCATCTGGTCCGCCGTCACTTCCACCAAATAACTCCCCGGCTTCTCCGCCGTCCAATCCATCGCAAACGTCCCCGGAGTATTCGGCACCGGCGTCAAATCCACCACCGCCGACAAGCTGTCCGGCCCAATCACATGCGCCGACACGTGCGCATCCGCCGCCGGGGAAAACTGCTTGTCCCGCACCACTGCCGTCAGCTTCACATGACCTTCATCCATCAACGTCTGCTGCGGCATCGCCGCCACCACCTGCCCCGGCGAGTCCGCCGACAGCCACCGCAGCAACTGTTGCCAGAACAAATCATGCGATGGATCATCCAGCGGCGAGCTCATCTGCCAGCGCCACGTCCCCGAAGTCGCCAGCACCGCCGTCTTCCCATGCCCATAACTCTGCGTCACCAGCAGCGGCATCGTCCGCCCCGCCATCATCTGCGCCAGCACGGTTGCGCCAGGCTTCGGTGTGCCCGGGTCCTGGTAGTCATTCAGATAAGGCAGCTTCCTCCACCGGTCCAGGTTCGCCGTGCGATCGTCCAGAATCCGCGTAATCGGCGACTCCGCTCCCGCCGCCGTCAACTGCACCGTCGCATTCTCCCGCCGAAACGTCCCCTTATCACTCCCCACAAACGTAGGAAACAAATCCGCCACGCTCGACGAGCCCCACCCGCCATCGCTCAGAGAGAATCGCCCCCCTAGAAACAGCAACCCGCCGCCGCGCTTGTCCACAAACTCCCGCAGCAACTCCCGCTGCACCGGCGTAAAGTAGTCCGCCTCCACGCTTCCGATAATGATCGCCTGGTACTTGAATAGATCCTCCGCCTTGGTCGGAAACCCATCCGCCAGCTCACTCGGGTCCGTAATCCCCTGACGATAAATCTTGTTCTCCGTGGTCCGCAGCATGGAGACAATCTGCACGCCCTTGTCCTCCGCCTCCGCCCGCCGGATAAACTTGAACTCCCACCGCGGCTCGCCCTCCACATACAGAATCCGCTTCGGCTCCGCACTCACATCCACCAGCCGAGTCACTGCATTGTTCGCCGCATTCTCCTCGCCGGCAAGCGGCTCCAGCGCAAACCCAATGCTCTTCACGCCCGCCTCGCCCGCATTGAAGAACATCGTCTCGCTCTCGCCCTCACCATCCCGCCCCAGCGTCACTTCCTTCGACGCCAGCAGCTTGTCCGCGTCCCGCACATCCAGCACCGCCTTCTGCCCGGCGTACCCATACTGATGGAAGCTCACCGTCGCCGTCATTCGCGAGTCGGCCATCGCCTTCGTCGCGACCACCGCATCGTCCAGTTCCAGATCGTGCGCCGGCTTTTCCTTCCCGAACCCAATCGAGTGCACCGGCAGCCTGCGATTATGCAGCGCGTTGATCGTTTCCAGGTCGATCCCGCCCGAATCCGCCGCTCCGTTCCCGTTCTCCGCGCCATCGCTCAACAACACCACCGCGCCCACCGGCAGCTCACTCGTCTCCGCGGTCAACTGCCGCAGCCCCGCGTTGATGTGCGTCGCTCCCACATTCGGTCCCACGCCCGCCAAAGGAATCCGCGGAATCCCATCCAGCGCTCCAACCTTGCCCGCAGTCCCTTCTGGCTGCTGCACCCACGTCAGCCCCGCATCCAGCCGATAAACCCGCGTCTGGAACTTCTTCTGCAACCCCGCCAGCACACCGTCCTCCAGCGCTTTCAGTGCCGCAGTCTCGCGCGGCGTCGTCCCGTCCGCGCCCGCATCCCCAATCGCCATGCTCAGCGAGTCATCCACCAGCACCGCAATAATGTTCTGCTGCGACTTCAACTCCGCCACCGTCACCGCCGGCTCCCACAGCAGCAGCAACAGCAGCGCCACCAGCGCCGACTCCAACCCCCATAGCAGCCACGCCCGCCAGTTCCTTACCCGCGGAACCGCCTGCGGAAGCCCTCGCCAGATCAGCCACGCCAGCCCGCCCGACAACACCGCAACCAGCAGCAATAGCAGCCAGCCCGGCCACGCGCCCAGCAGGATGAACTTGCCCTTCGTAAACACCGGAATCGGATACTTAAAGAAGAATTCAAACATGCGTAGGAGGTTCGAGTACTAGGTTCGAGGTTCGAGGGAAGAAGCCCAGCTCCGAGGTTTGAAGTGGAGAACGCTACGACGATTGGTACGGACTGGTGAGCGCTTCTAGGTAAGCCAAGCCTTCAGGCTTGGCCCTTGTTGAAGCTTCGCTAAGATGGGCTTTAGCCCCTGGGGTATGCTCTTCGTCGCGACTCGCATCTTCTCCCCCGAACCCCGAACCTGCCTCTAGTGCGTCATGCTGTACATCACATAATTCAATCCCACACGAAACGCCATCGACGCAAACTGCTCCGGATACTCCGGGTCATCCGCCCACTCCCACGCATCGCCCAGGTGCATGTTGTGGCAGATCGCCACCACCAACCGTCCATGCTCGTCACGGATTCCGCGCCACTTCGCGACGTAGCCATCCTTCTCATACGTCCTGCCCGACCGAACATACTGCTCGCCCGGCACCTGGAACCGGTCGTCCATGTCATACAGCACGTGGAAGATCTCGTCCTTGTCGCTCAGGTCTTCCACCGGATACTTGTTCGCGTCCGGAAATATCTGTCGCATCCCGCGCATGAAGTCTTCCCAGTCCTGCGTCCCGTGGAAGTCGTCCACCATCAGAAATCCGCCCTTCAGCAGGTACTCCCGCATCCGCTTCGCCTCCTCATCGGAGAAAGTCCACGTATGCACCATCACCGCATACACAAACGGATAGTTGTAAATATCGTCGCTGTCCGTGCTCACCACCTGCTCCGTCGACCGCCCGTTGATTCGCGTCAACCGGTTCAATGCAACCAGGAACTGCCGGTCCGCCTTCGGATAGTCCCGATTCCAGGTGCCCCAGCCGCCGCCGCCCCGCCCATACCCGCCGCCATAGCCCCCGCCGTAGCCGCCATACCCGCCGCCGCCCATCGCCTGCGTGTAGCTCAGCCGCGACCACGAAAATTCCGCGCGCTGGTTCCCCTGCGCCGCGCTCGGCTCGCCCCAGTTCGCGATCCGCTGGAACCCGAAGGCGCCCAGCGCCAACGCCAGCACCACCACCGTCACTATCGCGGACTGAATCAGGAGCTTCATCCAGTGAATCCTCCCAGCGATCGAATCTGCCTGTGAGCTGGTACCTTATCAGGTTTCGATTGTCTCTATAGACGGACGCCGCCCCGAGTAGTTGCACCCCGCGCCGATCGCCCACCCATCCGGCCCGCCCGCCGCTCATGCTCACACCAACCCTCAAAGCACGTCATTCCGGTTCGAAGACAAACCACGTCATTCTGACTCGAAGAGTCAGAATCTCAGTATTTGGTCCTGGTCCCGCCTCGGAAGCCCTCCTCCCTCAAGTACCGGGCTCACATCCCGCGCCCCCCACCGTCGAATTGTGTCAAGACCCCGCGTCCAGACCCACATTTATTTTCGGCCCGCAACCCACACCACAACAATCACTTACCTCATAACAACCCCGCAAAAATAGTTGGCATGGGAGTTATGGTCAATCAGCTACCATATAAATAGGTGATTTTTACAAACAACCTGAAGAACACCTGAATCAACGAGCACTCGAACTGACCACGCAACTCCATAAAAATGAATATTTTGCAAATAAACCGCTTAGAATGAATATTTTAGGGGAGAGATAACCGATCTTTACCCATAACCCCTCCCGATTGAATATTTTAGAGCTAAAATACCTGGAATCAATATTTTGCCCATGATATATGCCACGTAACCCGCTGATTCTGGAGATTTTACACCCAGACATCAGAAAAGAAAAAACACTCCGCAGCCCGCCCAAAGGCCCTCAGGAGCAGCATTCATGAACCGCCGCGACCTTCTCAAACTCGGACCCATCGCCCTGGCCACCGCCGCCAACCGCCGCGCCGCCGCGCAGATGGTCATGCTCCCCGGTCCCACCGCCAACCCTCCCGCCGCGGCTCACACCATCGATTCCTCCGACATCAACCTCCGCATCGCCCCCGTCACCGTCGAGCTCGCCCCCGACCGCATCCTCTCCACCATCGGCTACAATGGCACCGCCCCCGGCCCGGTCATTCGCATGAAGGAGGGCAAGCCCGTCACCATCAACGTCACCAACGACACCGACACCCCCGAACTCGTCCACTGGCACGGCTTCCTCATCCCCTCCGACGTCGACGGCGCCGAGGAGGAAGGCACACCCTTCGTCCCACCCAGGCAGGATGGAAAGCCCGGCGCCCGCACCTACAAGTTCACGCCCACGCCCTCCGGCTCGCGCTGGTACCACTCCCACGCCATGTCCATGTCCGACCTCCACAAGGGCACCTATACCGGCCAGTTCGGCTTCGTCTATATCGATCCCGCCTCCAACCCCGGCAACTACGATCAGGAGTTCTTCCTCGCCCTCCGCGACTGGGAGCCCTTCTTCACCACCCAGATGGTCGACATGGACGAGAACGACGACCCCAACGCCCCGCAGCCCGAGAAGCCCGCCGTCCTCAACACCGCTCCCAACGGCATCGAAGTCACCTCCACCACCTACTCCATCAACGACAAGTCCCTCGGCGCCGGCGAACCCATCCGCGTCACCCAGGGTCAGCGCGTCCTCTTCCACTTCCTCAACGCCTCTGCCATTGAGAACCGCCTCCTCTCCTTCGGCGGCCACAAGTTCCAGGTCGTCGCGCTCGACGGCAATCCCGTCCCCAACCCCGCCCTCGTCGAAACCCTCTCCATAGGTGCCGGCGAGCGCGTCTGCGCCATCGTCGAGATGAACAATCCCGGCAACTGGATCCTCGGCGAGCCCACCGACCTGGTCCGCAACGCCGGCCTCGGCATCATGGTCGAGTACGCCAACCAGCACAAGCAGCCGCAGTGGATCAAGCCCTCCTCGCTCCTCTGGGACTACACCATTTTCGGCAACAAGCCCACCGCCACACCTTCAACCGCGCAAAATATCGACATGATCTTCGAGAAGATCCCCCGCGGCGCCGGCCAGTTCAACACCTTCACCGTCAACGGCAAGCAGTCGCCGCACGAGAACGAATTCGTCCTGCACGAAGGCCAGCGCTACCGCCTCACCTTCCACAACCGCACCGACGACGGCCACCCGCTGCACCTGCATCGCCACCAATGGGAGCTCGTCGACGTCAACGGCAAGCCCACCTCCGGCATCGTCAAGGACGTCCTCGTCGTCCCCTTCTATGGCCGGTCCGCCGTCGAGTTCACCGCCAACCAGCCCGGCCTCACGCTCTTCCACTGCCACATCCAGGCCCACATGGACTATGGCTTCAAGGCCCTCTTCCGCTATGCGTGACCTCTTCGAGTCCACCGGCACGTTGTGCCGCAACGCACATCCCGGTCAGCCGTCTGCCCGTAGAATTGGTGTGCCTGAAGTTGGACTGGAAACCATGGACCCGATGCAAGAGCTGCAACAAAAACTCGAGACACTCCGCGCAACCCTCGCTTCGCTGGATTCGCTGCTCATCGCCTACTCCGGCGGCACCGATTCTGCGTTCCTGGCCTACATCGCCCACCAGGTCCTCGGCGACCGCATGCTCGCCGTCATCGCCGACTCACCTTCCCTGCCTCGCCAGGAACTGGCCGCAGCCCTCGCCTTCGCATCCGAGCACGGCATACCCGCCCACATCCTGCAGACAAGCGAACTCGACAACCCCGACTACATTCGCAACGACAGCAACCGCTGCTTCCATTGCAAGGACGAGCTTTTCACCCAGATGGAGAGCGCCCGCATCCAACTCGGCTTCGCCCACCTCGCCTACGGCATGAACCTCGACGACCGCGGCGACTTTCGTCCCGGCCAGCGGGCCGCCGCCCTGCACCATGCGCTCGCGCCCCTGGTCACCGCCAACCTCACCAAGCAGGACATCCGCACCCTCGCCCGCAGCGCCCGCCTTACGATCGCCGACAAGCCCGCCAGCGCCTGTCTCTCCTCGCGCATCGAGTACGGCCGCGCTGTCACTCCCGAAAATCTGAGTCAAGTGGAACGCGCCGAAGATGTCCTTCACGCACTCGGCTTTCCCCAGGTCCGCGTGCGCCACCACGGCGAGCTGGCCCGCGTCGAGATCGCGCGTAACGATCTGCCCCGCGCCCTCACTATATCCATGCTCGATCGCATCACCGAGGCGCTGCGCCCACTCGGCTTCACCTACATCACGCTCGACACGCAGGGCTACCGTTCCGGCTCCATGAACGACGTCCTCCCCGTGTCCGCCATCGCCTCAGCCCACGAGCCGCCCACCAGCAAGCCAGCCGAACGGCCCGAGCCAGCGAGAAAGACCTCCTGATGCGCATCGCCTATCTTGACTGCTTCGCCGGAATCGCCGGCGACATGTTTCTCGGAGCGCTCCTCGACGCCGGTGTTCCACTGGAAGTCCTCCAGGGCGCGGCCGCCGCGCTCAATATCAACGCCTCTCTGAAAATCGAGAAGGTCGACCGCAGCGGAATCTCTGCCACCAAGGTCCACGTCCTCGAGAACGGCCACCTCGCCGAGCAGGTCTACGGTCGCCAGCCGGAACAGCAACACCAACACAAGACCGATCACCCCCACACCCACGATCACGAGCACACGCTTGAGTCCCACACGCACGACGACCAGCCGCACACCCACACCCACGGCCGCTCGCTGACCAACATCCGCGCCCTGATCCAAGCCGCACCGCTCGCCGATCCGGTCAAGCACACGGCGATCCGAACCTTCGAGCTCCTCGGCGCCTCCGAAGCCAGAATCCACAACGTCCCCATCGACGACATCCACTTCCACGAGGTCGGCGCCGTCGACGCCATCGTTGATATCGTCGCCGCCAGCGCCGGCATTCACCACCTGCAAATCGGCACTTGGCACTGCTCGCCGATTAACGTCGGCAGCGGCACAGTCGTCTGCGCCCACGGCACCTTCCCCGTGCCCGCGCCCGCGACCGCCGACCTGCTGCGCGGCATGCCCACCTACTCCGCCCACATCCAGAAGGAACTGGTCACGCCGACCGGCGCCGCGCTGCTCCGCATACTCTCGCCCGTCTTCGGCCCGCAACCTGCCATGCGAGTCGAGAGCATCGGCTACGGCGCAGGCACCCGCAACTCAAAAGACTTTCCCAACGTAGTCCGCCTCAGCATCGGCGAATCGGCCGACGACGCCTCTTCAGTCCAACCCCACAACCCCAACTCACAAGTCGTCACCGTCCTCGAGACCGCGCTCGACGACCTCTCGCCGCAGGTCCTTGCCCACGTCGCCGAAACCGCTCTCGCCACCGGCGCACTCGACGTCATGCTCACTCCCGTCATCATGAAGAAGGGCCGCCCCGGCACGCTGCTCACGGTCCTCTGCAATCCATCGGACAGCCCCGCGCTCGAGCGCCTCATCCTGCGCGAGACCAGCACCCTCGGCATCCGCATCCGCCAGGATCGCCGCGTCTGCCTTGATCGCAGCCTCATCACCATCAGGACCGAGTACGGCGATATTCGCATCAAGGTAGGCTCCCTCTCCGGCGAAGCGCTCAACGTCGCGCCCGAGTTCGAAGACTGCCGCGCCGCCGCTGCCCGGCACCAGGCCGCGGTCAAGCAGGTGCAGCAAGCCGCCATCGCCGCCTACCTCCAGCAGAGCAAAGACCGACCATGACGCCGACCGCCCTTCTCCAACTCCTCGCCCAGGTCGAACGCGGCGCCGTCACCCCCGAGGCCGCCGCCGAGCGTCTCGCCGCTCTTCCCTTCGAAGACATCGGCCACGCCCGCGTCGACCACCACCGCAGTCTGCGCACCGGCCTCCCTGAAGTCGTCTTCGCCGCCGGAAAGACTCCTCAGCAAACCGTCGAGATCTTCTCCGCGCTCGCCGCCGACGGCGTCGATGTCCTCGCCACGCGCGTCGACGCCACCGCCGCACAGGCCCTGCTGGCGCAGCATCCGTCCGCAACGTACAACTCCGTCGCCCGCACCGTCGCGCTGCGACAAACGCTCGCAGCCGCCACTCCGCGAGGCCAGATTGCCGTAGTCTGTGCCGGCACCAGCGACATCCCCATCGCCGAAGAAGCCGCCGTCACCGCAGAACTCTTCGGAGCCCGCGTATGTCGCCTATACGATGTAGGCGTCGCCGGCCTGCACCGCCTGCTGGCCGTCCATGACGACCTTAAATCCGCCCACGCCATCATCGTCTGCGCCGGCATGGAAGGCGCGCTGCCCTCTGTCGTCGGCGGCCTGGTGTCAGTACCCGTCATCGCCGTCCCCACATCCGTCGGCTACGGCGCGTCGTTTGCAGGCGCCACCGCGCTGCTCAGCATGCTGAACTCCTGCAGCCCCAACGTCACCGTCGTCAACATTGACAATGGCTTTGGCGCCGCCTACACGGCAGTGCTCATCGCTCGTGCCTCGTGTCGCGCCGGGGATTCGTGATGCCGAATCTACCGCTCTCGCCGAATACTCAACGGTATAATCGTGCCCTTGAGCCGAATTCGGGCAACGTGAACGCTATGCGCCGAGAAGATCAAGCCGAGCCAGTCAGCGCAACGGTTATGGAGCAATGGCCATGGGCTCTCCGCGCCTTCCTCGGATGCTGCACCGCCACTTTTGCCGTGGTCCTCACCTATTCCATCGCGCCACTGCAGGCCTTTCCCCTGCTGCTCGCCTTCCCGACGGTCATCCTCACCTGCTGGTTTCTGGGAATGTGGGGCGGAGTGTTCTGTGCCCTGACCGATGTCTTGCTGATCGACCGCTACCTCACCAACGCGGAGTTTCAGTTCTCCGCTAACAGTCTCCGCGGAGAGGCACGGCTGGTCATGTTCCTCATGGTCTCCATTCTTCTCGGCTGGGCGATCCGTAGACTGGCCCAACAGCGCGCACTCCTGGCCACGCATGAGTTGCAACAGCGCCTCACCGACGCAACTGTGGAGCGCAAAGTGGCAGAGGAACGCGCCCGAACCAGCGATGCCTTGCGCGACCACGACGAGGTGCTGCAACTCGCGCTGCAGACCAACGGCATGGGACTCTGGGTGTGGGACCTGCAAAAAGGTGAACTCCATTGGTCCGACGAAGTCTACCGGATCGTCGGCCTGGAACCCGGGACGGTGAAGCCGGCCCTGTCGAACTGGCTGCAATTCATCCACCCCGACGACGCCGACCGCGTCCGCCAGGCCGTGACCCTGAGCCAACGCGGAGGAACGGACTATCACCAACTCTACCGGGTGCGATGGCCTGACGGGACCTTACGCTGGGTGGAGTCGAAGGGCAAGAGCCAGTACGACAGCACGGGAAAGGTAATGCGCGTAGTCGGCGTGCTGGCCGACATCACCACCCGCAAGCAGAACGAAGAAGCGATGCTGCGCGCAGAGAAGCTGGCCGTCGCCGGCCGGCTCGCGGCCTCCGTGGCCCACGAAATCAACAACCCGCTGGAGGCCGTCGCAAACCTGCTCTACCTGATTACCTTCGCCGAGACCGCCAGCGTGGCGCAGGAGTGGGCGCAGCAGGCGCTCGACGAACTGATGCGCGTCTCGCTGATTACGCAACAGACGCTGAAGTTTCACCGCCAGGCTGGCGCACCGCAGACGACCAGGCTCTCTGAGGTCCTTCAGGCAATCATGGCGCTCTTCCGCGGCCGGATGCGATCGGCGCAGATCGATGTGCAACTCAGGGTCAAAGGGGAAGAAGCGAGCATCGAGTGCATGCCCGGCGAAGTACAGCAGATCTTCGCCAACCTCATTTCGAACGCCATCGACGCCATGCCCCGCGGCGGGCGCTTAGTCATACGCATTCGGCCCTCGCACAACTGGTGCGACCGGAAGGTCGAGGGCATGCGGGTCACCCTTTGCGATTCCGGCACCGGCATGGACCGCGCAACCATGCACCGTATCTTCGAGCCCTTCTTCACCACCAAGGCCGAGACCGGAACCGGACTGGGCATGTGGGTGGTCGCCCAACTCGTGGAACGCCACTGCGGACAGGTGCGAGTCTGGAGCATGCAGCGCGCAGAGTCGGGCGCAACCGCAATCACCGTGTTCCTGCCCCTGATGAACGGCACCAAACCTGTAGTTCGGCGATTGCCGTGACCGCGTCAGCAAGTGACGGCCTTCTGTACCCAGTGAAGGATGACCTGCCAATTCTGCAGAAGATGGCTGCCCGGATTCTATTTCGCCGCCGCAGGAATCAATGCATCCTGCCGCGCCTGCCCCATGCGCCGCTTCAACCAGGCCAGCCACGCATCCAACCCACCCTCGCTCGTCGAGGAAGCCCGCACAATCTCGATGCCCGGATGCACCAGCCGCGCATTCGCTTCTGCAACCTCTGCATTGAACGGAACATAGGGCAGCAGATCCACCTTGGTGAGGATGAACAGATCCGACTTGAAGAAGATCGACGGATACTTCAGCGGCTTGTCCTCTCCCTCGGTCACGCTCAGCAGCACGATCTTGGACGCCTCTCCGAGATCGTAACTCGAGGGGCAGACCAGGTTGCCGACGTTCTCGATGAACAGCAGATCGATCTCGTCCAGGTTCCACGCCGCCAGATGCTTCTCGATCATGCGGCCGTCCAGATGACACGTTCCGCCGGTCGTAATCTGCTGAACCGGAAAGCCATACTGCGCCAGACGCCGCGCGTCGTTATCGGTCTGGATGTCTCCGGTGAGCACGCAGACGCGGGTTGATCGATCAAGACTCGCCAGTGTACGCTCCAGCAGCGCGGTCTTGCCCGAACCGGGCCCGCTGATCAGGTTCAAACAGAGAATGCCGTGCTCGCGAAAGCGCTCGCGCAACGATTCGGCAATCATCTGATTCTCATTCAGCACCTTCGACTTCAGTGGCAAGCGCTCCATCGGTCTCTACCTCCAGATAATCAAAATCCAGTTCATCCCCGCTGGTCAGCTTCGTGTTGCTGCTGGCACACGCGGGGCAGTCTGCGTTGTACTCGATCACTGCAAACTCGTTGCCACACTCTTTACAGATGCGGCGCTGTGGACATACTCGCGCGTCCAGTTGCAGGCTCTCCCAATCCGTCCCCTTCAGCACCGCCTCGAAGCAGAACGTGAGCGAGTCCACATCCACCGCGGCCAGTTCGCCGATCCGCAGACCCACGCGGATTGGCCGCGCACCGGGCCGACTCGCCAATTCCTTGCGAACCGCTTCGAGGATCGATTCCGCAATGGAAAGCTCGTGCATGATGCATCACCGTAAAGGTCTCGCGAAGAGAATCGTGCGGGGAAGTCGGGGGGAGACGCTCTAACCTTACGTGGGCCTCAACGCCTGAATGCCTGAACCTCCGCAGGCTTGATCTTAGGTTGATGTCGACGGACTGGGTGTGATGTGCGTCACAAAATGTCACCTGTGATAGCTATCACCGACCATCCTATGCGCCGCGGCATACAAGTACATGGTCCGGCAGATGACTCTAAGGGCGCACGGGCGCCGGCCGGACGCTTGCAGTTGGCGCCTGTTCCCAGGAAGCAGTCCTTCGCAGGAGGAGCCTTGCAAGCCTATCCGCTACCGCCACTTCCATCCGACGACAACCGCTGGAAGATCGTTAACGGGACGATGCGCCGCCATGGCTATGCCCGCAACGCCCTGATCGAAACGCTCCACACCGCGCAATCGTCCTTTGGATACCTGGACGAGGCTGCGATCCGCTTTGTAGCCAAGTCGTTACACGTACCGCTGAGCCAGGCTTACGGAGTGGTGACTTTCTATCACCACTTCAGCCTGAAGCCGGCGGGCAAGCATACCTGCACGGTCTGCCTGGGAACCGCCTGCTACATCAAGGGTGCGGACAAGTTGCTGGCAGAGGCGCAGAAACACCTCAAGATCAAGCCCGGTGAGACCACGCCGGACGGCAACATTTCCCTGATGACGGCCCGCTGCGTTGGCGCATGCGGACGAGCGCCGGTGGTTCTTGAAGACGCCGAGTTGGTGGGCCTGATGCAGCCCGCGCAACTGGCAGAGAAGCTGGAAGGCTGGGAAGCCAATGACTAGCGAAGAACTCCTGCAGATCGCCGAGACGACCGTCGCCGAACGGAAAGAGTTCGACTACGAGTTGAACGTTTGCATGGCGCTCGGATGCATGTCGCAGCATAGCGACAGGGTCAAGGCGGCCCTGACCGAAGAGGTAGCCCGATCCGGTAAGCGCTGCCACGTACGGCAGACCGGCTGCCTCGGGCCCTGTGCGGCAGGACCTCTGGTCTCCGTAGGCCCAGCTGGAACCTTGTACGGCAACGTGCACGAGGCAGACGCCAAGGCTGTGGTCGACAGTCTCGGCGGCGAGCCTGTAGAGCGGCTTGAGACTCACCTGGAAAGTTACTTCCAGGGCCAGCATCCGATCGTGCTGGAGAACTCCGGCCAGATCGATCCCGAGAAGATCGACGAGTTCATCGGGCGCGGCGGCTACCTGGCGCTGATGCAGGCTCTGACCCAGATGGACCCGCAGACGGTGATTGAGCAGATCTCGAAGAGCGGCCTGCGCGGGCGTGGAGGCGGCGGCTATCCCACGGGCCTGAAGTGGGGCACGGTGGCCAAGGCCGTCGGCGCGCAGAAGTACGTGATCTGCAATGCCGACGAAGGCGACCCTGGAGCATTCATGGATCGCAGCGTGCTCGAGAGCAATCCCCAGTGCGTGATCGAGGGCATGGCCATCGCGGGCTATGCGGTCGGTGCCAGCAAAGGCTACATTTACGTACGCGCCGAGTATCCGTTGGCGATCAGCCGGCTGACGATCTCTCTGCGCGAGGCGCGGCGGCGCGGATTCCTGGGCAGCAATATCTGCGGCACGAAGTTCGCGTTCGACATCGAGATTCGTATCGGCGCCGGCGCCTTTGTGTGCGGCGAAGAGACCGCCCTGATTGCCTCGATCGAAGGCTTGCGTGGCCAACCGCGGCCGCGGCCGCCCTATCCTGCGGTCTCCGGACTGTGGGGATCGCCCACTCTCATCAATAACGTCGAGACCTTCGCCAATGTCGCTCCCATCCTCCGCAATGGGCCGGAATGGTTCTCGAGCATCGGCACCGCGAAGAGCAAGGGGACCAAGGTCTTCGCCCTCACCGGCAAGATTACGAACACCGGCCTGATCGAAGTCCCCATGGGAATGACGCTGCGCGAGATCATCTTCTCGATCGGCGGCGGAATTCCCGGCGGACACAAGTTCAAAGCGGTGCAGACCGGAGGGCCTTCGGGCGGCTGCATCCCCGAGCAGCACCTGGACCTGCCGGTGAGCTACGAAGCACTGATCGGCGCGGGTTCGATGATGGGCTCGGGCGGCATGATCGTCATGGACGACACCTCGTGCATGGTCAACGTCGCTCGCTTCTTCATGGAGTTCTGCATGAGCGAGTCCTGCGGCAAGTGCATCCCCTGCCGCGCGGGCACGGCGCAGATGTTCGACCTGCTGACGAAGATTTGTGACGGCGAAGCGACTCATGCGGACCTCGACCTGTTGATCGATCTTTGCGACGTGGTGAAGAACACCAGCCTCTGCGGCCTGGGCCAGACGGCGCCCAACCCGGTGTTGAGCACACTGCGCTACTTCGAAGACGAGTATCTGGAGCACATCGAGAATAAGCGCTGCCCTGCCGGCGTCTGCGCCTGCTCCGGCAAGACACAGGTTCATGAAGAGGTGATCGCATGAGCCCCGCCGTGGACGTAAAAACCCTCGTCATCGATGGCGTCGATGTCAGCGCTCGCGCCGACCAGACGGTGCTTGAGGTGGCGCGCGAGAACAACATCTTCATCCCCACGCTCTGTCACCTGGACGGGTTGTCGGATGTCGGTGCTTGCCGGCTCTGCCTGGTGGAGCTGAAGAACTCGCCAAAGCTCTTCCCCGCCTGCGTGCTGAAGGTAGAAGAAGGCATGGAGGTGATCACCAAATCCGATCGTCTGCTGCACTACCGGCAGACGATTCTGGAACTTCTGTTCGCGGAACGCAATCATGTCTGCTCCGTTTGCGTGGTCAACAATCATTGTGAATTGCAGTCGCTGGCGCAGTCGCAGGGCGTGACGCATGTGCGGCTTCCCTACCGCAATCCGCAACTCCCGGTGGATGCTTCGCACGAGCGCTTCGTCGCCGACCAGAACCGCTGCATCCTGTGTACCCGCTGCGTGCGCGTGTGCGACGAGATTGAGGGCGCGCACGTGTGGGACGTGATGGGCCGCGGCATCGATTCGCTGGTCATCACCGATCTGGCACAGCCCTGGGGCGAGTCGACCTGCACGCGTTGCGGCAAGTGTGTGAATGTGTGTCCGACCGGCGCGCTCTTCGACAAGAGCAAGGTCGGGTCGTCCCATCCGAAGTATCCGGACTTTGTGCCGTACCTGAACATGATGCGAGAAGGCCGATGAGCAAAATCAAACTGGCAACGGTCTGGCTGGATGGGTGCTCGGGATGCCACATGTCCTTTCTCGATATGGACGAGCGCCTGCTCGAGCTCAGCAGCCAGTTCGACCTCGTCTATAGCCCGCTGGTCGACTTCAAGGTGTATCCGGAGTTGGTCGATGTCGCGTTGGTCGAGGGTGCCATCAGCAGCGTCGAAGACGAGCACAAGATTCGCCACATCCGCAAGCACACCACCCTGCTGATCGCGATGGGCGATTGCGCGGTGACCGGCAATGTTCCGGCCATGCGCAATCCATTCGGACCTCTGCCCATCCTCGAGCGCGCCTACCACGAGAATGCTTCCGCCCAGCAGCAGACACCGGGCCGCATTGTCCCCGCGCTGCTGGACAAGGTGCGTCCCGTGCATGAGTTTGTGGGCGTGGATTTGTATTTGCCCGGATGTCCTCCATCGGCGGACACCTTCTTCTCGGTCCTGACGGACCTTCTGGCCGGCACCATCCCGAACGTCACCAGTCTCACCCGGTTCGGAGCGTAGGAGATGAGCATGTCGCAGACCATTACGATCGACCCGGTGACGCGGCTTGAGGGCCACGGCAGGATCACGCTCAAGACGAACGAGCAAGGCGAGATCAGCGAGGCCATGTTCAGCGTCACGCAGGTGCGCGGCTTCGAGAAGTTCTGCGAGGGACGCCCGTACTACGAGATGCCCAGCCTGATGGCGCGCATCTGCGGCATCTGCCCGGTGAGTCACCTGATCGCGTCGGCCAAGGCGTGCGAGGCAATCATGTCGGTGGAGATTCCGCCGACCGCAGCCAAGTTGCGCCGCGCTCTCAATCTCGCCCAGGCGATTCAGTCGCATGCGCTCAGCTTCTTCTACCTGGCCTCGCCGGACCTGCTGCTGGGCATGGATGCTGCGCCGGCCGATCGCAATATCTTTGGTGTGGCGAAGGCCCATCCGGAACTTGGACGCGCCGGCGTGGGGCTGCGCCGGTTCGGGCAGCACATGATCGAACTGCTGGGACGCAAGCGGATCCATCCCGGCTGGGTGGTGCCGGGCGGCGTCACGGAGCCGCTCGATCCGGTGAAGCGCGACGAGATCCTCAGGCTGATCCCTGAAGCGTACGCCAACGCCAAAATGGCGCTCACGGCGTACAAGCAGATCGCCAGCCGCTTTCACGACGAGATCGAGAGCTTCGCCAACTTCCCTGGCCTGTTCCTGGGCATGGTTGCGGAAAATGGCGGCCTGGAGTTCACCGACGCGAAGCTGCGGGTGATCGACGCGACGGGCATCCTCCTGCTGGACGGCATGGAGGCCGCGCAGTTCGACCAGGCCATTGGCGAGGCGGTGGAGCCCTACTCCTACATGAAGTTTCCGTACTACAAGCCGCTGGGCTATCCTGCGGGATCGTATCGCGTGGGCCCGCTGGCGCGGTTGAACATTGCGAGTCATGCGGGCACGCCGCTGGCCGATGCGGAGTTGAAGATATTCAAAAAGCTCGCCGAGGGACCCGTACTGGGCTCGTTCCACTACCACCACGCGCGGCTGATCGAGATTCTGCATGGCATCGAAGTGATTGAGCAACTCTTCTCGGACAGCAGCATTCTGGACAAGCATGTGCGTGCGACTGCGGGCGTGAACCGGCAGGAAGGTGCGGGCATTGCCGAAGCGCCGCGCGGCACCCTGATGCACCACTACAAGGTGGACGACAAGGGCCTGATGAAGTGGGCCAACCTGGTCATCGCAACCGGGCAGAACAATAACGCAATGAACAAAGGCGTGCTGCAGGTGGCTCAGCGGTACGTGAAGAGCGACAGGTTGACGGATGGAATGCTGAACCGGGTAGAGGCTGTAATCCGGACGTTCGATCCCTGCCTGAGTTGCTCGACGCATGCGTACGGCCAGATGCCGCTCGCGATTACCTTGCTTGCCCCCGACGGCACAACCCTCGACGAGGTTCAAAGACCCTGATGGCAACACACTCTCTCCTTCCTAAAGATCACCCGCGCGCCCTGCTGTTTGCCTGCGGCAATACCTTTCGCGGCGACGACGGCGTCGGCTGGTGCATTGGCTGCGCCGTGGAGCAGCAACTGAAGTTGGCCGGCCTGACCGTGGTGAGAACGCGCCAACTGCTGCCGGAACACGCCGAAGCCGTCAGCACAGCGGACGTTGTGGTGTTCGTCGACTGCTCGGCGGTGACTGCGGCGGGGACCGTCTCGACGATCCCGCTTGAGCCGGCGGAGAGCCTTCCACGCGTCCTGACGCATCATCTGGATCCGGCGGTGCTGTTGCGGCTGTCGCGCGATTTGTATACC
>OBLU010001465.1_pt1 | contig 22059 bp, 15 predicted proteins | sample 1518681 | NCBI WGS metagenome assembly OBLU01 (sample SAMEA3539304, study PRJEB22396) | soil metagenome | biome: tundra; feature: field; material: soil | place: USA | collected 2010-05 | depth 0.15 m
TGGAGGAATCGGCATCGGGAGCCGATGAACTGGTGCTCGGGACGGTCTCCGACGTACTGGGTGCCGTTCGCCGGGCAAAGACCACCGCCAAGCGCTCCATGCGTGCAGGGGTAACCCTCTTGACGGTGACCGATACGGCCGACCGGCTCGATGCCCTGGCCCTGGCCACCGACGACCTGCGAGATGCCGGCGGAGTCGCCGAGTTGATCACCGTGGTCGGGACCGAAGCCGCCGTCGCCGTGGTGTTGGAAAGCGAGTCATCGGCCTGACCCGATTGGGTCTTGCTGCGCTGACATCTGCCGCCCGATCGCCCGTGCCGGTGAGACCCGACCCGACCCGGCTGTCAATTCGAAAGGTAGATGCTGTGGGCCGCGGTGGCCATGTCGCTGGGCGTGCCCTGCTGTCGGATCTCGCCGTGCACCATGATGGCCGCCCCGGTGGCCACCAACAGCGCTGTGGTCACGAACTGTTCGACCAACAGGACGGTTTTCCCCTGGGCGGCCAGGGTCCCCACCAACTCGTAGAGCTCAGAGACGATCAACGGGGCCAGGCCCATCGACAATTCGTCCAGGAGCAGTACCTTCGGGTCGGTTACCAGCGCCCTCGAGATGGCCAGCATCTGCTGTTCACCCCCTGACATGGTCCCGGCCAGTTGCCCCCGTCGTCCCGCCAGCCGGGGGAAGGTGGCGTAGGTCTGCTCCTCGACCGCCTTCACACTGAGTCCACCCCGGTAGGTCCAGATCCTCAGGTTCTCTCTCACCGTGAGGTTGGGGAAGATACCTCGGCCCTCGGGAATGGAGCACAACCCGGTCCGGGCCAGCTTCTGGGTCGACAGCTTCCCCACCGGCTTGTCCCCGATCACCACCTCTCCGGCAGTGGGCCGCATCTGCCCACTGATCACGCTGAGCAGCGTGGACTTTCCCGCCCCGTTGGGCCCGAGCAGTGCGAACACGCTTCCCGCGGGAACTGTGAGATCCACACCGTGGAGCACCTCGATCCGGCCGTAGGAGGCACGGACCCCCCGGATGGCGAGGGCGGGCGGCAGGGTCGCCGGGCTCATCTCCAAAACGGGTATCGGAGCGACGGTCATCGGGTCCCGCCAGGGGGGGAGCCGGTCCCCAGATAGGCGGTCTGCACCGCGGGGTCGGAGCGAATCGCCTCAGGGCTCCCGGTGGCGATGACATGACCGAAATCGAGCACATGGATCCGGTCACAGATCCTCATCACCAGTTCCATGTCGTGCTCCACCAGCAGCACGGCCATGCCCGTCGACGCCAGCCTGACCAACAGCGTGCCCAGAGCTTGCGACTCAGCCTCGTCGAGTCCGGATCCGGGTTCGTCGAGGAGCAACAGCTTCGGCCCGATGGCCAGGCCCCGAGCCAACTCGACTGTGCGGGCCAGGCCGGTGGGCATGGCATTGGCCTGGTCGTTGGCCATGCCCTCCAGGCCGACCTCGGCCAGCAACCGGTCGGGCGTGGTCGCGGCCAGTGCACCCGAGCCGACAAGGGCGTCGACGGCAGTCGGGTCGCCCGGGGCGGACTCGGACCCGCTGTTGCGCCAGAGGGCCTTGCGAAGATGGCTCCACTGCCACCACTTCACCGTTGATTCCAGACCGACCTGGACGTTCTCGCCGGCTGTCAGGGTACCGAACAGTTCGAGGAGCTGGAACGTGCGGGCCAGGCCGAGTCGGGCCCGACGATAGGGCTTCATCATCGTCACGTCGGTGTCGAAAAAATGAACTGCGCCCCGGTCCGGTTCTTGCAGACCGCTGATGACGTTGAACAAGGTGGTCTTCCCGGCGCCGTTGGGACCGATGAGGCCGACCACGGTGCCCGGCGACACCACCAGACTGACATTGGTGAGAGCGGACACCCCCCCGAAGCTGACACTGACCTGGGACACCGTCAACGCCGACAGCGCCCCTCCGCTCGGCTCACTCGCCAATCCGGGCTCATCAACCGGCGACACGGGCCTCACCTTCTCTCGGCGCGGTCCCGATGCCGGCCAGCGTCCCGCTGTCGCCGGCGACAGACGCTCGCTTGACCCATGGGAGAGGAAGCAGCGTGGACAAGCGATCGATCCCGAGAATGCCGCTGGCCGCCCGGCCTATGAGGATGATCCCGGCCCCGGCCACCAGCCCCAGGCCCGTCGACCAGAACGTGGTCAACATCACATAGGTCACTGCGGCCAGAAATGCCCCACTCACTGTCCGGATACTCCAGACGGTGACGAACAGGACGAAGATGATCCCCGAGAAGAAATCGAAATCGGCGGAGCCGACGGTGCCGTTGACAGTGGCGTAGAGGCCGCCGGCGATGCCGGCCAGGGCGGCAGCGATGGCAAACACCGCCACCTTGGTGACGGCCAGGTTGAGACCCAGTGTGGCATAGGCGGCCGGCGAGTCGCTCATCGCCACCAGACGTCGCCCGAACAGGCTCCGCCGGATGGTCAACACCAGTAGCGCCACCAGAACGAAGAACACGCTCAACAGGAGGAATTCCGACCGATTGCCACCGAACGACAACCCCGGCAGGATGATCCTTCCCACGTTGATGCCGCCACCGAACACCCGTGAGTCTTGAAAGAACCCCTGGTCGACCGCGTCGGCGAAGGCAAAGGTGGCCAAGGCGAAGTACAGGGCCCGGAGCCGGAGGGTCGGCAGGGCCACCAATGCTCCCAACACCGCGCAAACCAACGCCGCCGCCACCAATCCGAGCAGGGACCCACCGCCGGCCACCTTGCCCATCAGAAAAGCCCCGATCCCCATGAAGGAGAACTGGCACAAGGATACCTGGCCCGAGTAACCGGTGAGCAACACCAGCGACAGACCCACGATGCCGAACGCCATGATCTCGCCGCCCAAATTGAGCAGATTGGTTCCCCTGACCACCACACTGCTCAGAACGACCGAGGCGATCACCGCCAACACGAAGAAGGCAGCCCCGCCCAGCACCGACTCTTTGCCACTGGGCATCCGAGGGACCCGGACGGTGCTGAGCCGCCCCACCGCCCGCAGCCTCACCGACGGCAGCATCACCAGCGCGATGAAGAGGAACGCCATGGGCAGCGCCAGGGTGATGTCCGAGTTGAGGCCCTGCGACAGGTGGGGCAACAAGTAGTAGATGATGTAGTCCTCGAGCAAGCCGATGACGATGGCGGCAATGAACGTCACCGGGATGTTCTTCAGGCGCCCGACGATGGCGGCGGCGTAGCCGTTGACCACCAGAAGCGTCATGGCCACGATGCTGATGCCCGTTTGCTCCTGGGTGAGGGCCAGCATCACCCCGGCAAGTGCCGCCATGACGAAACCGAGGATCCAGCCGTACTGGCTCATGGCATCGGGAGAGGCACCCGACATGGCCAGCAGAGCCGGGTCGTCGACCACCGCCCGCAGCCCGACCCCGGTGCGGGTCGAAGAGAAGAGGAACCGAAGGCCGATCACCAGGGCGATGGCGATCCCGATCGTGAGGACCTGTTGGTACTGGAGGTTGATGCTCACCAGCCGGAATGAGCCCGAGACGATGGGATTGAGCTGATACTGGCTCTTCGGCGACCACACGATGGTGGCCACGCCGGTGAGGATGACCAACAGTCCGAGGGTCACCATGATCGGGCGTTCGGCGGTGGCTCCGTGGAGGCGCCGCATCAGCACCCTCTCCACCAGCGCCCCGGCGATGGGAGCGCCGATCAACAGGATGATCACCAGCGCGAGCACCGCCGGCACATGATGATTGGCCACCAACTCCCAGTAGCTGAAGGCAGCGATCATCCCCACGGCCCCGTGGGCGAAGTTGAAGACCCCCGCCGTCGTATAGGTGACAACCAGGCCGGTGGCTGCGATGGCAAAACCAGCACCGAGGATGATGCCGAAAATGGTGTACTGCAGAAAGCTGGTCACCGATCCGGCCTCATAACCTGACTTGTGCTCATGTCACACGAGTCCGTCGTCGTGCCGTTCGATCACGAAGGCGGGGAGTAGTAGCTGTAATCGCAGCGGTACCCGTGGGTGCTGCCGGTCGGTGCCGGATCGTTGATCCGTTGGATCTGCCCGTTCTGGATCTGGGCCAGCAGGTAACACGTGCCATTGTTTCTTTGTGCCGGATCGGTCGGGGCGATGATGTGGTTGCCGTTGAAGGAGGTCACTTTGGACAGCGCCTGCAGCAGGGACCCCCGGCTCGGGCTCGACCCGGCATTCTGCAAGGCCTGTGCGAAGAGTTCCGCCGACACCCACCCGTAGAGCGTGAACAGGTCAGGTTTGAAACCGGGCGAGGCGACGTTGACCCAGTGGAGGAACGTGCCCACCGCCGGAATCGTCGCCTGATCCTCGCCCAGGTAGAGCGAAGCGTTCTGCTCGAGGTAGTCGCCGTTGGTGGCGGTAGCGCCGCCCGACGACGAGACCAGCGTGGTGCTGTAGGTGGACGCCCCGAGCACCACCTGGGGGTGGAAGTTCTGTTGGTTGAGAGCCTTGATCACCGCCGACGCATAGTTCACCGGCATCTGCTCGATGAACAGCATCTTCACCCCCTGGTTTCTCATGGCGATGACGTTCTGGGTGAAGTCTGTTTGGGTGATGGGGAAGGTGGTGGAGTAGACCACTTTGTAGCCGATATGTTGCATGGCACCCTTCTCGCCCTGCCACTGAGCCTCGGCCGAGGGCTCATTGGCGATCAGCGAACCCACCGCGGTCACTCCGGTGGGGAACTTCTGTTTGAAGTACTGGAGCGGGCCCAACTCCCATCCGCTGCCCAACGGTACCGGGCTGAAGACGTTGGAGAGTTTGCCGGTGGCTGGGTCGAGGGTGACCGAGACGTCCGGCATGCCGGGATTCTGAGCCAGCACCGTTCCGCCGTAACTGTCGTTGAGCGAGAAGCTCCCCACCAGCGCAAAATCCTTTTGGGTCGCCGTTTGGGTCAGCGACTTGTTGTTGGCGCCGTTGTTATATCCATCATTGCCGCTGTCGACCATGAGCTTCCGGCCGTTGACTCCCCCGGTCGAATTCACATAGTCGGCGTAGGCCTCGGTGCCCACCGCCGCCCCCTTGAAGAGTCCAAGGTCCAATGTCGACACGTTGGCAAGCTGCACCGAGGAGGAGGTGATCCCGGTGTGGTCGTTGAATGCACTCGAAGGGATCTTCGACCCCCCGCTTCCCGCGGAGGGGGTCGTCGATGACGTGGAATTGGTCGAACTACAGGCAACCCCTGTCACACCTGCCAGCATGACCGCCCCGACTGCGGCCATGCGCATCTTCCACGATGCAGCCATCAAGCACTCCCCCTCGTTTGTGGTCAGTTTCCCCTCGGATCGCTGCCACCGTCATCCCGGGGCATGATCGCCATTTATGTGACTCTACGTCAGAAGCTCACGAATGTGCCCAGCACTCGGCGATGATGTCTGATCAGCGGGCGGCCCTGGCCCGCATCCCCTCGAGGAACCTCACCGCTCCGATGCTGGTGTGCCGGCACCGGATCGAGGCCAACACGTCGAAGGCGTGCTGGGTGCGGGGAAGCTCTACGTAGACCACGGGGGATTCAGAAACCTCACGCAGGCGGGCGACGAAACTCCTGGCCACCTCCACCGAGACCAGCGTGTCGTTGACCCCCTGAAACACCATCATGGGCGGAGCGAAACTGCTCACCCGGTCCGTCGGGGATGCCTGCACAAAGACCTCACGATTGCCCTCGAACGGCAACTTCATCACATGCCGTTCGAGCATTTCGAGCATGCCCGGACCGAAGGCTCCCGAACCGGCCGGATCACCTGTCATGTCGTAGACCCCGTAATAGGGGATGCAAGCGTCAACCGAGGTGTCGGCGTCCTCGAACCCGGGTTGCCACTCGGGCTCGTTGGGGGTGAGGGCGAGGAGGGAGGACAGGTGCCCCCCCGCCGATCCCCCCGAGACGGCGATGAATTCAGGGTCCCCGCCGTACTCGGCGATGTGGGCCCTCACCCACGCCACCGCCCGTTTGCAGTCCACTATGTGATCGGGCCAGGTGGCTTTGGGGCTCAACCGATAGTTGATGGCGACGCAGACCCAGCCACGCTGGATCAATTCGTGCATCATCGGGATGCCCTGTTGGCGCTTGTCCCCGATGACCCAGCCGCCCCCGTGGATATAGACAAGTACCGGGCCGGGCCTGGGGGGACCCCCACGCGGCTCCAAAATATCGAGCCGGTGGCGGCCGATGCCGTCACCCCAGTAGTCGATGTTCCGAATCCGCCGGATGGCTCTCCATCGGAGGGGCACAGCGATGGCCAACCTCCACCAGTAGTTCCACGCCGGGCTGAAATCGAACCCTTCGACGTCGATAGGACCCATGGCGGCCCCGGCCAATGCTTCATCGACCAGGCCTTTGGCCCCTCGGGCGATGAATGCCAACCTCACGAGGCCGACCCACGAACCTGCCGTCAACGCCAGACCGGCCCATCCCGGCCAATGGCGGAAGGTGCCATAGCGGGCGAACACCAGGGCGATGATCAGATCGACGAGCATCACCTGGATGGGCAATTCATCCGGGATCCATCCCAAGGCGAAACTGATCACGCTCAATGGCTCCCGACGGATCGGGAAGAAGGCGTTGACCGTGAGCGCAAGAACGACAATGCTGACAATGAAAAATCCCCAGTACATCGCACCATAAAACACCATCAGACCACCGGGCGAGCAAATCGCGGGCCGGCCTGCCGGTTTCACGCCCTGCGGGCGCACCAAGAGACACCAAGAGAACGGAAACCCATGGAACGCCTGAGCGGTCTCGACGCAAGCTTTTTGTATCTCGAGAACCCGAATCTCCATATGCACGTCGTCATGACGTCGGTGGTCGACCCGGCCACGGTCCCCGGGGGATACTCGTTCGCCCGGATGAAGGAGCTCATTGCCGAAAGGCTCCCCCTGGCGCCGGTTTTCGCTCGCCGCCTGGTCGAGGTCCCGCTTCGTTGGGGCCACCCGGTGTGGGTGGACGACCCCGACTTCGACATCGACTACCACGTTCGCCTGGCTGCGGTACCGAAACCGGGTGGGCTCCGTGAGCTGGCGGCCATTGCCGGAGATATTGCCGGGCGCCAACTCGACAGATCCAAACCGTTGTGGGAGATGTGGATCATCGAAGGGCTGGCCAACGACCGGGTGGGATTCGTGACCAAAATGCACCACTCCACCGTGGACGGGGTGTCCGGGGCGGAATTGCTGTCCATTCTCTTCGACCTCGAGCCCGACCCGGGGCCGACACCTCCTCCACCGGTGCGCGTGCACGACGATCGGATCCCCTCGAATCTCGAATTGCTCGGAACTGCCACGGTGGACAGGGCCATGCTTCCCTTCAAGCTCACCCGTGACCTGGTGCGCACCGTTTCACGGGTGCTCAACGTACGGAAGGTTCGAATCGGATCGGAAGAACGACCGGGACTCGGCAAGGCGGCGCTGCCGTTGTCCGCACCCCGCACGTCGTTCAACGGCTCGCTCTCGAGGCACCGGACAGTGGCCTTCACCGCCATCGGGCTCGACGACGTCAAGCGGCTGAAGTCGGCGATGGGAACCACCGTGAATGATGTTGTCCTCGCCGTCTGCACAGGGGCGCTCCGGTCCTTTCTCCTCCGGGGCGACGAGTTGCCCACCAAGCCACTGGTGGCCGTGGTCCCGGTGTCGGTCCGGACGACCACCGCCAACGCGCGCGGTTCCAACAAGGTGTCATCGATGTTTGTGCAGCTCCCGTCGCAACTCGACGACCCCCTCGAACGGCTCGAAGCCATCCACCAGGGGACCAAAGGGGCCAAGGAAGAGCACAATGCCCTGGGGGCGGACACCCTCCTCAACTGGACGGAGCACGCCACCCCGAATCTCTTTGCCAACGCCGCTCGCCTCTACAGCCGGATGCAGCTGGCAGACCGTCATCGGCCCATTGCCAACCTGGTCATCTCCAACGTGCCCGGGCCAGACTTCCCCCTCTACCTGGGCGGTGCCGAACTCGAGTGCGGATTCCCACTCGGTCCGGTGATGGAGGGGATGGGCGTGAACATCACCATTATGAGCTACCGCGGCATCATGTACTGGGGGATCATCTCGTGCCCGGAGAACATGCCCAAGGTGTGGGACCTGGCCGCCGACATCCCGCTGGCGCTGGACGAGCTGCTGAAGGCGGCCAACCTCGAGCCGGCCGTCTACCGGAACAAGGACGCCGCCATCGCGGTGCAGGCGGCCGGCGTAGGAGTCACCGAGTCTGGCCCCGGATAGGGATCCACCAGGCCGATTCAGGGAGCCCGAGCCACCACCATGGACGATGCCCCGGTACATACCGGGACCGGCCGGCCGTAGATCTGGCTCGTCGTCGCATAGGGAACCACCGAGTCGAAGCCGTCCACGATGAATGCGGTGACCCCATCGGGGGCGAGCACGATGTCGGTGGGATGCTGGGTACCGCCCGAGACACCGACAAGTGCCGGCAGGCGAACCGGTGGGGTCGGTACGGCCAACGGTGTCAACGGCACCGGATTCACCCAGTTGTTGGCGGAGTCGACGACATAGGCCATCGCACCATTCGGCGCCACGATCAACGAGGCCGGCGCGGCGATGCCGAACTTGTCGAACGACGCCTCTGGCTCAGGCGTACCGGTGGCAACCGAGATGGGGAGCAGTCGCCCTCCGAAGTCTTTGCCACCTTGGCCCACCACGTAGACCGTCGACCCGTCTGCGCTGAAGGCGATGCCATGGGGTGAGTAGACCGAGGACACAGTCAGGCCGGTCGGGATCGGGGCTCCGGCGGTGGCGCGCCCGGTATCCACCGGGATCACCGCCCCCGATACCAAGACGTAGAGCGAGGTGCCTGCCGCATTGAGGGCCATGCCGAACACCGCATGACCCGCACCGAGATCGAGGGGGGTTCCCGCGCTGTCATCGGTCAGGTCGACGGGGACCAAGGTGTTGCCGCTCGAAGCCACCAGGGTGAGACCATCGGGAAACACCACAATGGCGTGGGTTCCTCCGGAACCGGGGATGGGGATGGGGGTCTGGGCCCGTTGCGTCACCAGGTTGATGGGAATCACCAGGTTCTGGGCCGTCTGGGCCGAGGTGATGGTCGGGCTGACCTGTTGCGAGGTCACCACATAGGCCCAGCGTCCGTTGGGCGAGGTGGCGATGGCAAAATCCCCCGGAGCAGGCGTACCGGTGATCGGAAGCGGGATGTCGGGCTCCACCGTGTTGTCCCTGGCCAGTTCGATCGGGGTCACTGCGTTCGGGCATGCCACATAGCCAACGACCCCGGTCGGGGCCAACGACGATCCGGGGGCGGGCGGGGGCCGGGGAGAAGAGAACAGGGAACAGCCCCCCAGTGCCACCGAGGCCGCCAGCACCAGCATGGTGGCGACAGCTGTCGAACGGCTTGTGGGGCGCCGATCGGCCACGGTGTGGTGTCTGATTGGTCCCATGGATGGTCTGACGATAGCGAGCGTTGGAGCCGGCCCTGTACCGATCCCCGTCGGCAGGCTTCGCATGTGACGCCCGGTTAGGTATCCACCGGGAGTCGCATCGTCCCAACCGGCAACTACCCGCGGGCACCCGGTGCCGGCGTCGGCGTCGGTGCCGGTCAGACGCCGAGGGTCGACCTCATGGCGGCGAACCGACCCAACACTTCCGTGGTGGTCTCGGTCGGAACGTCCAAGAAATGGATCAGCCCCTCAGGGATCTCATCGAGGAAGCGGCTCCGGTCATTCTCGACCACCCGGTTGAAAGAGTGGCGGCGGCGGGCGTGGGAGAGATACAGCCGACGTTTGGCCCGGGTGATGGCGACATAGGCCAGGCGACGCTCTTCTTCGAGCTCGCCCTCTTCCACGCACCGCCGGTCGGGGAAGACCCCCTCCTCCATCCCGACCACGAACACCACCCCGAACTCCAGTCCTTTGGCCGCATGGATGGTCATCAGCGACAGGCGCGATTGATCATCACCGGAGTCATCGGCCTCGGTGATCAACCCGGCCATATCGAGAAGCGACTCGACGGTGGCGTGGTCACCGGCGATTGAGCGCAGTTGGTCGACGCTCTCCTGACGGTACTGACGTTCTTCATCGTCGACGGCAGCGTCGAGCAACTGACGCACAAACTCACCGTCGGCGGTGACCGCGTCGACAGCGCCCAGGGCACCTCCGGCTCCGGCCGCCAGTCGAACCTCATCGAGCAAGCGGGTGAACTGATCAAGACCCTCGCGGGCCAGTTTCGGGAGATCGTCGATCTCCCCTCGACGGGCCAGCGTGTCCCCGAGCGGCAGGGCATTGGTCTGGGCGAAGGCTCGGATCTTCTTGATGCTGGCGTCACCGATGGCTCGGCGGGGGACATTGACGCAGCGGCGAAACGACAGTTCGTCCTGGGGGTTGACAGCCAAGCGGAGGTAGGCGATGAGATCCATGATCTCTTTCCGTTCGAAAAATGACGTCCCTCCCACCGTTCGGCACGGGATGCCCCGGCGCACAATTTCCGCCTCGATCGGTCGGGCCAGACTTTTCGCCCGGCACAACACGGCGATCTCGCCGGGCCGGACACCCTCTCCCACCAGCGTGGCCACCTCGTCGGCCAGCCACGAGGCCTCGTCCGCCTCGTCGTCAGCCGCCCGCAAGGCGATCAGATTTCCCTCCCCGGCCCGCGTCCACAGGTGCTTGTCGGCCCGGGTGAGGTTGCGGGAGATCACCGCATTGGCGGCATCCAAAATGGTACCTGTCGAACGAAAGTTCTGTTCGAGAAGAACCGTCGTGGCAGTTGGGAAGGTGCGGGAGAAATTGAGGATGTTGCCAATATCGGCAGCCCGAAATCCGTAGATGGACTGGTCGCCGTCACCGACGCAGCACAGATTGAGATGCTCGGCGGCCAACTGTTCGACGATAACGCTCTGGGCGCGATTGGTGTCCTGGTATTCGTCCACCAGTACCTGGGAAAACCGGGCCTGGTAGTGCTCCCGGACGTCGGCGTGCTCGGTGAGGAGCCGGACCACGTGGACGAGCAGATCGTCGAAGTCGACGCAGTCGGATGCGACCATGCGCTGCTGGTACTCGCGGTAGATGCGGGCGTGAGCGTTGGACCGGGCATCCGAGGACTCGATCGAGAGCTGACGGGGGTCGATGAGCCGGTTCTTGGCCGAGCTGATGCCGGCCTTGGCCCCACCCACCGGGATCAGCTTGACGTCGATGTTCAGGTCATCGCAAATGTCACGCAACAGGCGTTTGCAGTCGTCCTCGGACAAAATGGTGAACTGGCGGGTCAGGCCGACCCGATCGGCGTAGGGGCGGAGCATCCTCACGCAGGCGCTGTGAAACGTGGAGACCCACATGTCGCGGGCCACCGGGCCGAGCGAACCGCCCAGGCGCACCTTCATCTCGCGGGCGGCCTTATTGGTAAAGGTGATGGCCAACACCCGATCGGGAGTGACGACACCTGACGCGATGAGATAGCCGATCCGGCTGGTCAGCACCTTGGTCTTCCCGCTGCCGGCACCGGCCAGCACCAGCAGCGGCCCCTCCCCGTGCTCGACCGCCTCACGCTGACGTGGATTCAGGCCCTTGGTGAACTGCTCGGGTCGCAACCTTCGTTTCGATCCGGATACAGGGCTGGCCACGGCGGCTCACCCTATCCGTCGGTGGTCACTGCGGTCGTACCGAAGCGGGTCGGGGGATAGCCGGCCTCCGTCAGGCCCAGGGCCAGGGCCATGGTGAAAGACCCGGCGTGAGCCGAAGGAGTACTCCGCCTCCCCACGCCACTCTCGACCGCGATCGACCCGTGGCATTCGTCACCGGCACCTCCCGGTGAGCTCTGGCTGACCGCTCTGGCATGTCTGTCCTCCCTGTTGCGCTGCCGGCATTTCCAGCTTGTCCGGCTACCGGTGTCTGCGTTGGTATATCTAGATCACCCTAGATATACTGTGATGAAACGGATCGGTCGGCCGGATTCGGTCACGTCCCGTCATTGAGTTACTATCTTTAGCGCCTGCTAGAGAAACAAACGAGAGGGCGAGGGTCCGTGGCATCTCCCGAGGAAACGGTTGCCCTGATGGCGCCCACCCGGCGACCAATGACGGCGGATGCCCTGCGAACACCCACCGGGACGCGGCCCGATCTCACCTCCCGCAAGCACATTCACAACCTCGTGGTGGGCTTCTACCGCGAGCTGATCATGGACGAGGTACTCGGCCCGATCTTCGAAGAAGTTGCCGAGGTGGACTGGAGTAAGCACATCCCGTTGTTGATCGACTACTGGTGCCGGGTGCTGCTGGGTCACCAGACGTACCAGGGGGCGATTCTCGTCGCTCACCGCCACGTGCACGATCAACAGGCGTTCACCGCTGACCATTTCGACCGGTGGTATAGCTTTTGGGTCGCCACCATCGACCAGACCTGGGCGGGCCCGTTAGCAGAACAGGCCAAATCTCACGCGGCCAAAGTCGGTGGTTCTTTGGCTCGTCAGCTTCCGCGCATTGTCTGGGAACCGACGCAGGGGACTACGTGCCCCATCACCAAAAGCATGCCCGTCAACGTCTGACGCCCATCGCTTCATCCCAGTCACCTGAGCGGGGGCCCGTCTCGAACCCGCCGTCACTCCATGGTCACCGGATTCGGAAGCCGAGGGCCGACGACCAACCGGACCGGTCTGCACCGTGCGATTGTCGCGCAGGCCCCGACCCGAATTGCACACCTGATTCTGGGTGGAGTTGATGACCCGTGGCCCGGGGGCGGTTACCTCGTGGTCGAGGATCAGTACTTGGATGCGATCCACCCGCCGCTGACGGTGAGTTGGCAGGGTCCCCGGCGCCAGTTGTCGGTTAGTTTCCCCTAGGGGAGGGTGCAGATGAAGTATTCGACATGAAGCCGCGATTGTTGTTGTCGTCCCTGCGCGGCTACCGCCGGCCATGGTTGGGGGCGGATGCTCTGGCCGCACTCACCCTTCTGGCCATCGCCATCCCCGAGCAGTTGGCCACCTCGCGCCTGGCCGGCATGCCACCGGTGACGGGCCTCTACGCCTTTGTAGCCGGAACCGTGGCATTTGCACTGCTGGGCTCCAACCCGCAGATGTCGGTGGGCGCCGACTCCACCATCGCCCCGCTGTTCGCTGTCGGTATCGCCGGACTGGCCTCGTCCGGTTCACCCCACTACATCGCTCTGGTGGGCCTGCTGGCGGTGGTCGTCGGCGTCCTGGTGGCCCTGGTCGGCATTCTACGCTTCGGGTGGATCGCCGAGCTCCTCTCGGCTCCCATCATCGCTGGCTTCCTCGCAGGCGTGGCAGTCATCATCATCATTCACCAGCTTCCCGATCTGCTGGGTCTGCCGACCACGACCGGTTCCGCGTTCCATCGGGTCAGTACCGTCATCGGACACCTCCCCGCCACCAACGGGTGGTCGCTGGGTATCGGCATTGCTGTGTTCGTCGTGGTCATCGCGGCCGAGCAGATCGACCGGCGGGTTCCCGGCGCGTTGGTGGGGCTCATCGGTACCACCGTCCTCGTCGCCGCCCTGGGCCTGCAGACACACGGTGTCGCTGTGCTCGGCACAGTCGCCCACCGGGCGCCGAGCTTCGGGCTGGCGGGCATTTCGTGGTCCTCCCTCGGGAGCGTGTTCCCTCTCGCCGGGGTGGTCGCGCTGGTGGTGATCACCCAATCGGCTGCGACCACCCGAGCATTTGCCGACCAAGAAGGGTACGAGGTCAACGTGGGCCGTGACTTCCTCGGAGTCGGCGCCGGCAGCGTGCTGGCCGGTCTGGTCGGGTCGTTCCCAGTGGACGCCAGCCCTCCCCGCACCGCCGCGGTGGCTTCGGCTGGGGGGCGGACACAGCTCGCGGGTCTGGGCGCCGCCGCAGCAGTGGTACTGCTGGTGCCCGCGGCCGGGCTGCTGCAGGACGTGCCTCAGGCCGCTTTGGCCGGCGTGCTGATCTACGTCGCGGTCCGTATCTTCCATGTCCGCGTCCTTGCCACAGTGTTTCATTTCGACCTGTGGGAGTTCGGGCTGGCCATGGTCACGCTGCTGACGGTGGCATGGATCGGGGTGGAGCAGGGTATCGGGGTGGCAGTGGGACTCGCGGTGTTGGACCGGACCCGCCTGAGCGCCCGCCCCCAGCTGCATGTGATGGCCCGCATTCCGGGAACTACCAGCTGGGAGCCTCTCGAGGAGGATCACGGGACGGTGGAGTTGCCGGGCGTGCTCGTGGTGCTGTTCGCGACACCGCTGTACTTCGCCAACGCTGTGAACTTCCGATCCCAGATCAACGCGGCGCTGGACCGACACCTCGACGGACCTGGCCTGCTGGTGATGGACGTGGTGGGGATGCACGACATCGACTACACCGGGACCCGCGCGCTACGGGATGTGCTCGACACACTCGATCGCCAACACGCCACCTTCGCCATGGCCCGGGTGGGCAACCACTTGCGCGAGAATCTCGCCCGAAGCGGCCTGCTCCCACGGATCGGCACCGACAACCTTTTCCCCAGTGTGGACGAGGCGGTAACCGCCCTTGGCCCCCGGGAAAGCCGACCGTGAGCGCCAACCGTTGGCCGCATGTGCCGCGAGAGGACCGACACCGAACATGCGGGCCCGATGGTCAGTGGCCACGAGACACGGGCGACAAAGCTAGTCGGCGATTCCGGTGCCCTCCGAGACGGGTGCGAGGAAGTGCCTGAGCTTCATGACCATGTCGGCAGGAACGTCTCCGTGGTGGTTAGGCGGGCGAAAGACTTCGGTGTGCCCGTCCACGGTGACCCGGAAGCGGTCCTTGGTCTCGGGGGTGACCTCTCCGAGCGCTTCGAGCAAGGCGAGGACCTGCGGCCACTTGATGTTGTTGCTCAGAGGATGACTGGACAGACGCTCAAGGGTATGGCGCTGCTCGCTATCGAGATGATGTGGCTCGGCGCTCATGGCGACGGTCCTCGTTTCTGGTGGCTTTCACTGTCCGAATATATGGGAGATGAGTGGCCAGTACCTCACAACGATGCAGGCACGCCGGAGTGGGTTGGCGATCCTCGTTCTTCTACCTCCTGCGACGATATCAGGCGATGGAATAGCGGTGGCCGGGCGCCGTCGGGCCAGCCATCTGGGATACTGCCGCTAGCGTTCATGTGAAGTGCAGCGTCGTAAGGCCCATGAGGTAGCGAGGAGGGCCGTGGAGTTCAATCTTGCCGATCTCTTCGAGAGCGCGGTTGACCACGCGGGGCCCCAGACGGCGATGGTGTCGGGCACTCGCAGGCTCAGTTACACCGAGTTGGACCAGAGCGCCAACCGCCTTGCCCACTACCTCGGACGTGCCGGCATCGGCCCCGGCGATCGGGTCGGCCTGTAGCTGGCCAACGGCACCGAGTACATCGAGGGAATGCTCGCATGCTTCAAGATCCGTGCCGTGCCGATCAACGTCAACTACCGCTACGCGGCCGGCGAGCTGCAGTACCTCTACAAGGACGCGGCTCTGTCCGGCCTCATCTTCCACAGCCGGTTCGCCCCGGCGGTGGCCGGTGCCCTCGGTGCCATGCCCGAGACACGTGTAGTGCTGGAGGTCTCCGATTCCCGAGGCCCGGATGGCCTGGCTGACGACTATGAGTTGGCGATCGGATCAGCGCCTCCCATCCGCGATTTCCCCCCGCGCCGCGCCGACGATCTCTACTGCGTCTACACCGGGGGAACGACCGGAATGCCCAAGGGCGTGCTCTGGCGCCACGAAGACATCTTCTTCACCGCCATGGGTGGCGGCGACCCCTTCTCGCTGGGGAACCACATCGCCTCTCCCGAGGAACTGGCCGAACGGGTCCTACATCCCGGTCTCACCGCCCTCGCCATCCCCCCGTTCATGCACGCAGCCGGGCACTGGTTGGCATTCTCCACCATGTTCGGCGGCGGGAAGGTCGTCACGATCGAGGGAGGCGTCTTCGACCCGTCCGAGGTGTGGCGGCTGGTGGAGGCGGAGGAGGTGGTCAACGCGGTGGTGGTCGTCGGAGACGCCATGGCCCGCCCGCTGATCGACCGGCTGGCGGCCGATCCCGGCCGCTACGACCTCTCGTCGCTGATGGCCGTGGGCTCCGGCGGTGCGGTGCTCTCCCCGTCGACCAAGGCGCAGCTGGCAGAGCTTCTGCCCGGACTGGTCGTCGCTGACCTCTACGGGTCCTGCGAGACCGGCCAGATCGGTGGCGAGGCGCCGCCCGAGGATCCCTACGGGCCGCCTCGTCTGCGGGTGGACGAGCGTACCGACGTGCTCGATCCCGAACTCGAGCCGGTGCGGCCCGGTTCCGGTGTGGTCGGGCACCTGGCGAGGGGTGGCCACATCCCGATCGGCTACCTCGGTGACCCGGCAAAGTCGGCGACCACGTTCGTCGAGCACCGGGGGCAGCGCTGGGCACTCCCTGGGGATCTGGCAACGGTGCAGGCCGATGGGACCATCGTCGTGCTGGGCCGCGGCTCGCTGTGCATCAATACCGGCGGGGAGAAGGTCTTCCCCGACGAGGTGGAGGCCGCATTGAAGGGCCACCCCGGCGTCGGCGACGCCATCGTGGTCGGCGTGCCCGACGCTCGCCTCGGCGAGCGGGTCGTCACCCGGGTGCAGCCCAGGCCCGGATGCCACATTGATCCGGAGACGGTCCGCCGGCACGTTCATGACCGGCTGTCCGGGTACAAAGTTCCACGAGAAGTCATCGTCGTCGACGAGATGGTCCGTTCACCGAGTGGCAAGCCGGACTACCCCTGGGCGCGATCGGTCGCCCAGTCGGCATCCGGCCACGAGACCGAGGGCTGAGGGGATTCCGATGCAGCGAATGGCCGGGATGGACGCAGCTTTCCTGTACATCGAGACGCCGACCATGCACATGCACGTCGTCGGGGTGCTGGTGCTCGACCCGGCCGGAAGCCCAGGTGGATTCGGCATCGACGAGGTGACCCAGGTGATGGCCGACCGGATCCACCTGATCCCACCGCAACGGCGGCGGGTGCTGCCATCGGCCGCCGGCATCGACCACCCCCTGTGGATCGAGGATCCGGCATTCGACCTCGCCGCCCACATCAGGCAGGCGGCAATGGAGGGACCGGTGAGCTGGGCCCGGCTCGAGCAGTTCGTCGGCGAGGTCGCCAGCCGGCCACTCGACCGCACCCGTCCTCTGTGGGAGATGTGGGTGGTCGACGCGCTCGAGGACGGCACCGTGGCCCTGGTCACCAAGCTCCACCATTCGCTGATGGACGGCGGGGCCGGAGCCAATCTCATGGCTTCGATCTTCGACCTCTCCGCCGACGCCGGTCCTGTCGAACCGCCTGCCGAGCCGTGGGTCCCTGACATGGTCCCCTCGACGCGCCACCAGGTGGCGAGCTCGGTGTCCTCGCTCGTGGCCCGGCAGAGAGACGTGCCCGGGGCCTTGGCCCACTCCTTCTCCGGCCTGGCCGGCACCACCCGCACCTGGCTGTCCCAGCGGGCCGCGGGGACCAAGACCCCACTGACCGCCCCCCGCACCCGGCTCAACGGCGCGATCACCCCTCGCCGATCGGTGAGCCTCACCCGGGTCGACCTCGACACCGTGCGAGAGGTTCGCCGGGCTTTCGGGACCACTATCAACGACGTGGTATTGGCGGCGTCGGGCACCGCATTGCGCCGCTACCTCGAAGCCCGTGGACCACTGCCTGCCCGGGACCTCATCGCCGCGGTGCCGGTCAGTGCGCGAGATGACCACGACAAGGCTCTTCGCAATCGAGTCTCCAGCATGATGGTCGACATCCCCCTCCAGCCCGACGACCCGGTCGAGCGGTTGCTGGCCGTGCACGCCAACTCGCTCAACTCCAAGGCTCTGCAGTTGGCCTTCGGCACCGATTCGCTCCAAGAGCTCACCGGTTTCGCCGCGCCATCGGTCATGACCACCGGCGCCCGCATGTACTCACGACTGAAGCTGGCCCGCTATCACCCACCGGTGTTCAATCTGGTCATCTCCAACGTGCCCGGGCCGCCTCTCGACCTCTATTGCGCCGGGGCCAAGGTGGCCGGCATCTTCCCCATGGGACCGGTCATGGAGGGCACCGGGGTGAACATGACGGTGCTCAGCGAAGCGCACCACCTGAACGTGGGGGTCATGGCCTGCCCCGACCTCGTGCCCGACGTCGGGGAGATCGGCACCGGGTTCGTCGAGGCTGTCGACGAACTCAGAGTGCTTGCCGAACGGGTTCACCCGCGGGAGCGGCGGGTGAGGAGGACGGGGCCGGGGACATAGCCGTCTCGCTCAGAGCCTTGTCCGGACAGACGGCGTCGAGCGGTGTTGCCTGTGGGTGTCTGCTGCGCAAGGACGAGTGGACCGCGGATCCCCTCTGTATCCTCTTCGCGTGACACGCTTTTTGCACAGCGCCGACTGGCAGCTCGGCATGACCCGACACTTCCTCGAAGGGGAGGCCCAGGCCCGCTTCACTGCGGCCCGAATCGAGGTCATCGGCGCCATCGGGCAACTCGCTGTAGAGGAGGGGTGCTCATTCGTGGTCGTCTGTGGCGACGTCTTCGAGTCCAACCAGGTAGAACGCCAGGTGATCGTCCGGGCACTGGACACCATGAAGGCCACCAGCTCGGTGACGTTCTGCTTGCTTCCCGGCAACCACGATCCACTCGATGCCGCCTCGGTCTTCCGATCCAAGACCTTCCTCGAAAACCGCCCCCCGAACGTGGTCGTTCTCGAGGAGAGTGCGCCGGCGACAGTTGCCCCGGGGGTCGACATCGTCGGTGCTCCCTGGCCCACCAAACGCCCACTGAACGACCTCGTCACTCTTGCAGTCGCTGATCTGCCTTCCGACGGCACTCAGCGGATCGTGGTCGGTCACGGCGCCGTTGACACGATGTCGCCCGATCCTACGAACCCGTCCCTCATCTCGGTATCCGACATCGAAGCGGCCATCAGTGCCGGGCGAATCCACTATGTGGCGCTTGGCGACCGGCACTCCACGACTGACGTCGGGTCAACAGGTCGGCTCTGGTACTCGGGAGCACCAGAGCCGACCGACTACGACGAGTCCGACCCGGGCAACGTTCTGTTGGTGGACCTCAGCGAAGAAGCGATCTCGGTCGTACCTCACCGGGTGGCCACCTGGCGGTTCCTGCGCGAGTCCTTCGACCTCACAAGTAGAGCGGATTGTGAGGAGGTTCGGTCCTTCCTCGAGGCGATCCCCGACAAGCATCGAACGATCGTGAAGCTGTCGCTCGTCGGCCAGCTGTCCCTCGGCGACATGACGTGGCTGGAGGCTCAGTTGGAGCACGCTGCGGACCTGCTCGGCGCCCTCGAGACCTGGGAACGCCGAAGTGACCTCGTAGTCCTCCCCGACGATGACGAATTCGATGGGTTCGGGCTCACAGGGTTCGCAGCCGGGGCGCTCGATGATCTCCGCAAGACCGGCGAGGGATCCGGCGACGACGCGCTGGTCGCTCGCGATGCGCTCGGTCTCCTCTACCGCCTACTGGCGGGAGCATCATGAGGATCCTTCGGCTCAAGATCTGCAACTTCCGCGGTGTCGGTGAGTGCGAGGTGACGTTCCCGACAGAGGGAGTCACCATCATCGAAGGTCCCAACGAGGTTGGGAAGACCTCGCTGTCCGAGGCGATCGACCTCTTGCTCGCCGAGCGCGACGACTCGACCAAGCGCAGCGTCAGGGCCGTGAAACCCGTCGGCAAGGACGTCGGAGCCGAGGTCGAGGTCGAGATGACCTCGGGCCCTTATCGCTTCATCTACCGGAAGTGTTGGCACCGCCAGAAAGCCACGGAGCTCCAGATCCTCGAGCCTCAGAAGAGCCAGCTGACCGGTCGTGAGGCTCACGACAGGGTGCGAGCGATCCTCGACGAGACGCTCGACTCGGGACTTTGGGAGGCGTTGCGAATCCGGCAGGGTACGCAGCTCGAACAAGCCGTGCTGGCAGGCGGTTCCTTGGGCCGGGCACTCGATCTGGCTGCGGGCGGGGATGCCGCCGGTGAGCGTGAGGACGACCTGTGGTTGCGCATTACGGCCGAGCGGGATCAGTACTGGACCGCCACCGGACAGGAAAAGAGTGACCGGACGGCGCTGAAGGCCAATGTCGCCGGTGCAGCCGCTCGCGTCACCGAAGTCGAGCAGGCCCTTCGGGAGTTGGAAGGCGACGCCGATGAGGTTGATCGTCTGCAGAGAGCGGCGAAGGAGCTGGTCGAAAAGCAGGAGGAGCTGAAGGGTCTCGAGGAAGGCCTTGGGGCGCAATTCGCTTCGATTGAGCACCAACGGAATGATGTCGAGCGGCTGAAGGGAGTCAACGACACTGCCCAAGCTCATCGGGATCGCGTGCAGGAGATCTCGAAGAGTCGCACGGATCTGGTGGCACGGGTTGCCGCAGCCGCCAAAGCCGTACTTGAGCATGACTCGAAGGTGGAGGCAGCAGTGCCGGCTCTCGCTGCCGCCGAAACCCGCCTCAAGGGGGCAAAGGACGCGATCGGGTCCGGAAAGGAGCAGGTGGGTGCCGCCGACACGGCGGATCGCCTTGCCACTGGCGATGAGAGCTATCGCCGTCACCAGATCGAGCTCGCCCAGTTGTCCGAACGCCTCGAGAGGGTGGAGGAGGCGGTCCGACGCCGAACTGACGCCGAGAGAGATCTCGAAACCAACAAGGTCGACGACGAGTTGGTTCGCCGTATTCAAGAGGCGTACGTCGAGGTGGCCAGGGCGGAGGCCGCGGCGTCCGCCGGCGCCTCGAATATCCATACTCACGCGCTGATGGATCTGACCGTCAGGGTCGGGGGAAAGTCAGTTGCCCTTGCCCCTGGGAAGCAGCACGACCTGGTCGTTACGGACTCGGCCGAGGTCGAGGTTCCCAACGTGGTCAGGGTCGTGGTGACAGCTGGGGCTGAGGCCAAGTCGACGGCGAAACGGGTGATGGCCGCCCAGGCCGAGTTCAAGGCGGCCTGTGATGAGGCCGGCGTTGAGGATGTAGCGGGGGCTCAGGTCGCCGCAGAGGCCCGGAAGGAGGCCCTTCGCGTTGTGGTCCTGGCGGACAAAACCATCAAGCAGGATCTCCGTGATCTGACCACCGACGCCCTGCACCAGAAGGTCAAGAGCCTCGAGACCCGCATCACGACCTATGAGACCGAGCGGCCTTCGGAACCTCCGCTTCCGGCTGACTTTGACGAGGCAAAGCGCATTGCCGGCAAGTGCGACGGCAAGCTTCAGGTTCTACGCGAGGCGTTGGGTCGTCTCGAAATGGACGAGTCAGCTGCGTCGGATTCTCTACAGGATCTTCGGCTCGATGATGCCGGCACCAAGGCCACCCTTGACCAGGCCCGAGCGCTGGAGGAGCGGGAGACACAGGCCCTCGCCGCCGCTCGGAACGAGGCGTCCGACGACGAGATAGCGGACCAGCTGACCAAGGCGGAGGCCGCTCTCCAGCAATGCAAGGAGGAGTTGCGGAAGGCGGAGGTCGGTCTCGAGGCTGAGGATCCCGGGTCCGTCGAGGTTCGCCTGAACAACGCCCGTGATGTCCTGAAGCGGATCGCTGACGACCTCCATGACCACGACAACAAGGTTCGTGAACTGCGAACCAAGCTGGCCGTCAAAGGCGACGAAGGGCTGGCCCAACAGCTTGACGTGGCGAAGACTGATGTTGGGCAACTCTCCCTGCGCCGAGACCGCATCGAGGCCCGGGCGGTGGCAGCCAAGGTCCTCTATGACACCTTCGCCGCTCGACGGGCCGAGGCGCACCGCCGATACGTCGCCCCATTCCGAGAGCGCATCGAAGGGCTCGGCCGGATTGTGTTCAACCCCTCGCTGGAGGTTGACCTGGACGACGAGCTCCGAATCTCCCGTCGAACGTTGGATGGCGTGACCCTTGACTTTGCCGACCTCAGCACGGGGGCGAAGGAACAGCTCGGGATGATCAGTCGTCTTGCTTGCGCGTCCATCGTTTCTGCCGACGGGGGTGCCCCCGTGATCTTCGACGACGCTCTCGGATGGAGCGATCCTCGCAAGCTCGACAGTATGGGAGCGGTCATCCGCACGGCCGGTCAGTCGTGCCAGATCATCATCCTGACCTGCACGCCGGGCCGCTATGCAGGCGTCGGTAAGGCGGAGGTCATCAAGCTGCCGG
>OBLU010001468.1_pt1 | contig 22036 bp, 16 predicted proteins | sample 1518681 | NCBI WGS metagenome assembly OBLU01 (sample SAMEA3539304, study PRJEB22396) | soil metagenome | biome: tundra; feature: field; material: soil | place: USA | collected 2010-05 | depth 0.15 m
ACGTATCGGGCCGCCTGCTCAACCTTCAAGGACCGAAACCCGACCATGCTCAACTTCAATGTTGCTGAGAATCGCTTTTTCAGGATCGACTTATGTAGCGGTCAAAGGGCCGCTTGTCTCGGCTATCGGCTTTGTGACCCGCACCCGCTGCAACCACGGCGCACTCGGGACATGAGCCAAAAAAAGGCATGCCCAATTCGCCGGTCTTTAAGGCCGGCACAGGGCAGGAAGAGGAAACATCGCGATGGCAAACATTCTTGTCAATTTGGAAAAAGGAATTGAAATTGGAGTCGAAGACGCATTGAAGTGGCTGACTGGAGCTGACTGGAGCTGACTGGAGCTGACAAGGCCCTGCACGCGGCTCCCGCAGTCGTTGCTGCGCTGGCCACACTGGTGTGCGCAGTCGAGAAACCGCTGGCGGAGATGGCCGGCGCGGCTGCCAACCCCATGAACATTCCGCTCGATATTCAGACGGTGACTGACCTGAAGGCCGTCTGGCCCGATTTGAAGCAATTCCTCACAAGCCTTGGAGTCAAGTTCTAGGCACTTCCAGCACAAGGTGGACTAAGAAAACGAGGGTAGGTTGGGGACCCACCCTCGTTCCACCTAACCCTTTTATTTGGCTAACATCTCGGCTCCGCTTGCAGTCCGGACGTTCTTGAAGACCTTCAAAGTCCGAGTCAGAGACATGCAGACGACTACGTGTTCACGCCGTGCGCTTCTCCCAGGATCAGTTTCAGCGTCATCTGCCTCCGGCCGCGCAGGATGGTCACGCTGATCGTGTCGCCGGCCTGGTGCTTATCCATGACCGCGCTTATGTCCTGAGGATCGGCAATCTGCTGCCCGTCGATGGCCACAATCAGATCGCCGCCCAGCATGATGGGCGTGTTGCCGACGTACGCCTGCTGGTTGCCGCCCTTCAAGCCTGCCCGTTCGGCGGCTCCCCCCGGCAGAACCTTCTGGATCAGGACGCCGTAGTCCGCAGCCAGACCCATCTGCTCCGCGAGATCAGGCCCGATGGCGTACGAGACGATGCCCAGCGATGGCCGCTTAACTCGTCCGTACCGGGTCAAATCAGCCAACACAGCTTTGGCCGTGTTTATCGGAATCGCGAAACCAATGCCTGAACTCTGCTCGGCACCATTCGACGCGATCATGGTGTTGATGCCGATCACTTCTCCGCGCGAGTTGAGCAGCGGTCCGCCGGAATTGCCGGGATTGATGGCCGCATCGGTCTGAATCGCGTCTTCAATCGGCGCTCCGCCCGAGCCGCTGATCGATCGAATGGAACTGATGATGCCCCGCGTCATAGTCCCACTCAGACCGAAAGGATTGCCAATGGCGTAGACTTTTTGTCCCACCGCCAGCTCAGATGAATCGGCCAGGGTCACGGCCTGCAGATTGGGCGCATCGATCTGCAGCAGCGCCAGGTCATGCACTTTGTCGGTGCCCACCACGTTGGCTTTGTAGCGATGCTTGTTGCTGAGCATCACCTCGATGCCGCGGTTTGCGTCCTGCACAACGTGATAGTTGGTCAGCACGTGGCCGGCCTTGTCGAGCACAAACCCAGAGCCCTGGCCCTGCTGCGGCACGGTACCGTAAAAGAAGTTAAAGACCAGCGTAGTCGACGTGATGTTGACCACCGAAGGCAGCACGCGCTTGTACACGGCGATGTTGTTCTGCTCCTCGGCGTCGTACGCAGGCGCAGCTTCTGCCTCGGTGAGCTGGAGCGCAGAACTGCCTCCATGGCTGCCGGCCAGTGAAAAGTGACCTAAGCCTTCAGGCAAATGCGTCGTGACATACCAGAATCCACCCACCAGCAGAACGATCAATAGAACGCGGCGCAGTTTCATAGCTCGTAAACCAGGATGCCTTTCTCTCCGAACGCTGCGACCACCCAACCTCCAAGGGCACGACCGCTCATGGCAGGGAGCCGCAGCTTTGACCTGTTTCTATTCTAATGAACCAGCAGATAGGGATTTGTTGCTGTCCGACTTGAGCCGTTCCCACAGTAACTCGACCTGGGCCCGCAGGTCGGCGATATGGCCCGTATTTTCAAGCACAAAGTCCGCGCGACAAGCCTTCTCCGTATCCGGCATTTGCAAAGCCAGTCGGGCACGCGCATCCGCGGTTGCTGCTTCCTGCTGCGCCGGGTCTGGGCCAATCCGGGCGGCATAGCGCGCAATCTTCACCTCGTCCGGGGCCGTTACCACAATGACCCGATCGAAGCGCCGACGCCAATCAGCGAGAATGCCTTCCTGCTCACCGCGAGCGCGCGCATCGCGCTCCACTTCAAAAATGAGCGCCGACTCGACAACGGCCACCGCGGCAGCATCCTTCGCAAATACCTCGTCCTGCCAGCGCTGCTGGGCTGCGATCACCGCCGGGTGCACAATCGCATTCAGCTCCTGAAGTCGGCCACCTTTGAAGGCCAACTCCGCTAGCCTCGCACGATTCAGGCGACCATCAACAGCGACGACCTCCGGTCCGAACACGCGCACAATTTCCGTGTAAACCGACTGCCCTGGCTCCATTAATCCGCGGCCCAACTCGTCCGCTTCTACCACGTGGGCGCCCAATTCGCGCAAGGCCGCGGCAACCGTGCTCTTGCCGCTGCCCAGCCCCCCGGTGAGTCCAACTCGCAGCACGAGTTAGATCCCGCGGCGCAATTTGGCCGCCCGCACCGTATTGGACATCAGCATGGCAATCGTCAGCGGACCGACCCCGCCGGGTACAGGCGTATACGCGCCCGCCAATTCAAATGCCGCAGGATGCACGTCGCCCACAATAGTTGAGCCCCGCTTTAGAAAGCCGGCTTCGCGCTTGGCGTTACCGGCAAAATAGCGATTAAATTCTTCCCGCGTAGTGATCCTGTTGATTCCCACATCAATCAACGTGGCCCCGGGCTTGACCATATCCGGCGTGATAAATCCCGGCCGACCAATGGCAGCTATCAGGATGTCCGCTTGCCGCGTAATCGCTCCCAGGTCGCGGGTTTTGGAGTGACAAATTGTCACCGTCGCGTTGTGATGCAAAAGCAGCATGGCCGCAGGCTTTCCCACAATGTCGCTGCGCCCCACGACCACCGCATTCTGGCCCGAGATGGGAATCCCACTGCGCCTCAGAATTTCGATGACACCAGCGGGCGTGCAGGGTGCAAGAGCCGGTCGGCCTGCCTGCAATTTCCCCGCATTCACAGGATGAAAGCCGTCAACGTCCTTGTCGGGAGACACAGCATCGAGAAGTACTTTCGAATCTACTTGCTTAGGTAAAGGCAATTGAATCAAAATACCGTCGATGTCGTCGCGGTCGTTGAGGCTAGCCACCACGTCGAGCATCTCTTCCGTGGTAACCGTTTCCGGCGGAGTGATCAGGTCGCTGTAGAGGCCCAAATCCGCGCAGGTCTCCACCTTACTGCGCACATACATCTCTGAGGCAGGCACGTGACCCACCAGAACCGCAGCGAGCCCGGGTCGTATTCCCTCGGCCGCGAGCAGTCGTACTTCTTCGGCGACTTCGTGCTTGATAGCTGCGGCAATCGCCGCGCCGTCCAGTACCTTCGGCATGCTCCGCTCCAAACATTCATCCTACCGCTTCCGCCTATCCTGCATCACCTCACCGCAGGCAGTGTGCATGCCCGCATCGCGCAGAATAAACGCTGCTTTCCACCGGCACGCACTGAAGAAAATGTGCCAACTTGCCGAAATAGATGCTGAAACCCACGGGACACTCCGCTTCAGGCGATCAAGCTAATCGCGGAAGACGTGTGCCCGTGGATGCAACGACGGGCCCAAAACGGGAACGGTGATGAAATGATATGGACATAAATCCACATCCCGTGCCCTGGAACGTTTTCAAGCTGCCCCCCTTTCCGCGGGTGGCTTTGCGAGTCATGCAAATGGCAGCAAACGAGAACGTGGAATTTCGACGTTTGAGTGAGCTTGTAGCCTCCGACCAGGTATTCGCCACCGAAATCCTTTCGCTCGCTAACTCGTTTATCTACGCGCCGCGTTACCCTATCAAGACCATCCTGCAGGCCATTGAGGTGCTCGGCATTCAAAACCTGCAGGGTCTTTGCCTCACTGTCGGCGTAAGGTCATACCTCGGAAAATACTTGCGCCATCCAACCATGCGTACTCTGTGGCGGCACAATGTGGCAACTGCCATGATTGCCGAACAGATTGCCTCGGCAGGCAGCATGGAGCGGGACGTCGCTTACACTTCCGGTGTGTTGCACGATATTGGTCGACTGGCACTGGCTGTGGTCCGGCCTAACGAATACATCGATCTGCTCGGCCGGCACGTAGGCAATTCTGCCAGCATCCTGGAGCGCGAACAAGCTCTCTTCGGTCTAGATCACTGCCAGGTGGGCGCCCGCCTGGTAGACGAGTGGAATTTGCCAAAGGACTTTGTTCCCATCATGGCCGACCACCACATGCCACCCAAGCAGGATGGGCGCTGGGGTATGACGGAGTTGCTGAACCTGAGTTGCCGAATGGCGGACGCCGTCGGCTACGGTGCGTTCCCTGCTTGCCAGGCCACACCGTTTGCGGAATTGCTGGAAGAGCTTCCACCTCGCGAACGCAACTTGTTCCATGCCGATGTGGAAACTCTTGCGTTTGAAGTCTCGAAGAAAATCGGCGCGGTAGAGGCAGCTTGAATAGGTGGGAAAACCGCGCCGATCTTTAACGCCAGTTATTAATTTCCCTTGGTCTCATGGGTCGCCCCCGTAGTCATCGGTTCCGGCAATGCCCATGCGAAGAGAACGCCGCCGCTGCTGGTCATGATGTATTGCCGCCCATCCAATTCATACGATATGGGAGAACTCGCCATCGGCGATCCCATGCCCGCGTGCCACAGTGTTTTACCGTCACGGGTGTCGAGCGCCAGTACATTTCCGTAGCCATCACCCGTAATCGTTAAGCCTGAATCGGTCGACATGACACCCGCGCCGGAGCCGCTTGCTCCAACGGCATGGGTCCAGCGAATCTTGCCGGTTTGATAGTCGATTGCTTCAATGACGCCTTTGCCCCACACGCCGTAATCGGCGCCCGCCCAACCGTAATTCCCATCGGCCGGCTTGGCGAAATAAATGCTGTAGCTCGGATGCGCGTCCACGATGAACAGTCCCGTCTTCGGATCGAAGCTTGGCGCTCTGAAATTAGTCAGGCCCCCTTCATCGGGAGCAATCAGCCTGCCGTCGGGAGCGGGTTCCTTGTTCGGATTCGGTATCGGGCGCCCTTGCTTATCCAGACCCAATGCCCAGTTCACCGGACCGAAAGGGACTGTGAGCAAATCTTTGCCGTTAGTACGATCGAGCACGAAGAAATAACCGTTGCGCGAGGATTGCATCAGCATCTTTGTCGGATGCCCGTGAAAATCTCCGTCCACCAGCACCGGAGTTTCGACCGCATCCCAGTCGTGCGTATCGTGCGGCGAAACCTGGAAGCCCCACTCCAGCTTTCCGGTCTCCGGATGAATGGCAACAATGCTGCACGTCCAGGGGTTATCCCCGGGCCGCGTCTTGCCGCTCAACACCGGCGTGGGATTTCCCGTTCCCCAGTACACCAGGTTCAACTCGGGATCGTAGGTCCCCGTCATCCACGTCATGCCGCCGGTGGTTGCATCAGGAGTGCCCGCGGGCGGTGTTGAATCCCATTGCCACTGGGTTGCGCCCGTGTCGGGATCGAGGGCACGGAGATAGCCCGGAAGATTATCGAAGTCTCCTGACACGCCAACGATCACGTGGTCTTTGACAACCAGGGGAGCCATGGTTGTCCAGTAACCCTTGCTCACCTCTGCAATGATGTTGTCCCAGCGCACCGTTCCATCTTTAGCATTGAGCGAGATCAGGTGCGCATCCGGCGTCGTGAAATAAAGCCAGCCCTTGTACATGGCCACGCCGCGATGACCAATGTGATCGCCCTGCGTTGATGGCCGGTTGTAACGCCAGATCATGTGACCCGATCGTGCATCTACTGCCCAAACGTTATCGGGCACGGTGAAATACAAAACTCCATCCACGAGTAGAGGAGACGACTTGATCTGCGCGCTCTGGCTGGTTTGAAACGCCCATGCCAGACCGAGATTCGCCACATTGCGCGGAGTGATCTGGGTTAGATGGCTGTGACGCTTGCCGGAGTAATCACCATGATAGAGAGGCCAGCTATCGGCCGGCGGCTTTAGTAGATCGTCATTACTCAGGTTCTGTGCCGCAGCCATACGGGCGCCTGCAAACGAAAGTGACAAAAAGCCTGCACCGAGAACCAATACGTATTTAAGACCCTTCATTCTACAGCGACCTCAATCGGGAACATCTCCGACTCCGCACTAGCGGAGCGTCTGCAAATAAGCCATCAGATTGTGAACGTCATCGTCGGTGTATTTGCCGAACTGCTCCACATGCGCGTCGGCGGGCGAATTGACCTTGAAGTGCACGCGGCTCGTTGCCCATGAATGGTAGATACCCTTTTCGTCGCGAAGGGCGATCGTGAATTCATCCTGATATGCCAGCGGTCCCTCAATCGTCTTGCCCGACTGCAGTGTCACTGTCACGGTGCTCTTTGCGCCGCGCGGATACAGCATGCGCTCCTCAAGCCGCAACCCTTCAAGGCGCGTCGCCAAGCCAGCCAGATCACCGGTTGGCGAATGACATTTGTTACAGCCGCCCGCACCATTGAAGTAGTCCTTGCCCGCTTTCGCATTGCCGGTTTGCAGGTCCGACACCTCCACGCCGCGGCGGCCGCCCTTCTGCGATGACGCTGCTTTCTCGCGTTCATGAATAAACGCCACCAGGCTCAGTAACTCCTGGCTGGAGAAGTTGAAAGCCGGCATCTTGCTATCAGGACGGCCTTCCCGCACGACCTTGGAAATCTGCTCACCTGTTGTATCGCCCAGCACAAGCTTCGATCGCGTCAGATCCGGGCCGCTCTCGCCACCCATCGCGTCGCGGCCATGGCAGAATGCGCAATTCTGATGAAACAGCGCGTCGCCCGCTTCTTCAAGCCCCGAGGCATGAGCGGCGGACGGACTTCCACCCGCAGCCATCGAAGTTGGAGCCTCAGCGGTTGTGAGGTAAGTCAGCAGCGCGTCCAGTTCTCCATCATTGAGCGTGGGAAATCCGGGCATGCGGCCCTTACCCTTATGAATGAGGTCGACGATCTTGTCATTCGTAAGCTGCCGCTTGATGCCCACCAGCGGAGGAAAGGCCGGAAGAATGCCCTCGCGCTGATCGCCATGACAGATCGAACAGTGTTTCGCGTAAGACTCTGCACCCGGCTTGTCGGCAGCCTGTCCCGCTGCATGCTGGTTTGATTCCGCGCCGGGACTCGCCATTTGTGCAGCCACGTGCGCCGGTCTCTCTATGCTCTCGACAAAAAGCCTTCCGAGTGCCACCGCGGCAATGAGAACAACGATTCTGGATCCCTTCACCCTCTTCAAACTCCAGACCTCTCTGATGAACGAAGCAACGTGCGCTATAGGTCGCAAACTCATCCCGCGTACTTGATCAACTGCATGAACCCATAGTCCATATGCAGTTGCTGGTGGCAGTGCCACAAGGTGTCGCCCGGATTGTCGGCGATGAAGTCGACCGCCACCGTACCCAGAGGCATGACGTTGATGACGTCTTTCCTAAGACCGCTCATTTCCTTATCCCCGATGTGCGTGACTTCAAAGGTATGGCGATGCAAATGGATTGGATGCTGGTCGCCACTGCCATTACGGAACACCATGCGATAGCGTTTGCCGGCATGCACGGAAAGGGGCTCGATATCGGGCCAAGACTTGTTGTTGATCGTCCACGTATCGAATTGCGAGCCCTTCTGCGGACCGATGTCGCGGAAGGTGAGCACGAAAGTCTCATCGGGAGCCGGCGCTGCTGTACTGTTGGCAAATTGCGAATAATCCCAGTCTGCAGCCGCAGGGTCTTTCCAAACTGGCTTGCCGGTCTGGCCCGCGTACTCGACCACGATTCCGAGTCCCATGTTACGTGCCTTTTCAAGCGTCGAGCCCAACACCCAGACGCCAGGCTTGTTCATCTCAACGATCGCGTCGACCCGCTCTGCCACCGCCAGTGACAAACTTTCAACGCTCTGCGGATTGGGCACCGGGTTTCCATCCATGGCAGTGACCTTGAAGCGATGACCCGGCAGTGCCAGCACCACGTTTTCTGTAGCACTCGCATTGAGCAGCCGCATCAACACGCGCTGTCCCTGCTTCACGCGAATCGGCTCGCCAGCGCCTAGCATGTGCCCGTTGATAGTGGCGTACTTGTAACCCACGTCAGAGCCCGTCGTCAGCGGCATGTTCGACGACTGTTCGCGCATGGTTTCTACCATCGGCACAAACGACGGTTCCCAATGGTGTATGGCGAGATTGACTTCCTGGTCATAGGGAGCGGACTGATCCTTACCTTGAATCAGCAGAAACCCAAACTGCCCGGTGTAAGTGCCGGCCGCGAGATTACCGTATGCGCCCGAATGCGTGTGATACCAGCGCGTTCCCGAGGGCTTGGGCGTAAAGGTGTAGCGCTGCGTCTTACCGGGTGCGATCATCGGCGAACCTTCTTCCATCGCCCCGTCGTTCAGAGAATCGATGGCTAATCCGTGCCAATGCGTAATGTCGGGATCTGGTCCGGCATTGGTCACATCAATTGTCACCGGAACGCCTTCGCGCAATTGCAGCAGCGGTCCTGGAACCTGGCCGTTGAAGCCCAGCGTCTTCACGGTCACACCCTGACCAATTTCCACCGAGCACGGCTCGATACGCAGACTGTGATCTGCCTTGCCCGCGGATCGTGCCGCCTTGGCTTGCGCCGGCAGCAACTTGCTGAGAGACTGTGTCGCTAATACGACCCCTGCCGAAGAGAGGAAGCTTCTTCGATTCATCAATAGAAAACCCACCGTTTCCTGACAACCATTTCATTCTCGTAAATCAACCCGGTTCCTCGCAATTCCCCGGGCTAAATCAGTGGGATTGAACCACCGCGGCGGGCCGTGCGTGCGACATTGTGCTTCCATCCGTCATGCCCAACGCCCAGCGGATCGCTTCGAAATACATCTTGCGGATGTCGGGATCATCCCAAGATTCCTCGGTGTGGCCCAGCGTTGAATAAAATACGCGGCCCTTGCCATACATCTTGCTCCAGGCCACCGGAAAATCATGATCGGCACGATGGATACGCGGATTGTTGGAGTAGTCGAGCCGGTTTGGGTCGAGGCTCAGCAGCACATTTACCTTGTCGCGCGACCACTGTTTCGGCTGGTAGATCTCGTCATACTTCACGAAGGCTTTGGGGAAATGACGGACCGCGGGAAAGTCCTGATCTTCGTTGATGATGGGCGCATTGAAGGTCATCCACGGATGCTGATCGAAGTATCCGCCGATCATTTCCCCGTACTCGGGCCAGTTGTAGTTCGTATCCAGGGCGGCATGAATTCCAACAAAGCCCTTGCCGTCTTCTTTAACAAAGGACAACATGTCCTGCTTCTGTCCGGCGTCCATATCCAGTTCCGACGTGGTGCTCCCGAAAACGATCAAATCAAAGTAATTGAGGTTCTTCGCGTTCCTGCCCAAATCCTTCTTGGTAAGCAATTCAGTGTCGGTGCGGATCATCGTGTCCCACAATCCGCTCTCTTTGCCGAGGTTATACACGGCAGCCATCGCAGCGGAAACCGAGTCATGTTCGAAGCCCTTGGTCTGACCGATCACGAGCACATGCTTCAAATGGATCTGTTTGGCGTGCGGCACCGGCGGTTGCATGGCGGTCGAGGTAGATTGGGCCCGCGCGCTGATGCCTGCGCATACAGCGGTCAGAGCGATGAGGCTGCAAGCAAGGGTGGAATGAGGAATCAGACGCAAGGCTTCTCCTTCGTGGGGCGAAACATGCGCACTGAGGCGCGCTGCGTCGCACCGGAAGAAGTCTAACGATCGCAAGTGAAAGACGCAAATGCGCTCGCTTCGCTGCCTTAGAGTAACTCTAGCCCTTACAAAAACTTGCAGTGCGCCCAACCAATCACGGAGGGCCGCACTGCGTTTGAACACACCCGTTTTTCGCTCGCGCAGTGATCAGCGCTAGCCGGACTTTAAGTTGGAAACATCCGGGTTTTTAGACTACGACTTTTCGACGGAACTGTCCGAACCATGCTGCTTGACGAGCTTGTTATAGATGCCAAGAAGAAGGAACGGTGCTGCCCACTGCCCGACGAACAGCGACTCGTGTTTCTTGTTGCTAAGTTGGAGGCCCACTGAAACTGCCATGGAGGCAAGTGCCAGTCCAAGATACGCGCTTGATGGAATTTGCGAACTGACCTTCTCAAGTGCTGCCGTGACTTGATCTTCCTGCGCTTCGCCTTTACCTACTCGGTAGTCGGTCATAATGATGGCTCCTCAGCCGGTAATGATTTACTCCGACTAAGATGCCAAAAGTCGACCCGTAGAGAACTCCGAGTTGGCCACGGCCCCAAGCCTTATTCAAAGGCTGACGATTATTCCGTGGGATCAATAAGACTGATGGGGACCTAGCACAGGATCAAAATACAATTCCTGCTGGGCCACCGAATCATCTTTCTCTAGAAGCGCGTGTTCAAGCGCAGATCATAGCTGCGGTCTGGTCCGACAGCGTTGCCTGAGAACAAGCCGCCGAAGTCGATCACGTTGAGCCGGTCGTTCAGATTGTCCGTATCAAGTTGAAGGCTGACCTTCACACGATCGCTGCGATGAAGATCGATGCCTAGTGAAGAATTGACCGCCAGCATCGGTTTCACACGTCCACGCGCAAAATCAAGCCGACTGACAACCTCCGCGCCATACTGCGCAATTGCGGCGTCGGAAGTTCCCCCGTATTCGAAAGGGAGACCAGAACCGTACGTCGCACCGGCTGCTCCCCAGAAGTTCTTTGCGAACTGATATTGGTAGCGTGTTCGGAGCGTGTTCCTTTGGTCCTGCGAATCAGGAAAATGGCCGCTGAGTTGCGACAGCGCATTGCTCGCATCGTCGCCCAGAAACAGTCCGCCGGTCACCGGAAACCAGACGTTCCCCACCATGTAGGAGTAACTGGCAAATCCATTCAGCTTTCCAACGTGAACCAGTTGCAGCTTGGCTTCCGCACCATAAATTTCGGCCTTGTCGAAAGCAATGGGATAACTCACACCTGTATTGAGAAGTTGGTCATCGTCGGCGTAGTTTCTCGCATCGCGGCGATATACATTCACGTCCATTCTCATCCGCCCGAACAAGTTCCCCGTCAGACCGCCCTCATAATAATCACCCCTTGACGGCCGTACCGGAAGGCGAAGAAATTGGTCGCTGAGCGCGTCGACCTGCGCCGAACTGGAAAGCAGAATGTTCTCGAACGCAGGCGTCTGAAAAATTCGGTCGAACGATGCGTGCAATACCAGCTTTAGAGATGGAACTGAACGGCCTACTGAGATACGGGGACTGAATGCATTCTGATTGAGAAGGAGCTGATAGTGGTCCCACCGCTCTCCGAGGTTCACGAACCACTTCCCTAACCGAATTGTGTCTTCTACAAAAGCTGCCTTCTCAAGGTCGGGACGCCGTTCTGTAAAGCTCAGGCTCGTTGGTGTATCGGGGTCGAAGTAGCCAGGATCAGTGAGTGTGTAATTGAAATTTTCGTGGAGGAAGATCGCGTCCGACTCGATGCCTGCCTTGAGCTCATGGCGCCCATGATGGAGAGAGTAAGTCGCCTTGAAATAGCCTTCGCGCAAGGAGTTGTGTTGAAAGGCCGCGATGGGCGTGGGATTCTGATTCGATTCAAGGTCGTTTGAGTTATCGCGAACCATGCCTGCGAGAGCGACCACGCTGTCGGGCGAAACGATGCGCTGATAACGAGCGGTGCCCATCGTCTCAAGAGTGTCGCCATTCTGAATTTGCCCAGCCTGCTGCTGTAGCAGCTCGTTAGGAATCAGAAAGCGCGTCAGCTCATGCCGCAAATTGACACTGAATCGATCCCGGTCTGTCAGGTCTCGCTCGAATCGAAGAGAGAAATCGCCGGTTGTTCCCTTGTTCGTATAGTTCTGAGGAACCACCGGATTTAGATAGTGGTCAGTCATGCTGCCCGAGGCACTACCGCTCAGGGTGTTCTTTCCCCACACTCGCTGCAATTGCGCGTACGACGATCCAGCTGCATAACTGCCGCCAGAGAGCACTACTTCGCCGTGAAGTCCCGGATCGGTTTGGCGCCGCGTGTTCAACTCCACAACTCCGCCGAGCTTGCGCCCATACTCCGCCGGATAGCCAGCAGTGTAAATGCTCACAGAATCCAGGCCATCGGCTTCGATCTCAGGTCCCGAGCCCGGTGAACGATTATCGGTGAGTGGAATGCCATCCACCACGAACTGCGTTTGGTATTCCGAACCACGCGGATGCAAAACGGCATTGCCCTCATACAGCCACCCTGGCTGAGAATCCACCAGGTCTTGGACTGAACGACCCGGTATCGACGACAGCCGCTGCTCAATTTGCTGGGACCCAATCTCCATCACGGACGACGTGGCATAAGGATCGATCAGCGAGTCATTTCCGTTGACGTTGATTTGCACCGATACCGGCGACACCACGAGTCGAACCGTCTCATCCTGCAGGGCCGAGTGCACATCCACAAACTGCACTGCCGGCGCGAAGCCAGTCTCCTGCAGGCGCAAGCGGTAGATGCCGAACGGTACCTGCTTGATCGCAAGCACCCCTTCGCTGTTGCTCTTCAATGTTTTGTCGTAGCCGGTTGAAGGGTTGGTTAACTCGACTGACATACTTACCGGGGAACCCGCGGGATCGATGATTTTTAGATGGACTTCACCAGAATGGACTTGCCCCCAGGCCGACGCTGCGGCGACCAGGAGGATCCCCGCAGTCTTTCTCCATCGGCCTGCTCTAGACGTGACAACACACGAGCGGCCAGAGCTCGCAACACGTGGGCACAAATCATGGATGAGGCCGCAATTGCACTCGCCATTGAGGGGTCTGCTCACACGTCGATAGTATCTTGATCGTGACGCAACGGCACTGCGCCTTTGTGGTCATAGGTTTGACGCCGGTCGCTTTCGGTTTCAGGGTTATCAGGACATTTTGTGCCGTATACTTGTGCGTTCTTTGAACAAACTAGAGCGGCCGCAACTCTTGCTCTCCACCGCGGTTAGTCAAAACCAAGTTAATCCAAGAGGCTGGCAGGATCGCGAGCAAGCACGCCGCTCCCAAATAGATCTTTCCGGACTCGATCGCTCATTTTTGAGCCGTCAGTCCACGGATGATTTCAACTTCGCGCTGACGATAAGGCGTGCCATCCGGATGAAACACGTCATGGAACCAGACCGTAGGTTGCAACAGCACATAAGGTCGTTCCCATGAATCCCATGGCAGGTACGTCTGGCTCTTGCCGGCGACGAGGCCCCAGTTGATTGCGCCCACGCGGTACTGGTGAGTGATGGGCAAAATCGTATCAAAGGTGCTTCCCGCTCCCCTCGCCATGTACTCGGTGCAGATCAGAGGTCGATGAAACTGCTCAAGCATCTTGACGTGCTGCTCAAAGTCCTCGGGCCAGCCATAGTTATGGAAGCTGATCACGTCTGATTGTTCGATCTGCACACGGCCGACGGGCGGCATCTTCTCCAGAGAACTCCAATCGCCATGCCACACGCCACTGGTCAGAGGCTGCGTAGGACCCGCACTACGCGCCCAATCAAAAACTTTGGGAAGGAGCGCTAGGATGATCTCGTTCTTGTTGCGAGGATCGCCCTTGGCATAGGAACTGTCGTTTCCATTGTCAGGTTCGTTCCAAAGGTCCCACGCTAATATGCGTGGATCGTTTGCAAACGCTCCAATGACTCCTTTGACATAACTTTCGAGATGGGGGACTTGAGATGGATCCGCAAGTACCTCTGCACCTGGGGCCTGCACCCAGCCGGAGTTATGCACGCCCGGGATGGGGGGATGCTGCGGACCCAGCTTCGGATGCGGATCCCAGCAGGAATCAAACAGAACGAATACGGGCCGAATGTGGTGGCGAGCGGCGATGGTCAGGAACGAATCGATACGGTGCTGAAAACCTTGCGGATCCTGCTCCCAGACCAGGTTGTGCAGGAAAACACGCATGGTATTCATGCCTATCGCTTCGGCCCAGCCGAATTCGCGATCAATCGTCGCAGGGTCGTACGTTTCAGCCTGCCACATTTCAAGTTCGTTAATCGCATTCGATGGCAGAAAATTGGCGCCGACAGGCCATGGCTGCTGCGCGTACCATGCGCTGGCCTGCGCCTCTGTCCACTTACTCCTCTGCGCATGCAGTGATGTGCAATAACTCAAGGTCAAGCCGCACATCATGATGATTGCTAAATGCTTCGAACGCATCCTTGAGAACCTGGTCTTCGCCATAACTGGTCCCTTTCTTAATCCTGCATGCTGAATTGCCGGTTCGTTTTGAAGTGTGGGGTCACGATGCAGGGGAGAGCAATTTGCGCTCGCATGCGCGGAGTTAGCCATATGCCGACTCAGTCGTACTAACTTGTATTGAATCAGTCGGAGCTTAGGAATTGCGATTCAAGATTGGACCTCATTGAACAGTGTCCGGACTTGCGCTAGAGCGGCCTCCGTTTTTGCTGTCCCCGGTTGGCCGATTCGTTTTGCGGATCGCCATAAGGCGCTTGACCATGTCCGCGCTCTTGTCTTTTTCGCCGAGCCCTGAATAAGCTCTGGCAAGCAAGTAATAAGCCTCTTCAGAACGCGGATTGTACTGGATCGCTGCATTCAGGTGAGCTACTGCGTCGGTGGGATGATGGTCCTCCAGCAGGATTCGTCCCATTTCGCAATGCGCTGGCGCGTAGTGATCGTCTGCCGCCAATGCCTGCTCCAACACGTGCTGTTCTTCTGTTTCATCCTGTCTTGATCGCAGAACCATCGCAAGCTGGTAGTAAGTCCTAGCTTGATTTGGAGCCAGTTTGATAGCCAAGTGATATTCGCTGATAGCTCCATCTGCATCGCTCAGCTTGAACAGCGTATTGGCCATCAGGTAGTGCGCCTGATACAGATTTCCATCGAGCGCGATCGAATGCTGTAGATCTTCACGGGCAGCGGGATAAAGGCCGGCATCAAATTCGCTTTCTGCCAGAGTGATCAAAAACTCCGCCGAATCGCTATACTCCGATCGCTTCGGTACGAGTAATCGATTCACATCGGGATATCTGCCTTCTAATTGCAACGTGTTCGCGAGCATGAGCAAAGTATGCACCGATGGATAAGTCTTATAATCTGCCTCCGCCACCGCCTGCGCTGATACAAGCTGCCGAGCGGCCAGATACACCAGCACAGCCTCCTCCATCTCTTGCGGCGGTGTCGTCGCTGTTACGCGAAAATGCGTCAATACATGCACGGCCTTGTCGGCTTGTCCAGCATTCATATATTCACGCGCTAGCGAAGCCGCAATGCTGTCGTTGGAGGGCCAGGTACTGTGTGCGTGCTCCAGTGCCAGCGTCGCTTCAGGCACATTTCCGCCGGCTTCGTAGGCCGCGGCGAGCAATAGGCTGGCCCGCGGGTCGCAACTCAAGGCCGCCAGAGGCCTAAGCGTCCCGACTGCCTCGTTGTAGTGAGCTTGTGCGATCAATCCGCTGGCATTGCCAAGGAGCGATCGCACGTCAATTGTTCCTGGACATGCTTTGGAGTCGGACCGTTGTACAGGCCGCGCACTCTGCTGCCCCACCGCCCTTGCTGCTGGCCCGCCAGTCAGGCTGTCAACAGCAAGGACGGCAAGAATGAGAACCAGTTTCCCGGTCAATCTCATTTGCAGGACACACATGCGCTTAAAATTCGAAGCGCATGCTGAGTTGTATTTCGCGCGCGGCATTCGCGCTTGAAACGTAGCCGAAGTTGCTGTTGGTCGAGTTAGTTTGTTCGGGATCGAAATTGACGCGATTGAAGGCATTGAAGAAATCAGCTCTGAATGTGAGGTTACAACGTTCACCTAACCTCCAGCCCTTGTAGCCTGAAAGGTCGAAGTCCTCAGAGCCTGGAGTCTGAATATTGTGATTTCCCGAATTGCCCTGTGCGTCTACGCCAATGCCGTGCACTGGCACTACGTTCTGAGTATTGAAATACGGCCCTAGCCTACCGTGTCTTCCCAAACCGCCATGCAGTGAGTGGTTGTTAACGGGACCGATAACATCGGGCAGCGAGTTATCGAAGAACCCGACATTCTGGTTGCTTCCCAGCGTCTCCCAAGGCCCGGTACGCAGTTGCGCAATGCCGGCTACTTTCCAGCCGCCCACGAGTGCGTCTGTCACACCGCCTTTGTTCACAAATGCTTTGTTGCGGCCGAAAGGAAGCTCGTAAATGCCATTCGCGGTGAACAAGTCAGAGATATCCTCGGCGCAGTGCCCTCGATCGAGATGCATGTCGATATGCGCGTTGAACTCATCCTGCCAAGGCATGCCCAGGCACTTAGAGAATGTGTAGTTGGCCATCAGCGAGAAGCCCGAACTGAATCTCTTCTCCACGCGTCCAATGAGGGCATCGTAGATTGAACTTCCAGATTCGGTGTTCTCTTGCACGCCACTGTATTGAGGGTAGATGCTTCCTATGCCGTTCGCATCCAGCGGGTCAATCTCCGGCCGTTCTTCGTAGTGGTGCTCGGCGCTTCCAAGATAGGCCACTTCGAAGAGCCAGTTCTTCAACGTGTGATCGATCGTGAGGTTCCATTCGTAGGCGTAAGGAGTCTTTCCGTTCGGCTGAATGAACGATACGGTAGGACCGCCTCCCGAGAAGTTTCCGTTGGTCATCGAGGGCGAGTACAAATCGCTGAGCGTGAATGCTAGCGGCTTTCCAACCGCCGGGTTATTGAAGCTATCCACCTCATATAACTGAGTCGTGTCCACTTCAACTTCATACTGGTTGATATTCGGCTGCAGGAAATACATTCCGAAACCGCCCTTGATATCCAGACCGCGGTTCAGAGAGGGTGCCCAGTTGAATCCGAAACGTGGCGAGATGTTGGTGTAGACCGGCTTGACCATGTTTCTGCCCAGTCCCAGGACGCTCGTGTTCGGATAGGTGAGGTCCTGCCCGGTGGCTGTGTCAAAGCTACCCACACGGTTATGCGCTTCAAGGGGCTGTTCGCGATGTTCCCAACGTGCGCCGTAATTCAGCGTGAAGTTGTGATTGACTTTGTAGTTGTCCTCGACGTAGTAGGCCTGATACCACATGTGAAGATTCATTGTGGGATCGCCAAGCGCGGTGCGCGTCGTGTTTGGCACGCCCATGAGCAGATCGGCGACCGGGTCTCCGCTATAGGTTCCGTTGAAGCCGATCGACGTGGCAGACCAATCTTCATAGAGATACATCGGCTCATAGCGAATATCGACTCCACCCGTGAGCTGATGCTTACCCTTCTGATACATCAAGCTCTCCGTCCACATATTCAAGCCTTCGCGGACGAGATCGGTTCCATTGGTCGAACCGGGATTCAGATAATTCGTAATGCCGATGCTGGGGTACCCGTCGCCGCCAGGCTGCGTATCTTGGCCTTGCAGTCCCAGAGGATTGGCAAGCGATGTGTCATACCCATCCCCGCGCTGCAGGCCGACTGCGGTGTGAGTCCAGCCATAGCGAACGTTGTTGACGAGGTTAGGTGAAAACACGTGTGTCCATCCCACCGTCAGGTTTTTCGGCGAAGAGGGAAACACCTGCTTGTTATGTGTCGTCTGTCCGTTGGTCACAGCGGTTTGATAGTTGGCCGTGTAACGAACGAAGGCTGTGTCCTTGCCCGAAATCGAATAATCAAATCGACCGCTAACCTGGTTCCAGTTATTCGTCGAGTTTGCGACGTTGAAGTAGTTCTGAGTGCCGTTGTTATACGAACCATTGGCTGCCGGCATCAACGCCAGGATCTTCTGGCCGATTGGATTCATGAGCGAAGCAGGAACGATGTTGCCCGGAAGGATCGCATAGCCCGTCGGTGTCGTCGGATCGAGCACATATGGGTTGTAAAGCTGATTTGGATCGGCACTGAAGTCGCCCGCAATCTGTTGTGCATTGGGAACAAGGTTGAAATCGTCGTTCGGTTGAATCTGACGAAAACCCTCGTAATTAGCGAAGAAGAACATCTTGTTCCTCTTGATCGGCCCACCGGCGCTGGCTCCGAATTGGTTCTGGTGGAACGGAGGTGGTGCACCCTGGTCGAAATAGTTGCGCGCGTCGAAATCGTTATTGCGTATGAACTCGTACGCATTTCCGTGGAACTGGTTCGAACCTGACTTGGTGACGACGTTGACGAATGCCCCTCCCACACCGAACTGCGCAGATGAGCCGGAGTTTTCGGTATTGAATTCCTGAATCATGTCAGGGTCAGGCAGCAGGCCGGCAGCACCGTACCACGCGTTGCGCGTCTCGATGCCGTCATAGAGATAGCTGTTATCGTCCTCGCGCAGGCCGCCCATCACGATGGCCACTGTGCCTTGCGCGCTCCATCCCGTGGCGGGTGACTGCATTCCGGGAACAACCGGGGCCACGCCCGACGAAAGCTGCGCCAACTGCAGGTAGTCACGGCCATTCAATGGCATATTGTCGATGGTTTGACTTTCAATCAGCTGCGCATGCTCGGAACTCTGGGTATCGAGCAGCAACGCCGCAGCGGCGACTGAAACAGTTTGCGTTGCTTCGCCGACAGCCAGCGTAATGTTCTGCTGGAATTGTTGATCCACGACTAATTTGAAGGATTGTAGTTTCTGCGTCGCGAATCCGGCTTTGGTGACCTCCATCGTATAGCTGCCCGGAGGGACGTTAGTGATGTGGTACATGCCTAGGTTTTCAGTCGTTGTGCTGTAAACCACTCCCGTTGCCGTATTCGCGAGCTGAACATTTGCTCCGATAACCACGGCGCCGCTGCTGTCAGTCACCGTGCCGCTGACTTGGCTCGTGGTGCTTTGTGCGCGACCGTTAACTGAATTCAATAAGAGAACTGCGAGCATTGCCATGAACGCCAGCTTGATCATGGGTTTGCAAGGTATGTATTGCGAGAATCTCCTCTGCCAGATTTGATTCATGTTGTGCCTCCTCCAGAAAAATAGGAACGTTAGCTTGCATAGAATTACTGTTTTAGGGTCTTGTAAACCTTTTCAATACAGCGCCGACTACATCTTCCCTGACGGCAGCAAATTCTAGGCTGTCGCATGAACCACATACAATGGGGCGATCGACCCAACTTCAGATGGGTCAAATGACCTACGAAATTTTGGGGAGTCATTCTTCGGGAAGAAACGTCTGAGCAAGGCGATTGGTTCTTGGACTTGATCAGATATGCGAACCCTGTTCGCAGGTCACTCAAAAAACTTGTTATACAGTTGGCAACATCGATAAAGTTCAGTGCGAGTGCGAAAGTCCGCCGCGATTTGGAAGAGTGGAGAGTGCCTCATGCGAATGCCGCGTGCAACCAAGCCCCGACTCATCGTGGCTGGTGTTGTGCTCGCGGCCATTGCAGCGGGCGCTTGGTTCGGGGTTCACGAGCGCCAGGTGGCAAGCGTTGTTCCCCTCACGACCTATCAATTGCGCCCCGGAAATATGAACCAGTGGGAGGCCTTCGGCGGTAGTTGGGAAATAGTCGACGGCGCTGTGAAATCCAATTCATATGAGAGAGGCGCCAAGCTCCTGACGGGCTCGAGTAGCGGGGCCAATTACACCATGAATTCGGACATGTGGTTCGATGGCCCGGCCGCAGATATGGGCGTCGTCATTCGCACCAATGAGGAAGCCGAAGGCGTGGATGCCTACAGCGGATATTTCGTCGGGTTTCGCAGTCTCGATGGAACCCTCGTCCTGGGCCGCGCCGACTACTCATGGATCGAAGTGCTGCCCGTCATTGTTCCCGGCGGGATTCATCCGTACAACTGGTATCGATTGCGTGTCACGGCTTTCGGATGCAACATTGCTGCCTCGGTGACAAACCTGGCGACCTCTCAGACAGCATGGATCGCGTTCGAGGAGCGACGCTGCGTCAAGAGCGGACGATTTGGTTTGCGCACTCTCAATGCCAATGCCATGTGGCGCAACATCAGTGTCGAACCCGCGACATGGAACGACTACTACGAGATGGAGAAGCATGCTGGCTTTGTGCAGCATCCGCTCAGCGTGAATGGTCCGCCGTGGTGGACTCCCTGGCATGTGAGCATGCTGTTCGCCGGCGCATTGGCCCTTGCACTGACGATTCAGCTTTCTTACTTCCGCGTGCGTAATTGGAAAGCCGAAACCATTACGCGCGAGCGCGAAAGATTGGCTCACGAAATTCACGACACCATGGCGCAGGGATTCGCTGGGGTGGGCTATCAAATTCAAGGAATTCGCAGCAGCATCGTACGCGGAGAACGCGTTGATTCACGCCATATAGCCGACCAGCTAAGCGTCGCGTATCAACTCGTGCGCAGTTGTCATGAAGAAGCCAGCAGAACCATCGCAATGCTTGGCTCGACGTCCCCCACTATTCAACACAACGTTCTCGGTGCTTTGGCGGAAACAGCGCGGAAGGCTGCGGGCGACAAGATAAAGATCATCTCCGAAATTAAAGGAAATCCAATTCCGCTCAACCTGCGCCTTGCCGATGCAATCTTGCACATCGGTCAGGAAGCCATCGCCAACGCCCTCGTTCACGGAACTCCGACCGTCTTGAGAATTGCGTTGACTTATGAAGTCGGCAGCGTCCAACTCGGCATTGAAGACAATGGCAGTGGATTCGAGTACTCGCCGCAAACTGCAGGATTTGGCATTCTCGGAATGCAGAAACGCGCGCGCAACGTATCAGCCGCATTAAATATTTCCAGCACGCCGGGACAAGGAACGCAAGTTAGCGTGCGAGCCAGTCTGCAGAAAGTGACTTTCCAAAACCGCCTACTCAAAATATTCAAGGAGCGATCGAAGGCTTCCGAAATCGCCTAGCAGGAATAATGGTCTGGTCGTCGGGCCGCCCGTGAGGCCGGGAAATATCTATCGTTTCGCTGATTGCAAATTTTATTGCGTGAGGCGGATTAGTCCTCGGCGAACCGCGGTTGTCGCCGCCTCTGTCCGATCATTGACACCGAGTTTCACCAGAACGCTGCCCACGTGATTGCGGGCTGTCTTGGCGCTGATGAAGAGCCGCTCTGCAATCTCTTTGTTCGTGAGCCCATCGGCAACGAGTTTCAGCACTTCAAGTTCCCGCTGGCTCAGTTCCTCGCGGGCGATCGTGTCCATCAAGCGCTTGGCAATGTTCTGCGGGATACAGCGCTTGTTGGCGTGCACCATCTCCACTGCTTCGACTATCTCTTCCTGCGGCGTGCTCTTGAGAAGGTATCCCATCGCTCCCGCCTGCAATGCTCGGAAAATGTACTCGTCCTCCTCGTAATTCGTTAACACGAGGATGCGAATGTTGGGATCCATGCGGCGCAATTCCAGAATCGCCTCGGCTCCTTCCATTTCCGGCATGCGCAAGTCCATCAGGACCACATCCGGCCTTTGCCGCTGTACCTCGGCTAGGGCCTCTTTTGCGGAGGCGGCCGTGCCCGTCACGGTGATATTCCCTTCGCTCTCAAGCATGGTTCTCAGACCCAGCCGGACCACGGGATGATCATCGACGACCAGAACTTTGATGGCCTCGGTTGAGCGCGGCATGGCTTCAGTCCCTCCGTGTCAATATGACACGCTCAGCTATCGCCAGCAATCCATGCCATCGCAAAGGCGGACGACTTAGTACTACAGTTGTAAATCGACGATCCCGGAGGGAGCAGGGGGTTTCAACCCCCTGAAAGATGGCGAATTTACGTGGCCTTTAGGCCCGGGCCTTCGTCCGTTTTCCAGGAATTGAGTGAAATACAACTGTAGTATTAGGCCCATGCCAGTTGGGGGTTCTGCATCATTGACACTGGTGGCGAATTCAAAATGCCGGTGGCGACCTTGGCACTCCCGGTAGATTCTAGTGGTGCAATTGGCTGGCGGTGTCCTCAAGATTGAGGCATGTCGCTCAGACCACAAGAGGCTTTCAGCGTTCCGGACGAGACGCGGCGAGTAG
>OBLU010001469.1_pt1 | contig 22031 bp, 17 predicted proteins | sample 1518681 | NCBI WGS metagenome assembly OBLU01 (sample SAMEA3539304, study PRJEB22396) | soil metagenome | biome: tundra; feature: field; material: soil | place: USA | collected 2010-05 | depth 0.15 m
GCAAGACCGGCCAGTAGCAACGCATTCACGCTCGTACGATTGAACATCGATGACCTCCTGGGTCTCGAACCGGCTTCGGCTTCGCAGTATCGGGCGAAGCTACAGACTTTCTTCCACCTTCGACTATAAGTCCGCGACGACCGAACTACCCGGTCCGCGAAAGCGTCTCTCATCATTCGGAATCAAGACGGTTAATAAACACTCGCAGTCAGCGGGCAACCAATACACCCTTCGTGGGATTGCGCCGCTCGACAGTACACATGGTTCCGAGAATTGCCCCTTCAAAACCAGATAAGCCGATCTGCCCTGGCGTGAGGGACGCAACTCCGCAATACTCTTGCTTAGCTACTGCAACTGCATGGCCATACTTTACCTTGCTTATTCCCATCAGAATCAGGTAATTGCAAAGCAGAAAACCAAAAGTAATGTAATCTCCTGTATACGCAATCGCAGAGCTGCATACGCTCGCTTACTAGCTCACGCACCGCTCGCCTCCGGTTGCACCTGCAACCCCGCCCCGCTACACTTCCTTCAGCATGGCCATCGCTCGCGACAACACACCGGAACGTCTCGTAAGCGCCTCGCGCGCCGAAGAGGAGCAGGGCTTTGAACTCAAGCTCCGGCCCCGCTGGCTCGGAGAGTTTATCGGCCAATCGAAGGCCAAGGAACAGCTCGCCATCGCACTCGAAGCCGCCAAGTCCCGCGGCGAGGCCCTGGACCACGTCCTTCTCTTTGGCCCTCCCGGCCTGGGAAAGACCACGCTCGCCACCATCATTGCCAACGAACTCGATGTCGGCTTCCAACAGACCTCCGGCCCGGCTCTGCAGATCCAGGGAGACCTGACCGCCATCCTCACCAACCTCCGTGAGCGCCAGGTTCTATTTCTCGACGAGATTCACCGCATGCAGCCGGTGCTGGAAGAGAAGCTCTACACCGCCCTTGAGGACTACAAGCTCGATATCATCATCGGCCAGGGCCCGGCGGCCCGCACTCACGTCATGGAGATTCGCCCGTTCACGTTTATCGGTGCCACCACTCGGCCCGGCCTGCTGAGCTCACCGCTCCGATCTCGGTTCGGTATTCTTCTTCGCCTCGAGTTCTACACGGAGGAGGAACTGCGCTTCATTGTCGCGCGCTCCGCCGAAGTCATGCAGGTGCCGATCGACGAGGACGGCGCGGCCGAAATTGCTCTCCGTTCGCGCGGCACACCACGCATCGCCAACCGCCTGCTCCGCCGCGTTCGCGACTACGCGCAGGTTCGAGGCACCGGCACAATCGACCGCCCTACGGCCAACGCCGCACTCACCATGCTTGAAGTGGACGCTCACGGCTTCGATGAGATCGATCGCCGCCTACTGCTGACCATCATTCAAAAATACGATGGAGGCCCTGTTGGGCTGGGCACGTTGGCCGCCACCCTTGCTGAAGAAGAAGACGCGCTCGAAGAGATCTACGAGCCGTTCCTCATTCAGATCGGATTCCTTGACCGCACGCCGCGTGGCCGCGTCGCCACACGCCTCGCCTACGAGCATTTCAACCTGACCATGCCCGGTCGCCAGACGCCGCTGTTTTGATCAAATAATTCAACCACATCATGGAGGAATGAATTCATGGCCCGCACGGAATCCACCATGCTCGATCTAGGCACCATCGCCCCAGATTTTGCTCTCACCGAGGTTGTAACCGGAAAGACCGTCCGCAGCGATGACTTCAAAGGAAACAAGGCGCTTCTGGTCATGTTTATCTGCGCCCACTGTCCCTTCGTGAAACATATCAATGAAGGTCTTGCGGCATTTGGCAAGGATTATGCCGGCAAGTCGGTCGCCATCGTTGCCATTAGCAGCAACGATGCAGAGACCCATCCAGGAGATAGTCCCGCCGACCTCAAGCAGCAGGCTCAGACCTTTGGATTTGCCTTCCCTTACCTATATGACGTGACGCAAGTCGTGGCTCATGCCTACAAAGCCGCCTGCACCCCGGACTTCTTTCTTTTCGACGCCGATTTCAGCCTTGTCTATCGCGGCCAGTTCGACTCCAGCCGTCCCGACAGTGGGATTCCCGTCACGGGTAAGGACCTGCGCGCCGCTGTCGACCTAGTGCTAGCCGGCAAGCCAGTGTCGGAGGATCAGCGTCCGTCCCTCGGCTGCAACATCAAATGGAAGTGATGAGCGAAGCGAATTTGTTTGACAGCGCATCCGCGCTCGCCATGCAAACAGAGCCATCCCCGCTTCACAGCTTCAGCCCCTTCAGATACGCTCGGAACTGCGGTCCTAGATCGCTCCGCTTCAGCGCAAACTCGACCGTCGCCTGCAACATGCCGAACTTATCGCCCGCATCGAATCGCTTGCCCTTAAACGTGTAACCGAAGACCTTCTCTTCTTTCACGAGCGCAAGGATTCCATCCGTAAGCTGTATCTCCCCGCCCGCGCCGGGAGTGGTCTGTTCAAGGAGCTCAAATACGCGCGGCGTCAGCACATACCGTCCGATGATCGCCTGCTTCGAAGGCGCAACTTCAAACTTTGGCTTTTCCACCATGCCGGTGCAGTTGTAGATGCGTGGGTTGTCCGGGTCCTGCGAGCCGGCCAGCACACCATAAAGGGAAATTGATGGGCCCTCCACCGTCTGTGTCGCCAGCACCGATCCGCCCTTCTGCTCGAAAACTTTGATTAACTGCTTCAGGCATGGCACCTTCGCATCAATCACGTCGTCTGGCAGGATCACGGCAAACGGCTCGTCTCCTACCAGTTCCTTCGCGCACAGTACAGCGTGTCCCAGACCAAGCGGCTCCTTTTGCCGGACATAGCTGATCTTCGCCAGCGATGATACTCCACGCGAAACCGCAAGCAGCTCGAGTTTGCCGCGCCGCTCCAGGGTGGCGTCCAGCTCGAAGCTGTTGTCGAAGTGGTCTTCCATCGCGCTCTTCCCGCGGCCGGTCACAATGATGATGTGCTCGATCCCCGAGGCGATCGCCTCTTCCACCCCGTATTGGATGATGGGCTTGTCCACCACCGCCAGCATCTCTTTCGGAATCACTTTCGTCGCCGGCAAGAAACGTGTACCCAACCCGCCCGCTGGGAATACTGCCTTCCGTACCCATTTTTTCATTCCATGTTCCTCGTTTTCAATCGAGCCGCAGCGGGGGCATGCCTGCGTTTCCTGCGCTCACAATACTAGGTCATTTTCATTCAGGTTGTAACGCTCGTCGCGGTTGCGGAGAACTGGGTGCCGCTCCCTGCGCCTTTCCTCCGGCGCAAGGGTGGGAGTGCATGTCCTCAGAGTGCCGGCGAATCGTCGCCCAGCAACGCCTCCCGCACAATCTTGATTAGTGGAAAGCCCTGCCTTAGAAAATCATCGTGAAATTTCTGCAATGAAAATGCTGCGCCCTGCTTCTGCTTCATGTCTTCACGCAGCTTGATGATCTCCAGCTTGCCAAGGGTGTAGTAGAGATAGGTGGGGTCGCTGGTTCCCCGCTTTGTCTCCACCATGGCCGACTCCTTTGACTGATAGCCTTCTTTCTGAAAGAACGCTTCAGCTTCGTCGAAGCTCATCTTGCCTGTGTGCATTTCGATGCCGACAATAAATCGCGCATTGCGCAGCAATGCATCCTGCAGTTGCCCGAGGCGCAAGAATTTTGCCTCGCGCTCGTCTTTCGCTCCTGTGCCGGGCTGGCCATAGCCTTCGTCCAGCATCATCTGCTCGGTGTAGTGCGCCCACCCCTCGACGTCGGTGTTTGCGCTCAGCAGTTTTCGAACCCGGCTGGGCGCTTGCGGCAACCAGAGATATTGAATGTAGTGCCCGGGATATGCCTCGTGGACCGCAGTCGAAATCACTGTGCCGACATTGAACCCGTGCATGTAGCCTTCAACCTCGGCGGGGGTCATGGAAGGATCGGGCAGAGTCACGTTAAAGTATGCCTCAGTCCCGTGCCTTTCAAATGCGCCGGGGGTGTCCATGCTAGCTGTGGTCGTGGCCCGCATGAACGGGGGTGTCTCTTCGACGATCGGGCGCACGTCCGACGGAATGGTCACAATGTGATGCGCGCGAATAAAGCTGTCCAGCCCATCGAAGGTCGCGCGGAATGCGTCGAGCAGAAGGTCTGGCGCGGGGTGGTTCTGTCCCAGTTCCTCAAGGACTGCGCGGGTGTCCTTGTCCGGCTCCAACTCCTTTGCAACCTGGATGAAGCGCGCCTGATTCTTGCGCATGTCCGCCCAACCGATTTCGAGTAGCTTGTCCAGCGGCAGGTCAACCATCTCGTCGTACTGGAGCTTCTTTAAGAAGGAATCCGCGCCAATGCGGAAGTCTCCATTTGACTTGGCGAGCTGGTCCGATTTCAGCCATCCCAGATAATCTTTCAGGCTTGCAATCACTGCGGCATTCGTCTGTGCAAACTCAGCTTTCAGCGCTGCGTCCTGTGCGTCGGCAAGGGCCAGCGGGACGTCGTGCTCAAAGAAGGTCACTATGTCCGGCAGCTGCTCGATGGCGATTTCGGTAAACACGCGCGGCGGATTCTTCAGGTTCACGCGTGCTGTGGCGAGCAGCGCAGGCATTTGCCTCTCCCGCGCAATGAGAGATCGCAGGCGGTCGTCGGGCGAGGCAAACTTGCGTTCCATTAAAACAAACGCGCCATTCGCGCAGGTGCTTGCGTAGTTGTCCGCATTCGTCTCCCAGGGGCGGATTGTTTCGAGAGTGAGGAGGCGGGAGTGGATGGTCGACAAGACAATTTCGCGGTCACTTCGCGGCACAAAGTTTACGGCAGTGGTATCAGGATGAATCGCCTCAATGCGTTTTTCAAATTCCTTGAGCGCAGCAATCTCCGCTTCGACACTCCTTCGCGAATAATCCTCTAACAGCGTGTCGTACTGGTGGTATCCGGCCGACGTTCCCTGAGTCGGCTGATAGCGCAGATAGACCTGATCCAGATACTCATCTGAAACCTTCTCGAACTGCTGCTTCCATGTCTCATTCGAGGCATGGGCAGTAATCGCGGTCGACATAAACGCTCCTGAAACAACCACAGCAAAAAACTTCTTCATCGCATCTCTTCTCATCTGCTGGCCCGCACTCCTCAAGCAACTGCCGGCGCCGCAGCCAGCTTCTCAAGCACTTCGTGAATCTCAAGCAAAACTTCATCTGGCCGCACGGCAGCCAAAGGATACTTCAGCAGCCCCTGCGGCGTGAACTGCGCACCACGCTTGGCGTTGCGTGCAACCAGGCGCATAAGGTGGGCCGGATCGACCGCGGCATTCTCCATGAACCGAATCTGCAGTTCGCCGCGCCGTCGATCGACCTGGGCAATGCCCATGCGCTCGCATTCCAGCCGCAACTGCGCCGCTTCCAGTAAGTACACGGTCGCATCGGGCGGCGAGCCGTATCGATCTTCCATCTCCGCGCGCACTTCGGCCACAGCCGCTTCGCTGGTTGCTCCCGCAATCTTCTTGTAAAGCCGCAGCCGCTGGTTCTCTTCCGGCACGTAGCTCTCGTCGATGCGCAGCGCAATCCCCAGGTTCAGCTGCGTCGCAGGCCGCTCATCGCTGCTCTCGCCCTTCATCTCCTTCACCGCAGCTTCCAGCATCGAAGTGTACAGCTCGAAGCCCACGGCCTCAATGTGTCCACTCTGCTCGCCGCCCAGCATGTTGCCGGCGCCGCGCAACTCCAGATCGAGTGCAGCAATCTTGAAGCCGGCGCCCAGGTCGCTGAACTCCTTCAGCGCCGCCAGCCTTCTGCGCGCGATTTCAGTCAATTCCTGTTCAGGCGGAATCAGCAGATACGCATAGGCACGCCGATTGGACCGGCCCACTCTGCCGCGAAGTTGATATAACTCGCTCAATCCGTGCCGGTCGGCCCGGTTGATCAAAATCGTATTCGCCAACGGAATGTCGAGCCCGTTCTCGATGATCGTCGTCGCCACTAACACGTCGTACTCGTGATGCATGAAGGCGAGCATCACCCGCTCGAGTTCTGTCTCGCTCATCTGCCCATGGGCCACTGCCACGCGCGCAGCGGGTACGAGCTCTTGAATGCGTGATGCTATTTCGTAGATCGATTCCACACGATTGTGTACAAAATACACTTGCCCGCCGCGTTCAAGCTCAACCTCAACGGCCGAGCGCACAATCTTCTCGTCGAATTTGGCCACCACGGTCTGAATCGCCATTCGGTCTTTCGGCGGCGTCTCGATTACGCTCATGTCCCGCAAGCCCACCAGCGACATGTGCAGCGTGCGCGGAATGGGCGTCGCGCTCATGGCCAATACGTCGATCTCCTTCCGCATCTGCTTCAGCCGCTCCTTGTGGCGGACGCCGAATCGCTGCTCTTCATCGACGACAAGCAGCCCGAGATCCTGAAACTTGATGTCCTTCGAAAGCAGCCGGTGGGTGCCGATCAAAATATCCACCCGGCCCATCTCCACCTGCTTGACGATCACCTTTTGCTCTTTCGCCGTGCGGAACCGGGAGATCATCTCCACATTGATTGGGAACTGAGCGAACCTTTTCTTGAAGGTCTCGAAATGCTGAAAGCTCAGCACCGTGGTCGGCGTGAGCACAGCCACCTGCTTGCCGTCCTGGACCGCTTTGAACGCGGCCCGCATGGCTACTTCGGTTTTGCCGTAGCCCACATCGCCGCAGAGCAGACGGTCCATCGGCGTGGTCGATTCCATGTCGTATTTGATGGCCCTGATCGCCGATAACTGGTCGTCGGTCTCGCTGTAATCGAACTGGTCTTCAAATTCTTTTTGAAACTCGTTGTCCTTTGAGAAAGCATTTCCCTGCGCGGTGGTCCGTTCGGCATAGAGCTTCAATAACTCGCCGGCCATATCCTGCATGGCCTTGCGCACCCGCGCCTTGGTCTTGGTCCACTGCTGCGATCCCAGCTTGTTGAGCACCGGCGCCGGCCCCGCGTCGGTCGAACGGTACTTCTGAATCAGGTCGAGGCGAGTGAGCGGGACGTAAAGCTTGGTCTGCTCGGCAAACTCCAGAATCATGAATTCGACGGAGAGCGAGTCCTGCACGATCTCCTTGAGCCCCTGGTATTGTGCAATCCCATGCTCGGTGTGGACGACGTAATCGCCGATCGTAAGATCACGAAAATCCGCAACAAATGCCGCTGTCTTCGATCGCTTGGGCTCCGGACGCGCCGTCACATCCGCCTCGTCTGATAGGTCGTTCGCCCCGAAGACAATCAGATTCGCGTCCTGGAAGCTCACTCCCGCTGAGATCGGTGTCCGCACAATCACGGGCACGCGCATATCGCCAGCCATGTAGCTGGCTTCGTCAAGCACTGTTTCGCCGCCGGGATGAAAGAACCGGCTGCCCAGCCTGTAGGGAATCTGATATTCGCGCAGCACCGTGGCCAGCCGCTCCACGTCGCCCTGGTTCGGCGCCGCCAGCACAATGCGCGCTTCCTTTTCCATCAGGTTCTTGAGTTGCTCGGTGAGCGTCGGAATCGAACCATGAAATCGCAGTGTCGGCCGCGTGTTCAGCTCAATCTCGCCGAGCGTGTTGTCTTCATCCAACACGTCCACCACGCCTAGCTGATCGAGATCAAACCCCATGTGCGAGTCGAGCGCGGCCTGCAAGACTTCCGGCCGCAAGTAGATGTCCTCGGGCCGAATCAGGGAACCAATCCCGGACCGCTCATGACGCTGCTCCACCTTGTTCCACCAGCGTTCGAACTGATTGCGCACCATCGCCGGCTCTTCAATAAACAGTGCGCACTTCGGGACTAACGACAACAGCGACTTGTCCGCACCTGCCACCGCGCTGAAGAACTCCCACCCAGGGAAGACGCTCACGCCACCAGCGGCTGCGGCCTCAATAGCCATCTCTTGATCAGTTTCCTGGTCTTCGCCGGCATCCGTAGACTCCGTCTCGTCCCCACCATCGAAGTCCAGCCGCTGCTTGCTCAGCCGTCCATGCACCGCGGCCAGGAGCCGTTCCGTGACCGGCGTCTCCGTGAGCGGCAGCAACTGAGCCTCGTCCAGCCCACTCTGCGAGCGCTGGGTCTCCGGGTCAAATTTTCGGATGGTTTCAATTTCGTCGCCGAAGAATTCGATGCGTACCGGCCGGTCCGTCTCCGGCGAATATACGTCGAGAATTCCGCCCCGCCGCGTGAACTGCCCCGGCATCTCCACCAAGTCCATCTCTGTGTAACCCACACTGGCCAGGTGCCCTGTGAGCACTTCAACATCAACTTCTTCGCTGCGGCGCAGCGTCACTGCCAGTCCGGCGTAGTAGTCGCGGTCAAACAGCTTGAGTGCCGCAGCTTCTACCGGCGCAATCAGGATCGACACCGCTCCAGTTGCCAGCTTCCACAACGCCGCCGCCCGCTGCTCTTGCACGTCTGGATGTGGAGAAAGATTTTCGAAAGGAAGCACATCGTGCGCCGGAAGCCGCACCACTGCTGCAGGATCTACGGCGCCGGTCAGCTCACACCCGGCGCGAAGCGCCGCTTCCAGCGCCTCGGCAGCTTTGTTGTCGGCCACCACCACAACCACTAGTTGCTTGGCCGCCCGAGCCATCAGGGGAACATACAGCGCCCGCGCCGTCGCCGTGAGCCCGGACACACGTCTCCGCCCCGAACGAAGGCTCAGATGCCTTCGTACGCGCTCAAACCCCGAAGTCTGCTCCAACTCCGCAAAAATCTCGCGGACAAACGGGAGAATCATCAGCCTTCAGTTTACCAGCGATCGCGGACCTGACTTTCGCACGTCGTTACAACAGGCGGGCATCGACCGTTGGCGTGTCGTAGGGGCGTACGCGCCCAACGTCTTCGCGTACTTGCGAAAGTTGGCGTAGTTTGAGTATCGGCTGCGCCGTCTTAAACGCCGACACGCCCGCGAATGTCTTTGAGGAGCACCAGGAGATGAAGCGGATCAGCCGGCGAGGCGACAAAATCAAACTGCTCATAGTAGCGCCGCGCCTGTTCATCTTTGGCATGGACGGCAAACGCCCGAATGCCGGCGATATCGGCGGCTTGCAGGGTTCGCAGGACAGCATCCCTCAGGAGCGCTCGCCCGACGCCCTGCTTCTGCCAGTTTTTGGCGACAGTCAGGCGGGCCAACAACATGATCGGGACCGGATGGCGGGCAAGCCTCTTCTGCAATCGCTCCGGGGCATCGCTATTCTCAATCTGCCCGACAGCCAGGCTGTAGTAGCCAATAACAACGCTTCCCGCCAATCCGGCATAAGTCTGTGCCGCGCCGGCGCCCTGATTTTGCAGCGCGTGCTTGCGCAGCCAACTGTTCAACAGCTCTTGTCCACAGTCGAAGGCGTCAATGGGGTGGTCGCGCCTTAATTTCTCAATCGATCGCACTTCGATGGTGCGAGCCTCGGTCATCTTGCTTTGTCTAAGTCGAAGAATCCCGGTTCATCGAGGAGCGTTTGCAGACGAGGCAAGGAACGAGGAGGCGCATTGAGCGCCGACTGGAAGGCCGCCCACTTCTCTGCATCCAGGCCAAAGACCCGGCGCTCGGCCAGCGTCTCCTCGGCGCGGGAAAGAGCGCTTTCCATGACAAAATCGCTCATCGAGCGATGGGTTGCGGAGGCGGCCGCCTGCAACTTGGCCTTTGCCGAAGGCGAGACTCGCACATCCAATTTCTCCGTGCGACGTTCCGTCAGAATGGGTTGAGTGGCCATGAGATTTCTCGATCCGGTTCTCCATCATGATCACCGATTATCATGACAATGTCAAGACAATTGGTTGGATGTCGCCACTCTCTACTTTGGGATCCGGGAAAGAACGAAGACCCGAAAGCCGGCCGCCCTCACTCCGCCCCGGCACCCGCCCGATCGACAAACACCTGCTGCGGCGCGGTCACCTCAAGCGACAGCCCCGCGACCTTCAGCTTCATGTTCTCTACTGCTGGCTTCTTGTCCAGCCTGGCCGTAAAGTCGAGCTCGTATTGGTTGTCCAGACGCCTTGCCAGATCATCGAAGAATGGCTGGAATGAAACCGGATTGCCCATGCCGGAACCGTAGCTGCTGCCTCCAGTCGCCTGCGTAACTTCAGAGAGCAAGCTCTGCCCGCCATTAGCCGCGGTCGAGTTGTTGGTGGAGCTAGGCCGGCCCTGCCAGTAGAAAGCGTAGACCACCAGTCCCGCGCGAACGGAATCGGTGATCGCGGCCTGCACATACGTGTCGTCGAGATCGAGGCCCGGGCTGGCGGGGTCGATGCCGTCCCCCACCAGGACTACTTCGCGCCGCACCCCGCGCTGTCCAGAGGGCCAGTGGTGCGCCAGGTCTGACAGGCTGAAGTAGGCGTTCGAGCCGGGGCCTGCCTGCAAATGAAGCTCATTCACCACCTGCGCATGGTCTGCCGACAAAGGACCCTCCAAAATCGCGCGACCATCCTGCATATACCCGACCGCAACCTTTGCGTGCGGGCCCAGGCCCTGGACAAACTGCTTGATCTCTTCGAACTGACGGCCCAGGTTGCGTGCCCCGCCGTCGATCAGCACCACCAGTTCCAGCCCGTCGTTGGCTCCGCGGAGCGGCGTCCAGCCTGTTACGCTGGCGTCTTTCCCATTTAGTTTGATGGCCAGATCTTGAGGAGAAATGCTCGGAGCTATTTCGCTATGCTTGGTAAACACCGTCACCACAGCTCTTCCCTGGCCCGTAGCGTTGGCACTCTGCGGAAACACCGGCGCTGCCATCAGCAGTGCCAACGCAACCATCCAGGTTGACCTTCCAGATCTCTTCACGTGAATCGCCTCTTCTCAATTGCACCTTCAAAGCCGGCCGGCACTTGCGGTCTTTCAGTGGCGCCGGGTGACCAAGAGCTTCTACGTTGTTCGATGCTCGGCCGCCGCAAGGAGCCGCATGCGGTGACGAGTCGGACAACCTTCTGTTCCCTATTCACCCTCCGCCTTCAAGAACGAGTAGAAGAAGTCGAGGGATTTCCAGTATGAATCTACCGGCAGCCTCTCATCACGCCCGTGTGCGCGCTCGTCGTCCCGCTCGAGGGCAATAGCCGAGTAGCCGTAGCAGGGAATCCCCGCCTGCGCAAAGTAGATTGAGTCGCTGGCCCCGTTTTCCATCACGGGCGTCACCGGTATACCCGGCCAGATGGCCTGCGTGAGCCGCGTCAACGGGGCAAAGACCTCGGGGATTGGAGCCGGGGGCACCATTGCCTTCCTTTCCGGCGCGGTATCGGAGACTTCCCCTGCATCGGAGACGAACTTGACACTCAGCTTTTCGTCGGCAAAGACCCCGATCAGCTGCTGGCGAATCTCCTCCGGCGAGTGGCCTGGGAAGATCCGGCAATTCACGATGGCCTGCGCCGTCTGCGGCAAGGCGTTGTTGGCGTGCCCTGCAGACAACCTTGTCGCAACGCAGGTGGTGCGGAAGTTTGCGTTGAAGCTCGGTTCCGCGCCCAGCCGCGCCGCCGCGGCCATATCCGGAGGCGAAGCCAAAATCCCTAAAATGTCTGCCGCCGTTCGTCCTGTTTCCTGCCCGTCCAGGTTCTTGAAATAGGTCCGAGTGACCTCGTTCATCTCGAACGGAAACGCATACGCTGCCAGCCTGGTCAGCGCCGCTGTCAGTTCATAGATCGCATTGTCGGGCCGCGGAAGAGAACTGTGCCCGCCGCGATTGGTCGCCGTGATTTGGAAATCTGAGTAGACCTTCTCCGTGGCCTCCACGTCCGCTGCGATCGCTCGCCTGTGGTCCAGTTCGACGCCGCCCGCATCGGGGTTGATGACGTACGCCGCATCCACCAGGTCACGATGCTCCCGCACCAGCCACTCGGCCCCGTTGAACCTGCCGCCCTCCTCATCTGCGGTCAACGCCAGAATCAGGTCCCGCTTCGGCTTGTATCCCTCCCGGTGCAGCCGCAGAAACGTCGCCACCAGAGCGGCGTCGGAGTTCTTCATGTCCTGCGTGCCGCGGCCGTAGTAGTAGCCATCCTTCTCCACAAATTCAAATGGATTGGTCGACCAATCCAAGCGCAGCGCCTCTACAACATCGATGTGGCACAAGAACAGCACAGGCTTCCCGGTTGGGGCTCCACCCGCGCGGTACCGCACCACCAGATTCTGTTTGCGCTCGTCCGGGCCCAACAGGTGCAGATCCTCGGCTGGAAACCCGGCGTCCAGAAGCCGCTTCTGCATCGCCGCGGCAGCCGTCGTCACATTGCCCTGGAGCGTGTCCGTCGTGTTGATCTCGATCAGCTCCTTGAAGATTGCCCGAGCCTCCGCACGGTCTTCAGACGAAGCGGTTGGCAGAGCGCTCTGGCCAAACGCGACCGATCCGGTGCAAACAAGGTACAGACAACCAAACAAACCAAATGTGGCTGTGGCTGCGACAAATGAGTTTCTACCCATGAGTGAATTGTACGAGTTACCAGCCCCGCATCGCGCTTTCAACTGGTTCACCAATCCACCCGGAAAAGCCGTTTGCTTCCGGCAAGCAATCGATTTATCGTGGACCCAAGATGAGTTCGAGGTGCAAAATGCAGTTCCGGTTCAGGTTTGCTGCTCTTCTGTTTGCTTTGTCCGTCATAGCCGCCGCTCAAATGCCCGACAAGCCCATGATGCGCCCGAGGATCACCGGCATCTCACACATCGCTGTCTACACCTCGAATCCAGCGGCCACCGACCACTACTACAGCGCGATTATCGGCGCAGTCAAAATGACCGATCCCGAGAACCCCAAGGGTGTCCGCTACGCCCTGAGCGCAACGCAGTTCATTGAAGTGCTGCCACTGCCCTCGGACGCCGACATCAATCGCCTGGACCACACGGCCTGGAACACTGATGATGCTGAAACGCTGCGGCGCTTTCTTAGCTCCAAATCATGGAAGGTGCCCTATAGAGTGGAAAAGGGCGCCGATGGAAGCCTGTGGTTTGAGGTGAAGGACCCCGAAGGCAACAAAGTTCAGTTCGTCCAGCCGCCTGACCAGCCCAAGCCGTTCGCAGCTCCGTCAGCCATCGGCCATCACATCATCCACGTCGGCTTTCTTGTCCACAGCCGCATGGTGGAGAACTTGTTCTATCGCGATCTTCTTGGCTTCAAGCCCTACTGGTTCGGCGGCATGGTCGAGGGCAAAGTCGACTGGGTGAGCCAGCAGGCTCCTGACAGCCACGACTGGTTGGAGTACATGCTTACCAGCGGTCCGTCAGGCACGGGCATTCCCGCGACCATCTCGCAGCACGATCTCGGAGTGCTGGACCACCTTTCCATCGGTGAGGACTCGGTCCCCGTGGCGTACAGCCAGCTTGAAGTTGGCAACCGGCTCACCGGAGTCCACGACGATCAGCCGAAGATCGGCAAGGATGGCAAATATCAGTTCAACCTCTATGACCCGGACGGAATCCGGCTTGAGCTGATGAACTATCACGCCACGGAAAAGCCTTGCTGCTCGGCGTTTACGGCGGACGATCCGGCGGAATAGAGCGGGATTGCCTGCCGGAACTGAATAGGACTGTCCAATCGGAGAAGGCGCGTCCAACATCACACCTGTTCCTTCGCTTCGCGCTAAACTTCCTATATGCCTGCCGCCGCACTCGCCCCTGAAGTCCTGGCCAAGTACGAGCCCGTCATCGGACTCGAGGTGCACGTTCAACTGCTCACGGCCACAAAAGCCTTTTGCAGTTGCGCCAATCATTTTGGGTCGGCGCCCAACACGAACATCTGCCCAGTCTGCCTGGGCCTGCCCGGCGCGCTGCCCGTACTCAACGCCAAAGCTGTCGAGTTTGCCACTCTCGCTGCACTTGCCCTTGGCTGTGAGGTTCGAGAACGTTCCATCTTCGCGCGGAAGAACTACTTCTATCCCGATCTACCGAAGGGCTATCAGATTTCGCAGTTCGATAAGCCTATCGCTGAACACGGGTTTATTGAGGTCCCAACCGCGGACCGAACCATCAAGAGGATTGGCATCACCCGCCTGCACATGGAAGAAGACGCGGGCAAGAGCCTCCACGACGGGTTCGCCGACTCGTCCACGCGCACCTATCTCGACCTGAACCGCTGCGGCACCCCATTGATTGAGATCGTCTCCGAGCCCGATATCCGCACGGCGGACGAAGCCTTCGAGTATCTGACTCGCCTGAAAGAGATCCTGCTCTACACCGGCGTCTCCGACTGCAACATGGAAGAGGGCTCGCTGCGCTGCGATGCCAACGTCAGCGTGCGGCTGAAGGGCGCGCCGAAGTTCGGCACCAAGGCTGAAGTCAAGAATGTAAATAGTTTTCGCTTTGTCCGGTTGGCGTTGGAATACGAGATTGAGCGTCAGATCGAGGTCATTGAATCCGGTGGCAGCGTCATGCAGGAGAGCCGTCTGTGGAACGCCGCCGAGGGCCGCACCTATTCGATGAGGTCGAAGGAGCAGGCGCACGACTATCGCTACTTCCCCGAGCCGGACCTGCCGCCGCTGATCGTGACGCCAGAATTTTTAGGAGAGACCGCCCAAAAGCTGCCCGAGCTGCCTGAAGTCCGCCGCGCCCGCATGATCGCCGAATACGATCTGAACACCCAGGACGCATTTACCCTGACCGCGTCCCGCGAGTTCGCCGACCGCTTTGAAGCCGCGGCCCGCACGGCTCGCAATCCCCGCCGCGTGGCAAACGTGCTGCTCAGCGAGGTTGGCGGAAGGCTCAAGGCACTTGGCCTCGAACAGGAGCAGTCTCCCGTTTCGATGGCTGGGATTGTCCTGGCCGCGGATCTGCTCGACGAGGGCAAGATCAGCTCCAAACAACTGAAGCAGCTCTTCGATGTGTGTTTTGAGAAGGGGGAGGACTTCCCCGCAGTCTATGACCGCGAGAATCCCCAGCAAATTACGGACTCCTCGGCGATCGAAGCCATGATCGACGAGGTGATCGCTGCTAATCCGAAACAGGTTGAGCAGTATCGCGCCGGTAAGAAGACGGTAGCGGGATTCTTTGTGGGCCAGGTGATGAAGGCCTCGAAAGGCCAGGCCAACCCGGCCCTGCTGAATGAACTGGTAGTGAAAAAACTGGAAGGGTGAAGCGGCCTACTTTAACTTCAGATCGCATTCAAACTCTTTGCGCGCATCCCACTGGCTCACCGTCTTGACCGCGCTCTTCTTGCCCTCTTTTTCAGCCCAGAGTTCATAGTCTTCTGCCATGTTGACTTGGGTAAAGCGGAACTTGCCATCGGCTTGTGCCGTGTAGCTACGGATCGACTTGGTCTTCAGATACTTGAGAAAGACTGTGGCGCCCGCCACTGGCTTGGAATCTGCGTCCACCACGAAGCCAAACACGGCGCGCTGGCCTAGATTTTGCGCCTGCGCCTCAGTCGGCCCAAGGCCAAATCCGGCCAGTCCGGCCCTCGACCCAGTGGGAAACACTCCGGCAGCCAGGGCGGCGACCGCCACCCCGACCGCCAATCTCGTTCTGAAACGACTCACTCTTCCTCCTCGTCCTCGGCAAGCAGATCGTCGTCCTCATCCAGGTCGTCGTCTACTCGCGTTAGTTCCAGTGGTTCCACTCCAACCACCTCATACTCCGTGCCGCACTCATCGCACGTTACCACGTCGCCTTCTTCCACTTCGTCCATTTCGATGTCAAGTCCATTCTCGCACTCCGGGCAGTTGGGCATGACACTCTCCTCTCGTTTCACCGCATTTCGGATTTTAAGATGACGGTGCCTTACGGTACGACTCCGCTATTCTTGGGGACAACCCGGCCTCAGGTCAAGAGCCATCAAAGCTCACCCGCAACCGGGACTCCCAAATGTGGAGAATACGCTATAAACCCCGCCTCAATCAGAGCAGACAGGCGGTTGCAGCACTGCAAGCCCCATGACACCCACCAGCTCCACCGTTTACCCTGTTGTCTACAATGGCCAGAATCGGTAGCAGCCCGTTTTCCTTCCCTGACTTCCGCGGAGCGACGCGCCGGCTGGTGCTGCTCAACCTGCTCGCCTTCTTTGCGTTGCTCGTTGCCCAGTTGGCGCTACCCCACCTGGAGATTCCACTCGCTGTCCGGTTCGGATTTGTTCCCGGCGCTTTCGTTCACTTCGGCTGGTTCTGGCAGCCTTTCACCTACAGCTTCGTCCATCCAAGCCTGATTGGAACGCTGTTCGAGCTGCTCTCACTGTGGTTCCTGGCCGGCTTTCTTCAGGACCTTCACACCTCCAGCTGGGTCACCAATCTTTATGCAGTTTCCGTTCTAGGCACGGCAGCGGCTGCCACTGCAATCTATGCGGCCAGCGGCACTCTCGGCTACACACTTACAGAGATTCCCATCTACGGATGCGGCGGGGGCATCTTCGGCCTGCTCGTGGCCATTGGCGCACTCTACGGCGACATGGAGTTTCTGCTCTTCTTCACCATCGGCATCAAGGCGAAATACCTAGCCGCCGTCTACGCTCTCATCTCGATCGCGATGCTTTTCAGCGAGCAGCGGATGTACGCCTTCGCTCAACTGGGCGGCGCGCTTGCCGGCCTGCTTTATATCCGGTTGGCGCCCCGACGCGGAGTTTCCTTCGCATTCAGCGAGACCTGGTACGCCCTGCGCAACCGCTACTATCGCTGGAAGCGGCACCGCGCGGCCCGCAAATTCGAGGTCTACATGCGCTCTCAGGGGCGCACCGTCCGTTTCGACGGCCAGGGCCGCCAGATCGACGATGACCACGACGACAAGAAGCGCTGGAACTAAAACCGACCCGACACTTGGGTCTGGCAAACGGCCCGGCAGGATACAATCCTCTCTGAAATGTCCACAAGAATGGCCTTTCTCTTTCCGGGGCAGGGTTCGCAGGCCGTTGGCATGGGCCGCGAACTCGCCGAGCTTTTCCCCACTGCTGCACAAACTTTTGCAGAAGCTGACGAAGCACTCGGCTTCCCGCTCTCCAATCTCATCTTCGAGGGTCCGGAAGAAGACCTACGGCTCACGGAAAACACCCAGCCTGCCATCCTCACTGTGAGCGTCGCAGCGTGGCGGGTGCTTAAGGACCAGGGCGTCCATCCGTCTCTTGCCGCCGGCCATTCTCTTGGCGAGTGGTCTGCTCATGTTGCTGCCGGAACCCTGAACTTTGCCGATGCCGTACGCGCCGTGAAAGCCCGTGGCCGGGCCATGCAGTTGGCCGTCCCCGCAGGAGAGGGCGCCATGGCCGCCGTCCTTGCGTTGGCTCCCGATGCCGTTGCCGAAGCCTGTCGTGAGGCGGAGGCTGAAACCGGCCTCGTCGTTGCCGCCGCCAACCTGAACTCACTCAGCCAGACCGTGATTTCCGGCGCTCTGGCAGCGGTCGAAAAGGCGTCAGCCATTGCGAAGGCGAAAGGCGCACGCCGCGCCGTCATGCTCCCCGTGAGCGCGCCGTTCCACTGCGCCCTGATGCAGCCTGCTCAGGAAGAGGTCGCCCGCGTGCTTGCCGCTCTGACCCTCATTGATCCAGCCATCCCCGTAGCTGCCAACGTGACCGGCAACCTGGTCACCACCGCAGCGGCCGCGCAGGAGGCCCTCATTCACCAAGTGACCGGCGCGGTTCGCTGGGTAGACTGCATGCAATCGCTGGTTGCAGCCGGCGCCGACTTGTTCATTGAAGTCGGTCCGGGAAAAATCCTCTGCGGTCTGCTCAAACAGATCGACCCTGCGCAGAAATCCATGAATGTCGAAAACCCTGCCAGCCTTGAGGCGACGCTTGCGACCCTTGCCGAATTGGAATCAGCCGGATAACTCGCGACTCAATCTCGCCTACGGCCCCAGGTAAAGCTCAACGCCAGGCGGCGAGAAGTTCAGCATATGCGACTTCGGGTCGTAGTCCAGATCGAGTGCCGCGCTCTTGCGCCCGTTGATGAGGACTGCCACCAGGAGCACATTGCCGTACATTCGAGCAGCTACGATCTTGTGGGTCTGGATAACCCCGTACTCGTTGTCCGGGCTCGTCGAACTCCAGTCCTGCTGAAACCGTGCAAAGGGATAGGCCCCATTCTGCTTCGGATGCTGTTGCCAGTCCTTGTCGTGCGTCCAGATCCCGTAGGCTTTGGGCAGGTCGTTTTGTTCCACGGCCGTTAGAAAGCGGTTCACCGCTGAACGCCCGAACAGATGGTTGTTCCAATTCCAGGGAAAATCCACGGGCCTTCCCGCTACCAGCCACCACCCCACAAAGAGCACGAGCAGGATTCCCACGCCACTGTAAAGAATCAACTGATGCCGCCGTTCGCGGGTCTCATCAAACTTAGGAGCGTCGAGCAAAGTCATCGCACAGTTTCCTCAAGTTAAGAATACGGCAACAGAACAGGGATCAGGGAACAGGGATCATGGATCAGAAAGAAACGCCGAGAGTGAAGATTTGCCGCAATTATTTCGTTGCCCAGCATAATCCACTCCCTTCTAAGTTAGACACCGGCGGCGGGGTTCCTGTTCCCTGTTATCTCTTTCCTGTTCGTTCCCTGATCTCTGAACCCTGTCTTATTCCCTGCTGAAGATCGTCCGCCCCTGCTCCGCATGCCTTTCCAAGGCCAACTCGATCAGGCGGGTTATGAGGCTCTTGTAATTCACTCCCGTGGCTTCCCACAGCTTCGGATACATGCTGATCTGCGTAAACCCTGGCATCGTGTTCACTTCGTTCAGAAAGATGCGGCGCTTCCCGTCCGGCTCCATCAAAAAGTCCACCCGAGCCAGCCCCGACAAGTCGCAGGCCCGAAACGCCGCCACTGCCATCTCCCGAACCTGCCTCGTCTCCGCGTTGCTCAGCTTGGCCGGAATCACCGCGACCGATCCCTCCGAGAGATACTTGGCCTCGTAGTCGTAGAATTCCTTACCAGGCACAATCTCTCCCACCACGCTGGCCGCAGGCGAATCGTTGCCCAGAACAGCAACCTCCAGTTCGCGTGCCTTGGCTTTTTTCCCGCCCACCCCTTGCTCTACAACCAACTTGCGGTCGTACTTCGCAGCCAGTGCGAGCGCGGGCCCCAGCTCTGCGCGGTCATGCGCCTTGCTGATGCCCACTGAAGAGCCCAGGTTCGCCGGCTTCACAAACACCGGATACTTGAGCGCCGCCTCCACCTGGGCAACGGCCTTGCGCGGGGCCTTCTCCCACTCCGCGCGAAGCAGCGTGACATGCTTCACGGTCGGCAGCTTTGCCTGGGCAAACAGCCGCTTCATCACATCTTTATCCATCCCCGCAGCCGACCCGAGCACACCTGAACCGACGTACGCTATGCCCGCCAATTCGAACAGCCCCTGGATCGTCCCATCCTCGCCAAACGTCCCATGCAACACGGGAAACACAACATCCAACCACTGCCCATGCAGCGCCGATTCTCCGGCAACAGATAGCTCGCTCGAGTTCGCAGCCGGCTGCGGCGCAAGAAGCGCAGGCTGCCCATCCGCCAACACCTGCGCCCCTGGCGTAGCGGCAGGATCACCCGCCCGCAACTTTTTCGGAGGATTCTTTTCGGCCTCGCTCGACTCCAACGCCGCTGACCTGGCCCTCTCCAGCTTCGTCGCACCTGGCCCAGAACCATCCAGCAACCCCTGCGCCGCCCCGGAAGTGAGCCAGTGCCCCGCCTTGTTAATCCCGATCGGAACCACCTCGAACTTCTTTCGATCGATCGCCTTCAGGATCGAAGCAGCCGACAGCAGCGAAACCTCATGCTCGCCGCTCCGCCCGCCAAACAAAATCCCAACCCGCAGTTTCTTCGCCATTTCGTTCTCTGACCATCGGTTTCAAATACGCAGACTCATACTCTTATCCAGTGTAGAGCCCTTCGCAGCATCTTCCTCCGAGACGCCGCGCAAGGCGCTTCATCCCCGGACGGATCTCCCGGCAGGTTACCCCGCCTGAGGCCTGTGCAAAAGTCGGCTCAAACCCGTCCCGTGCACGAAGTTTGCCAGTCAGGACCCGCGGAAGTTCCCCTGATAATTGACCTTGGCAAATTCCTCAGAGGTCCCCTAAAAGGGGCACTGAACCGAATCTCTGAGAAAGTTGGATAATTTCGCTCGCGTCGCAGGGGGCCTAATCCCAAACTGCCCCCATTCCCACCGCGCGGAAGGTGCAATCGCCCTACACAAAAAGGTGCATTTCTAGCACACGAAGATGTCAGTAAGATTAAGAATCAAAGAGCTCGAGCGGCGTCAGCTTGTCTTGGGAACGAGCCGACCCGTCCTAGCCAGGCCAGTCGCGCGGCAAGTCCTGCCGAGTCAAAAGGCCGGAGACCATTCTACCCCGCTCTTGTTTCACGGATTTTCTCGATGAAGAGGCTGTTTCTCACGTTCACAATGGTTCTCGTTTGCACCTCGGCAGCATGGCCTGCAGCGCCTGCTACCCTCACATCCCTGCGTGCCATTCACGAGTTGACGAATGCAACAGCCAGCCGGGAAATCCCCGTAGCCTTCGAAGCTACGGTTGGGTATGACCGTCCCTATGAAAATCTGCTCTTCGTGCAGGACGGCCACGCTGCGATCTTTGTACGGCCACCGACCGGCACCAACCTGGTGGCTGGCGATCGCGTCCTGGTGCGGGGAACCACGCGTGAGAGTTTTCACCCGATCGTGATTGCCGACAGCGTGACCCTGCTCCATCACAGCGCATTACCGAAGCCCATTCCTGCCACCTTCGACCAGCTGATACGTGCCCAACGCGACTGCCTGCTCGTGACTGTGCGTGGATTTGTCCGCGCCGCCGACCTCATCGTCAGCGCTTCTGCCCCGGTTCGCAGCACGCAACTGCAATTGCTCACCGAAGCTGGCCCGATTGAGGCGTATGTCGACAGCGACGACGAAGGCGCGGTCAAAGACCTGTTGGACGCCGAAGTTGATGTGACTGGCGTGGCCGCGGGAAAGTTCGACGACAAGATGCAGCAGACGGGCGTCGTGCTCTACGTCTCGGCGCTGGACAGAATTCACGTTCTGCATCGTGTCGGGGCCAGTCCCTGGTCGCTTCCGGTCACCTCAATGGACCGGGTTCTTGCCGTCTACCACATGCGCGATCTCACCCCGAGAGTCCGCGTCCAGGGAACCATTACCTATTACCACCCCGGCTCCGCCATCGTGCTTCAAGACGGCACCAAGAGCCTGTGGATTACAACCCATACCCACGAACCATTGCGCATCGGCGACCAGGCCGACGCAATCGGCTTTCCTGACGCTCATGACCGGCTATTGACCCTCACCGATGCCGAAATCCAGGACAGCCAGATTTTCATGCCGATTACACCCCAACCCGCCACATGGCGTCAGTTGGCATTCTGGAGCAGCAACACCCCCGACGGCCACCAGAACGATCTGGTCTCGATCGAAGGACAAGTTGTGACCCAGGTCCGCGAGGCCTCGCAGGACGAGTATGTGCTCACTTCCGATGGTCGCCTCTTCACTGCAATCTACCGTCATCCGCCCACCGGCAGCGGGCTTCCGCCCATGAAGCAGATTCCGCTGGGCACACGGATCCGGGTCACCGGCATTTGCACCATCGTTGAGGCCAATACAATCAATCCGGGCGCAGAGGTACCTTTCAATATCCTGCTCCGTTCCTTCGATGATGTCGCTGTCGTCGGCAAGCCTCCCTTGCTCTCCGTTGGCAACCTCACTCTTCTCGTCGGATTGCTCCTCTCGCTGGTCTTCGCGGGCGGCGCCAGGGCATGGACCATTGAACGAAAACTGCGCCGGCATAACGCAGCCCTGGCCTTTGTGGAGAAGCGCCGCGGCCGCATTCTCGAGGAAATCAATGGCTCCCGTTCCCTCGCTTCGATTGTTGAAGACATCACAGAGATGGTCTCCTTCAAGTTGCGTGGCGCTCCCTCGTGGTGCCAGCTTGCCGATGGAGTGCAGCTCGGAAACTGCCCCCAAAAACTCTCCGGCCTGCGCATCATCAGCCGAGATATTCCTGCACGATCCGGCGTCATCCACGGCTCCATGTTTGCCGCGCTTGATTCCCTGACGAAACCCCTTCCGGCCGAGGCCGAGGCCCTCTCCATGGCGGCCAGCCTGGCAGCTCTGGCCATCGAGACCAGGTGCCTCTACTCCGATCTGCTGCGCCGTTCAGAATTCGATCTGCTCACTGACATTCACAACCGATTCTCCATGGAAAAGTACCTCGATCAGAGAATTCAGGAGGCCCGCCGGAAGGCCGGCA
>OBLU010001470.1_pt1 | contig 22015 bp, 15 predicted proteins | sample 1518681 | NCBI WGS metagenome assembly OBLU01 (sample SAMEA3539304, study PRJEB22396) | soil metagenome | biome: tundra; feature: field; material: soil | place: USA | collected 2010-05 | depth 0.15 m
GAGATATTGGCGTGACTGGAGTTCAGACGTGTGCTCTTCCGATCTATCGTGGTCTCCGAAGCCAGAAGGTCGGTTAGGGAGGTAGTGAAGTTATAGTCAGTCAGGGAGTGCTTCCCGCTGCGCAACTCCTGCCCGATGCTCCACGCATTTACCACGTCTCCCGCGTCCAGGCCGCCCGTGGCGAGATTGAAGCCGGCGTTGCTCTGCCCCGGGCAGTCCAGGTGCGCGCTGGTCGAGTCCCCCAGCACCATGGTGTGATCCCCGTCTTCGTGCCGAAAGAAATAGAAGATACCGAATTGCTCCATGAGCCGGGAGATGAAATTGAAGTCCGTCTCCCGATATTGGACGCAATACTCAAGCGGCTTGTACGCCCCGGTCAGATTGGATTGGAACTTGATGCCCCGATCGCCAAGGACCTGCTTGATGATGTCTGGCGCTTGTTTGTTATGGAAGATCCGGCAATCGGCGTAGCGCGTGAGCGTCCAGAGCTTGGGCACCACCTGCAACTCGTAGCGCACCATGTCACCGGATGTACCAGTGCAGGCAAAATGGCTGGCGACGCCGTTGAAGAACCGCAACGAATCGTCCGACTGTATGACGTTGATTGTCACACTCTGGCCGACGATCTGCGTGAAATCGATCTCCCTGTCTTCCGAGAGCGTGGTGAGATGGAAGTTGAACAATTGCGAAATCGCCTCGTGGCCGGTGAAGCCAGTCAGCAGCAGCTTGTCCTCGCCCAACGGCGTGGTAAGCGAAATGAGACGACCGGTTTGCGTGTATGGCATGCGTGTTCCTCAGCAGTCTACCTGCGTATCTTCATCTTTAGGTCCCAACTGGAGGATTGGCCTCCGGCGGAGCGTCGGCGGCGCGCTTTTGAGGTGAGCCGAAATTTCCATAATCCACGGCGTTGCTCGTTGAACTTCCAGCCGGCGAAATTTCGGTCCAACGAACACTGCGTGTGAACGGGCGGTTTTCACCATCCTGGTACTTGTCAGTCACCGTTACGTGAATCTTCCAACCATTTTGCAGTAACTCTTTCCATGTCGATTCCAGTTGGTAGTAGCTCCCGCCCGGCCCGACGAACGCCTCGTGGTACTCCTTCGGGGCGTGCGTGTTGATGTTGGCGTTTTGCAGGCCAAGATTGCGAAGGTCTCCGGGTGCACCAAATTGAATGCCTATGAGATGACCGGCATGTTCACCCGTGCCTTCCGACAGGGTCCGCTGCTCCTTAACATCCCGATGCGTTGTCACCTGCCTTGGAACGCCCAGCTCCCCGGACGCTTCCTTATAGAAGTAGCGGCCATTGTTCCATTGGCGGAAGATGAACCGGCTGCCAATGTCGCACAGGGTTGATCGCTGTTCGGAAAAACCGGCCGGCCCTGGGCGCGGCGACGGCGCCGTGCAAGTTGTGCCATCGAGAACGTTCATTTGTTCGCCATTTCCGCCGATAGGACCTGCACGCCTGGATCCTGCCACGTCTCAACCTCGCCTGATAATTGGCCCTTGATCAGGAGTAGATAAAGTCTCCATCGTCATTGGTGCTCACATGGATGGCGCTCAACTTCTCGCCTTCCGCCATGCCGCCCAGGATCTTGCGCGAAATGTCCGGCAGCAGCGAATTCGTCAGAATATTATCCACATTCCTCGCTCCGCTTTCGACTTCCGTGCAGCGGCTCGCGACGGCTTCAAGAAACGCATCGTTATAAGTCAGCTTGATCTTGTGATTCTCGAGAAGCCGACGTTGAATCTTCCCCAGCTTCAAGCGAATAATCTGCTTCAATGCTTCGTCGCGCACGGGGTAATAGGGGATCAAGACCATGCGCCCCAGAAATGCCGGCTTGAATATCTTGTTCAAATCGGGTTTGAGCGCCTCGATCAGCGCGCGCGGGCTGGGCGCAGTCTCCGGATCGGCCACCAGCTTCATCATCTGGTCGGTGCAGGCGTTCGTTGTGAGAATGATGATGTTGTTCTTGAAATTGATTTCCCGGCCTTCCCCGTCTTCCATCTGGCCCTTATCAAAGACCTGGAAGAAAAGCTCCAGCACATCGGGGTGGGCTTTCTCCACTTCGTCAAGCAGCACGACCGAGTAGGGACGACGGCGCACCGCCTCAGTAAGAACTCCGCCTTCTCCGTAGCCCACATATCCGGGCGGCGATCCCTTGAGTGTGGAAACAGTATGCGACTCCTGGAACTCCGACATATTGATGGTGATGAGATTGTGTTCCCCTCCATAGAGCAGGTCAGAGAGGGCGAGCGCGGTTTCGGTCTTACCCACCCCGCTGGGACCCACCAGCATGAAGACTCCGACTGGCTTGTTGGGGTCGTCGAGCGAGGCGCGGGACGTTTGAACCCGCTGGCTAATGACCTCCATGGCGTGCGGCTGGCCGATGACCCGTTTGCCCAGATGCTCCTGCAACGCGAGCACGGTGGTGATTTCATCCTTGAGCATCTTGCCGGCAGGAATGCCGGTCCATGCCGAGAGCACTTCGCCCACAATCTGCGCATCGACGCAAACCCGAATCAGGCCCGTTTCGCCTTGAAGCGCCGAAAGCTCGGCCTCCAATGCCTGCAGCTCGGTCTTCAACGCCGATGGGGTTGCGGCCGTCTCCTGTTCCACAAGTGTTGCTACCGCTGCCGGAACAGCTGAGACGGCAGCTGCTTCCTGCGCCGCGACCGGCCCATTTGGCGTTGTTGGCGCGGCAGCAACTGCAGGGGTTGGAGAATGCTTTCCATTTTGGCCAGCCTCCAGCTTGTTGCGCAGATCGCGAATCTTGCCGACCAGTTCACGTTCCTTGTCCCAGCGGCTTTGCAAGCTCTTCAGCTTCTCGTCGGCGGCCAGTTTCTGCGCTGCTAATTCGGTCAGCTTCTCCTGATGATCGGCACCCACTATCTCTTCACGCTGGAGGATGCGCGTTTGCACATCGAGGGCGTCGAGCTGGCGGGTGAGGTCTTCGAGTGCGGGAGGCGTTGCGTTTTGTCCGAGTGCGAGACGCGCGCAAGCGGTGTCGAGAATGCTCACGGCCTTATCAGGCAACTGGCGCCCGGCCAGGAACCGGTGCGTCAGCCGAACACTGGAATATACAGCCTCATCGAGGATGCGGACGTTGTGATGCTTTTCCAGTGAGGCAACGAGTCCACGCATCATGATCATGCACTGGTGCTCGTCCGGCTCTTCGACTTTGACCACCTGGAAGCGGCGAGCGAGTGCGGCGTCCTTCTCGAAATACTTCTTGTATTCGGACCATGTCGTGGCCGCGATGGTGCGGAGTTCGCCGCGCGCAAGAGCCGGCTTGAGCAGATTCGCCGCATCATTCTGCCCCGCCTGGCCGCCTGCGCCAATCATTGTGTGGGCTTCGTCAATGAAGAGAATAATTGGCGTGGTCGAGGATTTCACTTCCTCGATGAGCCCCTTCAGTCGATTTTCGAACTCGCCTTTGACACCCGCGCCAGCCTGCAACAGGGCGAGGTCAAGCGTGCGGACATGCACATTTTTGAGAGGCGGCGGCACGTCGCCCTGGGCCACCCGCAGAGCGAAGCCCTCCACAACCGCGGTTTTCCCCACGCCGGCTTCACCAGTAAGGATGGGGTTGTTCTGACGGCGACGGGTGAGGATGTCGATGATCTGGCGGATCTCGGGATCGCGCCCCAACACCGGATCGACCTTGCCTTTCTTGGCGTTGCCGGTCAGGTCAACCGTGTACTGATCGAGATTCGGGGTCTTGCCGCCGACAGGCTTCACGCCGTCCGCTGCGGCCGGCGCTACGCCGCTGGTTGTGGTCTCACTTGAAAGCGCGACGATGCCCATCAGATCTTTGCGCAAGGCGTCCGCATTGATCTTCTGGAACTCGCGGCTAACTTCGTGGATCAGTCGCGAAAGCTCTTCATCCGAGGCCAGCGCCAGAATGGTGAAGCCGGTGCGTACCTGGCCGGCATTGAAGTCGATTGATCCGATCGTCCACGCGGTCGTCAGCATCTTCAGTACCGTTGGACTGATGGCGGGAGTGCGCGCGTTGCCAGATTTGAGCTTGTCCAAGCTTCGCGCCAGCTCGGCGGTCAGTCGCGACTTGTCGATTTCGAAGTGCTCGATAATGGCCGCGAAATCTCCGGAGGTCGAATCGAGGAGCTTGGTGAGGAAATGCTCGATCTCGATGTCATAGTGGGTGCGGGAAAGGCACAGGCCGGCCGCACCTTCGAGTGCAGCTCGTGCCGGGTCGTTCAGTTTCGCGATGAGCGCTTTCAGATTCAATCCCATGTTTACTCCTCACAAAGCCAGAATTGTGTCGTCTGGGTCAACGCCGAGTGTTGATGTTCTGGCCCACGACAGCCAGCCCAGACGTGCCGGATGGCTTGCGTTCAAATCAAGTTCGATTGGGGGAACTTCAGTCCGATCCAGCACCAGTTGCACTTCGAAATCGAGACAGTCGTTACTGAAGAAGCGTGTGATTGCGCGCAAGGCCGCAAAGGCGCTGCCCTCGGGAAGAAAGTCGTTGTAACGCTCGAGCCCCAACGGACCGATGCGGATGCGTACCCGTCCCTGCCGGTCCCACACGGCATCGCCCACCACGGCGCCGGAACCAATTTGGCTTGAGGGTGATTCCTTCTCATCCATCGGACATTGGGTCGACTGGTCCAGCGCGTACCATGCACCGGTAAACTGCTGAATCTCCACAGGCACCTCGAAATAGTCGACCAGAAGCTGTTCCAAGGCCGCCGCTGACCGGGACTGCATCGCGATGAGCGAGGCATAGTGCATCAACCCTTCATCTTCAATGTCCTGCCGGTCGCGAAGGCCGGCGGTTCCGAGTCCCAGTAAATCGAGCAAGTAGTGAGTGAAGAAGTCGCGGCCGCCGGCAGAATAAGTCACCGGAAAACGGTATCGTTGCCAGGCACGATGGAACAGCGAGATGGCGCGGTGATTGAAGATATCCAGGAAAGATGCAAGGCTCGAATCCTTGGCCCGCGCCCGCTCCAGAATCAGCTCGCTATAGGCATACGGAAGCACTCCCATGGGACCGGTAAGTCCCATGAAGTTGACCATCATCTCCGCGGGCAAATTGTCGCGCAGTTCAATACTCTGTATCTCGCTGGCTGGAAAGCCCAGCCTTGGATTGACACGAAAGTGAACGGCTTCATCTTCGGGACTGGAGAATCCCCCCACAGGGCGCATCGTCTCCCTGAGCCGCTCCAGGAGCGCCACCGCCTGGAAAAACTCGAACGAGCAGGCGTCTTCGACCAATTCCAGGCCGAGCCGCGATTCCGTCAGATCAGCATTCTCCGTCCCGATCGCGGTTCCCATTCGTAGAGTCTCTCCTTTCTTTGCGGAGTCGTAACGCTCAATTGAGTAAAACTGTTCAGAGAAGTGGATAGCCCAAAGAACCTTTCCAGCACGGCCGCAAAAAGAAACGCTCCGCCGCCGGTGAACTGGTCTTCGTCGATCTCCATCTCGATCCGCAAGCCGCGCGCGAAGCTGACCCCCTGCTCGGAAGCCAGACGAGCGAAGTGCGGCCGGCTCTGAATCCGAAGGATGCTTTGAATTGCGTTTTGCGAATATGCAGTGCGACCGACGTCATAAAGCCGCAGAATCTCCTGCAGCGCGTCTGTGCCCTCGTTGACCATCGAAAGGTAATTGAGCGACAAGTGCGAAACAAGCCGCCACAGAACGCTCTTGCCGAGGGCCGGCCTTACAGGCGCTGTTGGCTTGCGCAGTGCCACGATGCGCTTCATTGCCGCTGCGCCTTCCATCTCAAAATCGCTATCCTGGTTGCCAAACGGAAGGCGCGAGGGCAAATCGCGATTGGTGCAGGTGGTTCGCACAGAAAGCACGGTGGCATCAGGATTCACCGTGGCCAGAGACAGGTCCAGGAGCGACAGGGAAACATCCGTGCCGTCGTCATTAGGCCGGCTTGATGCCCTCCGCCGCGCCAGCCAGAAGCAGGACCGGTCTTCGCGTCGGGCGGAGTGGCGCAGCGAGTAGAACGGCTCGTAGGTCGTAATCTCCTGATTTGCAGAGTTGATGGCGGCAACTTCGTCAATGGAGAAAACCTCCACCGAGTAGGGTCTGCGCACATCTGGATTTAATGGATACTCGTAGCGGCGCTGATTCAACTGGATGGGTTCTGCAACCTGGGAGAACAAATTGACTACCGGTGAACACCCAAGCCGAAAGGTCTTCTTCGAGAGTTCCAATTCCAGCCGCTGCACACGGCCGCTTCCTTCCACTTCAGAGAGAAGGAAGATCACTTCGATGGCGTCCTTGAAGCCTGCGTTGGCCACAGCACCGAGGCCGCAAAGGTCGACAAAAAAGAACTTCTCCGGAAAAGCGAAATACTCCATCAGCAGCCTGTGGCCCACAAACGATGCTGACGAATAGGGGACCAACCCTTCCTCCGCATCGAATCCAACGGCGCTCAGGGCTGATGAAGGAAGTATGACAGGCGCCAGTCGCGAACCGGGCGTAAGGTCCCGCACCTGGATCCGATTGAGCCGACTGAAGAACAGCTCATAGAGGATGTTGACCAGGCCGCTTTCGCCATCCAAGTAAAGCCGCAGCTTATTCGGTTTCAGAGCAGAAAAAGTTACATCGCGGGCGCAGCGCAGCTCCAGCCGGATAGCCCATGCAGAGTCACTACTCTTGAGCGCAGGCTTGAGTTGACCGGGCGTCACGAACTCAGCAGCAGTCACGGTGATCGGCCAGAGCGTGGTCTCATAGCAGGTGCGAAACGTGCATGGAATGCCACTTATCGGCTTTGAATAGAGCGGCGAATTACGCTCGATCTTCATGCCGCTGCTCAGCTTGCCCTTCTCCGGATCGAGTTGGAACTCGACCACCGACAAGGATGGAATGGGTCGCACTAGTTGCGGATAGACAACACTGAGCAATGCCTCGGTGATTTCGGGAAACTCATCGTCCATTTTGAGATGAACGCGGGCCGCGAGGAAGGCAAATGCCTCAAGCAGCCGTTCGACGTGCGGGTCTTCGCACTTGGTCGGCTCCAGGACCAGGCGCGAAGCTACTTTGGGATGCTTTTCTGCGAATTGAGCAGAGGACTTGCGAAGGTAGTCCAGCTCCCGCTCGTAATATAGGAGCAGCTCATCGCGCATCGTCGCCCCCGGAGAAATGGCAATTGCCGCTCTTCAACTCGATCACTGTGTCAAAAGAGATTGGCTCAGGGACCGGGTCCATGCGCAGCATCGCTTCAATGCGCAAACGCACATCCTTCTTCGCCGCGTCAGGAGTCTCAACCATCACGAGACGCACGTTGGTTAAACGCGGCTCGAATAAATTGATGGTGGCCAGTATCTGGCGGACCATACGACTGCGATCTGCGGCGGTGGACATGGTCAGCGCCGATAGATCGGGCAATCCGTAGACATAGGCAGAACGGTTGACTTCCTTCAGGCCCTCGTCCGGAGGATCAACAATGCGTCTCGTGTTAAGCAGCCATTCAAGGTCGCGGCGAACAGCGTTTTTGAGCAGTCGTACCGATTGCGTGCGGCTGAGCGGATTTTCCATCCCGTTGCCCGGCTCGAGATCGATGAGCCGGTCCAGCACCGAGATGGTGATCGTTGTTTCGCCGAGGCCTCTCGTCATGATTTACCCCACGCTCAGCGCCTGGACGGGGTCAAGGCGGCAGATCCGTTCAAAGAGCTTTTGCCTTTCGGCGGAACTACCCTGAATCTTCTTGCTGTACCGCATGAGCTTGCTCAGATCGCCGGCAATTTGCTCCGGATCCTCCCACGCGTCCAGCTTGTGATTCTCGATAGCAGTCGCGATATCTTCAAGCAGCGGCTGAGCGATTTCGTCCTTTCCGGCGGCGATCGCCAGTTCGATCATCTGCATGGTACGGCGGAAACGACGCCGGCCGGAGCGCTGTTTAGCCACCTCCACTCGCATGATCGCGAAAGCCTTCTCCGCCTGGCCGGAGGCAAGCGCACCTTGTGCGAGGACGTAGGCATCGATGGCTGGCGCGAGCCAGGTTGGCGCACCATTGCGAGAAGCGCGCGCTTCGGCGGTGGCCTCATCCTCCTCCGTGGGAGAGGCATGCGCGGTGACGCTTAAACCTTGCAACCAAGCCTTTGTCTCCGGATTGGCCGCGGGTGTGTCGTCGAGCAAAACTGCATCGAGCAATTCCGGCAAATCATTCAATAGCGCACGCAGTTCTGACTGAATGGCCGTGGCGATCGACTGATACTCTTTTCCCAATGCGGAGCAGGCAGCAACGGAGAGACGCTGGAGGTCGAGCCAGGCACGGCTTCCGGGCAGCGCCAAGGCCTGTTCGCCGGCCTCAAGTAATTCCGGCCACTTTTTGGACAGCGCCAGTCGCTTGATTTGCTGGCGAAGTTCAGTGGGCGGCGCCTCCAGCAGCGAAGAGTCAGCCAGCCGTGAAGAGGTGCGCAATTCGCCCCACCGCAAACCGCGCAGCAGCAGAAAGGGCGCCGGACTGAAGGGTTCCCGCTTGCGCAGGAATGCCGCCGCCGCGATGATGGCGGCAACTGCTTGTTGGCGATCTGCGGGCTCCGCAGTAAACGAACCGGTCAAGCCGGTCGCGTGAACGCCTCCCGTTTCGTTTTCATCGCTTGTTGCGCTGGCTGCCGGAGGCTCCTCAGCCGGCGCCTCTTCCACGGGATCGGGCTCCTTCTCGCGTTTCTTCTCCAGTAATCCGTGGATGACGTGCCGAACATCGGTGAGTGCAGTCTTGAGCTTGCCGAAGCTGGGGGCATCGTCTTCGAATTTTTCATCGCAGAATGATTCCAGACTGGCGAGAACTTCCAGACATCCATCAAGGTCTTTTTCCGCCTGCAGATAAAATGCTTTGGGAGTTTCCCCAAATCCCTTATCAAAAACTTCGGGCGCAAGCTTACCGCCGTCAATCATGGTCGAGCGCGCCTTACGGTCTTTGTCCGTCTTGGCTTGGTCTTCGTATCCGACGGTTCGTGAGTCTTTATAGGTGAGGTACGAATAGCCTGCGGTGACGATGGGCGCCGAACGCAGTGGGTAGTCAAGCATGGAGCCAATCCAGGAGAGTGGCCGGGCGCGGAGTTCGCGGTCTCCATCCTCGATCACTGGGTAGACCGTATCCCAAAACTCTGTCAGCAGGCGGTAGGTCAGGTCGATTCCCTTTCGGAGACCGCCAAAACGCTCAGTCTGCAGCAATGCCTCGCTCAAATAGGCTGCCAGCTGCAGATCTTTCGAAACCTTGGCAAGCGTCTCCTGCGCAAGCTTGACCACAAGAGGAAAGTTGGCGGTCTTGCGTTCACTTTGCCAGTCGCCCTGTGCCAGATTATCGTCCTGGCGGCGAGCTTCCTTGATTTTGTCGAAGATCAGCAGCTTGGTGTCGTAGCGCAGATCAATGCCGCTCGGGTTTTCACCGGGAATTGGAGCAAGGATGTCTTCGCGAACCGGCATATTGATTGCCCCCTAGCTGATCATCCACTTTCATTGCTCTGTAGGCGCATTTGCAGCGTGACTGAACTGCAGGGAGCGAATCTCGAGGAACGGAAATTCCTCGCCGTCCACAAGCAACATTTTTTGGCCGCGGGGGGATTCGCGGCCTTCCTCGTCCGCCGACCACTCTGTGACCCTGCCCAGCCAAACCTTCTCGTCCGAATGCTTCCAAGAAAACGGATAGTTGGCCGGAATCAACACTTCTCCCAGATCCATTCCGCGAAACGATGGGGCCGTCTGGACCAGTGCAGGAGCCCAGAGCGTGTCGCGCAGCCGCTGCGGTGGCCCCATTTCGAGCGACGCAACGTGCTCAAAAGGAAGCCACACGTATGCCCCGGCTGCGAACACCTCCAGTCGAGCGCCAATGTTCTCGTCGGCATCGCGGACGTCGGTGAACGGTTTGCCGTTAAGCTCTCCCGGCGGCGAGGCTGGCGCATCCAGTGGAAAATCCTGCTTTTCAAAAAGCTCGTGGCGCGTCCTCTCCGCATGAAGCGCTGCGTAGTAGACGATCGCCCCTGTCTCTTTCTCCACGCTGCCGTTGGCAAGCACCGCGAGCTGCTTCTCTGCACGCGCATATTCGCCCGCGAAACAAAGCAACTCGAACAGGAAGGTGCGTTGGCCCATATCAGACGGATGCTCACGTAAATACGACGTGAGCAACTGAATGGCTTCCCGCACCTCGCCTTTCTTGAATAGTTCTTTGGGGGTTACTGGCACCGTTTGCCTGCTTGCCCGCCGGTTACCACGGCTTCAGCTTGAGTACGTCAAAGCCCTTATCAATGAACCCCTTCAAAGCGCCATTTTCCTCTGGGTTGTAGCTAACCTTGATCTTGCTGAAGGCGAAGCTGATTGACTCGACGGGATTCTCATTTGAGCCGGAGAGTTGAATCGAGGTAATGAGAGCGTCCTCCAGGTGGATCTTGAAGTAATCTTCCTGGTTGTCGCCCATGGGCTTGTCGTATACGACGTCGACCTTCTTCAGATAATTGCCGGTAACGCAATCGTCGAAGAGCAGGGGTGAGGTCTTGTCCAGCACCTTCATAATGGAAAGCTCGCCCACATTGGCGCGACCGGCACGAGCTTCTCCCCCGGACGATCCCGCCCCAATCACGGCTGTCTGGGTGGCTCCAAAGCTAAAAGAAAGAATATCGATGGCGTCCTTTTTGCTGGTGCTGGGCCCAGGACGGTCAGCGATGACTAAGTACGCGTTCACTGCCATTTGCGATCTCCTTTAGATGTCCGTTCTACTGCTTGCGATTGGGGCCGGCGGTATACCACCGTCCTAAGTCCAGGAGAAGAGAGAATTCGTTTTACTTCGCTGCAGCCGGCAACTCCGCAACGAGTCGAAGAGAAACAGTGAGTTCATCAAGTTGGAAGTGGGGCCGCAGGAAGGCCACGGCGCGGTAGACGCCAGGCTTGCCTGCAACCTCGCTGACCTCGATACGTGCTTCGCGCAAGGGCCGCTCAGCCTTGGTCGCGGGGGATGCGGAATCATCCGGAGTGACATACTTCGTGATCCAGCGATTCAGGAATCTCTCCGCTTCTTCCCTCGACATGAAGCTGCCGATCTTGTCGCGCATCATGGCCTTCAAATAGTGCGCGAACCGCGAGACCGCCATGATGTAAGGAAGCTGCGTCGAAAGGCGCGCATTGGCGTTGGCCGAGTCGGTGTCATATACCTTCGGTTTCTGACAACTTTGCACGCTGAAGAACGCGGCGTAGTCCGTACCCTTGCAATGCACCAGCGGCACAAAGCCAAGGTCGGCCAGTTCCTTTTCGCGGCGGTCGGTAATCGGCACTTCGGTGGGGCACTTCAATGCCTGATCGCCCTCTTCTGTTGCGAAGCTGTGAGCCGGCAAGCCTTCGACCAGTCCGCCGCCTTCCACTCCGCGCATGGCCACGCACATGCCATACAGCGCATAGGACTGCGTCATCTTGCTGCCTAGCGCGTAGGCGGCATTCATCCACAGATACTTGGAGTGGTCGGTGCCGTCCACGTGCTCTTCATATCGGAATTCGTCGATGGGCTTGGTCTCTGCCCCATAGGGTAGACGGCCGAGGGTCCGCGGCAGCGCGAGGGCTACATAACGCGAGTCCTCGCTTTGGCGGAACGATTTCCACTTCGCGTAATCCGTGCTGTCGAAAATCTTGGCCAGATCGCGAGGAGCATCGAGCGATGTGAAGCTCTCAAGATTAAGCAGATCGGGTCCGGCAGCAGCAGCGAAAGGCGCATGAGCCTGGGCAGCAATATGCGATATACCTTCCAGCAGGGCCATGTCTTCAGGGTGCTTGCCGAACTCGTAGTCGCCGACCAGCGCACCAAACGGAGCGCCACCGAAAACTCCGTACTCTTCTTCGTAGACTTTTTTGAAGAGCGCGCTCTGATCAAATTCGGGGGCCTTTTCGATATCGCGCAACAGCTCCTTCTTAGTTGCGTTGAGCACGCGAATCTTGAGTCCTACACCCGTCTCGCTGTTATCCATCAGGTATTTCAGACCGCGCCATGAGCCTTCCAGCTTCTGGAATTGAGGGTGATGAAGGATCTCATTCAATTGCAGCGAAAGTAAGTGATCGATCTGCGCAATGCGCGCGTTGATCATCATCTCGGCGTCCTTGGCGATGGTCATGGAACCGTCAAGCACCTGGGCAACAAACTCCTTCACCAGGTCCTTGCCGCGCTCGCGGGCGCTGACTTCCGTTCCAAACCGGCCCTGCTCGACGATCTGGTCAAGCAAGCTGGACTCCTGAGTTTCGACGGTCGCAGCTGAACCCTGTGCATTTGCGACTGGTTCAGGCATTTGATCCTCCAGAACCCGGGCCGATTTCGCCCTTTAGCTTATCAAGCTTTTCGGTATTGCCGACCGCTTCCAAAAGCAACTCTTCGAGCTTATCGTTGCCTTGCAGCGATCCGCGCAGATCAGAGAGTCGGGTGCGCAAGTCGAGCAATTCCTTCAGCGGCTTGACTTGTTTGGCCACATTCCCCGGCTCGAAATCGTCGAGCTTTCGGAACTTGAGATCGATCTTCAGATTTGAAGCCTCGGGTTCGTCGCTCAGCTTGTTCTCCACGGAAAAAGAGAGATGCGGCTTCATTCCCTCAAGGACCGTGTCGAAATTGTCCGGGTTCACTTCGACAAATTTGCGCTCCTTCAGCCTGGGTAGGGGTTGCTCCGGATTTCCGGTGAAGTCTCCTAGAACGCCAACGACGAAGGGTAATTCCTTGATCTCAATGGCGCCCCCGACTTCGACGTCATAAGTGATTTGCACACGGGGCGGACGCACCCGGTCCAGCTTATGTTGCGCACTCTGTTTAGTAGCCATCGTTCCTTCCTCAGACAAATGGTGATTCACGGGAGTCAGGCGTTTCGTCGAAAGCTACTCCGATTCACGCGATGACACCGTGAAGTGAGCGAACCCAAAAAACGATTTCGTTTCGATTTACGAACTGGGGGAACTTAAGAACCTGGAAAAATCAGGGCCCGAAACTCCAAAGGCTAGGCACGCAGTCCTAGCCCTCATTCTGCGCGTCTTGTTGATACCATAGACCTTGAAGCCGGTCAAGAAAATTAAAGAGCAATGCGGTGTCGTTTGGAGTTTGAGAGTCCGCCATGCGTCCCCGAGGGCTGCAAAACATCTATTGTTCAGCCAATTTGCGATGATAATGTAGTGTCCTGATGCTAAAGCCTTTGTCTGTCGACTGCTCCCGCAGGCTTCGAGGACTCTTTGAGGATGCCAGCTACACCGAGCCCGGCGTGCGGGGGTATCTCGGTGCCGCGGAGTTGCCTTCGCGCCAGTTGCGCAACCATTCCCGCCTACTCGATCGCACCTCATCCGGCACGCAACTCGACACGCTGCTGCGCTGGTTCTGGCTATGGCAGGCGCAGGCTCGGGCCGTGAGCGCAGACCGGGTTTCAGGCGAACTCCTCTCGCTGCTGCTGGAGTCGGGATTGCTGGAGATCGATGGGGACAACTTCATCCCAGCCGCCATGCTGCTGCCGATCCAGGGATTTCTGGTCGCGTCCGACCACCCCCAGGCCATCGAGAGCAAGCAGGCTGAAATGGTGCTCTGGCCCAATCCGACAAGCAAATTCTTAGCCAGATTCGCGGTTCGCCGGCACTCCCGCGCTACGCTTGATCTGGGCACCGGTAGTGGCATCCTGAGCCTCGGCGCGGCCGGGCACAGCGACCAGGTTGTCGCCACTGACCTGAACCCGAGGGCCGTCACCTTCGCACAGTTCAATGCGCGATTGAATGGAATCGAAAACATTCAGGTCCTCCCCGGCGATTGCTTTGCGCCCGTTGCGGGTCGCCGATTCGATCTGATCCTCTCCAATCCCCCCTTCTTCATCACTCCCCAGACGGACTACCTTTTCTGTGAAAACTCAATGGAATTGGACGGCCTGTGCCGCCGGTTGGTGAAGGAAGCTCCCGAATACCTTTACGAGGGCGGCTACCTCCAGATGCTATGCGAATGGGCCCAGGTCAAAGGCCAATCCTGGGAGGACCGCGTGGCGGAGTGGCTGCAGGGTACTGGCTGCGACGCCTGGGTGATGAAAGGATTGACTCAGGATCCTGAAGAATACGCGCAACATCGAATTCGCGAAACCTCTGAGGATTCCTCCCGGGATGCTGGTCACTACGACGGCTACATGGCCTACTATCGCCAGCGGAATGTCGAAGCCATCCACGATGGGCTGATCGTGATGCGTCGCCGACAGGGCCAGAATTGGGTGCGCATTGAAGAGGTGCCGAAGACGCCCTCCGGCGATCTGGGAGATATGATCGTCTCTACTTTTGCCGCCCATGATCTTCTTGGGGAAAACGAAGCGGACGAAAAACTGCTTGCCATTCGCCCTAAACTTGCTGGCCACGTCCGATTGGAGCAGATATGCGATCAGGCTCACGGCCAGTGGCGCGCCGAGTCTCTCACCCTGCGCCTGATCTCCGGTTTTCCTTTCCACATTACTGTGCAGCCGCTGGTCGCAGAGTTCCTGGCAACGTGCGATGGAAATCGGACTGCGGAACAAGCCATTCAGGACTTTGCCGTGACTGCGAACGCGCCGCTTGAGGTGGTCAGAACGGAGAGCCTGGCGATGATTCGAAAGCTGATTGAGCGTGGATTCATAGTAGCGGCATAAGTCGAGGCTGAACCGGCCAGGCCAACTCTTCAGGTTCCTGGTTGTGAAAAACCCAACGAGCCGCGGAGTGTCCAATCGCGGGTGCGTGGGCGAAGGAGGGTGGAGATGGCTAAGCTAATGGGGAATCTTCGCATCACGGCGAATCCCGGATCGGAGACCGTTCGGCCCCACTTTGAAGTGGTCTTCGTCCCCTATGCCGGCCGCCTGAATACGAAGCCAGCCAAGGCCAGCAGCTATGACGACCTTGTCGCCCTGCTGCTAGACCTGAAGTTCAACGAAGACGACGCCACCCGTTGGGCGGGGAAGGCGCGATCTGAGGGAGTCGTCCTCATCAATAGTTGCGAGCGTACCGACACGCTGCTGCGCGAAAAAGGCCTCTTGACTTGAGCTCAGCCTTGGAATGACACACCCCGTTTGTCACTTGGCCTTCATCGAAAAAATCACCACTAACAAAATCACAATCAGCAGAAAGGTGTTGATCACCAGGAGGATCGGCACAAGTGCCTCGAACTTGCCTTTGGGCGCAGCAAGCGCGGGCGGAGCTGGAGGAGCCGGCCTGGGAACCTGCGGTGCGATTGGCGGACTGACAGCGGGCTGCGCGAATGCAGGCGCGGCGGGTGGCGCAAATGCGGGCGCCGCTGGACGAGCCGGAGCCGCAAACGCCGGGGCGGCCGGCGCAGCGAATTGAATTGGAGCGGGCTGGACGGGCGCCGGCGGTGGCGCGGTGGGTATGGCCGTATTTCCCTTCATTCCGGAGATGATGCGAGTAAACTCGCCTGGACCCGAGTTGATTGGTGGAGCAGCGGGTGAAGGCGGCGGTGCCGCTGGTTGTAAAGAAGGCGGCTCCTGGGAGAGCTGACGAATGAACCGGGTGACACCGCCAGAGTCTATGCCGGGCGGCTGCACAGGCTCCATGGGGGTGCCAGAAGAAGGAACCGGTTCAGACCGGTATGGGGCCGGCTCTGATTGCCGCGAAGCACTCGGAGAGCTGCCGGATGAGGACAAGGAATTCAGCAGGCTGGTAGCGCTGGGCGAAGACGGAGTTGAAGATGCTTCGGTTCCCTTGAAAGCCGGCTCCTGCTTCCAGGAGATCTGCGGGCTCGGCGGCGCCGGTTGCACCGTGGGAACTTGAGGCGACGACTGCACTGGCACCGACACTCGTGGCGCTTGAGCCGGTGAAGCGGTCTTGAAAAGCTGGCTGAAGCTGTTGTCAGCTGAGTCCGAAGCTCCTGGAGAGGAGAAACCCTTTGCGCGGGACGCCGCTACAGCGGGAGAATTCGGCCGCTGATGTTCCTCGGCTTGTTCCGCTACCGAAGCGCTCGGTACGCTGGCAGGCTTCGCTCCTCCGACGAAAATGCGCGTGAATTCGCCTGGCCCTTGCTCGCCAGGCGGCTGCGAATCAGGTTTTGCTGACTCCGTTGGATTCACGGTTTGGATCGGAGATTCAAGAGCGGCAGCCGGCGCGGGAGCTGAGTTTGCTTGCGGCTCGATCCTTTGGAACATCTGCGTGAACTCACCTGGCGCCGTACCGCGTGCAACCGGCTTCCCAGGCGACGCAGCGGATTGTCCGGCACGCGTCGTCGACGTCAGCGGGTCCCCGAGTCGAAGAGGCAAAATGCTCTCGGAGCCCGCGAGCGGGTCCACCTTATCCTTATTATTCTTGATCGCGTCTGCATTGCTTGACTCCGGCGTGGGCTCTGGGTTCGATTCGAATGCCCGCAGAAACATGCCGGTCGCGCTGAGCGGGTCCGGTTGCTCCGGGCTGGGGGTTGAATCGTTCTTTGTCATGCGGGGAATGGCCCCTTCCTCGTCGCAGGGCTCAATGCGAAGATTACACGCACACCATGTTAGCGTAAAGAGCTCGAAATTGAACCGGGGCCCGCAGCACTCTCCTTTCGTAACAGAAGATTTCTCCCGTCATACAAGCCTTGAGGTATGCTCTTAAATGATTTGCGGACCAACATGTTCCCCGTTTGCTGATTGCTGGCCGCTTACCCCCGGGACTACGAAACTCCCTCGACACTCCGCAGGGGCACGGGAGACGAACAATGATAGAAAATCCGCCGCGCACGGTCAGCCTGGCGTCCTGCTATGAAAACGCCCTCACCATCGTTCTGCGGCTGTCATCAATCCAGCAACAGGCCGCCGCCAACTCGCAGGATTTCCGTACCAGCATTCGCGCGGCGCTGAAATCCGCTATGGAGCAAGCCAAAGCATTGGGCTTTTCGAGCGAGGTCAACCAGTTGGCCTTCTTCGCCGTGGTGGCGCTGCTGGATGAGAGCGTGCTCAAGCTGCAGAACCCCGCGTTTGCCGACTGGGCGCAACGTCCATTGCAGGATGAGATGTTTGGCCACAACCGGGCAGGCGAGGTCTTCTTCGAACAGCTGCGAACCCTGCTGGCGCGGCAGGACTCCCAGGAGACCGCCGATTGTCTCGAGGTGTATTGCCTGTGTATGCTCCTGGGGTTCAAGGGCCAATATGCCCTCATCTCGGGCGGCGGCTACCTGTCTGGCTCAGCCCACACTCCACGCCCTGGCGGCGAAATCCAGGCTTTAGTTCGACAAGTGCGAGAAAAGATTGATCGCATCCGTGGGCAAGTCGGCTTCCTTCCCGACGGGACGCCCCCGCGAGAGGTAAAGCAGGTTGCGGCCGCCGATCCCTGGAGCCGAGGACTCGGCATCGCGGCCTTGGTCTTTTTGCTGCTTGCGCTGTTGGCCTACGGTGGGTTCTGGTTTGCGCTGACTTCTGGGGCTTCAAAGATTAGTTAGCTTGACGCGTTTCTGGGGGATTCCTTGCTCGCCTATCTGCTCGCTGTTGTTGTTCTTCTGATTGCTGCGCTCCTCGCGTTTGGAATCGCATTTCTTCTCCATTTGCAGGGCACGCCGTTCCTCGTATTCGTCATCCTTATTCTGCTTCTCGGCGTGGCCGCCGCAATCATCATCCTCGTTCTGCATTTCCGCGCCAAAAAGCGCCGGGCACAAGAGAGCGACGACCTCGGAAGCACCGCAATCGGCGAACTTGACCTGTTGCTGAAGGATGCGAATCGCAAGCTGCGCACATCCCAGCAGGGCGCTAAGAACCTTGGCGCATTACCGGTTGTCTACATCCTTGGCGAATCCGGTGCGGCCAAGTCGACCACAGTCATCAAGTCCGGTCTCGATCCCGAACTGGTGGCTGGAAGTGCGCCCAATGAGGGCGAGCAGGTCCCCACCCAGATCCTGAATCTCTGGATTACTAAGCTGGCGGCGCTCATTGAAGTTGGAGACGCCATCCGGCAGAGCAAGTCGCTTCTCACGCGGCTTGTGGAACGCACCCGCGCCAAGGCATACCGTTCTGCATTCGGCCGCGGCGCGGCACCGCGAGCGGCCATCGTTTGTCTCAGCACGGAGCAATTGCTGGTTGCTGACGGCGGCGCTTCTCTGCTCGCGTCAGCGCGCGCCGCCGGCGCCCAGTTGCGCGAGATAAGCCGGCTCTTGGGTATGCCGGTCCCTGTTTATGTGATTGTGACCAAGCTGGATCGGGTACCGCACTTTGAGGAGTACGTGCGCAACCTGTCAGATGCCGAGGTGCGCCAAATACTGGGCTCAACCCTGCCGCGGTCTGAAGCGTCAGCCGGGACCTATGTCGATCAGGCCTCGCGCATGCTTGCCAGTGTGTTGGACGGGATCGTCTACCGGCTGGGCGAGTTCCGCGTGGAGATGCTGGACCGCGAGACCGAGCCGCGCAACATTCCTGGCGTGTATGAGTTTCCCCGCGAGATGGGCAAGCTGCGCAAGAACCTGAACCAGTATCTCGTCGAGCTTTGCAAGCCGAGCCATCTGAGTGCGAACCCCTACCTTCGCGGTTTCTATTTCACTGGTATCCGCGCCATAATCGTGGAACGCATGGCCGCCGCCGCGCAGGCTGCGGTCGAGCTACGCCCGCCCCAGGACGCAGGTGCGACCCAGTTCCTGAATCTCTCGCTGGGCAGATCACCGTCCGCCAATGCCGCCGCGTCCGGTGTCATGGTGTCGTCGCGCGTACCGCAGTGGACGTTCTTGCCGCGACTGCTCTCCGAAGCCATCCTGGGAGACGAAAGCGCTCTCTCCGCCACCCGGCAGACGGCGCCGGCGCGTCTCTTCCGCAGAATCCTGTTCGGCACACTTACCGTCCTGTTTGCGATCTACGCGGTTCTTCTTCTCGTCTCGTATGTTCACAATGCCAGGTTGGAGCAGCGCGTCGAAAACGCAGCGCACGCTTTGCCAACGGCGGGCGACACATCGATCTCGGTACCGAGCCTCAGCGACCTCCGGGCATTGGATGAGTTGCGTCAAACCATCCTGCAGTTAGAGGGCTACAACCAGGATGGGCCGCCGTGGAGCTATCGCTTTGGCCTGTATCAGGGAGACAAGCTCGCCGAGCAGGCCCGGCACATTTACTTTGATCGCTTTCGCCCCATGCTCCTCAACCCCGCCCAGGCAAATTTTGTCAGCTATATGCGCGGCCTTCCCGACGCGCCGAGCACCAACAGCGATTTCACTTCCTATTCTGCCGCCTATGACCCGCTGAAGGCTTACCTGATCACGACCAGCAATCCTGACAAGAGTCAAAGCAAATTCCTTACTCCTCTCTTCCTGCAATACTGGATCGGAACCCGGCAGGTGGACGCCGACCAGCAGCAACTGGCGAAAAATCAGATCGACTTCTACGCCAATGAGCTTTTGCATCAGCCGCCCTATGCCATAACGCCCGATGCATCTGTAGTCGAGCACACACGCGCCTATCTTTCCAATTTCCTGGCCAAGACCCGCATCTATCAGGGCATGCTCACCGACGCGGACAAAACCAGTCCTTCCATCGATTTCAACAAGCAATTCCCAGGCTCGGCGGCCTATGTTGTCGATGGTCATATCGTGCGCGGCGCCTTCAGTCGCTCGGGCTACGCGTTCATGCAAGATGCGATTCAGCACCCGGAAAAGTACGCACAGGGTGAAACCTGGGTACTGGGCCCGCAGGCCGGCCAGTCGCTCAATGGACCTGCCATCAGCAAGGATCTCGCGGCGCAATACACGTCTGACTTCTTGAAGGAATGGCACACCTTCCTTGTGGATGCGCGGGTGGTGAGTTGCGGAAACCTGCATGAGGCGCCGGCGCGGCTCAATGCGCTGGCGGGGCCTGCATCTCCGCTGCTGGCGCTTTTTTCCACGATTTCCCACAACACCTTCGTTGCCAATCAGCAGATTAAGTCCACCTTCCAGCCAACGCAGGCCCTCGTGGATCCGAACGCTGTTGACCGCCTCATCGGGCCCGGTAACACAGGCTACGTGACAGCTTTGTTGCAACTGGCTGGCGCGGTGGATCAGGCATCGCAGAACCCGGCGGCCCCGACCGATCCCACGGCCTTCGCGCCCGTCCTCCTGGCTGCATCCACTGCAGGGATCGCCGCCCAACAGACAGCGCAGGCCTTCAACGTCGATCAGCAGATGCACACCGAAAGCACGGTGCTGGCGCTCATGCAGGCTCCCATTCAGTGCGCTGCCAAACTTGCGCCCAGTCCCGGGGCGCCTGCTAATGGAGGCGGGCAGAAGATCTGTGGCGCGATCACTCCCCTGCTGGGCAAGTTTCCCTTTGCGCCCGGAGCCAGTGTGCCGGCAAGCCTGGCTGAAATAAATGCAACGTTCGCTCCTGATACCGGCACCATCTGGTCCATCTACAACGCATCGCTTAAGCAATACATGGTACCGCAGGGAGCACAATACCTCGCAAATCCAACAGCACCGCAGCCGGTAAACCCGCGGTTTGCCCAATACTTCAACCACGCGGCACGAATCACCTCAGGGCTCTATCCGGCCGGAGCAAAATCTCCAGCGTTCAACTTCACGCTCCGCTTCCTCCCAGGCAACGGCGTCGCCAGCGCCACTTTGGTGGTGGACGGGCAGCGCATCCCCAGCGGCTCAACGACGCAGCAATTCAGATGGAGCGGAGCCGACGCGCAAAGGGCGTCGCTGGTGTACGACAACAATGAAGTGTTGGCGTCCCAGGGTACGTGGTCTCTGTTCCAGTTGGTGCACACCGCGCAGATCATGCGTTCCGCTGGAGGATTCCGCCTCGATTATCCAATCAATACAGCGACGACGACGACAGTCGCAGGGCACGCCGTCAGTGGATCCGGCGGAGCAGTAAAGACGGCAAGCTTTGAGATTTCCGGTCCCGGCGCGGAGATACTCATGCCGGACTACTTCTCCGGGCTGCAGTGCGTTTTGCCGGTGGTCAGATAGCCGGGGAAAAAGCTTCCGCTTCATTCGCCGGAGTCATCGGCGGCACTTCTACCACGCGCAACAGGATGCAGGTGATGTTATCCGCGCCTCCCCGTTGTTTTGCATGGTCGATCAGGCCGTGGCAAATCGCTGTCAGGTCAGCCTGGTTTGATGCTGCGAAAGCAATGTCCTGCGGCTGCGCATAACGAGTCAGCCCGTCCGAAGCGAGCAGCAGCATGTCGTCCGGTTGAAGTCTGGCGGCGAATAGGTCCGGCTCAACCGTCTCTGTCACGCCAATGGCCCGCGTGATCACCGACTGCAAACTCGAGGCCGCGGCCATTTCCGGCGTCATGTTTCCGCTGCGAATTTGCTCGTCCACCAGCGAGTGATCCTGGGTGATTTGCAGGCAGCTTCCCCTCCTTAATAAATAAGCGCGACTGTCGCCCACATTGCCGACGACGATCCGATCGCCATCCAGGCAGGCGCACACCAGGGTCGTGCCCATGCGGTCGTACTCCGGATTCTCTGCCGCGGCCGCGCGGACGACGCGATTCGCCTCCACGATTGAGGAAAGCAAACGGTTCTCCACCGGCACCGCCTGCTCGCTGGCGGGTAGGCCCGGCGCCATTGACCCAAAGCACCCGATAAGCGTCCGGACCGCCATGCCGCTGGCAATCTCACCGGCAGCACTGCCGCCCATTCCATCGCACACGGCGTAGATATGTTGCTCAGCATCGTAGCCGTAGCTGTCCTCGTTATTGCTGCGTCTGCAGCCTATATCCGTGACTGCCGCAAAATCGAGAGTAAGTATCGATGCCTGGGTCATACAAGGAGCCTCATCCAGATGGACCAATGAAGAATGAGATTGACTTATGCGCAAGACGTATCAAGGTCGTCCGTGTCAGTGCCGCGTTCTGCAACCCGCCCGCGGATGGGAATACGTGAGAGGGAACCAATTATGGAACTTCGACGGTCTCCTCGCCGGCATCTGTGAACGTGATCACGCCGCCCCAGATACACATCAATTGCGAGACGTTGTCGAGAGTCGGGAAGTTGCCAAGTAAAACCGTTGGAGCGCCGGCCACCCATGGCGCCGGAGTCGCCGGAACGCAAGGCATGGGCGTGAGCACCCCCAGCGCCGCCGCTGTCGCAGCTGCGACCTCCGGGTTAGAGGGTGACTGGCACATTCCGAATGGCAT
>OBLU010001474.1_pt1 | contig 21998 bp, 19 predicted proteins | sample 1518681 | NCBI WGS metagenome assembly OBLU01 (sample SAMEA3539304, study PRJEB22396) | soil metagenome | biome: tundra; feature: field; material: soil | place: USA | collected 2010-05 | depth 0.15 m
ACGCGACAAACCACACGCCATCAAACGTCTTCGAGCCCACACCCTTACTTTAGTCTCCCCAACCCACCCGGCAAAGGAAATTCGCTGGCGGACGCCCCACCCACAAAAACCATCCCGGGTGCCCCGTTCAAGCGCATCGCGCATGAGTGGGCTCCAACCTCCGAACCCAACCCATCACCCTAAGCCGCCCCAACCACCCTCACCCGCCCCGCACCCTTCTTCTCCGCCCGCGGACGAATCTCGATCTTCCAACTGCTTTTTCGTTAAGGGCACGGCTTCAGCCGTGCCACAAAAAACCGCGCCGAAGCCGCTTCCACTCTGCCGAAGGCCGGAGTAAAGCGCAAGACGCGGAACGACTGAATTGCCTTCCGTCGCCGCGCCACCAATCCGCCGAAGGCCTAAGCCGCCACCCCGCCCCGCTCTTTGCCCCACCGGTACTCCAGAAAATCCGGCAAATAAAGCCCATCATCCAACTGCGGCCACCAGATATCCACGCCATGCAACCCGATCTTCAGGTCCACCGCCTGTTCCGGCGTCGCATTCTTCAGCACCTTCAATTCCTCCCGCGGAACCAGCAGCCGCCGCCCATCGCTCAGCCGCAGCATCAGGAACTCCAGCCCCGGCTCCGGCCGGTACAAAGCCTCCAGGATCGTCACCTCTTCAGGGGCGTTCCGCGCCTCTTCCAACGCTGCTTCAATCTCGGCATCGGTCGGCATCTTGGTTTCAGCCATGCGTCGCCTCCCACAGAGCTTGTAGTTCGTCTTTGTACTTCGCCGCAACGGTCATTATCTTCTTCACGTCCGACGCCTTCGCGTTTCGGGGCCGAGTGTGGTCCCGTCTCCCTGCGAAACGCACTTCATCGACGCCCAACTCTACAATCACTTCCGTCTCCGCATACTTCCCATGCACATGCGGAGGCGGGTGGTCGTCCGAATAGCAAGCAAACCACACGCCATCAAACGTCTTCGAACCCACACCCTTACTTTAGTCCCCTCACCCAACCCGGCAAAGCAAAATCGCCGGCAGGGGGGGCGCCGACAACTAACATGGATGCCCCATTCGTGACGGGCTTCATGGGTGGGGATCAGGTGGGAGCCCCGTCAGACGTGATCCAAATCACATCCTAAGTGCCCGCCGGCCGATAGAATTGGGTCTAAGGTAGGAGACAGAATCCACCAGCTTCAGGCTTGTGTCCCCTCCAAAGCTCCAAAGAAACCATAACTCCAGCGTTTTGAAGATCTTGCAAACTATCTCCTTTGTTTTCAAGATTATGCAAAATAGACCGACCCGTAAGTGGTTTGTTTGGAAGATTATGCAGGAAATCGATACCGGGGGGGTACACCATGCCGACACCAATTCCGACCTCTCCAACCATCGCCACGCCCACCCACAAATCCACCTTGGTGCCCCAACCTCCGAACCCAACCCCTTCCTCAGACCTGCTGTCATCGGTCGCCTTTACTGTTTTAATGTTGAGGATTGTCAGGCGGCGGAGGGGCTGCAGTCTTCGCGGGAGGCGCCAGGTACTTGGACAGATAGCTGTTCACCGTGGTCAGGTCTTCATCCGACGCTTCCATCCCTCTGCCGACCATATCGTCGACGATGTCGCTCCACTGGTCCGGTGTATGTCGCTGCTTGTCCCAACGCTCGATGCGGTGGCAATTGCTGCACAGGCGCAGGGTGGTATCCCGACCCTTTCCTTCCGGCAAGGGTGGCACATCACCACCTTGCGTTGGTTGGCTCGCAGGCGCGGGACCAGTCGAAGGGGCCGATTGCGCGGCTTCCAGGAACATCAACAGCTTTGGCGAAATTGCGGAAGAGTAGGCTCGGCTTCTCGCCTGTACCGGCGAATAAGCGTAAACGCCAAGAACCGCCACGGCCAACAATATATAGATTGCACGCTGAACCAATTTCATAATCTTGACTGACCCTCTACTCCGGGGGCTCGGCGTCCAGAGCCACGATTCGTTCGGCAAAGCAAAGTCCGTGAGCTGACAGCTTCACTTCCGTGGCAATGCGAACGCCGTGATGGCATCGGAAGTAGCTGGTTCGGACGCAAAAGGATTGCCCGCACTGGTCACGACGACGTACTGTCGGCCATCCTTGCCTTCATACGTGCTGGGCACCACACCAGCAGCGGCGTCGAGTTTTGCAACCCACAACTCTTTACCCGTTCTGGCGTCAAACGCGCGGAAGCGATTGTCGTCGGTTACTCCAACAAACACCAATCCACTCGCTGTCGCGATCGGGCCGCCTATCCCTGGCCGGCCGGTCTTCTGCTTATCCGGAGGCAGGCTCTCGGTAATGCCCAGCGGCACCTTCCACGCAATATCGCCGGTATTCACGTTGACCGCGACCAACTCGCCCCAGGGAGGCTGCTGGCAAGGCATATTCGAGGCGGGGTCCTTGAAGCGGCCGAGTGGTCGCAGCGCACGATACGAGCCCGCGCGGCCGGTTAGCACGTTTGTACCCACAATGTCGGCCTTCAGCGGACCACTGGCCGGGTCTCGATACCCTTGCATCTGGCCCAGGTCCATTACATTGATGAAGAAATACCCGAGCTGCGGATTGAAAGCCCCACCGCCCCAATTGGCGCCACCGATTTCACTCGGAAAGTTGACCCGGACGTGGTTGTAGGTCTCTGGAAGAAATGGACCGCCCAGCTCAAGATGGTTGTCCGTGACCAGCTTTCGGCAAGCCGCTTCGAGTTCCGGCGTCACGGTGGCAATATCGGCTATTGTCATCGACTGACGCGCCAGCGGTTCTGGCTTGACTGGAAAAGGTTGCGTTGGCGAGGTCTTCTCCAGCGGCACCTGGCTCTGGGGAACGGGGCGTTCTTCCACGCCGTAGATCGGCTTTCCGTTGGTGCGATCGAGCAGATAGAGCAGCGAAGTCTTTGAGACCACGGCCACGGCTGGAATCGTTTTTCCATCCTTCTTCACGTCCATCAGCAGCGGCGGAGCTTCCAGGTCAAAGTCCCAGATGTCGTGATGCACGAGTTGGAAGTGCCAGATGTATTTGCCTGTCCTCGCATTGACCGCGACAATACTTGAGCTGTACAGGTTGTCGCCCGGACGATCGCCGCCAAAGGCATCTCCCGAAGGCGCTCCGAACCCCAGGTACGCGATGCCGCGCTTGGCATCGACGGTGAGCAAGCCCCACACGTTGACGCCGGAGCGAAACTTGGCGCTATCCCCTACCCAGCCGCCGTAGTTGGGTTCGCCGGGTTGCGGAATGGCATGGAAGGTCCAGACCAGCTTGCCGGTGTGTACGTCGAAGGCACGCACATCGCCCGAAGCTCCGGGGCCGCCATTTTCGGTCGTCTTTCCGCCCAGTATGATCAGGTCCTCGTACATGATCGGCGGCGAAGATAAACCGTCGCTGGCGCCCTCCAGATTGTGAGTGATCTCGGGCGTGTCCAGGTCAACCATTCCGTTTACGCCGAACGCAGTGTTCAGCGCGCCCGTCTTTGGATTGAGGGTGAACAATTTCGCGTCCGACGTTGCGACTACAATCTCGGGCGGCGTCTGCTTGTCCCCGGGATAGTATTCGACGCCCCGCGTCGCCGGTTCGCCACTCGCCAGCTTATAGGACCAGATGTCTTTGCCTGTAGTAGGGTCAAGCGCGGTAACGCGACCATACGGCGTACCGATATACATCACTCCATGGATGACCAGGGGTGTCACTTCCGAAATTGCGAACCCGGTAGCGACACGCGGAGGTCCAATGCCCTCCGCCGCTGCCTGCGCCGAAACCTGATCTGGTCCACCAGGCCCACCGCCACCAGGCGCTCCGCCTCCGGGTCCGCCATCAGGAGGTCCGCCCCCGGGGCCGCGCCCTCTGCCTCCGCCAAAGCCACCGCCGCGTCCACCACCCGCCGCGTCTCCCTCCTGTTTCATGTGATAGATCCAGGCGACGGACAGGCTACCAACATTGGCTGGGTTGATCTGTGTCAGCGGGGAGAAACGCATGCCACCGGAATCGTGCCCAAAGGTTGGCCATTCCTTCGCGTTTGCCGCTTGCGCGGCGGTGCCGGCCGAACCGCTCGCAGCAGTCTGCGCCACAGTGGGCTTGACGCTGCCCAGACAGATCACCATCGATATTGCAAAGAGCAGATAACCCCGCAGCAACGGTTTGGCGGCATTCAGTATCGTGCGATCAGCCTTGAGCAAGTAAATCTCCATATCACCACACGTTTTCTTTGCCCGCGGCAAACTCAGCGTACCGGTACAGAATGAAATGCTAGCATCCAAAATCAACCGCACCCGTGATAACGGTGTTGGCACGGTAACTCGCGCATAGCATCATGGTTGACCGCTATTCGACCAACAACAGGAACCCACTCAGCGCGCGTTTCAGAGCGTCACTCACTTCTGAATCTGCTTCAGATAGTCGACGAGATTGCTGATCCGCTGATGCACTGCCGCGGAGCTATCCCGGCTGCCTGAATGCAGAGTCTGCATCAAGTCGCCCCAGACGGGCATATCCGCCGAGCCGTGCGCCGGGTTCTCAACTCCGAACTGGAGCACAGCGCTTACGTGAGCCGAGGGAAATGCTCCGCCGTTTCTCTTGCTGAGAGCCGTCAGGTCCACCGGAGGCACTTTCATGGCCGGGGCAGCCGGTCCGTTACCGCGACCGTCCGCACCATGGCAAGCGGCACAATACGTCGTATACATCTGTTGGCCGGATGCGGCGGAGGTCTGCTGTACTGGCACGTTCTTTACTTTTGGTGTCGCCTGCTGCGCGATACCGTGGGAAGTGGCGGACAAGATTCCCACCAGAACAAGTGCGATTAACTGCTTCGGCATATACAACTCCTTCACGTACGGAACAACACTGGTTCAACCAAACGACGCGAACTGATGCGCCACTTCAAGGTTCGGAGATACCTGACCAACGTCGCCTGCATCAGGAGCCGTTGCGGTAAATGTCGTTGATATTCCAATGGCCGGGTGTCGGTGTCGGTGCATTCTCCATGGGCACTTGGATCACGGTCGGAACACCGGACGCCAAGGCCTCGCTCAGGGCCGGGCCCAGCTCACTGGCCGCCTTGATGGCCACGCCTCGCGCGCCATAGCCGCGTGCCACTGCAGCGAAGTCTACGGTGTACGGCTCGCCCTTGCACTCGAACATGCAACCGAAAGTCCATCCGTAGTGCATCTCCTCCAGGCCGGCGATCGTGCCGAAACCGGAGTTGTCCATCACCAGCCAAACCACGGGCAGATCCGCCTCCATGGCCGTCGCAATCACTCCCGGATTACTGCTAAAAGCACCGTCGCCGATCAGCGCCACTGCCGCTCGATGTGGCTGGGCAGTCTTAACGCCAAGTACAGCCGCCGGGCCGAAACCCATCGTAGCTAGTCCGCTAGGCGTGATGAAGGTACCGGGAACCGGGAACGAGAACTGCTGCGCAACACCATTCTTGTTCCAGCCCACATCCGTAACGATGAACCCATCGTCAGGAACCGCCTTGCGCAACTCACTCAGGATGCGTTCGGGCCGCAGCGGAAACTGGTCGGAAGACCATTCTTCTTTCCATAGGTCACTGAACTCCTTTCGCTCTTTGGCGATCTTCGCGCGAAGACCGGGCCGGCTGACATGCGAGCGTCCCTTGGCAGCGGCCGCCAAGTCGGTCAGAGCCACCTTCGCGTCCGCAATCACGCCCAGCTCCGTTTGGTAGTTCCGGCCAATCTCGGCCGGATCAACGTCGATGTGGATCAATCGTGTCGGCGGGATGTTGAAGGTGTATTCGGGATACCACGAACTGGAGTTCGCCTCAGCGAGCCGAGTTCCCACAGCGACAATCAGGTCGGCCGTGCGACAGGTTTCGTTCGATACCGGGATGCCCCAAAAGCCCGTCTGCCCCATCAGAAGCGGATGGTCTTCGGGAAGGCATCCCTTGCCCATCAGCGTGTGGGCAACCGGCAGCTCCAGAGCTTCCGCGAGTTCCGCAAACTCCTTGGTCGCTCGCGAAGAGAGAACGCCTCCTCCTGCGTAAAGCACCGGGCGCTCCGCTTTGGCCAACGCATCGATGATGTACTCGACGGACTCAGGATCGATGGCCTGCTTGCTAAGTTTCGGCGGCGTCTTCGAAAAAGCTCCTTCGATCAGATCGGCCGAGAAGATGTCCATTGGCACGTCGACCAGCACCGGCCCCGGCCGCCCTGACTGGCAGAGATGAAAGGCGCGCTCGACGGCACGCGGAAGGTCCTCGACCCGATCGACCCGATAGACGCGTTTGCAGAAGGGACGATAGACCTCGCACTGGTCCGCGTCCTTATGCAGGTTCATTTCCTGATGCGGGTGTCGGCCATAGTAATAGGATGGGACATCGCCCGCAATGACCACCATGGGGATCGAGTCAAGCGCTGCATTCGCAACGCCAGTTGCAGCGTTGGTCAGACCGGGGCCCAGGTGGGTCAATAGAACGCCAGGCTTTCCAGAGGCCCGGGCATACCCGTCAGCGGCGTGCGCGGCAGTCTGCTCGTGCCGGGTTGTGATGAAGCGTACCTTGGTGTTCTTGCCCAGCGCGTCCAAGACCGCAATTATCGTGTGTCCACAGAGCCCAAATACCACCTCAACTCCCAGGAGTTCGAGGTAGTCGACCAATTGGTAGGCCGCAATCCGGTATCCCTCCTTCGGTCCCGGCGGACGGACACCAGTCAATACCAGACCATAGGGCTTTACTGAAGCAATCGGCGCGTCATTCATTGTTGTACTCATAGTTGCCGGATTCTAGAGGAACGAGTGGAGAGCAGCAATAGTGTTACGGTACCAACACGTATGACTTCCCGCGACACCGCAATTTTGGGAAGGTAAATGACTTCATCAGGGGCGGTCTCAAGCCATCGCCACCGGGTTGGATCGAGGCGTAATGTTGCCCATCCCATTTCAACTTCGCAGCCAGTCGACATTTGTATTGAAATTCAGGGCGGCGATGTTCCAGGTAATTTATCTCGTTTGTTTTCAAAAACTACAGGGTCGTCGCCGCAAAGGCGTGGCGCTCGCCCCTTAAGTCTTGTAGCATCCTTAGCCATGACGACCAAGGCGGCAGCACCCGTCGGGAATGCGGCGGAAAATCTGGTAGCGGAAGAGACTATTCGGCGTGAGCTAAAACGAATATTGGTGAGCCGATCTTTCCGGCAGGTCGACCGTCTGCAGCGGTTCCTATCGTTCATTGTCGAAGAGACATTGGCTGGCCGCGGAGACAGGTTGAAAGAGTATCCAGTTGGGGTGGATGTCTTTGGAAAAGACTCGAGCTTCGATCCGCGCATGGACCCGATTGTCCGAGTCCAGGCGCGAAGATTGCGGATTCGACTCACAAGCTACTACCAGGATGAAGGACAGAACGACGAAGTGATCATTGAGCTTCCGAAGGGAGGCTATGCCCCGATCTTCCGACCATCTGAGAACTCGACGCCTGCAAGGAAGTCAACCAATGTTGCGTTGGTCAGCCGGAATACGGTGTTGGTTTCGCCATTTGCGGACTACAGCGGGTCATCGGACCAGGACTACTTCTGCAAAGGCCTCGGTCAAGAGATCATTCATGCGCTTTCTAAAGTGGAGTCCATCGTCGTTGTCAGCAGAGAACAGACAGCCGATCCAAGAGGTCCTGAAGGCGCGCCAAACGCGGCAATTGTCGTCAGCGGCAGTGTTCGCAGAGCCCGGGATATCCTTCGGGTTACCACCCACTTAACCGATACGGTGCGCGGTTGCTACCTCTGGTCGGACTCCATCGATGGAAAGATAGACGACGCCCTGGCCATTCAAGCCGAAGTGGCTCGCAATGTCGTACAGACAGTACGCGAGCAGTTGATGGGAGGGCTGACGAAGAGAGGCGGCAAGCAGTCCACGGAAAACCTCGCCGCGCTCAACATGTACTTGCTCGGTCGATATCACCTGGACCAACGCACCGAGCAGGGATTGCGTAAGGCCCTGGAGTTTTTTGACAAAGCCATCCTTGAAGATCCTCAATTTGCAGAGGCGTATGCCGGCCTCTCCGATGCCTACGGTTTGCTGGGCCATTACGGAGCCATCGCCCCCGCGAATGTCTGGACCAAAGCGGCCTCCAACGCCACCCAGGCTGTCCTACTCGATGACGAGTCGGCCGAAGCCCATGCCTCGCTGGCGCACGTTAAGTCCACTCAGGATTGGGACTGGGCAGGCGCCGAGCGCGAGTTTCAGCGAGCCATCAGTCTGAACCCCAAGTATGCTCCGGCGCACCATTGGTATGCAGTTTCCTGCCTCGCGCCTCTCGGGCGTCTCCAGGAAGCCCTTGAGGAATTATTGCTCGCACAAGCTCTTGACCCCGTCTCCTCCATCATTTCCAGGAACATCGCAGTGCTTCACTATTACCTGCGCGACTACGAAAACGCAATGGAGCAATGCGATCGCACCATCGAACAGAATCCCCACTTCGCCCCTGCGTACTGGACCTTGGGACTTATTCAAGAACAACGTGGAGACTTCGACGAATCCATCGCCGCATTTCAACGTGCGATCGACCTCTCTCCCCCAAACCCGCGCATTTCGGGGGCCCTGGGCCGAACCTTCGCGCGAGCGGGCAGGAAAGATGAGGCCCTGAGGATCCTGCATGACCTTGAGGACCTCGCCAAACGGCGTTACATCTCTCCCTTCGAACAGGCGTTGATCTACTTTGCGCTGAACCGCATGGATGAGGGTTTCGAACGGCTCTCCAAGGCGTATCAGGACCGCTGTTTCGAATTGATTACCATCAAGGTTGACCCGCAATTCGATCCCGTAAAGAAGGACGCGAGATTCAAGGCGCTGTTCCAGCAACTCGGCCTTCCATAGACCGTCAGGGTTTGCTCGGAATTTCCTGGTTCGCCGGCGGCATTGCCTTCGGAGTGATGTCTGCGTCCGTCAATCCCAGCGCCCACCGGATCCCTTCGTAGTACATCTCTTCCACGGCCCTGTCGTCCCATGTGCTGGGGTCGTGACCAAGCGCAGAGACATAGACCCTGCCTTTGCCGTACATCTTCGCCCAAGCCAAGGGAAAGTCCTGATCCTGGTGATGAACCAGCGGAATCTTCATGTCCAGGTGAGAGACATCGAGACGCAAAATGACGTGGGATTTCTCTCGCGAGAAGTTCTTTACCTGGTACATCTCATCAACATGGTCGAAGGACGGCGGCAGATGTGACATCCCCGGAAATGAGGGGTCTTCCACAATCAGTGGCGCCCGGATGATCCCCCACGGATGCTCATCAAATCGCCCGCCAATCATTTCGCCAAACTCGGGCCAGGAAAAAAACGCGGTGAGTCCAGCATGGGCGACAATAAAGCCCTTTCCGTCGTCGTGCACAAAGGCCAGCAAGTCCGCCTTCTGCTGTGGAGTCAGATTAATCTCGCGGACACCGAAGAAGAAGATCAGATCGAAATCATTCAGATTCTTGGCGTACAGCAAAGGCTTCCCATCACTTCCAAGCACGGGATGCTTCGTGATCAGTTGAGAATCCGTGTGGATGAACGTGTCGTATGCGCCGGTCTCGTAGCCGAGCCGCTCTATGGTCGCAAGAGCATGGGAGACAGAATCGTGCTGATACCCCTCACTCACATCGCCCCAGGCCAATATCCGTTTGCGCCTCGGGATCGCCCCTGTGTGGTAGCTCTCGTCCCCCACGGTCGCAGCGCTCATGCCCGGTCCAAGACGAACCCCGCCCGGCCCGAGCCCCAGATCAGCCGATCCCTGCCGAGGTGTCTGCGTCGCGTCCTGGGCGCTCGCTAACCCCAGGGCAAGACATAGAAATACCGCCGAAACAACGCTGCGTGGGATCCTCACGAAAGTTCACCTCCGAGTCCGCACTGTCACGGTATCAGTTGATCCTCTGCCCCGGCACCGGAGAACAGTAACCATACCGTACCGTCGAACCTAGCCTCTGCGCGCGGAACCGTCCCGAAGCAGCTAGTCCCGTACAGCCCAGGCCAGTCCGTCCGGACCGCCGATGGAGTCGATATGCCCAACCTCTTCCAGCGAACGGAGATCGATAACGGCGATCTTGTTGTCCTGTCCGCACGCAACGTAAGCCCGGGCACCGTCCGGCTGCATCTGGATGCCGCCAGAGCCATGCACGTCCGCCAGCCGTTTGATCTCCTTCCGCGTCGCGGCATCCAGAATCACCAGCGCCGAACCGGCAGTCACCAGCGCCATCTTGCCATCAGGTGTTAACTTCAGCCGGTTGGCGCCACGCACATTGGCCGCTAAAGTCGCCACCACCTTCTTGGCGGCAATGTCGATGACCGACACCGTACCGTCCTGTGCATTGGCCACCCACGCTTCCTTCCCGTCTGGCGAAACATCGAACCCCTCGGACCCTCGACCAACCGGAATTACCGTAAGCTGCCAGTCTCCACCCGGCGGACTCGGTGGAGGACCCTGTGGTCCACCCCCTCTCCCAGGCCCACCCGGAGGAGGACCACCCGGCGCAGGCCCACTCCCAGCCGGCTGGGGCCCCCCAGCGCGTGCCTCGGTCTTTTCGAGGATCGTCACCGTCGCGGAGCTGACGTTGGTCGTGAGGATCCGCCTTCCATCTGGAAAGACATACAGCATGTGGGTGCGGTCCTGCCCGGTCCCCATAATCCAGTCGATCTTGCCGCCAACAGGATCGTAGCTGCCGATCGCTTTCGCCGCCTCCGCGGTGAACCAGACCTTGCCCTGAACGAAGTCAAGGCCATGTGGGCCGCGCAGTGCGCCCAGTTCGATGAATGGCAGTTGCTTTTGCGCGATCAAGTCGATGACGGCCAGGGTGTGATAGGCACCAAAGCCGTAGTTGGAGACGTAAGCAGTCTTGCCGTCTGCCGAGGCAACCACCTCGTGGGGATCGTCACCCACTGGAATGCGCGCTACGATTTTCAGGCTGGTGGGGTCGACAATCGCAAGCGTGTGGTCTTGTTTGGACAACGCCAAGAGCGCTGTCTTTGGCGTGGGTTGAGCTGCCGCCCAGCCAGTTAGTACCAATAACTGCATGGTCATGCACGCCGATCTCAAGCGAATCCCCATCGTAACCTCCGGCACCTCTCTGGCATCAAGCGCTCTGCCTGCAGTACGTCTCCTTCGTGAGACTAAGAAGAATGCTCGACATCACTAACCATGCGACCATCAGAACAAAGCCACTGCGGTACGAGTGCAAGTCGTACACGTGGACTCCGTGATTGATCGTCCCCGACCACGTCCTGTCCAGAATCCAGCCAATCCCCGGCTGCAGGAAAGTTGGGCCAATCATGTTTCCAATGTTCGTCGTTCCGGAGATAGTCCCAAGAAACTGCGGCGGGACCGACTCCTTGCTGAACGCAAACCCGATCACCACCGCGCCGCTGGCTAGGCTCGTGATGGCCGCTATGGCCACGAACAAAGTTAGCGGCAGATTGTCGATGTAAAACATCGCGCTCCAGCCAATTGCAGCAAGCACGCACCCACCCACATAGATTGGCTTGCGCCGTCCTATTCTGTCCGACAGAGCACCACAGATAGGGCTCGCAACTGCCCAACAAACAATCATGATCGAACAAACGCCGGCAGCCTTGGTCTGCGGCATTCCGTAGCGAGCCCGAAGGAACGGCGCTCCCCAAAGCCCTGTGAATGCCAGAATCGATCCCACCAGACCGCCCTGTGCGAAGAAAATGAGCCAGGTATTCCGGTAGGCAAAGATCCTTTTGAAGCCCTTAAGAAGTTCCCATATCTTGACGTCCTTCCGATGGGCCGTTGGCGGGGCGTAGCTGATATAGCCGTCGTCCGTAGGGTCGTCTTTCACAAAGAGCATCGCAAGCACGCCTACACAGAGGACCCCGGCTGCGGACACAAAAATCACCGGGCGCCATCCGAAATGCTGGATCGCCAACCTCAAAGGCACTTGTGCCGTGAGCGCTCCAATATTTCCGGCAAACAACCCCAACCCCGCCAGAGTGGCGAACCGTCGCGCCGGAAACCAGTGCGTCGCCAGCTTCAGCACCACTAGCCATCCCACCGCAGTGGCTCCCCCGATGATCGCCCTCCCCGCGCACGCCACCGCAAAGCTATCCGTCGCGCCAAACAGAACAGCTCCGAGTGCGGCAGCAATTGACCCGGAGATCAGGAGCTTCCGAGCACCCCACGAGTCCACGAGGATGCCGGTCGGGATCTGCATCGCTACATAAAAGTAGAAGTAAAAAGCCGACAGATTACCCAGGCTTCCGGCGCCAATGCTGAACGCTCGCATCAGTTCATCCGTCATCACCGCAGGGGACACGCGGTGATAGAACCCCGCAAGATAAAACAGTGCCGCAATGCCCCATATAGACCATGACAGCCACGCCGGCGGCGCCTGTCGTTCGGCCGGAACCTGACCCTCGATCTGCACTGCAACGGATGGTTCGGGGCGCGGTATGTGAATGTTGTCCTCTCAGTGCGTCCGGGTAGACTGGGTCACTCGTGAGAGCCTTCTGCCGTCATGCCGCAGTGCATAGTCTGACCTGTCCATAGATGTTTCAATGACTGCGTTGTGGTTGGGGCAAGTCTTCTTCCCGATCGCGGGGAAGTTGCCCGGACGTGCAGAATCGACACAACACTAACACCGGACCAAAGCTTGGGCAACGGACAAACCGTATCAGCACGGTTAGATCAGCCAATCCGTGCATCCCTGGTGCTAACTTAACATCTGAATTTGTGCGCCTGTCTTTACCACGTGACACTTACGCAGTTCCGGTCCGCGGAGGTCACGACGCTCGCACAAAAGTGGTCCCCTCGGTTCGCCATGGGGATGATTCGACGGACCTAAGTGGAAGGTGGATAGAGATGGAACCTTGGCGGACCAGCATTTCCGACGCAGACGACGCAAGCATACGCATCCGTGGATACGACATCGGGGCTCTGATGCAGCGTTCCACCTTTGCCGAGACCATCTTCCTGCTGCACCTCGGGCGGCTTCCCAGCAAGGAGGAAGGCAGGCTCCTCGATGCCATCTTCATCGCCTGCTCCGATCATGGGCCCGGCTCTCCCTCTGCCGCCACCGCGCGCCTGGCCTGCTCGGGTAACCGTAGCTCCTTGTCCTCCGCCATCGCTGCTGGTGTGCTTGCCATTGGGGATGAGCATGGTGGCGCAGGGATGGCCTGCATGGAAACCATCGAGTCTGGCGTGGCGATGGCTCGCTCCGAATCGATTTCTATCCAGCAAGCCGCAGACCGGGTCGTGGATGTCTCCCGCGGTCTCGGAGTCCGGCTGGCCGGGCTCGGCCATCGCGTTCACAGCAAAGATCCGCGCAAGAATGTGCTGTTTGGCATGGCACGGGATTGCGGTGTCGCCGGGGACGGCGTCGCCTTCATGCTCGCACTCGAGAACGCAGTCGCCAGCAAGATAAAGCCCTTGCCGATCAACGTGGATGGAGTCATCGCGGCGGTCCTGTTCGATCTCGGTTTCCCGCAGACGTTCGGACGCCTGGCCTTCATCATCGGCCGTGTCGCAGGGCTGACTGCACAAATATCTGAGGAACTGCAGCGCGAGAAGGCGATGCGCATTCGTGTCCCCGTCGTCTACGACGGTCCGCCGCCACGAGATCTTCCTTAACCGCCGCGAACCAACAAACCCAGGAGAGAACGAATGGCAAAGCCGATTACGGAAGAACAGAAACAAGAGATTCAAGAGATGCTGGGCAACGCGCGCGTGGCAATGAGCGCGATCGAAAGCTATGACCAGACGCGTGTCGACCGGCTGTGCCAGGCGATTGGTTGGGCTCTTGCCAACGAGGTGACCTTCACCCGTCTGGCCAACATGAGCATCGACGAAAGCGGCCTCGGCGATCGTGAAACCCGGCCCGGAAAGCGCTTCAAGATCCACGGCATCCTGCGCGACATTCTCCGTCAGAAGAGCATGGGAATCATTGAAGAAATCCCGGAGAAGGGGTTGGTGAAATATGCCAAGCCGGCCGGCGTGATTGCCTCCCTGGTACCCGTCACGAACGCCGCCCTGACCGAGGTAGGCAGCGGTATCTTCGCCATCAAGGCGAAGAACGCCACCATCTTTGCGCCTCACCCTGCCGCCAAGAACACCACCATCGAAACCGTGCGCATCATGCGCGAAGTCCTGAAGCGGGAAGGCGCACCCGAAGACCTGTTCCAGGTCATCAAGAGTCCAAGCATTCCGGTTGCAAACGAGCTGATGGCCGTCTGTGATCTGACGATCGCCACTGGCGGCCCCGCGATGGTGAGATCTGCCTATAGTTCCGGCAAGCCCGCCTACGGAGTCGGCGCCGGCAATGCCACCATGCTCATTGACGAGACCGCCGACATCGCGGACGCCGCGAAAAACACGCGCATCAGCAAAGTGTCTGACAATGGCTCGGGATGCTCCTCAGACGGCAACCTCGTGGTCGAGGCATCGATCTACGATGCCTTCCTCGAGCAGCTTCAGAGGGAAGACGGTTATCTCGTAACGCCCGAGGAGAAGAAGCTGCTGCAAGCCGTCATGTGGGACGCAGAGCGCCATCGCACTGCTCCAACCATTGCCCGTCCAGCGTCCAAAATCGCCGAACTGGCAGGCTTCTCCATACCCGAAGGCAAACGCTTCCTGATCGTGCCTGAGACCGGCATTGGCAAGGACTTCCCCTTCTCCAGCGAGAAGCTTTCTCCCGTCCTGTCCATCTTCAAATACAGCGGGTTCCCGAACGCTCTCAAGATGCTCACCGAGATCTACAAGGTCGGTGGGCGCGGCCACTCCTGCGGCATCTACTCGTTCAACGACGACCACATTGACCAACTGGCGCGCCTGATGCCGGTCAGCCGCATGATGGTCCGGCAACCGCAGTCGAAGGCGAACTCCGGCTCGTTCACTAACGGAATGGCCATGACATCGAGCATGGGATGTGGGGTCTGGGGCGGCAATATCATCAATGAGAACGTGACCCTCAAGCACTACATGCAGACCACTTGGGTCAGTCGCCCGATTCCCGAAGACCGCCCCTCGGATGCCGAGCTCTTTGGCGAGTTCTATAACACGCAAACGTACTAATTCCGCGACGACTCAGATGCATCGAAGAAGGCCTTTCCCTCAATTGGGAGAGGCCTTTTCGTGATCTCTTAGCGAATCGGACGCAGCAAAAAGAAAGCGGCGACTGAAAACCCGCCACTGCCGGTTACACAACGAGCCGCCCTACATAGGCCTCACGGATTCCGGCGCAGTTGGCGGCTGCGAGGCCGCTGGTGGGCCGCCAGGCCGATCGGCGGGCGGAGGCGGAACGAACGCCGGCGGTTGTTCGTGGCCCTGGTGGCAGTTGCCGCACGTGATGGGATGGTCCGGGGGACGGGTGCTCCCCGGACGAGTCAGGTACTTCTCGTTGATCTCCGCGGTCATCAGCATCATTCTTCGGGCGGCAACCTTGTGTCGGTTGTCGTCCGCGGCGTAATCAGTTATACGATGGGTCTCCGGGTTTTCCACGTGGCAGAAGGAACACTGCACGCCCAGAGCCCCCGCGATTCCACGCATCTTCGCTGTCAGTTCAGCACGCGGAATGTCCTTGGGAAGCACTTGAAGATTCTTGGGTGGCGGTGGGGCTGGGCGCGCAGCCGGCGAACCAGGGGTCGTCGGAGGTGCTCCTCCCTCTTGCGCCCAACCAAGCGAAGCAAGAGAGAGGAGCATGATCAGCGGAATGCCTGTCTTCATTCGGTCTCCTGGAGCAAGTTAGAAGAGATACTTCAACGCGACCTGCTGGATTCTCGGGCTGCCCGCGCTCGTGAATTGGCCGAACGTGCTGCTGGTGAGCGAATTGCCTCCAATCCCGCTGAGAATCACCTCGTTGGGAACGTTGAAGGCCTCCCAGCGGAACTGGACTTTCTGACTCTCATGGATCGTGAAAGTGCGAGACAGGGACATATCCAGTTCATAACTCGAAGGCCCGACGATGGTAAGCGGCCGTTGCGGGCCATAGGTACCGGTGGCTGGGGCAGTGAAGTTAGACGCCGCCACCAGATAGTTTTGGGTACCAAAGTTCGTGCGGGTGCCGAAAGGATTCGCTGGGTTGATCGCATAGGCAGTGCCCGTACCTGTAAGCGAGGTATCGATACCCGTGCTAACCGAATTGAAACCGCCGGTAGTGTGAGTGTAAATGGTCGACAGTTGCCAGCCGCTCGCCACCAGATCCGTGGGGTGGTTCGAAAAATGCGGCGAATTCAGAATCAGCGAGACGTTCGCCACCTGACGGCGGTCGGAGTCGCAATTGGAGTAGCTCAGACGGCGTCCGTTCGGATCCACAGCCGGGGGAATCTGGTACGACGGACCAGTCAACTCGGTCGTCTCTGACTCGCTCAGGCAGTGGGCTAGGGTGTAATTGGCAACAATATTCATAACCTTTGCTCGACGCTGCACCTGAATCAGCATGCCGTTGTAGTCTGCGATCCCCCCATCGTCATACTGTCCGATCGTGGAGTAGTACACGCCTTGTGCTGGATTCTGCTCATACAGGAGACGGCGAGCATTGTAGTTCTTGGTGGTTGAGCACGGCCCCGCGGCAGTCAGCCCATACTGGCCTTTGACGCAGTTCCCCGCCGTATAGATTGCTGGATCAGCCTCGTAGGAGGTCGGCAGATGAAGCGTCCTGTTTCCAAGGTAGGTAGCTCCAAACAGCCAACTGCTAACCTGCCTTTGGATGGAAAAGTTCCACTGTTCCAGGTACATCGGCTGGGTATGCAGCGGGGAGTTAACGTAGATTCCCTCCTGGGCAAACGGAGCCGTCGTCGAAAGAGTGTTCAGCGCCGGGAACGGATCGCCGCCGTTATAGGTAGCCCACGGATTCGCAAACGACACACCCGCCAACGCGATCGTGTCGCCGAAGGGTGGGCTGTTGGAGTAACGCGTGTTGAAGAACATCTGGGGAGCGTCCGAGAACATGCCAAAGCCCGCCCGAATCGATGTCTTGCCATTGCCAAACGGATCGTAGATCAATCCGACACGCAGCTCGAAGATGCCTTTCTTCCCATACGTGTAGTGGTTACCCGGCTGGCCCGGATCTCCCTGGAAGCTCAGTCCAGCCGGCGCGCTGGTGAAGACGCCGCTCTTGGTCCCCGCCGTAAAGCCCGCCATGCTGAAATTCTCGACGTGCCCGTTCGAGTTATGCTCAGGCGTCCAGGGCTCCCAACGGAGGCCGTAGTTAACGGTCAGATTGTGCAACGGTTTCCAGGAGTCCTGCCCATACAGCCCGAAGTCGGTTTGGCCATCGTTTTCCAGGTCATGCAGGCCCTGCGAGAACGAGTCGAGGCTTCCTGCGAAGAAGTCGGCGTAGCCGTAGCTTCCATTGCTGCTCAGGGCTGAACCGGTGAACGAATAGATTCCGTTTGCTGGACGATTGTTTACGGTAGCCATCAGCGCATAGATGTAGTCCACGCCGAATGAGAACTCATGCTTCCCGTGGATGTAGCCCACATCGTCCACCAACTGCCACGTCGTCGAGTTGAAGTGACCGGGATTGGTCGTTCCGCCTCCTACGCCGAACCCGCCCGTAACCGACAGCGCCATATATCCAGGAATCGCGTTGTAGGTGTTGACACCCAGAACGCCAGGATCAAAGAACGGATCCACCACACGCAGGTTGACGATCCGATTTCCCGAGAGGCGCAGAGAGTTTGTCAGGTTCTGCGTGAAGATGTAGGTGTCTCCCACAGTGATGCCCTGGTCCCGGTTGTACTGTGCCACCCCATTCTCGGTAAGCGCATTGGTCGGAGTGGCAGGAATCGGCTGACTGTTGATTCCCAAAAAATATCGGGTAAAAATGCTGTTCTTGTCATTGATTCGGTAATCCACCCGGCCGATCACACTCTTCTGGCTGGAATTTCCCGGAACGCGCACCGCGACATAACCACACGCCGCCGTGAACTTGTTACCCGTCGCAGCCGCCGTCACGTCGGGAGCCGAGGAGCTGCCGGCGATGGGGATGAACTTCATCGTGGCCAGTGCCTGCGCACTGAAGGAGCCCGCGGGAAGTTGGTTGGGAACGCCGCCGATCGTCACAAACGGTGCGCCCAATGTGATCGCCTTCGACTGGCAGGCAGTCGAGGTAACCACCGAGAAATCTCCGTTCATCATCGCCGTAGTCGGCACCTGAACGTAGTTGTTGGTAGGTATCGCCCGCAGAACCGTGCCCTCATAGCCGCCAAAGAAGAACAACTTGTCCTTGATGATGGGACCGCCGATGACGCCGCCAAACTGGTTCCGCTTAAGGCCGTCAGCGTAAGGGTTGAGTTTCGGATTCCCGAAGAAGCCATAGGCATTCAGCGCGTAATTGCGAAGGAACTCAAATGCGTCGCCATGAAACTTGTTTCCGCCACTCTTGGTGATCGCATTCACAGCGGCAGCCGCATGGTCCCCATATTGCGCGGGCAGGGCGCTGGTTTCCACCTTGAACTCCTGCAAGGCATCGGGCATAGGCTGCGGCATGTTCAGATTATTGGTCGGCTCGTTGTGAGTCCCGCCGTCCAGAATGAACGCAACACCATTCGGCAGGCCGCCCGCCACCGCAATTGCGATGGTCGGAAAGTTCTTGTTCGAGTTCAGGTCGCCGCCAACTGCGGTCGTCGTCGCACCGGCCAACGCAATCAACTGGTCGGGGTCGCGGCCGTTCAGCGGAAGCTCAACCACCTGAACCTGATCAATCACCTGCCCGATTCCCGTGCTCTCGGTTTCGACGGTGGCGGCAATGCTCTCCACCACAATCTCTTGGGACACCGAGCCCACACTCAGCTTGACGTTGATCTCTGGGTTAGTGCCCACGTCGAGGGAGATGTCCTTCTGCACGTAGGTGCTAAACCCCGCGGACGTCACCTGGAGGGTGTAGTTACCTGCAGGAAGGTCAGGGATGATGTAGGAGCCGGTCGAGCTACTCGTTAGCCGGTGGACTTGTCCTGTGTCCGTCTGCGTCAACGTGATTTTCGCGTTCGACACGATCGCACCGGTCTGGTCTTGAATGACGCCAGAGATCTGGGATGTTGAGACCGATTGGCCCAACATGGGTGTCTTCAGCGCCAGGATCATCACAACGCTGCATATCGCCAATACGGTCCAACGAAGATTGATTAGTTTCATTCTTTTTCCTCATATGTCATCTATCTGGCGACTTGACCTCTGAGCACCCCGGCTTCGGAGCGGCTTGACCGTTGAGAGGTTTATCCTGAGTCGCTGCGGATACTAGCGGCCTGAACTTTCACAAGTCAACGACATAACGGTGGCAGCACCGTTCACACCGCTTGTAACAATCAGTGGCGTGCTAATCTCGGCACTGTCGCCGCCCTGGTAATTGCCGGTTTGCAGACGACTTCCCTGCGTGACGCCCTGGAGGGTTAAGGTATGATCCGGATTCGCACTTCCGCCGTGCTGCTAACGGCCTTCCTGGCCACGTCCTTGTTTGTCGCAGCCCAAGCAACCCCCGCGGATAGCGGATGTCCTGCGCCAGGCCAGGGCCGCGGCCCGAGAGCCGGACAAGGACCAGGCGGAAATCCAGTAGGACCCGCCGGCCAGGCAGCCGCTCTCGCTCAGGGAACTGGAAATGGACGCCCAGCGGGTGGTCCGCCCACGCCCACCGGCCCGCCCCGCAAGCGCCTGCTGATCTGGGCCGATAATCGAAACGGCCTCGCCCAGCATGACATCGGTCACGCCGAGGCCGTCATCGAGGAACTCGGCTACAAGTCCGGTCTCTACGATACCTACATCCGCACCGACTCCAACATCATCTCCAAACACCCCAAGATGACCACCGGCGAGCCAGCCAGCGGCGGCCCCAGCTTGTGCAACGTCGACGCTGTTTTCTTCCTGGGACACCGTGAAATCGAGTTGGATGCCCAGGGCAAGGCGGACCTGCTGTGGTTCGTGCACGACGCCGGCAAAGGTTTCGTCGCCGCACACACTGGCACCACCGCCTTCATGGAGTCCTGGCCCGAGTTCGGCGAGATGCTCGGCGGCCGCTTCGACCAGCATCCATGGGGAACCTTCGACGCAACCGTGATCGTGACCGACCGGGCCTTTCCCGGGATGAAGCAGTTTGGCCCGGTCTTCAATATCAAAGACGAGATCTACCAGACCAAAGACTTCGACTCGTCCAAGAGCCGCGTCCTCATGCGTCTCGACACCAGCAAACTCGATATGAATGGCAGAGGCGTGCAGGCGGCAGACTACCCCTATCCGTTGGCGTGGGCAAAGATGTACGGCAAGGGGCGCGTTTTTTACTCGACCTTCGCCCACGCACCCGCAACCTGGGATAACCCCCAAATTCAAGACATGTATTTGGGAGCGATCAAGTGGGCGTTAGGCCTGGTCGATGCGGATGTGACACCGGTCCCCATGCCGCCGCCGGCCGCTGCCAAGTAACAAGTGGGATTCAGATGCAGCCTGGAAAGCTGATGGTGACCTGTGAAACCCTCCCTTCCGTATTGCATTCTCCTCTGCTGCACCGCTTCGATTGACATAGCTCCGCGATGTCTGGCTCAGCATCATAAGTGGTCCGCACCATCAAGATCGGCGAGCGGCCTCAAGAGGTTCTGGTCCGCCCAGATGGTGCGTTCGCCTATGTCTCTTGTTTCGGCCGCCACCAGGTAGCTGTGGTTGATCTCTCTCAATCGCGCGTGACAGCCATGATCGACGTCGGCATGAAGGCTGATGGTATGGCGTGGGCTGGCAACTGACCGCACCGTTCAACGGACACGTCGAAGCTTCGTCCACGTTCCGGAGAGCTCGCGCGCAATTCGGGCGTTTTCGGCTTGGGAGGTATGGGCTGTCCGCAACGATACTTGCATCGATGAATCGGAAGCCTTGGCGTTTCACGCGTGCGGTTGAAGGCTGGCGGATTCGCAATGATTCCGCCAGCCTTATAGGTCGTCCAACTCTCGATGTAACAAAGCAGAGGTGAATCTCTTGCTAGAACACATACTTGAGAGACAACTGCAAGATGCGCGATCCGGTTGCGGAGGTTCCGGGATACGTGAACTTGCCGAGACTGGCAGGGGCTGGATTGCTGCTGAACGACGTGCTGGGTGAGGGCAGGTTCACCAGGTTGGGTGCGTTGAACGCATCTAAGTGGAACTCAATCTGCTGCGTCTTCTCGAAAGCGAAGGTGCGCGAAGGCGTTCATTGCGACCGCGTTGAAGGCCGAGGGCGAAATCTTATTGCCGACAAAAGGCGCCTTCAGAGTTACGTTTTGCATGCAGCATACGCAGTAAAGTCACCACTGAGCATCGCCTGCGTGGGCACAAACGCCGAAGTAGCGGTAGGATTCGAGCGCGCTCGGGTAGCCTGGTAGGCGCCAAAGAAGAACAACTTGTCCTTCTTGATGGGTCCGCCGATCACGCCCCCAAACTGGTTATGCTTCAGAGAATCGCGAGTCGGCTGGAAATAGTCCTTTGCGTTGAAGATGTAATTGCGGATGTACTCGAATGCAGTTCCATGGAACCGGTTCGTGCCCGAGCGGGTAACCGCATTGATCGCAGCCGAGGCGTGCTGGCCGTACTGCGCCGGCATCGAACTGGTCTCCACTTTGAATTCCCGCAATGCGTCCGGGAAAGGTAGCGGAAGATTCAGATTGTTGAAGGGATCATTATGGGTCCCTCCATCCAACAGATACACCGTGCCGTTTGGCAACCCACCAGCCACGGCGAACGTGACCGTTGGGATGCGAAGACCCATCTGGTCTCCCAAACGACTATCCATCGGGTGCTAGGCGAGCAAATCCCTGCCGTTACAAAAGGGCTGCAGAAACCCGCTGCCTAAACCCCACAGAATCAGGGCCGTATCTCCCCGATCCGGCTGTTCCACAACGTGTGGATTGTGGATCAGGTGGACGGAGCACGAGAGTTCCCTGTAGACACGCTCGTTAACCGAAGCGATGATAGCGGCACCCCGTCTCGCAATCGGCTCCTCGCTCTATAGCCTTAGTTGATAGTGATCTGCAGCGCGCTCGATGCTGCGGCCCCGGGATTTGTCGCCGCCAGTGTTGCAGTCCCCGTGCTCGCCAAGTCGCTAGCAGGGATCGCGA
>OBLU010001475.1_pt1:0-20000 | contig 21990 bp, 22 predicted proteins | sample 1518681 | NCBI WGS metagenome assembly OBLU01 (sample SAMEA3539304, study PRJEB22396) | soil metagenome | biome: tundra; feature: field; material: soil | place: USA | collected 2010-05 | depth 0.15 m
TTAGGCATTGCAGCATGACTTCGCATCAAGAACAAGAGTTCGTATTTCGTACAGGAAGCCCCGAAGCTTCCAGTGGCAGGTCGCTCTGGCGAACAAAAACGCCCGTATTGCGTGGCGACTGATGTCCAGCGAGGAAACGTATAACCTATAAAGACTGTCACGCAGCGGCCTGAGAAGTTCCGCCGCGCCGCCAGCCGTGATGAGATTGGGGCGCGCGAGTCCCATCAGGGCCCGGCGTGCAAACAATCACACCACAACAAGGCCGAATGGTTGCACGCATCGGATCCGTGCGGCGCCAGAGAGAAAAGTTCGCTCGCAACGTCGGGAAGGTCTATGTACAGCGCTATGGCGCAACAGATCGCGGTCCGAGCGGTACCGCGTGCCGACTATCCGGTCTGCTATCTCGAGGATCTGTACACGCTCGAAGCGGCGCGCGGCCAGGGCGTCGCCCGCGCGCTGATCGAGGCGGTCTATGCCCGCGCACGCGAGGCCGGGGTGCGCAGCGTTTACTGGCAGACCCACGAGAGCAACACGGTGGCCATGCGGCTGTACGATAAGATGGCGGCGCGATTCGGCTTCGTCGTCTACGATAAACTCCTATGATGCGCTGCCAGGGAGGTAGCCGTGCCGCCAAAAATCGACATCCTCTACGGCACCGCCTGGAAGGAGGATGACACCGAACGGCTGGTCCGGCGCGCGATTGAAGTGGGATTTCGAGGCATCGATACCGCCTGCCAGCCCAAGCATTACAACGAGGCTGGCGTTGGGGCAGGCATTGCGACCTGCCTGAACGCCAGACTGACCCGCGCGCAGCTGTACCTGCAGACCAAGTTCACGCCGGTGTCCGGCCAGGAGCCGCGACGCATTCCCTACGACGCGGCAGCCCCTTTGCCCAAACAGGTGGCGCAGTCCAGCGCCGCCTCGCTCGCGAATCTGCGCACCGACTATCTCGATTGCCTGCTGCTGCATTCGCCGCTCGAGGACGCGCAGCAGACCGCGCAGGTTTGGCAGGCGATGGAGGCGCTCGTGGACAGCGGACAGGTCAGGCAGCTCGGGATCAGCAACTGCTACCAGCTCGAGCAGATCGTGGCGCTGTGCGCCGTGGCCCGCATCCAGCCTGCGGTACTGCAGAACCGTTTCCACGCCGAGACCGGCTACGATCACGAGCTGCGCGCCTTCTGCACGCCACGGCACATCGTCTACCAGAGCTTCTGGACCCTGACCGCCAATCCGCAGCTTCTGGCGCATGACACGGTCAGGGGCCTGGCGCGCCGTTACGGGCGCACACCGCCGCAGATACTGTTTCGCTACCTGACGCAGATCGGGATCGTACCCTTGACTGGCACGCGTTCGGCTGCGCACATGCGCCAGGATCTGGCGATCTTTGACTTCAAGCTCAAGGCGCCCGAGTGCGAGGCGATGGCCGCGCTGCTGCGGACCGAGCCGCCTTAAGCGAAATCTTGAACGAGGGCCGTATGCGAATCATCGGTATATCCGGAAGTCTGCGCCGAAGCTCATTCAATACCGGACTGCTGCGCGCGGCCGTGGCACTGATGCCCGAGGGCGCCGCGCTGGAGATCGCCGCCATCGATGAGATTCCGCTCTATAACTACGACCTCGAGGCCAGCGCAGGCATACCGGCCAGCGTCGCGGCACTCAAGGACGATAAAGTGCGCGCGCAGCTGCGCGATTTCGTACAGGGTTTCGTTCAGTTCGTGGCCGCCTCGCGCTCGCCGAAGTCGCCCAGCAGCGCCTGAATCGTCGAGAGCGCCGCGAGCGGCGCGGTCTCGGCGCGCAGGGTGCGCGGACCGAGCCGGCAGGCGATGAAGCCGTGGAGCTGCGCGATCGCCAGCTCCTGCGCGCTCAGGCCGCCTTCAGGCCCGATCAGCAGGCTCAAGGACGCAATCGCGCCGGGCGCCGACAGCGCTTTGGCGGCGCTCGCCAGGGTTTGTGCGCCGGCGGGGGCCAGCAGCAGAAGTGCGCCAGCGCCCGGCGCGGTGGGGCCGCGAGTCTCGGCGCAGGCACGCTCGAAGGTGACCGGCGGATTAAGCTCCGGGATGCGATTGCGGCCGCATTGTTCGCAGGCGCTGATCGCCACCGCCTGCCAGTGCTGTTGGCGGCGCTGTGCGCCCGCCTCATCCAGGCGCACGATGCTGTGTTCGCTTATCACCGGCACGATCGCCGCCACGCCGAGTTCGGTCGCCTTCTGCACGATCCAGTCCATGCGCTCGCCGCGCGCGAGGCACTGCAGCAGCGTTACCTTCACCGGGGCTTCGCGTTCGATCGCGCGGTGCGCGCCGATGCGCACGCGCACGCCGTCGCGCTCGAGCGCGAGGATCTGCGCTTCGAATTCCCCGCCACGACCGTCAAACAAGCTCAGCGCGGCGCCCACGCGCAATCGCAATACCTTCGCGATGTGCGTCGAGGCGCCGGACGGCAGCATGAGCGTCGCCTCGCTCGCTAGCGGCGCCGGGACAAAGCAGCGCCTCAGGCGCATCGGCGCTCGCGGCGCTGATCTGGCGCTGTGCTCAGGGTCGCTGTGCTCATGGTCGCATTTTGGCATCATGCGGGCCTGCCATGACCACCACTGTGCGCATCGATACCGGGACCGGGCTGCTGCTCGCCGCGCGCCAGGTGTTGTCGCCGCATTGGGATGCGCGCCCGGGCGGCATGCTGCCGGAGCTCATCGTCGTGCACGGCATCAGCCTGCCGGAGGGGGAATTTGGCGGGCCGTGGATCGACCGGTTGTTCTGCGGCAATCTCCCTGCCGCCGCGCACCCGAGCTTCGTGGATGTCGCCACGCTGCGGGTGTCGGCGCACGTGGTCATCCGGCGCGATGGCGAACGCACGCAATATGTGCCGTTCGGCGAGCGCGCCTGGCATGCGGGGCGCTCGAGCTACGGCGCTCGCGAGGCCTGTAATGATTTTTCGATCGGCATCGAGCTCGAGGGCGCCGATACGGTGCCGTACGAGAGCGCGCAATACGAGGCGCTGGGGCAGCTGATCCGCGCGCTGTGCGCGGCATACCCAAGTTTGAGCACGCAGCGCGTGGTCGGGCACAGCGATATCGCACCCGGCCGCAAGACCGATCCCGGGCCGGCCTTCGATTGGCCGCGACTTCGAGCGCTATGGGCTTGAGCCGGTCTCGCTGCCGTTGGCCTCGCCGTGGCGCGCGCGATTCCACATCGGTTCGCTGCCGCGCTCGGCACGCGCAAAGCGGCGCGCCAGCACGAACAGCAGGTCGGAGAGCCGATTGAGATAGCGCAATGCCGCGGGCGCCAGCGGCTCGCTGCGAGCCAGTGTCCAGCAATAGCGCTCGGCTCGCCGACACACGGCGCGGGCGATGTGGCTGGCGGATGCGGCCGTGCCGCCGCCCGGCAGCACGAACTCCTTGAGTGGCGGTAGCGAGCGATTGAACAGCTCGAGCTGCGCATCCATCCACGCCACGCGCTCCTCGTTCAAGATAGAGCTGCCCGGAATCGCGAGCTCGCCGCCCAGATCGAACAGGTCGTGCTGCACCTCAGTCAGGCACGCGACCGCCGGTTCATCGTGCAATTCATTCGACAGCAGCACGCCGAGCGTGCAGTTGAGCTCATCGACGCTGCCCATCGCCTCGATGCGCGCCGCATCCTTCGGTACCCGAGTGCCATCGCCCAGACCCGTGCTGCCATCATCGCCGGTGCGCGTGACGATTCGTGAAAGTCGATTGCCCATGCGCGTACTTTACAACGCCAGGCGCACGCCCGCATAAATCGCTTGACCCAGATAACCGTAACCGGCCGCCGGCTCGCTGCGATTCTTGAACAGGTTATCGATGCGCACGAGCAGCTGCGAACCGCCGCCGAGCCCATAGCTGCCGTACACGCTGACGTTCTCGGCCCCCACCAAGGGCACGGTATTAGCCGCGTCATCGAAGCGCGCCCCGGTGTAGCCGTAACTGGCGCCGAGCGATGAGCCGGTCTTGCTCGACCAGCTCAGGCCGGCGTTGCCCGTGACGTGCGGCCGGCGCGCCAGGTCCAGACCCGTGAGCTCATCGATCGCGGTCAGGTTGGTGTAGTTCAGCCAGGCGCTCCAGCCGCCGGCCGGATGCGCGAGCAGGCCGGTCTCCACGCCACGCACGTGCGCGCGGTCGACGTTGAAGTAATAGCCCAGCGGCCGCAGCACGCAGCCCGGATCGCTGGTGAAGCATTGGTCGAAATCGATCAGGTCGTGCTCGCTGCGGCTGAAATAGGTCAGCGAGGCGCGCACGCGTTTATCCAGCAGGTCATGGTCGAGACCGACCTCCCAGCCCGTGGCCTTCTCGGGTTGCAGGGACGCAAGCGGATCGGAATAGCTCGAGAACAATTGGTACAGCGTCGGGGCCTTGAAGCCGTTGCCATAATTGGCCCGCAGCACCGTCGCGCCATCACCCAATCTCCACGCGCCGGCGAGCTTATACGAGGTGTGAGCGCCGAATTCCTGATCATCGTCGTAGCGCAGGCCACCGATCAGCGTGAGTTGCTGTGCCAGCGTGCTCTGCCATTGTCCGTAATAGCCGGTCAGGCGATCGCGGCCGGTGGTGGGCACCGGACTCGTGTCGTCGATGCTGTAGGTGTTGATGGTGCTGAGCTGGGTCTCGGCGCCGTAGGTGATCTCGTCGGTGGCGTCGGCTTCGATGACGCCCTGGTATTCGGCACGCGTGGCGCCGCCCTGGGCGTAGAAATTCTCCACCGGGGTGAAGGTGTAGGGCGGGTCTGGCGCGAACACACCGTAGAAGCGCCGGTCGCTGTCGCTGCCGACCAACGCTATGCGCTGCGTCACGCGGCCGTCCAGCAGCGATAAGGTCGCGGCGGCGTAGCCGGCCAGCAATTGATTACGACCGAACTCCGGATCGTCCTGAAAGTTGAAATTCGGCGGCGGGTAGCCGTCGATGTCGGTGCGCGACTTGGTGTAGAAGCCATGCAGATCGATGCTGAGCGCGTCGCTGGCGTGGTAGCGCAGGTTCACCGTGGCGCCGAAGTTGCGATAGCCGTCCGGCTCGGTGTTACCGTCGCAGGCGCAAGCCGCGGAGATGCCGCGGGTGTCGTAGTAGTTCATGGCGCCGCCGTAGTCCAGCGCACCGACGCTGCCGTGGGCGGCGCCATTGAGGCGATAGGTGTCATAGGTGCCGCCCTCGGCCTGGAGCGAGCCTTGGAAGGGCTGCGGGCCGCCGCGCTGGGTCAGCACGTTCACGACCCCGCCGATCGCATCGCTGCCATAGAGCGTCGACTGCGGTCCGCGCAGTACTTCAATGCGATTGATGTTGTTGACCAGCAAGTCCCCCAGCACCGCTTCGCCGTCCGGCGCGCTCGGATCGTTGATGCGGATGCCGTCAACCAGGAGCAACGACTCACCGGCCTCGGCGCCGCGAATGTACAGGCTCGTGGTTTGTCCCGGCCCGCCGTTGCGCGTGACGCTCAGGCCAGGCGTCTGGGCCAGCGCATCGCTGACGAACAGCGTTTGCTGCGTAGCGAGATCTTCGGCGCTGATCACCGACATCGCGCTGCCGGTGCGGTCCAGCGGCTGTGCCGTGCGCGTGGCGGTCACGACCACGGGATTCAGATCGTCGCCGCTGCCGTTAAGGCTGTCGGGCGGGGAGTCGGCGCAGGCGCCGTGGGCCGCGAACGCGCAGAACAGCGCGGCGCAGCGCGTGCGCAACGCGCCCAATCGCTTAGGGGACATCGTCGTAGCCTTTCCATGCACGCCCGCATGGTGCTCAAGCCCAGAGGTACTGCTCGGCAGGCCGGTCTCCGGGCTTGCGAACGAGATCCCTTGAGGATCTGCTGCGTCACCTTCCCACGCCGAAGCGCAGTGGTTTTTGACGCAGTATCGAATCGCTTACCGTTGCGGGGGCAGCGTCGGAATGGCGCGAATAGCGCGCGTCACCGACTTCCCGAGCACCTGACGACGCCCGGACTCTAGGCGTGTGCCGTGATGGATGTCAACGTGCGTGAGCGCATCGTATAGTCGCTCATGGCTTCGAAAGAACTGCAGGCGGCGCTCGATGCGGCCCGCGCCGCCGCTGAGGTGATCCGGGAACTTTATCAGCGCAATCTCGCGGTCACGCTCAAGGCCGATAAATCGCCGGTCACCGAGGCCGACGTGCGCGCCGAGCAGGCGATCCGCGCCGTGCTGTGCGCACGCTTTCCGGACTACGGCTTTTACGGCGAGGAGACCGGCCGCCATGCCATGGACGCTGACAACATCTGGCTGGTCGATCCGATCGACGGCACCAAGAGCTTCGTGCGCGAGTGTCCGTTCTTTTCCACGCAGATCGCCCTGATGCGCGGCGGGCGGCTCGTGCTCGGTGTCTCGAACGCCGCGACCTATGGTGAGCTGGCCTGGGCCGAGGAGGGCCTTGGGGCTTTCCTCGACGGCAAGCGAGTGCGCGTGAGCACGATTGGGGATCTGGGCGCCGCGATTCTCTCGACCGGCAATCTCAAGACTCTCGCGGCCTCGCCCTCGCGGTGGTCGCGCTTGGGCGCACTGGTCGGCCGGGTCAATCGGCTGCGCGGCTACGGCGATTTCCTGCACTACCATCTGCTGGCCCGCGGCGCGCTCGAGGTCGTGCTCGAATCGGATGTCAATATTCTGGACATCGCGGCACTGACCGTGATCGTGCGCGAGGCCGGCGGGGTCGTGACCGATCTCGACGGCACGGCCGTCGGCATGGCAACCACCTCGGTGCTGGCGGGCAATGCCGCGATGCATGCCGCGGTGCTCGCGGCCTTAGCTTGACGCTTAAGCCGGGATAAATGCGCGGCGCGGCGCGCTGCCCAGCGCCTGCATCGGCGTCAGATACAGCGCCGAGAGCGACTCGCAGTTCAGCACCTCGGCGGCCGGCCCGAGTCGATGACGGCCGTCGCCATAGAGCAGCAAGACGCGATCGGCGAAGCGCTCGGCCAAGGTCGGATCGTGCAATGTGGCGATGATGCTCGCGCCTTGCCCGCACAGATCGCGGAACAGCGTCAGGATTTCGATCTGATGATGTGGATCGAGATGATTGCTCGGCTCATCGAGCAGGTAGATCTGCGGCCGCTGCGCGAGCAGTGCGGCCATCGCCGCGCGGCGCTGCTCGCCGCCCGAGAGCGTCGTGACCAGGCGCGTGGCGCACTGCGCGAGTCCGAATCGCTCGAGCGCTGAGTGCGCAATGGCCACATCCTGCGCGCCTTCGCGCTGCCAGAACTGCAGATGCGGATGGCGGCCGATCATGACCGACTCCAACGCGGTCATGGCCAGGGACTCTTCGCGATCCTGCGGCAGCAATCCGAGCTCTCGCGCGATTTGTCTGCGCGAGAGCGTGCGCAGGTCCGCTCCATGCAATAGCACGCGGCCGGCGTGTGGCGCTGCGAGGCCGGCCAGAGCATGCAGGGTCAGGCTCTTGCCGCAGCCGTTGCGGCCGAGGATGGCCAGGAACTCGCCGCTTTGCAGCGACAAAGACAACTCGTGCACTAGCACGCGTGTGCCAGCCGCGATCGTCAGCGCCTCGGTACTGAGCGGAACGGGCCCGGCCGCGGTCCCGTCCGAGGTCAAGGCTGCAGCCGCATTGCGCTCCAGCTGCCGGCGGTGAAGCCGGCGGCGCTGGGCTCGAGGATGCGCGTCCAGCGCGCACGATCGTGCAGGCGCGCGGCCCCATCGACCCACAGTTCGACCGCTTCGGCCCACAGCTGATAGCCGCCCCAGTGCGGCGGTCGCGGAATCGGGATGCCGGGATCGGCGCAGTCGTCCGCGCTTTGCATCGGCGAGGGCACGCCGAAGCGCCGCGCGGCGCGATCGACCGCTGCGGCCAGCGCCGCGCGCGAGGGCACCGAGGTGCTCTGTTGGCTCGCCCAGGCGCCGATGCGGCTCTGCCAGGGCCGGGAGGCGAAATAGGCATCGCTCTCGCTAGCGCTCGAAGGCACCACAGGGCCTTCGATGCGCACCTGGCGCCGCAGGCCGTCCCAGTACATCACGAGCGCTGCATGCGGGTTGGATGCGAGGTCGATGCCCTTGCGCGATTCGTAATTGCTGAAAAAGGACAGGTAGCCCGGATGCGGCCGGATCTCCTTGCACAGCACCACGCGCGCCGAAGGCCGACCGTGCTGGTCGGCGGTCGCCAGCACCATGGCGTTGGGGTTCGGCTGCACCGCATCGCGCGTGGCCTCACCGAGCCATGCGGCAACGAGTTCGAGCGGCTCGGCCGGCAGCGGTTCGGGCAGATATTCTTTTTGCAGGCTCATTCGCGCATGGTAGCCGCCGCTTGCGGTGACGGCGAGTCTACCTATACAAAGGGGGACCCGTTCGAGCAGGAAGCGGCATGAATCTCGACGAGCTACGAAGACAACTGGATCAGCTGGATCAGCAATTGCTGCAAATCATCGCCGCACGGCAAACCACCAGCCGCGAGATCGCGCGGGTTAAACGCTCCACCGGCTATCCGACTCGCGACTACGGCCGCGAGCGCGAGGTGTTGCTCGGGGCGCGCAACTACGCTGAGAATCTCGGTATTTCGCCCGATGTCGCCGAGACGGTCATGCGGCTTCTGATCCGCTCGTCGCTGACCACGCAGGAGCGGGCCAGCGTTGTGGCACAGGCCTCCGGCAGCGGCCGGCGCGCGCTCGTGATCGGCGGCGCCGGCAAGATGGGGGCGTGGTTCGTCCAGTTCCTGGGCTCGCAAGGCTTCAAGGTCGAGGTCGCGGACCCGAAGGCCGCGGCCGCCGGCTTCGAGGGAATCGTTGATTGGCGCGAGTCGCCGCTGGACCACGACCTGATCGTCGTGGCCGCGCCGCTCGGGACCACCAATACCATTTTGAGCGAGCTCGCGGCGCGCAAGCCGCGCGGCGTCGTGTTCGATCTGGGATCGCTCAAGTCGCCATTGCGCGCCGGGCTCGAGGCGCTGCGCAGCGCCGGGGTCGCGGTGACATCGCTGCATCCGATGTTCGGACCGGATACCGAGTTGCTGTCGGGCCGCCACGTGATCTTCATCGATCTCGGACACGCCGAGGCGCTGCGCCAGGCGCGCGCGCTGTTTGCCCCGACCATGGCGGAACAGGCGGTCATGGGGCTCGATGAGCACGATCGGCTCATCGCGTACGTGCTCGGGCTCTCGCATGCACTGAATATCGCGTTCTTCACCGCGCTTGCGGAGAGCGGCGAGGCCGCGCCGCGCCTCGTGCGGCTCTCGAGCACGACCTTCGATGCCCAATTCGACATCGCCAGCAAGGTCGCCGAGGAAAGCCCGGAGCTGTATTTCGAGATCCAGCGCCTCAACGACTTTGGCGCCGAGTCGCTCGATGCGCTCGCGCGCGCGGTCGACACTGTACGCAGCGCGGTCCTTGCCGGCGATCAGGCGCGCTTCACCGCGCTCATGCGGCAGGGGCATGAGTACGTGCGGGGGCGGCGAGATACCGCTTCGCGCCGCCTCTAATGGTCAGTGCGGGTTGCTCACCGCGTCTGCCGGCGCAGCAGCACGATGAACACCGGCGCACCGATCAGTGCCATGATCGCGCCGACCGGCAGCTCGCGCGGCGCGGCCAGCGTGCGGCTCAGGAGGTCGGCCAGGCACAGCAGCACGCCACCGCTGAGCGCCGCGGCCGGGGCGATCACGCGATGATCGCTGGTGCCGAACCCTAAGCGCACCAGATGCGGCGCCACCAGGCCCACAAAGCCGATCATGCCGCCGCCGATCACGGCCAGTGCGGTCAGGGCCGCGCTCAGGATGAACACCACGAGGCGCGCACCGTTGGTCGGCAGCCCGACCGCAGCGCTGCGCAGCTCGCCGGCGCCGAGCACATTGAGCCAGCGGCCGCCGAGTGCTGCGGCCACCAGGGCGATCGTCGCCGCGAGCAGTTCGAGCGCGGGGCGCTGTGCCCAGCTCAAATCCCCGGCGAGCCAGAACACCATGCCGCGCAGATGGCCGTTGTCGGCCAGTGTCAGCATGACCGTGATCAGCGCACCGCAGGCGCTCGCGAACACCACGCCACACAGCAGCAATCGTGTGGCGCCGCCGCCGCGGCCGAGCAATAGCACCACCATCCCGACCAGGGCGCCGCCCGCGGTCGCATACCAGTGAAGAGCCAGAAAGCTGGCACCCGCGAGCATTCCGGCGAGCGCACCGACCGCGGCCCCGCCCGAGACGCCCAGTACCAGCGGATCGGCCAATGGGTTACGGAACAGGGCCTGCAATAGCACGCCGGCCAGCGCCAGCAGGCCGCCAACCGCGAAAGCGGCCGTGGCGCGCGGCAGCCGCACGGTCCAGACGATCAGGCGGCTGAAGTCATCGCCGCCGCCGAGCAGCGTCTGCCATGCGCGCCCAGACCCCAGGCCGGCCGAACCGATCAGCAATGCGGCACAAAAGGTCGCCGCCGCGAGCACCGCCAGGCTCGCCAGTCCCCACCCGTAGCGTCGGCGTAACATATGACAAGCCTACCGGATGGCGTCTCAATCCGGAGCGGCGCGGATTGGCTTGCGAGGCCTGCACTGGTAAAACAACGCCATGGGCGACCTCATCGATCGCGACGGCTTTCGTGCCAATGTCGGCATGGTGCTGATGTCGGACGATGGCCAATTGTTCCTCGCCCGCCGGGCCGGCGGGCGCGGCTGGCAGTTTCCCCAAGGCGGCATGCGGCGCGGCGAGAGTCCCGAGGATTCCCTGTACCGCGAGCTCAACGAGGAGATCGGACTGCAGGCGGGCGATGTGGAGATCGTGGGGCGGACGCGGTATTGGTTACGCTATCGCCTCCCGCAACGGTATCGGCGTCATAATGTGCAGCCGCTGTGCCTGGGCCAGAAACAGCGCTGGTTCCTGCTGCGTCTGCGCCGGCCGGACCCGGCGTTTCGCTTCGACCTGACGGCCGAGCCGGAGTTTGACCGCTGGCGCTGGGTCGACTACTGGCAACCCATCCGCGAGGTCATCTATTTCAAGCGTGCGGTCTATACCCGGGCATTGCACGAGCTCGGCGTATCGGCCTTCCCGGAGGGCCTGCCGCCTTATCCGTCATGGTGGCGCGCGCGCGCGCCGAGCGATGCGGCGGCCTCGCCGGCGACCTTGAGATAAGACCTAAGGCAGATGGAGATCCCCGGCAAGTTGGTGGTCCGCACCTACGCCCCTGCGCGCCGCTGGGTCACGCTGGCAATCCTGCTGCTGCTCGCGGGGCTGGCCCTTTATGTCATGTTCGAGCTCGGCCGCTACAAGGCCGGTTACGACGCCATGCAGGCCGCGGCGCAGCGCGATGGCTTAACGCAGCAGATCGATAAGCTCGAGCGCGTGCAGCGTGAGCTGCGCGTGCAGCTCGCCGCGGCCGAGCAGACGCGCGTCGGCGAGGGGCGGGAGCGCGCGGAGGTGGCGCGCACGATCGGTGAGCTGCAGGCGCAGGTGGCCCGGGATCAGCAGGAAATGGGGTTCTATCGGGGCCTCGTGGCGCAACCGGGGCAGCCGGTGGGCGATGCAGTGCGGGTGCAACAGTTTCGCATCTCGACGCTGCCGGGCGATCAGCACTATGCGCTGCGCTTCAGCTTGAGCCGATTGCAGCGCCCGGAAGAGGCGATCAACGGCACGATCGTGATCACCGTCGACGGCTCGCGCGATGGCGGCGCGGCCAGCGCCGATCTTAAAGACCTGACGGGCGGCAAAAACGAGCTGGCGTTCAATTTTCGTTATTTCGCGGCCATTGAGCAGCCAGTCACACTGCCCGAGGATTTCAAACCCGAACGCGTCACGATTGAAGTTCGACCGGGACGCAAAGGCGTGGCACCCTACCGGCAGTCTTTCGTCTGGAGCGCCGACCCGAGCTCGTAGATGTTCAAACGACGTGAGAAAAACGGTGATGCTCGCATCGACACGCTGATCGGCAAGAGCGCCAGCGTCCAGGGCGATGTGGAATTCTCCGGCGGCTTGCACATCGATGGCCACATCACGGGCAGTGTACGCGCGATCCAAGGGGCACCCGCCGCGCTCTCGGTCAGCGAGCATGGCGTCATCGACGGTTCGGTCGAAGCCCCGAGCGTGGTGCTCAACGGCCGCGTCAACGGCGATATCTTCGGCAGCGAGCGCGTGATCCTGGGCGCCAAGGCGCGCGTGCAGGGCAACGTGCACTACTGCATCATCGAGATGGCGCTCGGCGCGGAGATCAGCGGCAAGCTGGTGCCACGCAGCAACGGCCCATCCTGATCGGTCTGCGATTTCCTCGCGCGGCATGTGGACACTATGGATGCTGGCGCTCATGCCGCCGGCGATCAGTGTCGCGGATGACATGTCGATGCCTGGAATGAGCATGAGCATGCCCGGGATGTACGGCCCTGACACGATGGCGCGCGAAGCCTCGGGCACGAGCTGGCAACCGGACTCGACGCCGATGGCCGGCGTGCAGCGCATGAGTGAAGGCTGGATGACGATGTGGCACGGCATGGCCAATCTGATCTATGACGATCAGGGCGGTCCGCGCGGGGAGACCAAGACTTTCTCGAACAGCATGCTGATGTTCATGGCTCGGCGCGCATTGCCGAATGGTGCCTTCGGCCTGCGCGTCATGATCTCGGCCGATCCGCTCATGGGCAAGAACGGCTACCCGGAGCTGTTTCAAACCGGAGAAACCGCCGATGGCGTGCATCCGCTGATCGATCGGCAGCATCCGCACAATCTGTTCATGGAAGCCTCGAGCAGCTACAGCCTGAACCTGTCCGAGCACCGCGCTGTGTATGTCTATGCCGCGCTGGCCGGAGAGCCGGCACTGGGGCCGCCGGCATTCATGCATCGCTTCTCGAGCGAGGACAATCCCGAGGCACCCTTAAGCCACCATTGGCTCGATTCCACGCACATCAGCTACGGCGTGGTCACGGCGGGCTACGAGTGGGATCGCGTGAAGCTCGAGACCTCGGCCTTCAACGGCCGTGAGCCGGACCAGAAGCGCTACGACGTCGAATTACGCGGTCTGGATTCCTATTCGGCGCGGCTTTCGTACAACCCGCTGCCGGATCTGGCGCTGCAAGGCAGTTTCGGTCGGCTCGCAAGTCCCGAGCAGCTCGAGCCCAAGACGTCCGTGCGCCGCAGCACTGCCTCAGCGAGCTACAACCGCATGTTCCCAGCGCTGCAGTGGCAGACGACCTTCGCCTGGGGACGCAATGAGCCGCAGCCCGGCGCGGCCAGTGACGCCTGGCTGCTCGAGTCGGCAGTACGTTTCGAAGGCGCGCACACTTTTTTTGGCCGCGTCGAGCGCGTGGGCAAGGACGAGCTGTTCACGCCCGGACAACCCCTATACGGCCCGACGTACGCGATCAACGCGTTGTCGCTGGGTTATATCTACGATTTGACGCACTTGGGGCCGGTGCAGGTAGGCGTAGGCGGCATGGGCACGGTGTACCGCTATCCCACCGTACTCGAGCCGGCCTATGGTGAGGGGCCGACCTCGGTTCTGCTGTTCGTACGCGCACGGCTGTAGAGAACTGTGAGCAACGTTATGCCCGGGACTTTGACGTCTTGAGCCGCTCCGCCTACACTGAGGCATGAGCGAAGCAGCCACAGTCGATGCCATCGAGAGCGAGGCCACGCCGTTGGTTTTCACCGATGCGGCAGCGCGCAAGGTGGGCGCATTGATTGCCGGGGAAGGCAATCCCAAGCTCATGCTGCGCGTGTTCGTGCAGGGCGGCGGCTGCTCCGGACTGCAGTACGGATTCGAGTTCGATGAGGTGCTCCAGGACGGGGACACCTGCGTCGAGAACCAGGGCGTCAAGCTCTTGATCGATCCGATGAGTTTCCAGTATCTCGGTGGCGCCGAGATCGATTACCGCGAAGGTCTTGACGGCGCACAATTCGTGATCCGCAATCCGAACGCTCAGACCACCTGCGGATGCGGTTCTTCGTTCAGCGCCTGATCGTCCCAGCGGCCTGAAGCCGCGATCTTCGCGCCATGGCCGATGTCATAGCGGCGGTTGACCTCGGCTCCAACAGTTTCCACATGGTGGTCGCGCGCTATTCGCACGGCCAGCTGGTCATCATCGACCGGCTGCGTGAAGTGGTGCGCCTGGCCGCGGGCGTCGGTGACGACGGCCGCATCGACAAGGACGTGGCGGCGCGCGCTCTGGCCTGCCTCGAGCGCTTCGGCCAGAGACTGCGCGACATGCATGCGCGCAATGTTCGCGTCGTCGGTACCAACGCGCTGCGCATCTCGCGCCGCAAGCAGGCATTTCTCGAACGCGCCCGCGACGCACTCGGCTTCCCGATCGAAATCGTCTCGGGCATGGAAGAGGCGCGCCTGATCTATTCGGGCGTGGCGCATAACCTGCCCAATGAGTTGGGCCGCCGCCTCGTGATCGACATCGGCGGCGGCAGCACCGAGATCATCATCGGCGAGCGCTACGAGCCGCTCGAACTCGAGAGCCTGCAGATGGGCTGCGTGTCCTTGAGCCAGCGTTTTTTCGGCGACGGCCGTCTGTCGGCCAAGCGCATCGAGCGCGCGCGGCTCGCGGCACGGCTGGAGCTCGAGCCGATCCAGGCGGCTTTCCAGCGCCGCGGCTGGGAGCGCGCGGTCGGCAGCTCGGGCACCGTGCGCGTCATCGCCGACAGCATTCGTGAAATCGATCCGGCGGCGAGCAACGTCACGCCGGAGGGGCTCGAGCTGCTGCTCAAGCGGCTCGCTGAGAGCGGGAGCCTGCGTGAGCTCGATCTCGATGCCGTGTCCGAGGAGCGCCGCCCCGTGTTTCCGGGCGGCACCGTGATCCTGGCCGAGATCATCGCGGCGCTCGGCATCGCGCAGATGCGCTTCGTCGAAGGGGCGCTGCGCGACGGGCTGCTGTACGACATGGTCGGCCGCATGACGCGCTCGGATGCGCGCGAGCGCACCGTCGGCTCGATGCAGCGCCGCTATCACGTCGATATCGAGCAGGCCGAGCGGGTCGAGGCCACCGCGATGGCGTTCCTGAATCAACTCAAGACCGCCTGGGGGCTCGATGATCCGCTGGCCGAACTCAGTCTCAAGTGGGGCGCGCGATTGCACGAGATCGGTCTCGATGTGGCCCACAACGGCTACCACCGCCACGGGGCCTACCTGCTCGAGAACGCCGATATGCCGGGCTTCGCGCGCGAGGAGCAGCAGCTCATGGCGCGCCTGGTGGGTTCGCACCGCCGCAAGTTCACGCTCGAGCGCCTTGAGGATCTGATCCCGCCCTGGGATCGACTCGCGATCTACCTGATCGTATTGCTGCGGTTGGCGGTGCTATTGCACCGCGGCCGCAGCGCCGTGGCATTGCCGAACATCGAACTCGCGGCGCGCGGCCGCACGCTGGAGCTGCGCTTTCCGGCGCGCTGGCTCAATGAGCATCCGCTCACCATCGCCGATCTGCAGCTCGAGATCGAGTACCTGCGGCCCGAGGAGGTGCGTCTTCGGGTGTTTTCGGGCGGCCGCGCCAGCTGACCCAAGCCGCGCCAGCTCAGAGCGCTCATGCCTGGGACCCCGAGACGCCGGCGTAGCGCTCGAGCAGCAGCGCCTGCGAATCGCTGGCCGAGGCGTTGCCCGCGGTCACGCGTGCGTAGGTACCGTCGGGGCACAATTCCCAGGCATTGGTGTTGTCCGCCAGATAGGTCTCGAGATCCTTGAAGATGCGTTCGCGCAGCTCCTTGCGCAGCACCGGGAAGGCGATCTCGACGCGGCGAAAGAAATTGCGCTCCATCCAGTCCGCGCTCGAAAGGTACAGCTCGTGCTCGCCGGCGTTCTCGAACCAGAACGCGCGCGAATGCTCGAGGAAGCGGCCGATCACCGAGCGCACCGTAATGTTCTCGGACACGCCGGCGATCCCTGGACGCAAGGCGCACACGCCGCGCACGATCAGATCGATGCGCACGCCGCTGCGGGCGGCGCCGTAGAGGGTCTCGATGATCTGCGGGTCCACCAGCGCGTTGAGCTTGACGATAATACGGGCGGGCTTACCCGCGCGCGCATGCGCACTCTCGCGCTCGATCAGCGCCTGCAGCGACTCGTGCAGATTGAACGGCGACTGCAGCAGGCGCCGCAGCTTCGAGGTGCGCGTCAGACTGGTCAGCTGCAGGAAGATCTCATGCACATCGCTGCCCATGTCTTCATCGCAGGTGAACAGTCCATAGTCGGTGTAGAGGCGTGCGGTGCGCGGATGATAGTTGCCGGTGCCGAGATGGCAGTAGCGGCGGATGCCTTCGGCCTCGCGGCGCACGATCAACGTCATCTTGGCATGGGTCTTGTAGCCGACCACGCCGTACATGACGTGCGCTCCGGCCTCCTGCAGCCGGGTCGAGAGCTCGATGTTGGCTTCTTCGTCGAAACGCGCCCGCAGCTCAATGATGACCGTGACGTCCTTGCCGGCCATCGCGGCGGCCAGCAGCGCCTCGACGATCGGCGAATGATCGCCTGTGCGGTAGAGCGTCTGCTTGATCGCGAGCACACCCGGATCGCTGGCCGCCAGGCGCAGCAGGTCCATGACGGGGCCGAAGCTGCGGTACGGATGATGCAGCAGCAGGTCGCGCTGGCGGATCACGGCGAACAGGTCCGTGGCCCCAATCAGCCGCGGCGGCAGCCCGGGCGTGAAGGGCGGATATTTCAGATCGGCGCGCTGTGCCAGATCGTAGATCGCCGAAAAGCGGTTCAGGTTGACGGGTCCTGGCACCTGGTAGCAATCGAGCGGCGTGAGCGCAAACTCGTGCAGCAGGAACTCGACCATGTCCTGCGGGCAGTCGGCGGCCGTCTCCAGGCGCACCGCTGCCCCGTACCGGCGCTGCGCGAGCTCGCCTTCGAGCGCGCGGCGCAGGTCGTCGACTTCTTCATCATCGACAAACAGGTCGCTGTTGCGCGTCAGGCGGAACTGATAGCAGCCGAGCACCTGTACGCCTTCGAACAGGTGCTCGACCATCGCCTCGACGATCGCCGAGAGCGCCACGAAGCGCCGGCGAGTGCCGCCTTGGGGCAATGGCAGGATGCGCGGCAGTGAGCGCGGGGCCTGCACGATCGCGAGCTCGCTGTCGCGCCCGTAGGCGTCCTTGCCGGACAGGCGCACGATGAAATTGAGGCTCTTGTTCTGGATGCGCGGAAACGGACGCGCGGGATCCAGACCCAGCGGGCTCAACACCGGCTCGACTTCGGCGGCAAAGTGGTGCTCGACCCAGGCCCGCGTCGCGGCATCCCAGTCCTCCGCATCGAGCACGTCGATGCCGGTATCGCGGAGCGCCGGCAGCAGCACGTCGTTCAGGCAGGTGTACTGATCGCGCACCAGGTCCTTGGCGCGCGCATGGATGGCAGCGAGCTGCTCCGCGAGCCCTAAGCCGTCGGAGCCGATCTGGGCCGAGCCGAGCTCGAGCAGCTGTTTGAGGCCGGCGACGCGGATCTCGAAGAACTCATCGAGGTTGCTCGAGGAGATGCACAGGAAGTTCAGCCGCTCGAGCAATGGCACCCGCGGATCCAGGCTCTGCGCCAGCACCCGCTGATTGAATTCCAGCGACGAGATCTCGCGATTGATGAAATGCTGCGGTGAGCGCAGCGCCGGCGCCGGCTGATCCACGTGGGGGGCCTGTTTTTTTGCTGCAGTCGTGCGTCGCGTCATTCGCGCCATTGTAGCCGCGCGGGCGGTTACGGCGCTGTTACAGCGTACTGCCGCGGTATAGCGCCCCGAGCGGCACGGCGTGGCGCGCACCGGTCACCGAGGGCAGATTGCCGGGCAGGCCGCTCAGGTAGCGGTGCGCGAGCCAGGCGAATCCGGCCGCCTCGACGTGCTCTGCGGCGATGCCGCACTCGGCCGTGGTGGCGACCCGTGTCTGCGGCAGGGCCTCGCCAAGCCGGCGCAGCAGGTCGGCATTGAAGGCACCCCCGCCGCAGACGTACAGGCTCTGCGGCACCGGGCCGCCGGCCGGGCACAACGCCGTGGCTATGGTGGCGGCCGTGAGCTGCGCCAGGGTGGCCTGGACGTTCGCCGGCGCGAGCGAGCGGCCGCCCAGCGCCAGCTGCAGCCAGGCGTCGCTGAAAGTCTCGCGACCGCTGCTCTTTGGCGGCAGGCGGGCGAAATACGGCTCGGCGAGCAGCCGCTCGAGCAAGGGTGCATCGACGCTGCCGCTGGCCGCCCAGGCACCATGGGCGTCATAGGCCCTTTCTAAGTGAGCGCGGGCCCAGGCATCGAGCAGGCAATTGCCGGGACCGGTGTCGAAGCCGATCACGCTGGCATCGGCCGCCAGCAGCGTGACATTGGCTATACCCCCGATGTTGACCACGGCCCGGGTCTCCCCGGTAGAGCCGAAGGCAGCGGCGTGGAAGGCCGGCATCAATGGCGCGCCCTCGCCGCCGGCGGCAAGGTCCCGCCGGCGGAAATCCGCCACCACGTCGATGCCGAGCCGCTCGGCAATGATGTTGGGATCGCCGATCTGCAAGGTGAACGGCGCCTCGCCCTGCGGCCGGTGCAGGACCGTCTGGCCGTGGCTGCCGATGGCGCGCACGGCGCTGGCAGGCACCTGCGTGGCCCTCAGCAATTGCTCGGCCGCCTGCGCAAATTCCAGGGCTACCGTGGTATCGAGCCGGCCGAACTCGGTCAGGCCGATGTGCTCCGAGTCTTCCGCCGCGCGACGCAGCCGGGCTTGCAGCGCCGCGGGCCACTCGCGCGCCACGGCGGCGCGCAATTGCATGCGCGTTGGCCCGATCTCGAGTAACGCCGCATCGATAGCGTCCATGCTGGTGCCGGACATCAGTCCCAGGTAGAGAGTCATGTCGTGGGGACGGGGGCCGATTCGAACAGGGAGGAGTCAGGGAACTGCATGTGCTCCAGGTGCATGGCCGGGGTCGTGGATCCGCGCGCGACGTTGAGCGTGGCACAGGCCACGCTCAGGCAGGCTAACGCTTGCGCGACCCGCAGCGAACGCGGGATCGTTGAGCGCGAGAGCGAATCGAACACGAAGGTCATTGGGTGGCCCGGGCTACCCCTTCTATTGGTATAGCCGGACCCTACCTTGTGGCCAAGCCACGGGTCAACGGCGCCGAACGCGCATCCTGCTACAGTTGCAGGACATGAGCACGAATTCAGTACCGGTCCCCGAGCAGATGGCCGAGATCGCGCGCGGCACGCACGAGGTGCTGGTGCCCGCGGAGCTCGAGAAGAAGCTCCAGCGCGGCAAGCCCTTGCGGATCAAAGCCGGCTTCGATCCCACGGCGCCGGATCTGCACCTGGGCCACACGGTGCTGCTCAACAAAATGCGCGCCTTCCAGCAGTTCGGCCACGAGGTCACTTTCCTGATCGGCGATTTCACCGGTCTGATCGGCGATCCGACCGGACGCAATGTCACGCGCCCGCCCCTGATTCCCGAGGAGATCCAGGCCAACGCGGAGACCTACCAGCAGCAGGTGTTCAAGATCCTCGATCCGGTGCGTACCCGCGTGGATTTCAATTCGCGCTGGCTCTCGGCCCTCAGCGCGGAAGAGTTCGTGAAGCTCGCGGCCAAATCGACCGTGGCACGCATGCTGGAGCGCGATGATTTCTCCAAGCGCTACAAGAGCGGCCAGCCGATCTCGATCCACGAGTTCCTGTACCCGCTGGCGCAGGGTTATGACTCGGTGGCCATGCATACCGATGTCGAGCTTGGCGGCTCGGATCAGAAGTTCAACCTGCTCGTGGGCCGGCAGCTGCAGGAGCAGTACGGGCAGGAGCCGCAGGTGGTGGTGACCGTGCCATTGCTGGAGGGGCTCGACGGGGTCAACAAGATGGCCAAGTCGCTCGGCAATTACATCGCGATCAACGCTGCGCCCGGGGAGATGTTCGGCAAGCTCATGTCGATCTCCGATGAGCTCATGTGGCGCTACTTCGAGCTGCTGAGCTTTCGGCCCCTCGGGGATATCGCGCAGCTCAAGCGCGCGGTCGCGGACGGGCGCAACCCGCGCGACGTCAAATTTGAACTCTCGCGTGAGATCGTGGCCCGTTTCCACAGCCACCCGGCCGCCGAGCAGGCGCAGACCGATTTCATGGCCCGCTCGCAAAAAGTGCTGCCGACCGACCTGCCGGAACTGGTG
>OBLU010001478.1_pt1 | contig 21933 bp, 18 predicted proteins | sample 1518681 | NCBI WGS metagenome assembly OBLU01 (sample SAMEA3539304, study PRJEB22396) | soil metagenome | biome: tundra; feature: field; material: soil | place: USA | collected 2010-05 | depth 0.15 m
ACACATTCTGCTACGTCTCGCCGTATGGCGATGTTTATCCCTGCGTGCAATTCCCGCTCCCCACCGGCAACGTGCGCACAACTAGATTCATCGACATCTGGAAGCACTCACCGCAGATGAATGACGTTCGATCGATTACGATGAACGATTTGCCGGTTTGCTCCACCTGTTCGCATGGCGGAGGATCCTGCACGCGATGCCCAGGTCTCGCATACATGGAAGGCAACATGCGCGGTCCGTCGAGTCAGGACTGCGAAAAATCCTATGCCCGCACTGGCGTGGTTACTGCGGGCATGACGGTTCACAGCCGAACGCGATCTAATGCTGGACTCGTGCAGATCCAGGGCGTCATGGAACGAGCTAGCACGCCACAGGCAGCTTTAGCGTGTTTGTAAATGGTGCTTTCATCACTTACGCCGGCTACCCACTTACGGCGCGGGCAGTGGCCTGATCTCGGCGAGGAGCAGCACGTTCAAAATCGCGGGTGGGACCACGACGCAGTTGCCGTACACGACGGCAGCGAGCACTGCGTTCAGCTTGAAGGTGGAGTCGCAGGGCGCCAATGTGCAGGTGAGAATGTGGTGGCCAGAGACGGGATCGGTCTCCTGTGCCACTAACAGAATCAGCAAGTTACACATTCTAAAAGAGGACAGAAGGGCGAAAAGGGCCAGAATGCCCAAACGTTCTTGCAAATCTCTTGCAAAATTATCTCTTCGAGCTGCAGTCCAACCCATTAGGGAACGAATGGGACATGCTCCCGGAGCGGGGCAGCTCGTCAGCGCAATCATATCGATCCAGATGCCTCTGGGCAACTGCGGCTGAAGCGGCGAGTCAGCACGGACGAAAGACCATAAATTGTCGGCCTAGGTATTCGCAGCAGTGGATTGAGTCGTATTCGTAGCCGCCTTCACGATCTCGTTGCGAAGCTCCTTATAGGCAGCGCCCAGGTGTTTTGCATCCATTGTCTGGGAATGATGCTGAACCGCCGCACTCCATCGGTTTTCAATATTGAGTCTTTGTACATCCGAGGCAATGAATATACGGTCGCGTATCACCCTAAAGCTGTTCGATTGAGCTTCGACTATCTGACGTTCCTCGTCACCGCTCAGCGCCCGCGCAGGATAGATTTTGAGTGATACCCGCAAGGATTCTGCCAAGGCCGTGAGCAATTCACGCCATTCTTCCTTCCGGCGGTCGAGAAGCCATTGCTCCCGCTGTGTGTTCCGCGCCATGCGTTGGCCTACCAAGACACCGCCGAATGCGGCAGCAATCCCAAATCCTGCAACACCGGATCCGATAAGGGCGGCAGTTGTGGCGTCCATGTGTTCTCCCAATCGGGCAATTGTACTCAACTCCACAGCCTACTCTCGCGGCCAGATAAGGATGACGATCAGGAAGCCCAGCCCATCAGCAAGCTCGGCGTCAATGCTCTCACGATGGCCGAGGCAAGGGAAGTGCCTGTCGCTGACGCTTGATGTTCCACCGCAGGCCACCGAAATCACTATGCGTTGATAAACTTGCTGCCTCTTCTCCCGCCGAAAACGGGCATGGTACCTTTCAGCAAAGCGCAACAGATGAGGCAGTCCCGGTAATGGGAAGAACGATGAAGCCGGTTCGGCGTAGGCTCTGCAGGAGTAACGAAGACCAACATCGAATTGGGTGTGCGTAGGAGTTTCAGCCAGCTTTGACGGTCGATGAAGGTGGGTAAATCGATGTTTACCGAATTCAAGGAGCGCTCGAAATGAGTTCCAGGGAAGGTTATGAAATCTGCGACAAGAATGCTGGCTTCCTGACACTCCGGGCGCTCTTCTGCAGCCGGTTCCCAAAGAGACCTTTCGACCGGCTTCCAGAAGCGGTACATGTCCTTCTGTGGGTCATAGCGCAGATCGCCATCTTTTCAATAGAGGCCTCGCAGCAGAGGTATCGCCGTTGCCGGATCGAAGCAGACACGGAGCTCAATTTCAGCTCCCGGGTGAGTCCGGTGATGGCTGAGAGGGATGGTCTCCACGGTATCAAGGCTGCGAGGCTTACTCTCTCCCGAAACGCCCCGCAGCGGACCCGCGTCCTGCTCCCTCAACTTGACAATCGATTGAAATATGTTGACATCGATTGTGTCCTCTCCCTATAATCCGCACTTGATATGAACTCTTAGGGAAAATATCCTTTTGAAAATCCATAAGTTGCCGACGTGGATGCTGCTGCTCCCAGCTGTTTTCCTAATGACGTTCATTGACTATGCGCAAGCTGAGAATCCCAACCCGCCAGTTCTAATGATCTCCGTCGACGGTATGCGGCCGGACTATGTGACGCTGGCCGATGCTCACCAATTAAAGGTTCCCGTCCTGCGCAGCTTTATTCAAGAGGGTTGCTACGCGGATGGTGTAGTAGGTGTTTTGCCTACAGTAACTTACCCCAGTCATACAACCCTTGTAACTGGGGTATGGCCAATTGAACATGGAATCTACAACAATACGCACTTTGATCCGCTTGGCAAAAACCCCGGAGAATGGTATTGGTTCGCAACGGACATCAGGGTGCCTACGCTTTGGCAGGCCGCTTCCAAAGTTGGCATTTCCACGGCCAGCGTATTCTGGCCGGTCACCGTGAACCCGCAGAGTATCGACTATCTTGTTGCTGCATATCCAGCGCGAACCAGTGACGACCACAATCTTATGGAGGCCCTGTCGCGTCCAGATGGGTATTTGAGTCAAATCGAGAAGGAAACCGGCCCTCTTTATATCGTCACGCCAGTCACTTCCTTCGATGAACTATTGACAAAAGTCTCGATTGCCATCATCAAAGAGAAACGACCTGGATTTATGACTATTCATCTCGTTTCACTCGATTCTATTGAGCACGCTACGGGGCCATTTAGTCCGAAAAGTAACGCGGCCATGGAAATGATTGACGGGATGATCGGAAGACTCGTGGCAGCAGAGCGCGCTAATAATCCTAAGGCGATCGTCGTCGTAGTCTCCGACCATGGTTTTGCGCGGACACATTCCCGAGTGAACCTACTGATTCCTTTTGTCAAAGCCGGCCTAATTACACTCAAAGACACAAATGTAAATACAAAGCCAGCGGTGGCTTCGTGGATAGCGACAATGTGGAATGCCGATGGCACCGCATACATCATTCTGCATGATCCGAATGTCGTGAAAATTCAAAATGAAGTGGCCATTCTGCTAGCGCGCCTGAAGGAGGATCCTTCGTACGGGATCTCGCGTATTCTCACCCACAACGAAATCATTGCGGAGGGCGGCGACCCGGACGCCTCGTTTATGGTGGCTTGGGAACCTGGATTTGAAGGCGGAGATGCTCTTCAAGGCGAAGTGGTGAACCCTATTCCTGAAACTGGCACACATGGCTACTTGCCGACCTTTCCTCAAATGCGCTCCTCTTTCTTCGCCCTTGGGTTTAGAATTGCAAATCACCGGGATGTTGGCACCATAGATATGCGTCAGATTGCGCCGACGGTGGCGGCGTTTCTGGGTGTTCACTTGCCAAGTGCCAAACAGCCAATGATCAACTGCCGCTAATGACAGAATGTTCGAACCTTCCGACGAATCGCGCTCAAAACGCACTGTGGTCACATCCAAGGTTTGGGCTTGCGCCTCTACCCCCAGTCTCACCAGTGGAGTCTCAATTGACCAACAGCAGCGTAGGCACCATGTGACAACCCATGATCGGCGAGTTCAAAGAGGCAAAGACTCGTGTTGTTGTTCCGGAATGGAATCGACTGCGACCAGTCAGCAGTTCTCTAAATGGCGTGGCTGCTTCCGGTCCAATAATAATCGAAAAACAGGAGAAAATGCACGATTAATGCGAGCTATTGAGTGCTTTATTATAAAGAGACGGCCAAATCTGCGGATGTGGTTGTGTGCGATATGTGTGGCACTAAGTGGTCACGAAACGTTAGCTGCACAGAATAAACTTTCTCGCATCGGGGCGTCTAATGAAGTTGTTTCTATAAACAATCTTGTACCTCGACGAGACGTTGCTGGTCGCATTCTTGATGCTCACGATGGCTCGCTAGAGCATTTTGGTACGAGATTTTATTTGTATGGCACTCATTATGGAAGAACTAATGGACTGAGAAAGACAAACTTCTACGTCTGTTATAGCTCGTCAGATTTAGTTCATTGGAAGTTGGAGGGGCGATTGCTGTTGGATCGTTCACTTCGTACATACTATCGCCCGTACGTCAAATACAATAAAACGTCTAAACAGTATGTGCTATGGTATAACGCGGATGATCAGTATGGTGTTGCAGTTGCAACGCGCCCAGAGGGACCGTTTCGAATAGTAAATCCCGATGTCCGAATGAAATACTCTGCCGGTGGCGTGGGTGACTTTGGGTTTTTCGTGGATGCTGATAGAACTGGATACATTACCTATGTTGCTAACGTTACCGGTGCCCGCGAGTCTACTGCTGTCGTTGATCCACGTCACCATCAAATTAGCATTGAAAAACTTGCTCCCGATTACCTAAGTTCTACAGAAGAGAACAGTGGCTTTGTCGCGGGAAATGTTGAAGCACCTTCACTCTTCTTGAGGCAGGGTAACTATTATCTACTTTTTGACAATACCTGCGCTTTCTGTCCAAATGGTTCGGGTGTTCGTGTATACACAAGCGATCGACCCATGGGGCCGTACACATTCCAGAGCAATATTAACGTTCGAACTGGATTGGGTGATGCGGGACGATCATGGACAATTCCCGGAACCGGAAGAAGCGACGCTATTGTGCATGCGCAGCAGACGGATATTGCCGAGCTGCCGACTACTTCAGGCACTTTATATATGTGGATGGGTGACCGATGGGGATCTACACCTGATGGAGCAAAGGGCCATGACTTCCAGGTGTGGGTTCCGCTTCGTTTCGACGGGCGAAACATTCTATCTCTCGAGGTGATCTCGTGTTGGAACGTAACACTTAGTTCTCTTACTGCGGCCGAATTAAAAGAAGAGGGTAGAGGTGGCTCAGGAAAACTGAACAGGGGTATAAGTGGCGGTTCTGTTGATGCACGGCCTTAAGCTGGCTGTGACGAGGAGAACCGATGAGCAGACGTCCCCGCAGGAACCATTCAGCAGGCTTCAAGGCGAAGGTAGTTTTGGCCGCGATCAAAGGTGAGAAGACGCTGTCTCCGGGCAGGTACATCTCGTCAACACCTCTTCCACCGAGGTCTCGCGCCGGCGATACCGCTCGATGATCGCCGTCTCGAACGGCAGGCTGCGCAGCTTCGGAATCTGCAGCGTCACCTCGCCGGCCCTGGTGTGCAACTGCCGGTCGTAGCTGCCAGCACGCGTGTCCTCGCGACCCTCCGTCTGCTCGTACTTCCGCGCACCGCAAAGATGGTCCGCTCCTTTGTGTACAGTCTCTCTCATGAGATCTGGTACAAAAAAGGCCGGGCACTCCAATACGGGATGGCTCCGATCTTCCCAGGCCGCTCGGAAAAGCCTGAACCCCAACTGTTGGGTTTTGCTGGAACAACCAAATAAGCAGAAGGAACTAAGTTCAGCCCGCCAGCACTCCCGCAGAATGATATTCAGTACCGTTCAACCTCGTTGTAATCACAGGCAGCTCAGGAGTGCCAGTAAGCATCTCGATCAAACCATCCTGCAATAGAACTGTATCTTCCACCTTGGCCCCCTGCAGATTTGGATTCCAGGCAAGCGCCTGTTGCGCCACGACACGCTCAGTACCTCCCGGACGTGCCACCCACTCGCGTTCCGCATATCCCGTGGCGCCCCCCTGATGATGCATCCGCTCTTCGCCCGCATATCCCACGGCCTCATAGGCCTGATGGGCAACGGTGAACAATTCGTCGCTGCTCGCACCCATACGCGTTGCCTCCATGAGCCACGCGTTCACCTCTGCCGCAGCCGCAAATTTGTCTTCAAGCTCAGCCGGCATCGCCCCGAAGTGAACGAAACGTGTGATCGAAACCGTAAGACCCCACCGCTTTGCACAGAAACCAATCATTCCAAACCGTTCCAGCACGCCTCCCCGCGGCACTGCGTGACGATAACTGCGAATCCGCTCATCTACTGCATCGAGATAGACGCTTGGCAGAATTCCCTGCAAAATCAAGCGCTCAGCAACCATCGCCTGCATCGTCCTCTCGCTCATACCCGGCCGCAGACTAAGCAACACCTGTGATGCCGCATCTGCTGCGCATCGCCCAAGCCTGCGATAGCGCGCAACTTCGCTCGCCGTTAGCTCAAGCCGCAATGGCTGCAGAGAGATTGCCCGAGTGGCACCGAGCGGCACATCTCCTGCCACCTTCCCGGCACCGACAATCTTCCTGATCGAAGCCTGCACGTCGTTCGCATACCATGGCTGAACGAGCGGCTCATAGTCCAATTGGGAAAACTCTTCCTCAACTAGTCGCGCTGCTTCATTGTCGGTCGTCAGATAGTAGGACTTGCCTTCTTTTGTAATCAGCAGGCTTCCGACACCTGTCTCGCGCAGAAGACCAACCCGCAGATCAACAAGCCCCGCTGTGGCCCAGGCAATATTCTCGTGTCGCGAGATCATGATCGCATCGAGATCCTGTTCTGTTAGCAATCCCTGAAGCCGCCTCTGCTTCTCGGCAAGCTCCAGCTCGCGATCCTCGAGATCCAATAAATCTTCTACGTTCGCCGTTTTTATCATTACAAAATCTCCGATCGCAAGTGACGCATCAATATTAACAATTTATCGCCGTGGCAATGCGGGATTCGTTACGATCACCGCAAGGATTGCCATGATCTGGCAACGTGCCAGCTAAGCCTGTATCGGCATGTCCAATTCGCGATATTTCCGCCCCACAGTAAACAAGGCAATTGTTCCGATCAGCGGCATGAAGGCAACCAGGAGGAAGACCGGTGTGTACGAAACATGGTCAACCAGGCTTCCGGTCAGCAGAGGAAAAAGCAGCCCGCTTAGGCCTCCAGCCACTCCCGTCAGTCCAGTTGCACGTCCGATCTGACGATCTGGAAAGAGATCGGTAATGGCACCAAACATGTTTGCGGAGAGAAAATTATCCGCCATAATCGCCACACCGATCATCATCAGCGCCGCGATTGCATTGTTTATATAGGGCACCATCAGGCTGGTGATGCAGAACAGACTGCTGCCGTACATCGTTACCCGCCGCACGTTCCGTATGGTCATTCCACGCTTTTGCAGCAGCCCCGCTACCCAGCCTCCCGCTACCCCCCCGGTATCCCCCAGAAAAAATGGGATCCACCCAAAAGCTCCTATCTGGATCATCGACATATGGCGCACACCGAACAGATAACTCGGTATCCAGTACCAGTAGAACTGCATCACTGGCCCAATAAAGAACCGGCACAGCATCACCGCCCAGGCTGAAGACTCACCGAGCATGGTCTTCAGTGACACTTCTGTCTGTTCTACGTCCACCTGCGGCTTCGGCTCGCGCCCATAGACAAGCCACCATATGGGAACCCACAGAAAGCCGACAAGCGCGGGCACAAGAAACGCCGTACGAAATCCATAGCGCTGCATCAAATACACGATCAGCGGCGGAGCTATCGTTGCCCCGATCATACTGCCGCTATTGAAGATTCCGATCGCGAGCGTGCGCTCCTTCTTCCCAAACAAGCGCGTCACCGTCTTCATTCCGCCCGAGTAGTTTCCGCACTCGCCGGTTCCCATCCAGAAGCGCGTGACGCCAAACTGTAGGCCTGACCGCGCACACACCTGTGCCCCAGTTGCCGCCGACCACCATAGCACTGCGGCCGACAGCCCAAGACGCGCTCCCCATCGGTCCATTAGATAGCCCATAGGAAACTCGCCCGACATCATGCCAAATTGCAATGCCGAGACGATTCGCCCATATTGTTCATTGGACAGGGCAAACGCCTTCCGCAAAACCGGAGCCAGAACAGAGAGCGTCTGACGGTCGATGAAATTGATGACCGTGATTGTGAAGATCAGGCCGAGAATGAGCCACCGACGCCGGCTCATAAAGCAATCCGGAGCGGCTACAGTCTCTTTTTGGTGTCGATCGGCAGCTTCTGGCAACCAGCCCCCAGAAAATATTCTTCGAGGCTTCCGCCTGCCACGATGCAATCACGCAGACCGAAGCCGAAACAGCATTATGACTCTGGACCCTCCATTCGTCACCCAAGCACGCAAACACTCAAGCACGAAGGAGCGAAGCCCAAGTCCGTCAATTATCCCTGCATACTACGCGCCTCGTACCATGGACGTGCAGCCTTCAATACTTCATTGACGTTCATCACGTTCTGCGCGCCAGCGGTGTTCAGCCACTCTTCAAGGGCAGCCGCTCCGTTCTTCACATAGACGGGGACGCCATCCTGCCATGTCGCGCGTCCGCACAGCACACCATGGAAGTTCACTCCACTCTCCACTGCTAATTCCAGCATCTCCACGAAAGCCACGCTACTCACACCTGCCGAGAGATAGACGATCGGCTTATCCGTGCATGCCGCAGTAGAACGAAACAACTCCATCGCTTTGGAGCGTGTGTAGGCCTGTTCGCCCTTGAACGCTTTCGTATCTTTGACGAACGCCATCTGAATAGGAGCTTCGACCTTCAACACGTCGGCAGCATATCGATCCTTGCTGAACTCTTCCATGGAGTAGCGTACGATCTCCGGCTTGCGTTTTGCATATTCCAGACCCGCTTCGTCCTCTCCGTGCACGTCGTAAGCCAGAAACTCCAGGAACAACGGCATATCGATCGCACGGCACTCCGCACCGATCCGTTCCAGCCACGCCTTTTTCTGCTCGTTTACCCAGTCTTTTTCGAAAGGCGTGAAGTACACCAAAACCTTGATGGCGTTCGCTCCAGCCTCTTTGAGGCGCAGTACCGACCATCCCTCCGTCAACGAAGGCAGCTTCTCCGGCCCGCTCGTGTCGTAGCCGGATTTCTCATACGCCAGCAGCAACCCCTTGCCGTTGACGTTCTTCGAAGCCGGCAGTCCATACTCCACATCCAGCAGAATCGCGGAGGCGTGTTTGGTCAGCGAACCCGCGACCAGCCGCTTGAAGTCCACCATCATCGCCTCCGGCGGATCGCTCACTCCCAGTTCCCTCGCCAGCATCTTCTTCAGCAATCCGCGCTGATCCAACGCAGCAGCAGCAATAATACCCCGCTCGTCCGCCATGGCGTTCAGACCTGCAATCTTTCCGGGAGTCAACTTTATAGGCAATTCTGTCTCCAATCTATTTTGATGTAGATCCACAACCGTCGACCGTTATGTATCCCGTATATTCCAGGCGCACCGGGGGCATACATCGCGATCCCAGACTCGCTTCTCCATTGATTTTTTTCATTCATCTCTCTTTCGTCTTGAATGCATCGAGGACGTTACCCGCAACATTACGGCAGCTCAACCTTCTCAAGGACGCCCCTGTGGGAGGGTTTGCTTGCTGAGGCTATAGTTATTGAATTTGTATTGACCGGTGCGAATAGACGTAATTGCGGATCGTCTCCACATTCCCGAGAATCAGGTCGTATTCATACTCAAACACCGTTCTTGGACCGATAACCTCCCGAGCAATAGGGCTCAAATATCCAGTATTGTCACTGCTTGGATCGCCAAGGCCGGGTTGTCCATTAAAGCCACCGAGGAAGCGCGTGACATTTTGATGAAAAACACCTAGACCCCAGGATCGCTCATTCACCAACGCTGACCAGCTTTCAGTTGCTGTCCAACTTTTCCACGGCGGAGGTACCGGCTTGATCCAAGTTAGAGCATCGTGAGTGAAAGGGTGCGATCCCGTATAACCGACAATACGAAAGAGCGTTCCAACCGTATAAACCGCAGGGAGTTCCTGATTGAACGCCGGATACAGGGTCTGATCCGAACGGTTATTGACGAGTCGATTCCTAACATGCACGGCCGCGTCCTGAAGACTGATCCAGGTCTCGAACGTGCACTCGCAATCGACCGAATCGAGAGCCCACTGCATGGGGCGCGTTTTGACGTATAGAGTTTTTCCATCATTTGAATATTTGAGTATTTTTCCTGGGTGGCCATAGACATCGCCTCCACTTACGGGGTTCCATGGCCAACTGGGCCACTTCGGATCGGGTCTTCCGAAGGGCCTGGGTCCGCTATAGTAGGACTGCCCAATATATCTCCCGAAGTCGTGAACGTTGACGATGTTCTGTAATGTTTTCGAGTCCGCTAGAAAAGAAATTGATCCTCCATGATTTAAATCAACTCCAACGCGGATTGTGCCGTTGTCAAGCACGCCTGCCTGATCGTTCGCCAACGCGACCGTGCTGAAGAGACAAATCGCCGCGAACGTCACAAGACTTTGGAAAATTACTTTCATATTGAGCTTATTCCGAGATAGCTGCCACTTTCACAATAGGGATTATCCCTATACGCCGAGCGCGACATTTATTTCGTCACGCGAATGCTAGAAGTAAGTGGTAGGTCACGGGAAGAAGATCCCACGTCGACCCCGTACATCCCCGGTGCAACTACCCATCCGTGGCTCTGCACGTCCCAATAAGCAAAGTCTCGGCGATGCAGGATCATGTTTATCTTCTTCGTTTCATGTGCGGCAAGACCGATGCGTGCAAACCCTTTCAATTCACGTACCGGCCTGGGTACTGAGGTTTTGGGCGGCGCGATATACATCTGAGCGATTTCCACGCCCGAACGTGCGGAAGTATTCGTGATATCCACTGTAACGTCAACATCTCCGGTTGAATTGTCAGGTGTTTTCACGTTCAGGTTGGAATAGCGGAAGGTTGAATAGCTCAGGCCAAAGCCGAATGGGAACGCAGGCTGAATTTTATGTTCATCGTAGTAGCGATATCCTACGAAAATTCCTTCGTTGTAATTCACGTTGTCACGATCTTCCGTTCCGACGGCATGCGATGGGGAATCTTCCAAGTGCTGCGGCCAGGTAAAGCTGAGCTTACCGGAGGGATTGACATCCCCGAAGAGAGCTTCCGCAATGGCCGTACCACCTTCCATACCTGGGTAAAATGCATCGAGTACGGCGGGAACGGAGTGAATCCATTCATCGACGGTAAACGGGGATCCGTGGATCAAGACCACGATCGTGCGTGGATTAATCGATGCGATCTGCTGTATAGCTCGTGCCTGCCCTTGCGGGAAATTCATATTGGTCCGATCCATACCCTCAGTATCTAAAGCATGCCCCCAGCCACCGACAAAAATGACCGCATCGGCATTGCGAAGTCGGGGCTCGATAGCATGGATGGCAGCGGCGGATTCCTGTGGAGTATTCGGTAAAGACCAGTCCAGGTGCAGAGAAGCATCCCCTTGTCCAGCATGATAGGAGATATCAACTGAATAAACGTGCCCCGCTTCCAGGCGAACGGTTGCCGCACCCGACTGCACATGGCCGGTTTCCGAATTCATAATGACTGGATTGTTGTCGATGCGCAGTGCGCTGGTATCTTGTCCGGAAAGACGCAGGGTGTAAAAGCCGGTCACTTTCGGCACAAGCTTGCCTATGTAGTGCGCGCTGAAGTTATCGGTGTGGATAAGCCTTGGATCAGGAGAGCTCATCTCCCACATGAAATTGATTTCAGGATCTACGCGTTCGACTGCCGCAGTTTTGTCGCCGTCGTTGAAATATTGAGCTAGTAGCCCGTGCTGTCCATGAATAGGCTGCCAGTTGTCAGGGCCGATTGGTTCAAAATCGCCGGCGTCATCGAAGTCGATGTAATCGACTTTGGAGCGGTCCTTAAGTGCGTTGCGAATTCCTGCTAGAGCTGTGATCTCATAGGGAGATTCCACCGCTGAGCTGCCACCGTAGCCATGTTTACAAAATCTGCGGTTTGCATTTGGTCCAAGGACAATAATGTTCTTGATCTTTGCCTTGTCGAGAGGCAGAGTGGCATTGTCATTTTTGAGTAGAACCAAGCTCTCCTCGGCGGCGCGCAGAGCAACGGCCTGGTGCTGCGGGGTATTGATGGAGCCGCCGGTAGTGGCAGGTACACCGTCCAAGAGTCCAACAAATGCCATCACACGCAGAACGCGGCGAACTTTATCATCTACGATTGAAACCGGCACTTTACCCTGTAGCACGGCGTCCATGAGAGGTTTGCCGAAAGGATCGGTTTGCCAGGCTCCCGCCGCCATGCCGACATCCAGGCCGGCAAAAGCGTCGCCAAGAGTCGATCGGGCATGATTGCCATCGGTGCGAACAACACCCTGGAAGCCCCAGCGATCCTTGAGCACCGTGGTAACCAGATATTTGTTTGTCGGGGCCAGAAGCCCGTTGATGCCGTTCGCGGCCGTCATCACACCCCAGGTTCCGCCCTGCTCGACAGCGGCGCGAAAGCCGGGGAAATATATCTCATGCAACGCACGCTCTCCAACATTCGACATATAGGAGCCACGATTGAGTTCGCGATTGTTACAGACGAAATGCTTGACGCAGGCGGCGACCTTTTGGCTTTGCAGGCCCTGAATCTCTGCCGGGGCGATACGAGCATTGAGATAGGGGTCCTCCGTGGCGTACTCAAAAAAACGGCCATCGAGAGGGTCACGATCAATATTGATGGCCGGACCGAGAACCATGGTTTTCCCTACAGCGCGTCCTTCCTGGGCAATCACGACACCGGTTTGATAAATCAAATTGTAGTCCCAGCTTGCGGTAAGACCAATGCCGGAGGGAAATGAAGTGGCAGTCGCTGCTTGAGCTATGCCACGGGGGCCGTCGGTTTGCAGCAGGGAAGGAATTCCTAGGCGGGGTACACCGTAAAACTGAACGACACCAGGCTGCTCTCCGCCAAAACACATTCGGACTTTTTCTTCCAGTGTCATGCGACTGATCAAATCCTGAATGCGTTGCTCTATCGGCAACGATTGATTCTTGAAAGCGGATAGTTCGGTGGCTGCGTGGCTCTCTTTGGGGGAATGCAAAAATGCGAAGAGGATCCCGCTCAGACCGACTGCGAGAAGCGGCGCAATATATCGATGAAAGTTCATGAAATCTCCAAAACCATGCTGCTGCTAGGTGTAATGTCTCAATAGGTTGTCTATTCGATCCAGATCATAGAAGCTGATTGTGCGAACCAGAGGCATTAACCGCATTCTGTGCAGGTTTTCCATCGAGCACACGCGTTACGTCCTCACAGATTGCCTTTGTCACCCATCCTGCGCTTCACGCGTAAAGGCTGCCACATGGGGTGTCAGAATCAAGTTTGGTAGACGTTCCAATTCACCTGTCAGCGGAGGCTCCGTGACACGGACATCGAGCGCGGCACCAGCAATTCTTCCGGACTTCAGAGCATCGAGAAGATCGTTCTCAACGACCACTTCTCCGCGCGAGGTGTTGATAAACGTAGCCGTAGATTTCATTCTTCCGAAACACTTCGCGTTCAGCAGAACAATGGTTCCGATCTCACATCCGTACTTGATTGCAGTGTCACCTACCGCGAAATCCTTCAGGGCGATCTTGTGACCGAGCGGGATCGCCTCCTCGGAACGCGCTTTAAGGGACTCGTTATTGGTTAGATTCCTGCCAGCGCAGTTTGAGCCAGCAGCAATATCCACTACCGCCACGCCGACGTTGTCCGACGCGTCATGTATTAGAAAATGAATCATAGGTGTCTCTCTCCTTCTTTCTTCTTTCCTTGCGGCGTCAAATTGGATCATCAGCCTCCGCCGATAGATACGTGTTTTGTCTCTAGAAACGCTTCCAGCCCTTCTACGCCCAATTCGCGTCCCCAGCCACTCTGCTTGACGCCACCGAATGGGCTTTGACTCGTTGACGGCGACCCATCGTTGATACCGAGCGTTCCTGCCTCCATCTGCTCGCTGAGCCGGAACATGCGTCCAATATCGCGCGTCATCGCGTAAGCACTCAATCCATAGGGAGTGTCGTTGGCGCGGCGGATCGCCTCCTCCTCCGTGTCGAAGCTGCTCACAGGCGCGATCGGAGCAAAGGTCTCTTCACACATGCAGAGGGCGTCGTCACTGACACCTTCGATTACCGTGGGCTTGAGAAAGAAGCCCGGCAAATCTTTCAGGCGCTCGCCCCCTGCGATCACACGGCCACCCTTTTTTACCGCGTCTTCAATCTGAGAAAGAGCTCCGTCCAGAGCATTCTGGTTGATCATCGGTCCCAGGTCCATGCCCGCCTCGAGACCGGGGCCAACTTTCAGCTTCTCGACTGCGTCAGTAAAGCGCTCGAGGAATTCCTTATAGATTGTCTTCTGAACGTAAATTCGATTGGCAGCGATGCACGACTGGCCCGTATTGCGGAACTTCGCGATGATCGTCTCCTGCACGGCCTTATCCAGATCGCAATCTTCGAAAATCAGCACCGGTGCGAGCCCGCCCAGCTCCAAACAGAGAGGTTTTATGGTCTTGGCCGCGCCGCGAATCAGCTCCTGTCCCACCCTGGTGGAACCCGTGAAGCTGATCTTTCTGCATATCTCATTCGAGAGGAACTCTTCGGAGATCATGACTGCGTTGCCAATCGCCAACTGGAACACTCCGCCTGGGATTCCTGCCGCTTCCATGCACTCTGCCAATGCCACTGCGGAGAGCGGGGTCTGCGTAGCCGGCTTGAGGATGACAGGACAGCCTGCGGCCATGGCCGGTGCAACCTTGCGCACGGAAAGAACGAGGGGAAAGTTCCATGGAGCGATTGCCCCAACCGTCCCAATGGGCGTTTTTACTATCAGATGCCGTTTGCCATGAACCTGAGGCGGAATAATGCGGCCGTAAACACGCCGCCCTTCCTCCGCAAACCATCGAAGATGGTCCTCGGCCATCGCGACCTCTCCCTCGCTCTGGGCCAGTGGCTTGCCGTTTTCGAGCGTGATGGTTCGTGCGATCTCGGCTTTGCGACGGGCAATCTCATCCGCAACCCGGTGCAACAAAAGACCCCGATCCTTGGCGGTCATCGCACGCCACGCGGGCAGCGCATCTTTCGCAGCGCTCAAAGCGTCCTTCAGTTGGCTGTTGTCAATCGTGGATACCCTGGCAAACGGCTGGGCAGTCGCAGGATTGACAACCTCGAACTCGTTTTCGGTCTTTACCCATTGACCGCTCAAGTAAGAACCGTAAGAACTCTTTGTCCTAGTCTCCAAATCTTCCCCTGTTCACCAACAACTCCTGTTACCGATCACTATCAAACCCGCGCTGAAGCAAACTTATCCTGTACTGCCTGACTCTCGATCATCTGCCTGGTACCGATGACGTGGCTCCGCGCTTGTCGTTCTGCTTCTTCCGCAAAATCATGCTCAATCGCCTCAACAATCCGTAGATGCTCCGCATGAATAATGGAGGGCTCCCGAAACGCACGGACAGCCATCCCCAGAACGCGATAGGTCTCCGACAAGCGGATCAGGGTGCTGTTCCGCGATAGTTTCGTAATGTGCAGGTGAAAACTACGATCGAGCGACGCCGCTTCGTCACCCTTCTCCTGCGCGAGTTTGTAAATGTTATCCGCCATGCTCCGCAACTCGGCGATATCTGCGCGACCAGCCTGTCCACACGCGAGACGCGCGGCCAGTCCTTCCATCACCTCTCGAACCTCGTAGGCTTCGCAGATACGGCTGACGTCGAGATTGTCGACAAACACCCCAAGATGATCGATCGACTCTACCAATCCAAGCCACTGCAGCTCGATAAGGGATTCCCTGACGGTACCCTGCGCAACGCCAAGCTCGCGAGCCAGGCTCTGCTGGCTCAGCCGCTCGCCGGGTTTACTTTCACCAGAAAGGATGCGCCGCTGAATCTCGTCCCGAATTTCATGTCGTGCAATGCGAGCCTTCATCGGTTATCCTTCGTCCACTCAATTTTTTGGAAATCGCCGCATGGAAGAATTAGGGAACCCATTTCCGTGACCAATCGATTGTAACGTATTATTCAACGCGCAGCAATAATTCACGCTCAAACACTTTTATGCGTTCAGGAGTACCACTCGATGGCGAGAAGCCGCGCTAAACGGCGAAAGGTCTCCGCGTGGCTTCCAAAATGAACAAGGACATGGTGCGGCATACCGGCATAGATGAGCTTGTCGAAGCGCTCCGGCACCGGTTCACCGTCCGACTCAACCAGGAGGCTGTTGCCAGAGACTCTCCGCTTCGGCTGAATCGCCCGGCCTTCAAAAGCGGTCATGTGGTATCGGTTGTCACACCGCCAGAGGCGCGAGACGGTGACGGACTGATTTGTCCGCAGACTGCCATCCACCACAAACGGTCGCGCTCCGTTGAAATGCTCGCCAAGCGTCGGGCCGTCTTCGCATCCGATTGCATTGCACATGTCGAGAGGCGCCATACCGGGATGCCAGAAAAAAATAGTGGACGCATCGTGTTCCAGCCAATCCGTCAAAAAGCCCGGGCCAAATCCGAGGAGGCTGCCGATTAGGCTCGAAATCGCACCATCCACATCCCCTTCGATCGATACCGCATTCCCCGCAGCCGTCAGCCTGGAAACCGCAAAATACGGCCACTGTCCAAGCACATTCGGCAACTCAGGCCAGCACTGAAGAGCCAGGGCATCGAGGCTCAACTCCTTCATCAATTCGGTCATCGACAGGTAGAAGCGGGAGTTCACAGAAAGAAGCTCATCCGGTGCCGGCTCCTTTGTCGCCCCACCTTGGGTCAGCCCAAGCTTATGAACCTCAATAAGATCCTGCCTTATGGCTTCCTCACCCACGTTGCCTACGCGATCGATGAACTGCGGCAGACTCAACGAATGAAGCTGCAGGCCGAAGGTCTGACGAATCAGAAAGGGATCCGCCGCAAGATCGATGAATCCCGGCACATAGGTGCCGACGACACCTATCTTCGCTCGTCGTAGACGCGATACGGTACCTGCAAGCGCAATCGCACGCAGGAGATCCTTGTGGGTGCCTTCTGCGTCTCCGTAGACGAACTCGAATGGGTGATGCGCCTGGCGGTAGATCGACGCCCATAGATGCTGGCCAACCAGCGAACAGGAGCTGACTTTGCCATCGCCCGGCCTCTCAGGCGTCGCCCATAGGATGACAGGATCGCGCCACCGCTGGCCGATGGTCAGGGCAAACTGGCCGTCGCTGATTGACGGCTGAATCACAATCAGCGCACTGCACTTTGCCTTCTCAATTTTATCTATTGCAACATGGATCGTCTCATCGTCCAACACCAGACTGTCTGCTCCGATGCATGTGAAACCCAGCTTCTTGAGCGTCTCCAGACTGCGTTCACGAATGATCTGGTTCCATTCCTGATCGAACCCAGGCCGCTTACGTCCGAAGATCAGGACTCCAATGTTCTTTGTTGAACCGTGTTTGACTACGTTTGCCATAGCTAGAAAGCTCCTGTTGATTGAAGATCCGGCGGCAACGCCGGGGAGTACCGATAAAGTCCTCCGACGAGCGGGCGAAGGTACTCGCGGAACGCGTTCGTCACGGCAAGTGGACCGTCCGCCAGCCACTCTGCTGGTACTGGCCGGTCTATTCCGGCAGCGGCGCTCAGCGGAACGAGATCATATCCGAGTTCGCCGGCATCCTCAAGCGATCGAAGCGCCACCATCTTGTCGGTCTCGCCGCCCAGCAGCGCGCGAACTCCCTCACGCCCAACCAGTTCTGCGTCTTGCTGATCCTGCGTGGACAAATGCGCTATCGATGCTCGGCCAAGCAGTCCGGGCTTCTCGCTGCGGCAGCGAATCCTCAGGCTTTCCGCGACCACGCCAGCCAGAAATTGGCCCACTCCGCCCGTCATGGGCCGCTTCAGCGGGTCGAGCTGAGAGGAATCGCTCATCTCATAGACAAGACTTCCGTTCTCGTTCCGTATGCCCTCGGACGCGACAACGACCGCCCATCCCTCCCTGGTCACGATTCTGTCCAGATCTGCCAGGAACCTCTCTTTATGGAACGGCACTTCGGGCAAATAGACCAGATGTGGCGCATCTTCCTCAGCCATCCTGGCGAGCGTAGATGCTCCCGCCAGCCAGCCCACGTTCCTGCCCATCGTCTCGAAGATCGTGACCGGCTGCGGGAGTGAGCGAATATCCATACCGAGATCGCGAGTCGACTGCGCAATATAGCGTGCCGCACTTGCATAGCCAGGGCACCGGTCCGTAACGGCAATGTCGTTGTCCACTGTCTTCGGAATGCCCATGATCTGTACTTCGAAACCAACGGCCCGACAGAATGCGCTCACAACCTCCGCGCCCCGCATCGTGCCGTTTCCACCCATGAAGACTAAGTGCCGGACATCAAGTCGTTGAAGGTGCCCAACCATGCGATGCAGGTCGTCCTCCGTCGGCTTGAAGCGGGATGAACCTAACGCCGCACCAGGGCTGTTCCGCAAAACCCGAAGTTCCTCAGAGGTTGTATGGGTCAGGTCAACGACATCGCCTTGAGCAAGGCCCTTTACTCCAAATCTGGCGCCAAGTACTCTTCCGATTTTGGCCTGGCGAATGCCTTCAGCGATCACGCTCGAGAGGCTGGCATTGAAGACGGCGGTGGGTCCTCCACCTTGCACAATCATCAGGTTCTCCGCTTTCATCCCGTTTCCTTCGTGAATGCCGTTCCGAAGTGACCCACGCCTTACAGGCTACAATCGATTGCGAATGATTGTCAAGAAAAGCGGATCTGTGCCTCGCCAAAATGTCATCGGCGCGAAACAGGGCGCAGCTTTTAACCGTTATTTTGGCGAGGGACAGCCCGGCAGAGTCAGAAAACTCTTCAACCACTCGCGCTTGCAATGGGCGTAGTCCTCGATCTCGTTCCACCCGTTGGCGCCGTTCAAAATCGCCGTGATCGAGATCAATAGAATCTCTTCCAGCAAATGTTCCCGCGTCCGCTCCACCCGCGGATCCCGCAAATCAGCAAAATACTTCAGGGGACTGTCCATCTCCCCATCTCAGCGCCACAACCCCGCCATTCATATAGCAATTAAGATGCGTCTGCCCTGCCATCGATCTGAATTGCTGATGCGCATCGCATGATACGTTACAATCAATTGGCGAGAGATATGAGCACTGGTGAGTTGGTCCTCTGAATTGATTCATGCGGCTATTCTCAAAATTCAGTGAATGAAGGATAACGGATGAAGACTCGCGTTGCACGACATGAAGTGCGGGACGAAATTCAACGGCGCATTCTTTCCGGCGAAAGTAAGCCCGGCGAGCGGCTAAGCCAGCAAAGCTTGGCTCGTGAGCTTGGCGTTGCGCAGGGCACGGTCAGGGAATCCCTGCTCGAGTTGCAGTGGCTTGGATTGGTGGAGTCCGTCGATCATCTCGGAGTATTTGTCGACAATCTTGACGTGTCCCGTATCTGCGAAGGTTATGAGGTGCGGGAGGTGATGGAAGGACTAGCTGCGCGGCTCGCGTGTGGACATGCTGGTCGCACGGATGTCGCCGAATTGCGGAGCATGGCGGATAGCATTCACAGGCTCGCGCAGGAGAAGGATCGTGAGACGGCATCACTCGATCGCAGTTTTCACCTGCACATTACGGAGCTATCGCGAAACAGCACCCTGATCCGCTTGTCGCAAACCTACCGCGTGCTGGGCATGACCGTCCGCGCATTTCGAGATCCCGAAATTATTCATTCGGAGCATCTTCGAATCGTCGAAGCCATCGAGCATAACTTCGCGGAGGAGGCAGAAAGACAGGCCCGAAATCACGTTGTCGGTGCGCGACGGATGATCGAAAGTCAGGCGATGGAGGGTAAGTTCGTTCCTAAGTGGGTCGGATAGTCAATAGCAAGATCGTGATCAACAGGGGTAGATGTGGAGCATGGCGTAAAAAATTCGCACTGCTCCTATCTCGACTGTAAATGGATCACGACCGCGCACGAGTTCGAGGTTGTCAATCCCGTGACCGTCAGCCGTTCGCCATGGTCGGAATGATCGACCACCGCCAACTGCGAAGTGCTTTGGGTGCTGCTGCAAATGCGCTACCTGCGTGGCGCGCGATGACCGCAAAGAATCGCGGTCTTCTTCTGCATCGGGTCGCGGATGACATCGCGCGTCGCAAGCCCGACATTGCACAGACCATCACGCTCGAAAACGGCAACCCACTGGCGCAGAGCGAAAGAGAGGTCGCGATGGCCGAAGGACCATCTGCGGTGGTTTGCAGAAGAGGCCGACGCGTCTAGCTAAGAAACTGGTTCAAAAGATCGGGCAGGCTAGGTTCAGGCATCGGGTATTTGCCAGAATCGGAACGCAATTGATAAGGAGGGGTGAGACGGGATGAAGATGTTTACGCGTGCCCTTTTGCTGGCTTGTGTATCTTTTGTGGCTGTGGGTGACCGGGCACAGGTAGCGGCTCCGGCGACGGATACCGCGACTCCGAAACAGATTGCCGCGATGCGGGCAAAGCTGGCTGATTGGCCTCAGTTGGGATACTACCGTGAGGCAGATGCGGCACTGCCGCCGGCAGCTGCGGGCGAAGATCGGGTGGTGTTCTATGGGGCATCGGTGGCAGAGTACTGGGGGAAGAGGGGCAGCATGTTCTTTCCGGGTAAGCCCTATATCAACCGGGGTATCGGGGGGCAGACGTCGGCGCAGATGCTGGTGCGTTTTCGGCAGGATGTGATTGACCTGCGTCCGGCGGCTATTGTGATTCTGGAAGGGACGAACGATATCTCTGGAAATACGATGACTTCACAGATGTCGGAGAACAACTGGCAGTCGATGGCCGAGCTGGCGATGGCGAATGGAATTCGGGTGATTTTTACCTCGATTACGCCTTCCTCGGACTTTCCTTGGCATAGGGGATTGCATCCGGCGGGGAAGATTCGGGCGCTGAATGCGTGGTTGAAGGAATATTGCGCCAGCCATTCGTTGATCTACGTGGACTTCTACCCATCGCTGGTCAATGCGGAGGGCGGGATGAAGGGGGACCTTACAGTGGATGGCGTTCATGCGACTCCGAAAGGCTATGCAGTGATGGCTCCGTTTGTACAGGCCGGCATCGACCAAGCTCTGCGCGGAGAGTGAAGGGTTGTTCCCTGGTAATTTCAGGAATTAGAACGCGAACTTACAGTTGTGGAAGGACTTCTGGCCATCCTTGGCTCAGAGAGTCGGATCTCGGTCGCTTCGCTCCTTTGATCCCGCAAGCGGGGGAGTGGTGGTCTCCACGGTATCAACGCTGCGAGGCTTACTCTCTCCCGAAACGCCCCGCAGCGGACCCGCGTCCTGCTCCCTTAACTTGTCAATCGATTTAAATCTATTGACATCGATTGCGCTCTCTTCCTATAATCTGCACTTTACTGTGAGAAACAGTCTTCGGAAGCGTTCATGAGACTGAATGGACTCCACACGCGCTCTTGTTCCTGAAGTCTTTGTATTGTTCGCGAAGTACTTTTTATCGCTCTCGCCCATGGTTTCGAACACTCGTATCTCGATTTTCAACGTCGACGGCACCTGTTCGCCGAACAATCGCTTCACGGCGCGGTACTTCGATCTCCAGGTCTCTGAGGGAAATCATGTCGATAGATCGAAGGCAGTTTCTCACATGCGCGGGATTCGCTCTTCCCGCCCTGCTCCACGGCAGTCGCCTCGGCGCCACCCCAACCCGGAAACCGAATTTTATTTTTATTCTTTGCGATGACATGGGATATGCCGATGTCGGCTGCTTCGGAGCCAAGGGATTTCAGACGCCGAATCTCGACCGAATGAAGGGCGAAGGCATGAAATTCACAGACTTCTATGTCGGAGCGCCAATCTGTTCCCCGTCTCGCGCCGCTCTGATGACTGGCTGTTACCCGGAGCGAGTCGGCATGCCGGGAGTTTTGTCTCCGACCCAACCGGGTCAGAAGTATGCAGTCGGTCTCAACCCGAACGAAATAACCGTAGCGGAGATGCTCAAGCCGCAAGGGTATGCGACCGCTTGTGTGGGCAAATGGCATCTGGGCGACGTGCCCGCACTCTTGTCCACCAGCCAGGGATTCGACGAATTTTTCGGCTTGCCGTATTCGAATGACATGCTCGGCCCGTGCCCCAATACGGG